>Ga0228698_1000028_pt1 | contig 160052 bp, 154 predicted proteins | sample McNCre117_Aug_MG_FD_178015 | JGI IMG/M metagenome (GOLD analysis project Ga0228698, IMG submission 178015) | Freshwater microbial communities from McNutts Creek, Athens, Georgia, United States - 1-17_Aug_MG | ecosystem: Environmental > Aquatic > Freshwater > Creek | place: USA: Georgia... | reverse complement strand
GCCATAACGCCGTTGGGCAGCTGGTTGGCCTGAGCCAACATGGCCATACCGGCTTGCTGCAGGATCTGGCCGCGGGCCATGGTGGCGGTTTCGCTGGCGAAATCGGTATCCATGATCCGGCTGCGGGCGGCGGTTTGGTTCTCGACCGACACTTGCAGTGTGGAGATCACAGCGGCAAAGCGGTTTTGTGTGGCGCCGTGGTTGATGGACTGGGTGTTGACTTCTTTCAGTGCTGCATCAATGGTGTCCAGTGCGTCTTGGGCGCCAGCTTGGGTGCTGATATCAGCGCCTACGGCGGCCACTTTGGGAGTGGAGCCGGACGCAGGTACCGAAGCCGTGTACGTTGCTGAGGCTGCGTTGCCTGTTGCGCTAGAGGTCAAAGTCAAATCTGCGCCCTTGACGTTGATTTGGTCGTCTGCGGTGTTGCCAGAGCCGATTTGAAAGCTGATGCCATTACCTGCTGCAACTTGAGCACCAAGCACTTGCACGCCGTTGAATTTGGTGTTGCTGGTGATGCGGCCGACTTCAGCTTGCAGTTGCTTGAACTCAGTTTCCAGAGAGGTGCGGTCATCGCTGCCGTTGGAGCCGTTGGCAGCTTGCACAGCCAGTTCACGCATGCGCTGCAGGTTGTCGCCGATCTTGCTCAGGGCGCCTTCAGCGGTTTGGCTGAAAGAGATGGCGTCGTTGGCGTTGCGCATGGCGACGGCTTGGCCCTTGATCATGGCGTCCATGCGGCTGGCGATGGCCATGCCGGCGGCGTCGTCTTTGGCGCTGTTGACGCGCAAGCCAGAAGACAAGCGCTGGATGGAAGTGCTCAGGGCGGCTTGTGAGGCACTCAGGTTACGCTGAGTGTTCACGGAAGCCATGTTGGTGTTGATGAAAGATGCCATTTTGATTCTCCTGCTGTGTTGAACGCTGGGGCTTTAGCCCCTTGTGTTTCGGAGTCATGTGCGCCCCGATAATTTGTTAACGTGGCCTGGCAGGATTTCTTGAGGGCTTTTTTGAAACTTTTTTCAAAAAAGTGCCGAACAAACAAAAAAGCCGCACGCCAGGAGAGTACTGGGGTGCGGCAAGCGCGGCGATGAGGCGGTATAAACCGGCGCTCACCCCAACGCAGCAGAAAACAAGCAAGAAGTTGGCGAGCACCCCAGGGGGTACACGCCTTGTAAAAATTACTTGAGCAGAGCCATAACGCCGTTGGGCAGCTGGTTGGCCTGAGCCAACATGGCCATACCGGCTTGCTGCAGGATCTGGCCGCGGGCCATGGTGGCGGTTTCGCTGGCGAAATCGGTATCCATGATCCGGCTGCGGGCGGCGGTTTGGTTCTCGACCGACACTTGCAGTGTGGAGATCACAGCGGCAAAGCGGTTTTGTGTGGCGCCGTGGTTGATGGACTGGGTGTTGACTTCTTTCAGTGCTGCATCAATGGTGTCCAGTGCGTCTTGGGCGCCAGCTTGGGTGCTGATATCAGCGCCTACGGCGGCCACTTTGGGAGTGGAGCCGGACGCAGGTACCGAAGCCGTGTACGTTGCTGAGGCTGCGTTGCCTGTTGCGCTAGAGGTCAAAGTCAAATCTGCGCCCTTGACGTTGATTTGGTCGTCTGCGGTGTTGCCAGAGCCGATTTGAAAGCTGATGCCATTACCTGCTGCAACTTGAGCACCAAGCACTTGCACGCCGTTGAATTTGGTGTTGCTGGTGATGCGGCCGACTTCAGCTTGCAGTTGCTTGAACTCAGTTTCCAGAGAGGTGCGGTCATCGCTGCCGTTGGAGCCGTTGGCAGCTTGCACAGCCAGTTCACGCATGCGCTGCAGGTTGTCGCCGATCTTGCTCAGGGCGCCTTCAGCGGTTTGGCTGAAAGAGATGGCGTCGTTGGCGTTGCGCATGGCGACGGCTTGGCCCTTGATCATGGCGTCCATGCGGCTGGCGATGGCCATGCCGGCGGCGTCGTCTTTGGCGCTGTTGACGCGCAAGCCAGAAGACAAGCGCTGGATGGAAGTGCTCAGGGCGGCTTGTGAGGCACTCAGGTTACGCTGAGTGTTCACGGAAGCCATGTTGGTGTTGATGAAAGATGCCATTTTGATTCTCCTGCTGTGTTGAACGCTGGGGCTTTAGCCCCTTGTGTTTCGGAGTCATGTGCGCCCCGATAATTTGTTAACGTGGCCTGGCAGGATTTCTTGAGGGCTTTTTTGAAAAATTTGAGCAAACTGGGCTTTTCTGGGGCGCAGAGCGTGGCGGGGGCGTATGGGCCAATCAGGACGAAGCGGGGTAGTGGGTTGGCCTTTGCCCGCATTGGCGGTCTGGGTGTTGGCCTGGGCTGCGCATATTTATATGCAGCGCCAGGGCTGGGGGCCTTTGTGGGCTTTCTTGCTGCCCATGGACTTGGGCATTTTAGCCGCGGTTTGGGCGGCTCGCCGGGGGCAGTCGCGTGCTCGGCAGGCGTTGCTGGTGGCGGGGTTTCCGGTGTCTTGGCTGCTGTTGGCATTGCCGTCTGTGACTTTGTTACCCGATTTGCCTGCGTGGCTGTGGCTTGTGGCCCTGGGCGGCTTGCTGTGTTTGTACCCGCTGCGCAGTTGGCGCGATGCGCCTGTGTTTCCGACCCCTTGGGATGCTTTGCGGGAGTTGCCTGTGCATATTCCTTTGCCCTCGGGTACGCGGGTGCTGGACGCCGGTTGTGGCGCGGGCGATGGTTTGCGTGCTTTGCGCCTTGCGTATCCGGAAGCATTGTTGACCGGAGTGGAGTTCAGCCGGCCGTTGAGCTGGGTGGCGCGTTGGCGTTGTCCTTGGGCGCAGGTGTGGTGTGCCGACATGTGGGCGCACGATTGGTCGCCTTACGGCTTGGTTTACTTGTTTCAGCGGCCAGAGTCCATGGCCCGCGCTTGGCAAAAGGCCTGTCAGGACATGGCTCCGGGGGCGTGGTTGGTGAGTTTGGAGTTTCCGGTGCTCGGGCTGGTGCCGTATGCCAGCTTGGTGGTGGGAGAGGTCGATGCAGAGCTTGCTCGGACGGAGGATTCACGCCATGTATGGCTTTATCAGGTGCCTTTGGGGGTTGCTGACGGCTCTTGAGTCGGCTTGATTTTTGTGTTTTTGGACTTTAGAAGGAGGGTTTTTTGGTTTTCCATGTGTTGCATTCCTGCCAATAATGTCGCTTCATGCAAACAAAAATGTCAAAATAGCCAAATTTTCATGAAATGTCATTAAAATCAACTCACAATTGACTAAAGACAAAGACTCGGGGGCACCATGATCAGTGAAGAGTTGCATCAGGAAATTCGTGACACCAACTTGAGTTACCTCATGTTGGCGCAGCAGATGATTCGGCAGGACAAGCCTGCGGCAATTTGCCGGCTGGGTGTGAGCCAGGAGATCGCTGATTTGATCGGCGGCTTGAGCAATGCACAGATTTTGAAGCTGGCTTCAGGCTCGACGCTGCTGACCCGTTTGCGTTTTGATGATGCAGCCATTCTGGGCATGCTGACGCACGATGCCAAAGAATCCTCGTTGACCCGCGCACATGCTGCCATTTTGATGGCCAGTCAGGCGCTGGAAGACATCCGTTGATTGCTTGGGTTCAAGCGCATTCATTTGGCAGGCAAAGCTCATGACAAAGAATAAAAGTATTCTGAACGAGTCGCGCGAAATTCAATTGGCCATTGAGTTGATCAGCTATGGTGCTCGATTGCAGTTGCTGGAGGCCGAGACTTCTTTGTCTCGAGACCGTCTGCTCAAGCTCTACAAAGAGATGCTGGGGGTGTCACCGCCCAAGGGCATGTTGCCTTTCTCGACCGATTGGTTTTTGACTTGGCAGCCCAACATCCATTCGTCTTTGTTTGTCGGCATCCATAAACAGTTGGTGCATTACACTGATCTCAAGGGGATCGATGCGATTGTCAAGGCGTACAAGCTGTACCAAGAGCAGTTGCCGCCTGAGCTCGGCCAAGAGCCGGTGTTGTCGCTCACCCGTGCATGGACCTTGATGCGTTTCTTGAACAATGCGATGTTGAGCACGACGTATTGCAAGTCGTGTGGCGGTGGCTTTGTGATTCAGCCTCAGAGTCGTCACCAATACGTCTGCGGTTTGTGCCGTGTGCCTTCACGCGCAGGCAAGACGCGCAAAGTGCTCGATGCCTTGTATGCCGAGCGGTCTCAAGAAGCGGCCACTTTGGAGTTGATGCCTTGAGTCGCTTGTTGACAGCGGGATTGAAACCGCACGTTGGGGTCGTATGAAGATTTCTCAAATCATGAAGTCTCCGGCGGTGTCGGTGGAGTTGGACGACCCGCTCAAATTGGTCGAAGAGATTTTTGAAGGTGCGGGTTTTCGTCATTTGCTGGTGTGTGATTCAGAAATATTGGTGGGAGTGATCAGTGAACGCGACTTGTTGCGTGCCATCAGCCCTTATGTTCATACGCATGTCTACACCACCCGTGATTTGGCTACGCTGAATCAACGTGTTCATCAGATTGTCAAACGTCAGCCCCATCATTTGTCAGCCGACGCGAGTGTGGGCGATGCGGTGCGCTTGTTCAATGCGAATCGGATTGGGTGCATCCCGGTGGTGGACGAATCGCGCAAGCCTGTGGGCATAGTGACGCGCTCGGATATTTTGCGGGCTCTGGATACGCAGGGCATCACAGCAGCTTTGGACAAAGTGTCCTGATCTGTTTGTGAACCGTCAGGTTTTACCTTCTTCGAAAGATTGTTGTTGTGTATGTATTGATCGGTTACGTGGTGGTCATGGGCTCCGTCTTTGGCGGTTTTGCCATGGCCGGCGGGCATCTGGCGGCGCTTTTCCAGCCTTTGGAATTGTTGATGATTGGCGGCGCGGCGGTGGGTGCCTTTGTGGTGGGCAACACACCCAAGGCCATCAAGGCCACCATGAAGGCTTTTCCTACTTTGTTCAAGGGCTCCAAATACAATCGTCAGCTTTATCTGGAGTTGATGCTGTTGATGTTTGCCTTGCTAGCCAAAATCAGGGCAGAAGGTTTGATGTCGATTGAAGGGGACATTGAGACGCCGGATCAAAGCCCCTTGTTTGCCAAATACCCTTTGATCGCGGCAGATCACCATTTGTTGGAGTTCATCACCGATTACCTGCGCTTGATGGTGTCGGGCAATATGGACCCGATTCAGATTGAGAATCTGATGGACAACGAAATCGAAACCCACCATGTAGAGGGCGAAGTGCCTGTGCATTGCATTGCCAAAATTGGCGATGGCTTGCCTGCTTTTGGCATTGTGGCTGCGGTGATGGGGGTGGTGCACACCATGGAATCTGTAGGTTTGCCCCCTTCGGAATTGGGCATGTTGATTGCCCATGCGCTGGTGGGCACGTTCCTGGGGATTTTGTTGGCCTATGGCTTTGTGGGACCTTTGTCGGGTTTGCTGGAGCAAAAGCTGCACGAATCGGCCAAGACGTTTCAGTGCGTCAAGGTGACCTTGCTGGCCAGCTTGAATGGTTTCCCGCCTGCGGTGGCGGTTGAGTTTGGACGCAAGGTCTTGTTTTCGACCGAAAGACCTTCTTTCATGGAGTTGGAAGAAGAAATCAAAAAGTCCAAAGCTAAATAACCATGGCTGAAAAAGAAAAACGGCCAATCATCGTCAAGCGCATCAAGAAGGTGACGGGCGGTCACCATGGCGGCGCTTGGAAGATCGCCTATGCCGACTTTGTGACGGCGATGATGGCGTTTTTCTTGTTGATGTGGTTGCTCGGTTCGGTGGACGGCGGCAAGCTCAATGGCATCTCGGAGTATTTCAAGATGCCTTTGAAGACCGCGTTGGCCGGTGGCTCCAGCAGCGGCGAGAGTGCGGTGATTCTCAAAGGTGGGGGCATGGACCCCACGGCAGAGGCTGGTTTGGTGAAAAAGAGCCCACCCAAAGATCCGGCGGAGGCCTTGAAAAACAAAGAAGCTGCGCTGGCCAAAGCCGAGGCGATGCAGATGCAAAAAGTCAAAAAGAATCTGGAGGAATTGGTCGAGTCGAATGACAAGTTGCGTCCTTTCAAGAAGCAGTTGTTGATCGATGTGACCAGTGAGGGCCTGCGCATTCAGATCGTGGATGAACAAAACCGCCCCATGTTTGCGCTGTCCAGAGCAGAGCTGCAGCCCTATACGCGAGACATCTTGCGAGAGTTGGCGCCGACCTTGAATGGGTTGCCCAACAAGATCAGTTTATCGGGGCACACCGATTCCAAGCCCTACGCTGGTGGGCTGACGGGTTATGGCAATTGGGAACTTTCGTCTGATAGGGCCAATGCGGCCCGTCGTGTTTTGACTTCGGGGGGGATGGACGAGTCCAAGTTGATCCGTGTATTGGGCTTGTCTTCGGCGATCTTGCTCGACAAGGAAAACCCCGAGAACCCGGTCAACCGGCGCATCAGCATTGTGGCGTTGAACAAGCGGGCAGAGCAGATGGCTTACAGCGAAGGCCGACAGGTGACGAAAACACCTTTTGCCAGCGACTAAATATGAGATTTACCTGCTCTTATTCCCCTTGATCTGCCTTTCGGCTTTCACTCGCCCCACTAATATGGGTTGTGATTAGCCATCACTTTTATTGCTATTTTTTGGAAATCCATGCGCGTCAACCTGCCAGTCACCCAAAATGAAGTTGTCATCAGCGACACACAAGCCATTGTGTCGACCACCGATGCCAAAGGTGTGATCACTTATGTCAACAGTTATTTTCTGGAAGTCAGTGGCTTTGATGAAGATGAGTTGATTGGCAAGGCGCACAACATTGTGCGTCACCCGGACATGCCGGTGGAGGCGTATGCCGACATGTGGAAGGTCCTCAAGAGTGGTGAGTCGTGGACCGGCATTGTCAAGAATCGTTGCAAGAACGGTGATTTTTATTGGGTCCGCGCCAACATGACGGCCCTGAGCGAAAACGATCAGATTGTGGGTTACATGTCGGTGCGCAACAAGCCGACACGCGATGAGATTCAAAAAGCTGAAGCGGCCTACAAGTTGTTCCGTGACGGGCAAGCCAAAGGCTTGGCGATCCGCTATGGCGAGGTGGTGTCCACAGGTTTGAGCAGCTACCTGCGTAATTGGTTGAACATGCCCTTGTCGGTGCATTTGATGGCCGGTTTTGGGGGGATTGTGCTGGCCCTGGCGGCTTTGCTGGCTTATGCTTTGTTGGCCGAACCTCTGTCGCACACTGTGCTGGTGGGTGGCAGCGCGTTCATTGCCTTGCTTGTCTTTCAGATGTGGTACTGGCTGTATGTATCAGTTGCTGCGCCAATGGAGTTGGCCATCAAGGTGGGTCGTACGATTGCCGGTGGTGATGTCAGCGGCCGCATTGATGCGCCCCGTGTGGACGGTATTGGCAAGGTGATGCGCACTTTGCGCCAGGTGAACATCAACTTGACCACCATCGTGCGCGATGTGCGTACCAACGTGGTGCAGATCCGTGATGCCACCTCCGAAATTGCTTCGGGCAATTTGAACTTGTCGCAGCGCACAGAAGAGCAGGCCTCGAATCTGGAAGAGATTGCCGCCAGCCTGGAAGAGTTTGTCTCGAACATGCGCCAGAGTGAAGAGAATGCCCAGCAGGCCAATCAGTTGGCAGCCGAGGCTTCGGTCATCACCAGCAAGGGTGGGCAAGCGATTTCTTTGGTGGGCAACACCATGAACGAGATCAGCGCATCGGCCAACAAGATCGTGGACATCATTGGCTTGATCGATGGCATTGCCTTCCAAACCAATATTTTGGCGCTCAACGCAGCTGTGGAAGCGGCGCGTGCCGGCGAGCAAGGCCGTGGCTTTGCGGTGGTGGCCGGTGAGGTGCGCAGCTTGGCTGCACGCTCTGCAGCGGCGGCCAAAGAGATCAAGGAGTTGATTGGCGAGTCGATCGCCAAGGTGGACTCCGGCAACAGTTTGGTGTCAGGTGCTGTCAAGACGATGGACGACATCCAGTTGGCCGTGTCCAGGGTTTCTCAGATCATGAATGAATTGGCCATGTTGGTGCGCGAGCAAGGACGAGGTCTGGAGCAGATCAATTCTGCCGTGATGAATCTGGACAACATGACGCAACAAAACTCGGCCATGGTGGAAGAGGTTGCTGGGGCTTCGGGAAATTTGGCCGGGCAAGCGGAGCAATTGCAGCAAGCGGTCAGTGTCTTCAAATTGCCACGCTAATAATCATTGAGGAGTTTCGCCATGAGCGATGAATTGGACGACTTGGACGCGCTGTTTGATGAGATTTCAGCTCAGTCCGTCACCACAAATATTACTGACCCACCGCCAGCGCTCATGATGGTGGAAATGATTGATCCGACATCTTTAGATTTGTCTGCTTCACAATCTGAAGCGACTAGCACTGATGCTGTAGATTTGTTAAGGGATACTCCTCAAGCAGGAGAAGCGGATGAAAACGCTAAGATTTGCATTTGTGGCGGCACAGACGCACAGATGTATGATCGCTTGGGGCCGATTGTTCGTCAGTTGCACGATGCTTTGCGTGAACTGGGGTATGACCGATCTTTGTCGAGTGTGGTTGCTCAGGTGTCGGATTCTCAAGACCGCCTGCAGTACATCGCTCAATTGACGGAGCAAGCCGCCAACAAGGTGCTGAACCTGGTGGACATTGCGCTGCCTGAGCAAGACAAGCAACTGCAAGCGTCTAAAGCTTTGAAGTCGCGCTGGGATCAGATGTATGCCGGCGAGCTGTCTGTGGATGAGTTCAAGGCGCTGGTGTCTGACTCGCGAGATTTCATCGCATCCTCCGCTGATCAGGCGGAGCAGGAGAAGGCCCGCTTGATGGACATCATGATGGCGCAGGACTTCCAGGACATCTCGGGTCAGATCATCAAGAAAGTGGTGGCACTGACGCAGCAGCTTGAGCGCGAATTGGCTCAGCTCTTGCACGACTATGCCCCGGAACAGATTCGTGAGAAGGCGGTGGACTTGTTGTCAGGTCCAATGTCGCCAAGTTCTGCTCTGGTGCAGGACGATGTGGATGCAATGTTGGCGGAGCTTGGCTTCTGATGGACGAAATGCTGCAAGAGTTTGTCGCCGAGGCCCTGGACCTTTCAACGGAAGTTGAAGAGCAGCTCCTGGCTTTGGAGAAGACCCCAGGCAATCTGGAGATCTTGAATGCTGTTTTTCGGGCATTTCATACGATCAAAGGTGGCGCTGGCTTCATGAATTTGTCGGCCATGGTGACGGCTTGTCATTTGACCGAAAATTTGTTTGATGCTTTGCGCAACGGACAAGCTTCTGTGACACCGACTGCCATTGAGGCCGCTTTGCTGGCCAGCAGCTTTGTGGGTGATCAGTTGACGGCATTGTCGACGGGTACCCCCATCGAGCAGCTCTCGTCTATGCCCGCCGATTTGCGTGATTTGTTGACGGCTGCCATTGAAGGCTCAATGGTTCAGGATGCGGCTGTTGAGCCTGCAGCTGTAGCGCAGTCGGTGGACAAAGTGGTTCAATCCCCAACATGGGATGCCGACGGCATTCCATGGCAGGCATACTACCAAGCGATCTTGGACGTAGGGCGTGGTTTGCCAGACGATCTTTGGGACGATGCACCCGGAGTACCCGATGCACCTGTGGTTCAAGCCGCACGCCAAGAGCCGCCATTGGCCAAGGCATTAGCACCGGCAGATGAACACGCAGATGCGGGTGTGGGCAGCCACAAAGAAGAGACGTTGCGTGTCAAGGCGCAAAAGCTCGATGAGTTGCTGGAAGTGGCCGGTGAGTCGGTTCAAGCGGCCAACCAAGCCAGCGCTTTACTGGAAAAATTATTGCCTTTCAAGCAGGAAGAGGCCGCTGCTCTTTTGATGGCTGCGCTCTCAGAAACTTTGAGCCGCGCATCGCGCTACACCACCGAGCTGCAACGCGCCACTTTGGCGACTCGCATGCAGCCTGTAGGCCGTTTGTTCCAGCGTTTCCCGCGCTTGGTGCGCGAGCTGGCCAAGGACATGGACAAGCAGGTCGAATTGGTCATCGAGGGCGCAGAGACGGAAGTTGATCGCGTGGTGGTGGACAGCCTGTACGATCCATTGGTGCACATGCTGCGCAATTCGCTGGACCATGGCATTGAAACTGCGGCTCAGCGATTGGAGGCCGGCAAACCGCCCAAGGCCAAGGTCACTTTGCGTGCATGGCAGGAGGCCAGTTCTGTCGTGATCGAGGTCGCTGACGATGGTGCGGGCATTGACGCAGGCCGCTTGCAGGCCAAGGCCGTGGCCTCCGGCATGATCGGCCTCGACGAGAATCTCTCGAACCACGATGCTCTGCAGCTGATTTTCCGCCCCGGCTTGTCCATCAAGGACCAGGCCACTAGTGTGTCGGGGCGTGGCGTGGGCATGGATGTGGTCAAGACCACGGTCGAGAAGCACCGTGGTTCGATCCAGATTGAGTCCGTGGTCGGTGTCGGCACCTGCTTTTCCATTCGCCTGCCGATCGAGCTGTCCATTGTGCCCACGATGTTGGTGAGTGCGGGTGAGGTGTTGCTGGGCATGCCGATGTCCGCCGTGGAGCGTGTGATTGAATTGCCCGATGAGTTCATGGGGGTCGGTGGTGCGCCGATGTTCACGGATCAAGGACGACATTTGCCTGTGCGTTCATTGGCGGGTGTCTTGGGCTATACGCCCAAGGAAGAGCGTTTGGGCCTGGTGGTGGCTTGTGCGCACCCTTACATCCTCAGTGTGCGGGCCGTCGAGGGCACAGCAGATTTGGTGATCAAGCCCATGACAGCGATGCCAGCGCGTGGCATTGCAGGAACAGCACGATCAGCTGAGGGCTCATTGGTCCTCGTTTTGGATGTGGCTTTTCTGATTTCGGGCGCGAGCTCGATGTGATGGCCAAGACCGATTTACATGAATTGACGAATCAACGGAGAGTAAACATGTTGCAAACAAGTTCGCATGGCCATGATCAAGGCGCACAGGGTGCCGGTAACGGCAAGAGCCAAGAGTTTTTGGCGTTTACTTTGGGTCAGGAAGAGTATTGCATTGATATTTTGAAGGTGCAGGAAATCCGTGGCTATGAGGCCGTGACGCGGATTGCCAATGCGCCTGATTTCATCAAAGGGGTGGTGAACCTGCGCGGCATCATTGTGCCGATCGTGGACATGCGTATCCGGTTCAACTTGGGCACGCCTGTGTACAACGAGATGACCGTGGTGATCATCTTGAACATTGCTGGACGCATCATGGGTGTGGTGGTGGACACCGTGTCGGACGTGATCACACTGGATCAGTCCCAGATTAAGCCGCCACCAGAGATGGGCACTGCCTTCAACACCGAATATTTGGTGGGTCTAGGCACGCACGAAGACCGCATGCTGATTTTGATCGACATCGATAAATTGATGTCGAGCGCTGAGATGGGCTTGATTGATTCTACCGTCGCTTGATTTGCAGCAGCCCCTACAAATAGAACAGGATTTCTTATGAGTTTCTTGAATCAAATCAAGGTGAGCAGTCGCATTTCTTTGATTGCTGCTGTCTCCGTTGTGATGACTTTGGTCCCCATGTATTTCTTGTTCAAGTCGGAACAAGCTGCTTTGGACACGGCAAAAGCAGAATTGCACGGCGTGCAGCCTGTGCGTGATCTGATCAAGATCATGAGTTTGACTCAGCAGCACCGTGGTTTGTCAGCGATCGTGTTGTCTGCAAAAACCACCAACCAAATCAAGCGCCCAGTGGAAACCGACAACGTCGAAAAAGATGTTTCCAAGAAGAGCCGTCGATCGGCTGAAAAGGTCAAGGCTGAAAAGCGTGAAGTGGCCGAAGCACCTCAGGAGACTGCGGCACCGGTGGCGGAAAAGAACAATGCCGCCATTGCGCAACGCCAGCAAATTCAAGCCAATCTTGACAAAGCGCATGCCGAATTCACCGCTTTGCTGGAGCAAAAAGAATTGGCCATCAGTTTGGCTGAATGGAATAAATTCAAAACGGATTGGGTCAGCTTACGTGACAAGTTGAACGCAGAAAAAATCACGCCTGCAGACAGTTTTGCGGCGCATTCTGCTTTGGTGGCTCACATTCAAAAGATCAATGGCTTGATCTTGGACGAAACGACTTTGTCGCTGGATCCTATTGCAGATACATACCACCTGATCATTGCGGCCAGTGATGTGTTGCCGGTCACCGAGTCTTTGGCCAGAACACGTGGCATTGGTTCTGCAGCGCTTTCAGCGGGCAGCGTGGATGAGCGAAACCATGTCACTTTGCTGATGCTGCACGGTCAAACCAGCCAGGGTCTGGAGCGTGTCACCACTGATTTTGAAAAATCATTTGCTGACAATGCTTTGGTCAAAGCACGCATGTCTGAAAAATTCAAAGGCATGATCAGCAGTTCGCAAGGTGCTGCCGACATTACGCAAAAACGTGTTCTTGATTCAAGCAAACTGGACTTCCCTGCAGCCGAGTACTTCGCACTGTTGACCAAGTCCATCAACGATCAGTATGCGATTGCTGACGAAGCGATGGAAATTGTGGGTGATTTGCTCACTGAGCGTGTCGCTGCACAGAAGACCTTCTTGTGGACGATTGCTTTGGTGCTGCTTGGCTTGGCTTTTGTGGGTGGTTGCCTGGTGGTCATGGCCGCCCGTTCGATCACCCGTCAGTTGGGCGGTGAGCCCGGTGATGTGGTCAAGCTTGTGGGGACAATCGCTCAGGGTGATCTGACGTCCTCAGTGAATTTGCAGAGCGTTGACAAAGGCAGCATTGTGTATGCGGTCTCGAACATGCAAGACAGTTTGCAAAAAATTGTCTCTGAAGTGCGCTCGGGTGCTGACAGTGTGGTCAACGCTTCGGGTCAAATTGCAGCGGGCAACATGGATTTGTCAGAGCGTACCGAACGACAAGCCAGTGCCTTGGAAGAAACCAGCTCTGCCATGGAGGAGTTGTTGGCCACTGTCCGTCAAAACGCAGACAATGCCCGCCAGGCCAATGGTTTGGCCAATGAAGCTTCTGAGGTTGTTTCGCGCGGCGGTCAGCAGGTTGCACAGGTGGTGGACACCATGACGGCCATCAACACGTCTGCTCGCAAAATTGTGGACATCATTGGCGTGATCGATGGGATTGCTTTCCAAACAAACATCTTGGCTTTGAATGCCGCTGTGGAAGCGGCTCGCGCTGGTGAGCAAGGCCGTGGTTTTGCGGTGGTCGCGACCGAGGTGCGTAATTTGGCGCAGCGCAGTGCGATTGCAGCCAAAGAGATCAAGACCTTGATTGGCGATTCGATCAGCAAAGTGGAAGAGGGTACGCGTCAGGTGGATGCGACCGGAGCCACCATGCAGGAGGTGGTGACCAGTGTGAAACGCGTCACCGACATCATGGGCGAAGTCACTGCATCGAGCGTGGAGCAAAGTTCTGGCATCGAGCAGGTCAATCAGGCCATCACCCAGATGGATCAGATGACGCAGCAAAATGCAGCGTTGGTGGAAGAAGCGGCTGCAGCGGCAGGTTCTTTGAAAGATCAGTCCACCAAGCTGCAGAATGTGGTGAGCATGTTCAGGACCGCTGGCTATGCAGCAGCTTCTGTGGCAGCGCCCGTGCTCGAGGTGAAAGCCCCCAAAATTTCCGAGCGTGCTGCACCAGCCAAGGCATCGAGTCCTGCGCCCAAATTGTTGAAGCCTCTCAAACCTGCGACTCCTGCGCCAGTGAATCGTCCTGCCTTGTCGGCCGTCAAGCCAGTGCCTGCCAAGCCGTTCTCAAGCGGCAAAGAGGCACCTGTGGTCAAAGCCTCAGCTGTCAGCGATGACGATTGGGTTGAGTTTTAAGAGCCGATGGAGAGCTTGAAGGCTTGAAGAAACCATGAGCATGCAGAAGGAGACGGTTGCCGACAAAGAGTTTGTTTTCACGGCGCGTGATTTTGATCGGGTGCGACGCTTGATTTACGAGCGTGCCGGCATAGCGCTGGGTGACAACAAACAGGAAATGATCTATAGCCGCTTGACCCGCAGGTTGCGGATTTTGGGTTTGTCCAGCTTCGAGGCTTATTTGCAGTTGTTGGAGAGTCAGGGGTCTTCGCAGGAGTGGGAGCTGTTCACCAATGCGTTGACCACGAACTTGACCTCTTTCTTTCGAGAAGCGCACCATTTCCCTTTGTTGGCAGAGCATTTGAAGAGTTGCCGAAAGGACAGCGGCGGCGCAGAGGTGTGGTGTTGTGCCAGTTCAACGGGTGAAGAGCCTTACTCCATTGCCATTACAGCGTGTGAAGCGTTTGGGACTTTGAATCCGCCTGTCAAAATTTTGGCGACGGACATTGACACCCAAGTGTTGGCAACCGCTGCCAACGGCATGTATGCACTGGATCGGGTCAGGGACTTGAGTCCTGAGTTGCTCAAGCGCTATTTTTTACGTGGTACAGGCAAGCACGAGGGTTTTGTTCGCGTGCGCCCTGAATTGCGCAAGCTGATCAAATTCCAACAATTGAATTTGTTGGGCGACAGCTGGTGTGCAAATGGTTCGTATGACGCTATTTTTTGTCGGAATGTGATGATTTATTTTGATAAGCCGACACAGCGCGGAATTTTGAATCGATTTGCCCCGCTGATCAATCCAGGTGGATTGTTGTTTGCGGGCCATTCTGAGAATTTGTCTTTTGTGACGGACTTGTTCACCTTGCAGGGCAAGACGGTCTATGCATTGACTGGGCATGCAAGCCAAGCTGCCAGCAAGTATGGTGGGCATTGATGTCTTCCACCAGTTCTACCAACTTGGCGCACCACCGCTATTTCGACAGAAATTTCAAGTCAGAAGCGGTGCGTGTGCTCCCCGGCGAGTATTTTTATACCCGCGAAAATTTGATTATCATGACGGTGCTGGGCTCTTGCGTGGCTGCGTGTGTGCGTGACCGCGTATCAGGGATTGGGGGCATGAATCACTTTCTCTTGCCTGATGGCGGTGATCCAGATAGCCCGATTTCAGAGTCCATGCGTTATGGCTCTTATGCGATGGAAGTTTTGATCAACGATTTGTTCAAGGCGGGTGCCCGCCGTGAAAATCTGGAGGCCAAAGTTTTTGGTGGCGGCAATGTGATCAAGGGCATGACTTCGATCGCCGTGGGCAGTCGCAATGCCAAATTCGTGGTGAATTATTTGAACACCGACCGCATTCCCATCGTGGTTCAGGATTTGGAAGATATTTACCCTCGCAAGGTCTGCTTTTTTCCGAACAGCGGTAAAGTGTTGGTGAAGAAACTCAAGCAAGATGTGCCCGATCAAGTGCTCACGTCCGAGCGTGATTACCAACGTCGACTCAAGGTGGTGGCACCCGCTGCAGGCGACATTGACCTGTTTTAATTGATGGATTTGTCAGTAGTTTTATGACCATTAAAGTTGTGATCGTCGATGACTCTGCGCTGATGCGCAATGTGTTGACCGAGATGATTTCCATGCAGCCTGACATGGAGGTGGTCGGGACGGCGCCTGATCCGCTGCTCGCGCGTGAGTTGATCAAGCAGACCAATCCTGATGTCTTGACGTTGGATGTTGAAATGCCCCGCATGGACGGGCTGGATTTTCTTGAAAAGTTGATGCGTCTTCGGCCCATGCCTGTCGTCATGGTGTCTTCTTTGACCGAGCGTGGTTCTGAGATCACTTTGCGTGCGTTGGAGTTGGGGGCCATCGACTTCATCACCAAACCCAAATTGGCCATCCGCTCTGGCATGATGCAGTATGCGGAAGCTTTGACTGAAAAAATCAGGGCGGCCTACAGTGTCAAAGACCGTTTGCAGTCGAAGTTCAAGGCAGGTCCTCGCCCAGAGGTGCAGGCAGCCAGGTTGCCCATGATGGGCAACCGTTTGCTCAGCAGCGAGAAGTTGATCATGATTGGCGCTTCCACCGGCGGTACCGAGGCCATCAAGGATTTTCTGGTTCAGATGCCGGCAGACTGCCCGGGCATTTTGATCACCCAGCACATGCCTGAAGGGTTCACGACATCGTTTGCCAAACGGCTTGACAGCCTCTGCAAAATCCGAGTCATCGAGTCAGCTGGTGGCGAGCGTGTGCTGCCTGGTCATGCCTACATTGCACCTGGGCATTCGCACCTGACGCTGGCACGCAGTGGTGCCAACTATGTGACCCAAATTGACCAAGGCCCGCCCGTGAACCGGCACCGTCCGTCCGTGGATGTGTTGTTCCAATCTGCGGCCGTGAATGCTGGAAAAAATGCGATTGGCGTGATCTTGACGGGCATGGGCAAGGATGGTGCTGCGGGCATGTTGGCCATGAAAGAGGCGGGTGCTTACAACTTCGCTCAAGATGAAGCATCTTGTGTGGTGTACGGTATGCCCAAGGCAGCCTATGAAATGGGCGGCGTTCATGAAGTCGGCGCACTCCAGGATCTGGCCAAGATGGTGATGGACCGTTTGAGCCGAGATGGTTCCAGAGCACTGCGCGTTTGACGTTTTGCCATTTACATCTAACTTACATAAACTGAATATCTCTTTGAAAGGGAAACCATGAATCCAAACCTTAAATTCTTGGTGGTTGATGATTTTTCTACCATGCGTCGCATCATCCGTAATTTGTTGAAGGAGCTGGGTTACAGCAATGTGGATGAAGCCGAGGATGGTCAATCTGCTTTGGGAAAACTCAAGCGTGAGACGTTTGACTTCGTCATCACCGACTGGAACATGCCCGGTCTGGATGGCTTGCAGTTGCTTCAGGCCGTGCGTGGAGACGACAGTCTTTCGAGCTTGCCCGTACTGATGGTGACGGCTGAGGCCAAAAAAGAGAACATCATTGCCGCTGCCCAAGCCGGTGCCAGTGGCTATATCGTGAAGCCTTTTACTTCAGCCACCTTGGATGAGAAGCTCAGCAAGATTTTCGAAAAAATGAAACAGGCTTGATTTCAAGCCGATTCATACTGGTTTTGAAGGACGACCGCAGACAGTGCGGTCGTCTTGTTTGGCTTAAAAGAAATACTGTTGGTCGATCTTGTCGCTGTTGAGCAAGCTGGCGATGTCCACGATCAGTGAGACGCTTCCGTCACCCAAAATGGTCGCTGCCGAGATGTTGTCGATCTTTTTGTAATTCGATTCCAAATTCTTGACGACAATTTGTTGCTGCCCAATCAGTTCGTCAACAAACAAGGCTGCCTTCTTGCCCTCATAAGTCAAAATGACCAAAATGCCCTTGGAGGGATGGGTCACATTGGGCTGTATGTTGAAGATTTCGTGCATGGGCAAGATGGGCAGATAAGTTCCACGCACATGCACAACTTGGCCGCTGCCGCTGATGTCCTTGATGTCTGCAGCAGCAGGTTGGAAACTCTCGATGATGTTGCTCAAAGGCAAGATGTAGGTCTCATCGCCTACTTTGACCGACATGCCTTCCAAGATGGCCAAGGTCAGGGGCAAAGAAATGGTGATACTCGTCCCGTTGCCTGGTGCAGTGTGGATCGAAATATTGCCGCCCAAATTTTTGATGTTGCGCTTGACCACATCCATGCCGACACCACGCCCTGAGACAGCGGTCACCGATTCGGCGGTCGAGAATCCCGGCATGAAGATCAATTGCCAGACATCGTTGTCGCTCATGTCCTCTGAGACATCCATGCCGCTGCTGCGGGCTTTGTTCAGAATCTTGGCGCGGTTCAGTCCAGCACCGTCGTCACTGATCTCGATGGTGATGTGACTGCCTGCATGGGCAGCAGAGAGTTTGAGCTTGCCAGCTGCAGGTTTTCCTTGTGCCACTCGCACTTCTGGTTTCTCGATGCCATGGTCAATGCTGTTGCGCACCAGGTGGGTCAAGGGATCGATGATCTTTTCGATCAGTCCCTTGTCGAGTTCTGTGGCATCGCCCTCGGTCACGAGATTGACTTTTTTACCCAAGTCATTGGAAAGTTCGTGAACCATGCGCGGAAAGCGTGAGAACACGAAATCCATGGGCATCATGCGAATGGAGAGAACCGATTCTTGTAAATCGCGTGTGTTCTGATTGAGCTGATTGACCCCCATGAGCAATTTTTCGTGCAACACAGGATCCAAGGTTTCCGCTCTCTGAGCGATCATGGCTTGAGTGATGACCAGCTCGCCAACCAGATTGATCAATTGATCGACCTTGTCGATGCCCACCCGGATGGTGGAGCTCTCTACTTTGTTGGGGGCAATTTCTTTGCTGACCGAAGTAATTTTCTCTTGTACTTCTTGTTTTTGAGCCGCTTGCGCCTGGATCTCTTCTGGCGTCAGGGGCTCGAAAAAACCGTAACCGAGGTCTTCTTCTGTGGAGGCGGTGTGAGTCTTTCCTGCTGCAGAAGCGTCAGTGGTATGGGTCTGAGATGCCGATGGCGATTCTTTTAAGCTGATGCTGTCTGGGTTCACAATGAAGGAACACAGGGAGAGAATCTCATCATCGCTTTCATTGGACAACAGCTCAAACTGGTGGGTGCCATCCGCAGATGGGATAGGGGTCAGTTGGCCCAACAGTGACAGTTCATGCATCAATGCGCGAATGTCATCTTCTGAGACGCCGGGCAGTCCGATCAAATACCGTTTGCTGTATTTCTCTGGTTCTGTGGTGCTGGACTTGCTGTACGGTGTATGGACCACTGGCGCTGCGGTCAAGGTCTCTTTGTCGACCATGGATTCCAGAATCATCCGGATGTTGGCGACTTGCTCGACATCCACCGGGCTGTCAAAGCGCAGACCATTGAGTTGCATCTGCAAGATGTCCCGCGCTTGCAGCAGGACTTTCTGATGCGCCTCTGACATGCGGTCTTCATCATGTCGCATGTTGTCCAGCATCGACTCCATCAAATGGGTGATGTCAATCAGATCGGTGAATCCAAAAGTAGCGGCATTGCCTTTGATGGAATGCGCGATCCTGAAAATGGCATTCAATTCTTCTTTGTCGGGATTCTCGGTGTCTATGGACAGCAGCAGCTTTTCTAAGCTGGCCAGCAGTTCTTCGGTTTCCTCGAAGAACAGCTGGAAAAATTGGCTCTTATCAATGGACATGAAAGCAATCAGTATGGGGCGGATAGGTGATGTTCAGCCGATGACTTTCTTCACCACATCCAATAATCTCTGTGGATCGAAAGGTTTGATCAACCAGCCGTTGGCACCCGCGGCACGGCCTTTGGATTTCATCTCATCGCTGGACTCTGTGGTCAGCATCAAAATGGGCGTTTTGGCATAGCTGGGCAAAGTGCGCAGTTGTCCGATCAGCGTCAAACCATCCATGTTGGGCATGTTTTGATCGGTCAAAACCAAATCAAACTGCTCTTGCTTGGCCAGCGCGAGACCTTCGACCCCATCTTCCGCCTCAGTGACTTGGTAGCCCGTTGATCTCAAACTGAAGGCAACCATGTTGCGAAGTGATCTTGAATCATCCACGGCAAGTATTTTCTTCATAGTATCTCCTTAGCATTAGATTAAAAAAGTTCAATTTCGCCGCCACTCATTGGTGCTTGGCGGATGGTTTCTGCATGAGGGCTTTGCGACTGAGAGTGCGTGTCGGCGATGAGCCGTTCAATGCATTCTAAGTAAGCCTTCAAATCTGTGAAGTTGATTTCATTGCTGGAAGTCGTCATCAAGGCGGAGTCTGCGGCAATGGCACTCAGCATATGTTGCAAGGATGAAGAGCGAACTTGAACCCGATTCAAGAGTTGGTTGGCAATGTCGTGAAATTGCAAATTGGTGACGATGCTTTGAACGGCTTGTTCGGTGCGGTCCAGTGCTGTGCTTGCACTCTTTTCCGGCAATTGCTTTTTCAGCTCTTGGATATCCCTGTTGATGGATAAAAAATGCTGAATCAATTGATCAATGGTTTGATCCAGCAAGATCATCACTTGCTGAATGTCTTTCGTGGATTTGGACAGGCTCGATTGGATGCTGCCTGATAACAGGGTCATCAGACGGATTGAATCCATGGTCAAAGCCTCATTGCTTTTTTGCATGGTGGTTCAGTGGGCTCTCAAAGTGTTGTTCATGGGGACAGTGTCAGTGGCACTCGCCTCAGGTGCCTTGTGGGCTGGAAAGTGCGGAGACTGAGGCTGGCCAGGTGATTTGAAGCAAATTGGGGGCACCATCGACTTGCCACCATTGCATTTCTCCATGATTTCTGGCGAGCAATGCAACGGCCAGCGAAAGGCCCAATCCCATGCCCTGTTGTTCCATTTCTTGGCGTCCGAATTGCATGAAGTCTCCACCCAAACTTGAAAAATGTTCGGGCAGTGGGTTGCCTTGGTTGGCGATGTTGAGGGTATAGCCGGTGGCCGATGCTGCCCCTGTGATTTTGATGGGCGTCTCCGGGTGAGAAAAACGGAATGCATTGCCAATGAGCTCGTGAAGGATTCTGATCAGGTCGGTGGGATCGCAAGGCAGATTCACAGGCGCAATGTCCAGCTGGAGCCTGGCCAATTGATCGGCTTGTGAAGTGCTGATATCGGTCGAGTTCAGGATTTGTTGCGTCAACGGGTCTTGCAGCACCTGAATCAACCACTCCTGATTGAATCCAAAAGGAGGTCCAGATTTTTGTGTGGGATTGATACGCAAGTCGATCAGTTCAAGGTAGCGCGTGATGGTGGTTTCAAGACGCTTGGCACCACGGTGGATGCCCTTGAGGATTTGCAATGATTTTTCCGGATTGATGCGGTGGCTTTGGGCAATCAACAACTCTGAACCGGTCAGAATCGAGGTCAATGGGGTCCGCAACTCATGCGGCATGGCCGTCATGATGGATTTTCGAAGCGTATCCAGATTGCGTTTGGTTTGATCGGTTTGGCGAGCGGTCTTGTGAAGTTGAACCGTGACCGCTTCGATCAATTCATCATCAGTGAAAGGCTTGGTCAAGTAATCATCTGCTCCGCTGCCCATTGCTTTACGCAGGGCGTCGCGTGTGGAGACGGATGTGATCATCACAATCGGCACATGGCTGATGTGCACATTTTTGCGAAACAATTCGATGAAGGTGTACCCATCCATTTGCGGCATGTTGATGTCGCACAAAATGACATCAGGTTTGGATTGCGTCGCGCTTTCCAGGCCTTCCATGCCATCGGCCGCTTCAACAACTTGGCAAGAAAACTTGCTGTTGTTTTCGAGGACTTCCTTGATCAGTTTGCGCTGCAATCTGGAGTCGTCAATGATCAAAATTTTTGTCTTTTTCATTTAATTAAATTTTGATTGAGGAAGCCACAGTGTGACGCGGGTGCCTTGGCCATATTGGCTGTGGACGTCGATTTTGCCGCCCAGCTGCTCCATGATTTCCTTGACCAGATGCAAACCCAAGCCTGACCCTGTGACGTTGCTGGAGGGCTCTGCACGGAAAAAGCGAGTGAACAGCTTGGGCATGTCTTCGGACTTGATGCCAACGCCTTGGTCTTGAACTTCGATGCCAATCCAGTTTTTCGCCGCATCAGTTTGCTCAAGAATCCGCACATGGACCGCTTGCTCTTTAGGCGAGTATTTCATCGCATTGCTCAAGATATTCAAGAAAGCCATTTGGAATTTGGCTTCATCGATATTGGCCCAGGCGACAGAATGGGGACCATCGGCCAGAATCAGCCGCTGAGTTTGTTGCGGGGGCAAGCCACTGATGGCCGTCTTGATTTGCGTGTGTAGGTTGCAGCGCTTGAGCTGAAAATTCATGCCACGCTGTGACTCGATTCGGCTCAGGTCCAGCAATTCGTTGATCAGGTCCACTGTGCGCTGGGCTTGCCTGTGGATGATGCCCAGAGTTCTTTGCGTGCGTTCTTGACTGTAGGGGTTGTTGAGCAAAAGCTCTGTGAATCCCAGGACGCTGGACATGGGGGTGCGCAATTCGTGAGCCGCATTGGACAAAAAGTTGGCCTTGGCCACCTCCAGGTTCATCTCTCTTGTCAGGTCACGAAAGGTCATCACATCAATCAGACTTTCATCGCTCGCCTGCGCGTCGGATGAGTGGCTGATGGCGACCCGATGGACATAGCGCCCAATCATTCGAGGCTTTGGGCTGATGATCTGAAGAGACGCAAATGTGGGTTGTTCGGGGGGCTGATCCCAAGTGAACAGATCGGTTTGGTGTGGGGCGCAAATTTGTTGCAAACTGGCATTCAACTCACGCCAATGCTTACCCATGAATTTTTCAGGAGCCCATCCCGTCAGTGTATGTGTCGCACCATTGGCGAATATAAGAATATGGTCGTCATTAAACAGCCAATACGCATCCTGGCATTGGTTGAAGTAACTAATTAGTTGATCAAATTTCATGCTTGGTGGCAACTTGCGAGTATTCAAACGCAAATAGGGTGAATGCAGCAAATCATCTGAATCATGAACCCATTATCCTTCGTTTGAACTGTTAATTTTTTACTTGAGTCGCAGAGCAGGGGGGTTAAAACGGCTCTATTGGTGCGATGAATGCGTTGGCCTGTGCACACAATAGCGCATTGGAAAAAATGTCGCTGTGAGGTGTAATTTGGGTGCAACTGTCCTGATGATTGGTGATCACACAGACACAGTCAGACTGGTCCGCATGGCCTTGGAATTCACAGCCTATGAATTGCATGTTGCACCGACATGGGATGAAGGTGTCGCCATGTCGGTGGTGTGTCAGCCTGATTTGTTGATCATGGAAGCTGGACTTTTCGGATCGATGGGTTTGAAATTGATTCAAAGCGCCCAAATGCTTTCAGGTTTGCCGCGAATTCTTTTGCGCAACAAAGGCGTTAAACTGAATTCAGATGTATTGGATTTTGCGAGCGAGCAACTCATCTTGGACAAGCCCTTCACACCTTTGCGCTTGCATCATGCGATGGATTTGGCACTGAAACCCATACTTGAGTAATGTTTCATTCCTTGCAAATCTACACATAAAAGTCCCCAAAGAAAATGTCCGACGCACTCAAGAAAAATCCAACGATTTTGCTTTTCGACCATTTGTCGTCACCTGTGATGGTCTTCAATGTGGCAGGCGATGTTTCGTACGCCAACACGGCGGCTTTGAAACTGGAATCACAGCCTGCGCAACATTTGAAGAAAACCCCGGAGATCAAGGAGATTGTCAAAAATGCCTTGATGGGGGAGATGAAATTTCCTGCTGTGATGGACATCACCCCCAATGGTGATGTGTCAACGGTGTTTTCAGGTGTCTTTCTCAAAGCGCCAACAGGCGCTGATTTGATATTCTTGCCCACCGTTGAGGAGTCGCAAAACAGATCCGGTGCTGGGGATGATGAATTCCAGATCTCGAGCATGGCCAAGCTCATTCGACAGGACTTGGCTTCCAACATACAAGATGTGACGAACAAGCTGACTGTGCTGTTGCAAAGAGACGGTTCGCGTGATCCACAGATTTCAGAAGCTCAAGCTTCGATGCAAGATCTGCAAGCGCGACTGGATCGTCTGGTGGATTTGACCAAGACCTTCAGCGATGAGCTGCATCATTTTGATGACTTGCTCATCATGCCTGAAATTGCCGAATTGGCTTGCCAGACCTTGGCGCCTGTAGCCAAGAAGTTCCGCATTGATTTCGTGATCGATGGCACTGACCGTGAATTGCCGCAAATTTATGGCAACCATCGGTTGATCCAACGTGTGATGAATGAGATCTTGCACTACATCATCCTTGCCGCCCGAGAAGGCGTTTCAGACAAGGAGCGGGTCAAGGTTCAACTGTCGTTGATGACAACAGGCAGCTTTTTGAATGTCATGGTGCGCAGCATGGGTGTCGTATCTGAGACGTTGCATGAGCGCGAGGCCAATGCGGAAACTGCTCCACACACGGCTATATCAGCGACCAAAGCGGCTCCCTTGGCACCCCGCATGGGGATGGCGATGGCGCAGCACATCGTTGAGCTTCATGGCGGCACGATGAAGGTTCGCAATGACGAATTGAAAGGGGCATTCGTGTTGTTTGAGCTGCCGACGGGCGCGCCCATCAAATTGAATTCAGATTTGCACATGCAGCAAGCCAAGGCTTATGCTGCGGACATGGCCAAATTGTTTGAACGAATCAGAAAGTCCAAAAAATGACGCATCACATATTGGTCGCTGAAGATCAGGAAGATATTCGCCAACTCATCTTGATGACTTTGGAGTTTGGCGATTACACCTTGCACGAAGCCGATAACGGCCCTGATGCTTGGCGGCAGGTCCAAAACATTCGACCTCGTTTGGTTCTTTTGGACATCATGATGCCCGGTGGGCTGGATGGCTATCAGATTTGCGAAAAAATCAAACAGGACGATTTGCTTTCAAAAACCAAAGTGATTTTGTTGACGGCAAGAGGGCAGCAAAGTGATCGTGCTTATGGTCTCAAAATGGGCTGTGATGCCTATTTGGTCAAGCCATTCAGTCCACTTGAATTGATTGATACCGTTGAAAATTTGCTGAATGATTGACTGCAGCAGTCGGAAACATTTTTGGAATTGAATGTATGAATAAATTGAAGATTGGCACTCGACTGCTTGCCGCGTTTGCCTCCGTATTGGTGATCACCCTGCTGATCAGCGCTGTGAGTGTGTATCAGCTCAATCACCTGAAGAACATCAGCCATGACATCGCCACCGAGGCCGTGCAGCGCAGTTTGTTGGCGCAACGCTGGTCATTGCAGGTGCGCATGAATTGGGTCAGGACCTCTACGGTCATGAAAAGTTCAGATGCTGAGCTGATTGATCAGCTGCAAAAAGACATGGTGGGCACTTCCAAGCAGATCACTGAAGATCAGAAAATGCTGGAGGCCTTGGCGGTCGATGAGAAAAGCCAATCCTTGATGGCCGAAGTGGCCAAAGCGAGGAAGATTTATGTGGACGCTCGCGCGGGATTGATCAAACGACAAGCCAGTGGTCAAAAAATCCAGTCTGCTGTGGACCTAGAGTTGAAGCCGTTGGCCGAAAACTATTTGAAAGCTGTCGATCAAGTTGCCCTACATGCCAAAGAAATCATGGACTCGGATCAGCAGCAGGCTCAGGATGCCGCGATCAGCAGCCAATGGTTGGTGGGCATCAGCACGGTTGCCGCGCTCGTGTTGGGACTGGGCTTGGCCATGGCGGTCACGCGTTCCATCACAACGCCTTTGTCTGAGGCTGTGGCCTGGGTTGGGCAAATCAGCCGAGGTGATTTGACGGTTGATCATCGGGTGACTGGCACTGATGAAGTGGCGCAGTTGTTGGTTTCTCTGAGCAACATGCAAAATCAAGTGTCCCGAATCGTGGGGGAGGTCCGTAACGGTGCGGATTCGGTCTCCAGTGCCAGCCAACAAATTGCCCACGGCAACCAGGATTTGTCTGCGCGCACGGAAAAGCAAGCCAGTGCTCTTGAAGAAACGGCTGCATCCATGGAGGAGTTGAGCTCCACAGTTCGTCAAAATGCTGAAAATGCGCGACAAGCCAATGTGCTCAGCCAAAACACGAGCACCGTGGCGCGCAAAGCCGGTGACGCTGTGGCGCACGTGGTGGGCACCATGCAGGGCATCAATGATTCGTCGCGAAAAATTGCTGACATCATCGGCGTGATCGATGGCATTGCATTTCAAACCAATATTCTGGCTTTGAATGCCTCCGTGGAAGCCGCTCGAGCTGGGGAGCAAGGCCGCGGATTTGCTGTGGTGGCTTCAGAAGTGCGCAGTTTGGCCGGACGCAGTGCCGCGGCCGCCAAAGAAATCAAAGTGCTGATCAGCGAAAGTGTGTCGCATGTCGAAAAGGGCAATCAGTTGGTTGCAGACGTGGGTGACACCATGCATGAAGTGGTCGACGGGATTCAGACGGTCACAGACTTGATGGCAGAGATCAGTGCCGCGAGCGCTGAACAAAGTCAAGGCGTGAGTCAAGTGGGTGAGGCGATTGGTCAATTGGATCAAACCACACAACAGAACGCCGCCTTGGTAGAAGAAATGGCTGCAGCCGCTGCCAGCATGCGCTCTCAAGCGCGAGATTTGGTGGAGTCCGCTGCAGTGTTCAAGATCAGAGCTTAGTCGGTGCCGTGATTTCGAGGGTGATTTGCACCCTGCGGTTTTGCATTCGACCATCTTGGGTGTCATTGCTGGTCATGGGTTGCGTGTCTGCGTAACCGATGGCCATCATTTGTTTGCGTGCAATGCCATTGGATTCAAACAGTCGAACGACCCGACTGGCACGTGCAGCTGACAGTTCCCAATTGGATGGGAACTCTTTGCTATTGATATGCACATTGTCCGTATGGCCAGCCACATGAATGGGGTAGTCATACTCTTTGAGTGCTTGGCTGACTTGCTCTAGTGTGCCGACTGATTGAGGCTGTAAATTGGCCTCACCCATCGGGAACAAAATGCTGGCATTGATTTCAATGCTCACCCCTTGGGTGGAACGCGTGATTTTGACCGTGTCGGATGCGATCAGAGTCCCCAGTTTCTTTTCCAAATCTTGAGCGATTTGCTCCAAAGTGACCGCCTTCGGGTCTCGGGGGGGGGCACTGGATGTGCTGCTCAGCGGGATGGGTAGAGGAGTCGCAGGCTCGGGTGTGATTTCTTGCTGAGATTGCCCCAGTGCCTGTTTGACCGATTGTTTAAGCTGGCTGTACTTCTTTTCTTGTACGGAAGACATTGCGTACAAGACCACGAAAAATGCCATGAGCAAAGTGATGAAGTCCGCATAGGAAATCAACCAACGATCCGGATTGTCCTCGTCATGCAGGTCGTCGTAAGACCTCATGTCAGACGCCTTTGTGCCAATGGCTGCTCATCCGCTCTTGAATCAGCAGATGGTTTTCACCCTTGGAGATGCTGACAAAAGCTTCTGCAAGCATTTCACGTTTCAATACTTCAATCGCCAGCTGTTGCTTCAGTTTATTGGCAATCGGAAGGAACACCAGGTTAGCCAGTCCTACACCGTAAAGGGTGGCAATGAAGGCCATGGCAATGCCGCTGCCCAACGACGCAGGATCTTCCAGGTTCTCCATGACTCGAATCAATCCGAGTACGGCCCCCATGATGCCAACAGTCGGCGCGTAACCACCGGCAGACTCCCAAACTTTGATGAGCGCACGTTGGTGCCGCACGTGGCTGTTGATGTCAATCGCCAGAATGTTACGGATTTCATGTACATCTACAGCGTCGACGACCATGCGCAACCCTTTGGCTACAAACAAATCCGGGTTATCGCCGATGAAACGTTCGAGTTTCAGAAAGCCTTCCACTCTGGCTGTTGAACTCCAGGTATGAATGGATTGAGAAAGGGCTTCAAAGAAGGCGGGCTGCGGCTGAAACGCGGACTTTAATAGCGCCAGCCCGCCAATGGCTGCTGCCCAGCCGCTTTGCAGGAGCACAGCCCCCAGTGTTCCCCCCAGCACGATCAAGAGTGAAGCGGGCTGGACCAAAGATTGAAGGTGACCACCTTCCATCCAGTGACCCAAACTGAGAGCCAAGAAACCCAGCAACAAACCGGCTATGCTGCCTCTGTCCATTTTTGCGCTTTCAAAATGCCTCGGATGCGCCCGATGGCTTGGCTGTGTAGTTGCGATACTCGAGACTCGGTGATCTCCAGTACAGCCCCGATTTCCTTGAGGTTGAGTTCCTGTTCGTAGTACAGGCTCATGATCAGTCTGTCCCTTTCGGGCAGTGCATCAATGGCACCAACAACAGCAGCTTTGAAGCCATGATCGATCAGTCCAGAGAGTGGATTGGACGCATCATCGGATTGGAAACGATCCAGGAAATGATCGCCTTCCTCGCCTTCATTGTGGAAGTCTTCAAAGTAGATCAATTGATGCCCAGCATTGTCCGCCAGCATTTTTTGATAGGTGACCAAGGAGACACCGAGCTTCTGGGCGATTTCGGCTTCGGTGGGTGGGCGAAGCAGTTGTTGCCGCAACTCGATCATGGCGGCTTCTACTTTTCGCATGTTTTGACGAATTGTGCGAGGCAGCCAATCGTTGCTTCTCAACTCGTCCAGCATTGAGCCACGTATGCGTTGAACCGCGTACGTCTCAAACTGCGCCGTTTCAACCACCTCATACTTGTTGATGGCGTCCAGCAAGCCAATCATGCCTGCTTGGATGAGATCATCGACTTCCACGTTGGCAGGGAGTTTTGCTTTCAACTGGAAAGCCAGTTTCTTGACCATGGGCATGTGGTCATTCAGCAATTTGTCGGTGCTGGTTCGACCTTTGGCGTTATACATTGGCAAGTCCTTTGACTGGCGGGGTCATATTCCCAGTTTGCTTGCCGCGTGGACTGGCCACGCGATTGCTTGCGTTGTATTGCAAGAGTTTGGAGGCTATTTTTTTGAATGCACTGGAGGATGCGCTTCTCGGGAACGCCTCGATGACGGAGCGTTTCATTTGCATGGCGCGTGCAAGATCCTCGTCAACTGGCAAGTTGCCCAAGGGCAATACGGTCATGGTCAAAAATTCGCTGGCAGCTTTGGCCATGTTCCGCTGCACCACTGCGGCTTGCTCAGCCGTGGCCGCATAAACCAGCAAGTGAATGGAGCGCCGTCCCAGTTGCGTATAGAGTGATTTGATCAAAGCATAGGCTCGCTTGATGGTGGCCGTCTGGCAGGAGGTCAGCACAATCAATTCTGCATTTGACAATTCGGGCAGCGCAAAAGGAGGGTCTTGTTCATGGTCGATGTCGACCAGCCATACATTGGACTTTTCAGACAGTTCTTTGAAAGCGGCTGACAGTTGTTGGATGGCTTTGGGGTGCGGTGCCAACTCATGCAAGGGAGCATGACTGAGTTGGCACCAACGTATGCCAGGAGAGGATTCATGCACATAGTCTTCTGCTGGAGCATCGGCAGAAATCAGATCCCACAGCGCTACAGATTTGTCAGAGGGCAAGCGTCGACGAATGCTGTCTTTGTTGTGGCTGGCATCCAGCAGCATGACTTCACTGCCTGAGTGGACAAATGCTGCTGCAAGATTGGACATCACAGCGAATTTCTGAGGGCCAGTGATTGCGGAGACGAAAGCAAATTGACGCGATGACTGGACACCCAATATGCTGCGAAGCCCTGCCGCTTGATCGGTTTGGCGATCAATCAATTTTGAGGCTCCTTGCACTCGAGTCATTGCGAACTTCTTCTGATCCCATCAAGATGGCCAACTCGCTGTTTTCATAGCGGTTGGCTTTGTTCTTGGTGCTCTTGGTGAAAGCCTTGGAAACCAGTTGCTCGGGCTCGGCGATTTCCAGGTCTTCAGGAACGCGCTGTCCTGTTCCGACATAAAAGAGTCGCAATTTTTGGCGCAGAACCACATCCAAGGCATTGCTCAGACTTGGGGCCTCGTCCAGCTTGGTCAGAATGCATCCTTCCAGGCCAGAACCACGGTAGGCATTGATCACTTCATTGAGTGTTTCAATCGTGCTGGTACTGTTCAGACACAGCAAGCGTTTGACCGGAACTTTGGTACCCGACAGCATGGCGATTTGTTCGGTGACCATTTGGTCCCGTTGGCTCATACCCACTGTGTCGATCAACACGGTGTGCTTGTTTTGGAGCTCGTCCAGTGCGATGCGCAGGTCAACTTCGTCTTTGACAGAATGGACAATCACGCCCAGGATTTTTCCGTAAATGCGCAACTGTTCATGCGCGCCGATCCTGTAGGCATCCGTTGTGATCAAGGCCAGTTGTCCCGCGCCATGACGCATGACACAACGCGCGGCCAACTTGGCCGTCGTGGTGGTTTTTCCAACCCCCGTAGGGCCAATCAGTGCGTAGACACCGCCTTGTTCCAGCAGGTCGTCTTCGTTTCGCAGCACAGATAGATTTTTGGCCAGCACGCTTTTGGCCCATTCCAAGCGTTCTTCGACGCTGACATTAGAGGGGGCGTTGTCGGTGAGGTACCGCGCCAGTCCTGCGCTGAAACCCATGGCCAGCAGCTCTTTGAGCGTACCCACTTGTTCTGGTGGCCGTGCAGGGGCACCACTCCAGGAAATTCCCGCGATTTGACTTTCCAGAGAGTCGCGCATGGCGCGGATTTCATCCACCACATGGTTCAATTGTTCTGGATCTGTGTTGAGGGCTGGAGCCGTATTGAGCTGCATGCTGATGCGCGGCTCTTGCGAGATGATGGCTGCAAAATCCATTTCGCTGCAGGCCATGATCTCGACATTTTCACCAACACTTTTATTGGCCAAAATCATGGCCTCGGGTCCTAATGCTTCTTTGACCAGGGCCAATGCCTCTCGGGCAGTGGCTGCTGTAAATCGATGCACATTCATGCTAACGCTCCCACGATATTGGTGACTTTTATGGTTCGAGTATCTGGTAATTCAGAGTGCGAGAGCACTTTGAGATGTGGCAAACTCCGGCGCAAGAACCTGGCGAGCATGGCGCGCAAAGGTGCTGGCACCAAGAGCACGGGGGGATGGCCCAACTGTTCTTGCAGCGCGGCAGCGCGTGCCGCTTGTGTGGCGATGGTGTCGGCCAGTCCAGGCTCAATGCCTGCACTGTCAGCGGTGTTGGATTGGACTGCATGCATCAGCATGCGTTCCAATTTGGAGTCCAACGTCATGACGGCCAATTCGTTGTTGTTGGGTTCAATTTGTTGGATGATGGCGCGGCCCAGTGCCACTCGGACAATGGCTGTGAGCGCTTGACTGTCTTGGGTTTGACCAGCGTGTTCAGTCAGGGTTTCGATGATGGTCTGCATGTCTCGAATGTGCACGCCCTCTGCCAAAAGGTTTTGCAGAACTTTTTGAAGCGTTGAGATCGGAATCAGTTTGGGAACCAAGTCTTCCAGCAATTTGGGGCTGTCTTTGATCAAGTGGTCCAGGAGTGCTTGAAGCTCCTGCCTGCCCAGCAGCTCTGCAGCATGCATGGAGAGTAGGTTGTTCAAATGTGTTGCCACCACGGTGCCTGCATCGACCACCGTGTAGCCCAATGATTGGGCTTGCTCTCGCAAGTTGGCATCAATCCAGACCGAAGGCAGACCAAATGCTGGATCACTGACGGGCGTTCCAGGCAGTGTGCCCGCTACCATGCCTGGGTTGATGGCCAAAAACTGTCCTGGCTGAGATTCTCCGCTGCCAATTTCTACCCCTTTGAGGGTGACTTTGTAACCAGACGGGCGCAACTCCAGGTTGTCCCTGATGTGAATGGCGGGAGGTAAAAAACCGACTTCTTGCGCGAATTTTTTGCGAATCCCCTTGATCCGTCGCAGCAGCTCACCATCTTGTTCTTTGTCCACAAGGCTGATCAGTCGGTAGCCCACTTCCAGTCCCAAGGCCTGAATGGGGGTGACATCTTGCCAAGTGGCTTCTTCGGATTGAAGTGGTTGTGCCGTAGGCAGTGTGGAGGTGGCTTCTGCCGATTTGACAGGTATTCGCCCTGCTAAGTAATGCCCCAAGGCACCGATCAATCCTGCAAAAAGCAAAAACGCAAAATGCGGCATGCCCGGGATCAGCCCCAATGCGCCGATGATGCCTGCAGCTATGTAAAGTACCTGATACCTCGACATCAGTTGATTGATCAGTTGCTCGCCTATATCTTGGTCGCTGGCCACACGCGAGACAACGGCACCTGCCGCAATTGAGATGATCAGTGAGGGCAGCTGTGCAACCAGGCCATCGCCGATGGCCAACAAAGTGTAGGTTTCAACCGCTCGGGCAAACGGAAGATCATGCTGGATCATGCCAATGAGCAAGCCCCCCAGCATGTTCACCACAGTGATCACGATGCCCGCAACGGCATCCCCACGCACGTATTTGCTGGAACCGTCCATCGCGCCATAGAACTCTGCTTCTTGAGCGACTTCTTGGCGTCTTTTGCGTGCTTCGGCTTCACCAATCAAGCCGGCATTCAAATCGGCATCGATGGCCATTTGTTTGCCAGGCATCGCATCCAGTGCAAAGCGTGCGCCGACCTCCGCAATACGACCTGCACCCTTGGTCACCACCACAAAGTTGATGATCGTCAAGATCACGAAGACGACCAGGCCAACGAGGTAGTTGCCACCGATCAAGAAGTGACCGAAGGCTTCAATCACTTTGCCTGCGGCGTCTGCTCCAGTGTGGCCCTCTGTCAAGACAACACGCGTGGACGCAACGTTGAGCGACAGCCGCAGCAAAGTTGTCAGCAGCAGCACAGCTGGAAACACCATGAAGTCCAGAGGACGTGTGGTGTAGAGCGCAGTCAACAAAACGATGATCGAGATGGCAATGTTGAAACTGAAAAAGATGTCCAGCACCACGGCTGGAACGGGCAAGATCATCAAGGACAACAAGATGACCACCAAAATAGGGGCGGCCAAGGTCTTGCCTTGCACGTTGCTCAGTAAATTTTTCCAGTTCATGCCAAGACCTCAGTCTTAGCGCTCGCCAGCGGGTCCATGCCAGCAGGCACGGTGATATTTTCTGGCAAATCGGGTGGCAAGGCCTGATGCTTGCGGAATGCACGCAGTTGGTAAACATAAGCCAGCACTTGCGCCACTGCCGTGTAGAGGGCCTTGGGAATTTCCTGATCGAGCTCAGTGTGGGTGTAAAGTGCTCGAGCCAAAGGCGGGGCTTCCATCACCACAATGTTGTTGTCACGCGCCAAGGCCTTGATTTTTTCAGCAATTTCATCAAGGCCCTTGGCCACCACCAGCGGCGCTGTATCGGCATTCTCAGGGTATTTCAATGCCACGGCGTAATGGGTTGGGTTTGTGATGACAACATCCGCTGTGGGCACATTGGACATCATCCTGCGACGCGCCATTTCTCGCTGTTGTGATCGAATTTTGGCCTTGATTTCGGGATTGCCCTCGGACTCCTTGGCTTCATCCTTCAACTCTTGACGCGTCATCATCAGTTTTTGAGTGTAAGACCACATTTGATATGGGGCATCAATCAAGGCGATAACGGTCAAAGAGAGCACCATGAGTGTGAAGCACATCAACAAAATGGATCCTTGTGAGGCGCTGCCAGTGTCAATTGTTTGAAAAATCAATTGGAAAACCGATTCGTGTTTCAGTTTGATGGCGTACCAGGCCACCCAACCGACCAGAAGTGTTTTTCCAATGGCTTTTCCAAGTTCGACCAAGGCATTTTTCGAAAACATGTTGCTCAAGCCGTGAATGGGATTGAGTTTTCCGAAGTTGGGTGCCAACGCGTTGCCGTGAAAGAGCCAGCCCCCAATCAGCATGGGAGATATCAAAGCAGCCAGCATGATCATGGCAGCTGCGGGCGAGCAGGTTAATGCCAATTCGATCAGTTGCTGCCCCATTTTTTCCATCCACTTTCCAGGGTCTCTCAGAAGGTCTTGATCAAAAGTCAAACCCAAAGTCAGCGTTTTCTTTAATTGCAGGTGAATCGACTCTCCCCACAACCAAAAGCTCAACGTTGCAGCAGCCAGTACGGCAAATGTACCCAATTCCTTGGATCTGGGGACGTCGCCTTCTTCACGCGCTTTCTCTAATCTTCTGGGGGAGGCTGATTCGGTCTTTTCGAGATCACTGTCTTCGGCCAATTCCTGCTCCTGAGCTCATCGTTTTTCCCGTTAAAAACTGAAATTCACCAAAAATTGGAATATTTGCATTATTGTCGATTGGTGAGCGAATCAATTCAGAAGCATATGCAGGAATTAGCGGCTATTTCACTGTTCGTCGTGTGTTTGTCATGGCTTTGGTGCTTATTTCTACCCTTTTAGGGATTTCCCGAGGCACTTTGGACTTCATCGTCGTTGGTCTGTCAGGCAAGCCACTTGTGGTGTACTGAAGTCACACACTCAAAAAGTGCTTGCCATGAAAATGTTCCAAATCAGCCGTTATTTCCCACATTCAGCCCCAGCCGTGTTTGCGGCCATCCGAGAACCGGAACGCTTGGCTCGTTGGTGGGGGCCCCAGGGGTTCAGCAATCAGTTCGAGGTGTTCGAGTTTCGCAAAGGCGGGCTCTGGGTGTTCGACATGATCGGGCCTGACGGCACCCGCTATGCGAACGAATCGGTGTTTGCCCAGATCGACGCCGACCGTCAGGTGGTGATCGACCACACTTGCGCACCCCTGTTCCGGCTGACCATCACGCTGGAGCCTGAGGGCGAAGGCACGCGGGTGCGATGGCTGCAGGTGTTTGAAGATGCATCGTTTGCGCAGGCCATGAAGCACATTCTGGAGCCAGCCAATGAACAGAACCTGGACCGCTTGGGCGCTGAGTTGGGGACGATTTAGCCCGCCAGCAATGCGCCCGCGTCCTCGTACCAATACATCAGCGCGTCGTCGTAGCTCTCCCACACGCAGCCATTGCAACCGCGCCCGCAGCACGAGGTGGGCTCGGGCGGCGGTTCCCGGAAGTCATGGCCTGCGGCCTGCAGGCGCTCTTGAAACTGCGCAATGCCTCGGCGCACAGATTCGCGCTGCGCTTGGTTGGGGTCGATGATGGGGTGGTCGTTGCCTTCGATCATGGCGTATTGTCGGTGTCTGTTTGTTGCCCTTGCACCACCGTGTGCGCGATCAGTCGCTCGTCGCCCAGCACGATCAGGGCAAACAGCCATTCGGCCAGGGTCTCTGTTTGTGCGGTGCGCCGGGCCAGCAAGGGCGTGGCCTTGGGGTTGAGCACCACAAAGTCGGCTTCGCAGCCGGGCAGCAGGTTGCCGATTTGGCCTTCCAGGCCCAGTGCAGCAGCGGCACCTGCCGTGTGTTGCCACCACAGGTGCTCGGGCGCGAGGCTGATGCCGGGGCGGTTCACGTTCTGGCGGGCCACGGTGTAGGCTGCGTGCATGGTGTGAAAGGGGCTGAAGCTGGTGCCCCCGCCCACATCGCTGGCGAGGCCGTAGCGCAGGCCTGCCGCATCGGATGCCGCGTAGTCAAAAAAGCCGCTGCCTAAAAACAGGTTGCTGGTGGGGCTCACGGCGGCGGTGGCGCCGACCTCGGCCATGCGGCGGCGGTCGGCCTCGTCCAGATAGATGCAGTGCGCGTACACCGAGCGTTGGCGCAGGAGCCCAGCGCGGTCGTACACGTCCAGATAACTGCGCGCTTGCGGAAACAGTTCATGCACCCAGCGGATCTCGTCGAGGTTTTCAGCCAAGTGCGACTGCACCCATACATCGGGGAACTGTTCTGCAATCTCGCCCGCGCCATGTAGTTGCGCGTCGGTGCTGGTGGGCGCAAAGCGCGGTGTGATGGCGTAGCCCAGGCGGTCCACACCGTGCCAGCGGCGGATCAGGTCTTCGGTTTGGCGCAGGCTGAGTTGCGTGTCGGTGTCGCGCAGACCGTCGGGGCTGTGGCGGTCTTGCAGCACCTTGCCGGTGACCATGCGCAGGTGGCGCTTTTGGGCTTCGGCCATGAACACATCCACCGATTCGGGGTGGGCGGTGGCAAAGCACAGCGCCGTGGTCACGCCGTGGCGCATCAACTCGTCCAAAAAGAAGCGGGTCACTTCTTGCGCGTAAGCGGGGTCTGAAAACTGCTTTTCTTGTGGAAAGGTGTAGTTCTCCAGCCAAGGCAGCAGGCCGTCGGCAGGCGAGCCGATCACGTCGGTTTGCGGGTAGTGGATGTGCAGATCGACAAAACCCGGCGCGATGCACAGGCCGGGCCAGTGGGTCACGGGCAGGTTGGGGTACTGGGGGGCCAGGTCGCGGTAAGGGCCGATGGCCTGGATGCGCACCACACCATCCGCGTCGCGGGCCGTCACCAACAGGCCGTCTTGTTCATGGCGGGCTTGCGGCATATCGGCTTGCTCGAACCACAGCAGGCTGGCACGCCAGCCTTTGTGCTCGGTGGGGGATGGGGTGTGGTTCATGCGCAGCTCAGGGGCAAATACGGGGGCATCTGGGGGTACGACGGTGTTACATTGTGCGTCAATCTCTTCGCTTGCAAGGCTTGGGCCAACACTCTAGGCACGGACTTTGCGAGTGGCTTATCCAGATTCCATTTCGCGCAGACATGACCACACCCCTTTTGTCTTTGCAAGGCATCACCAAACGCTACCCGGGCGTGGTGGCCAATCAGGACGTGTCGCTCACCGTGCTGCCCGGCCAGGCCCATGCCGTGCTGGGCGAAAACGGCGCGGGCAAGTCCACGCTGATGAAAATCATCTACGGCTCGGTCAAGCCTGATGAGGGCCAGGTCTTGTTCAACGGCCTGCCGGTTCACATCCGCAACCCGCAAGAAGCCCGCAAGCTGGGCATCAGCATGGTGTTCCAGCACTTCAGCCTGTTTGACACGCTCACCGTGGCCGAAAACGTCTGGTTGGGGCTGGACAAGTCTTTGAGCCTGGCCGAAGTGACCGAGCGCATCGTGGCCAAAGCCAGCGAGTACGGTCTGGACCTGGAGCCCGACCGCCCGGTGCACACCCTGAGCGTGGGCGAGATGCAGCGCGTCGAGATCATCCGCGCTTTGCTCACCGAGCCCAAGCTCTTGATCCTGGACGAGCCCACGTCGGTGCTCACGCCGCAGGCCGTCGAGAAGCTTTTTGTGGTGCTTCACAAACTGGTCAGCCAGGGCGTCAGCATTTTGTACATCTCGCACAAGTTGCACGAGATTCGGGCGCTGTGCAGCGCCTGCACCGTGCTGCGCGGCGGCCAGGTCACTGGTGCGTGCGATCCACGCCAAGAGACCAACGCCAGCCTGAGCCGCCTGATGATCGGGGCCGAGCCGCCCGCGCTGGCCCCCACCCCCCGCACACCGGGTGAGGTGGTGCTGTCGGTCCAGAATTTGCACTTGAACAAACAAGACCCGTTTGGCGTGGACCTGCAAGGCATTGACCTGCAAGTGCGCAGCGGCGAGGTGGTCGGTTTGGCCGGTGTGTCCGGCAATGGCCAACGTGAATTGATGTGGGCGCTGTCGGGCGAAGACACCCGATCGCCAGCAGCGGCCATCACCTTGGCCGGGCAGGGCGTGGGCCACTGGGCACCGCGTGCCCGGCGCAGTCTGGGCCTGCACTTTGTGCCCGAAGAGCGGCTGGGCCGGGGCGCTGTGCCGTCCATGAGCTTGGCGCACAACCTGCTGCTCACCCGCAGCGAGGCGGTGGGCCGGGGCGGCTGGATCCGCATGGGCACGCTGGCCGATCAGGCGCGCAGCATCATCGAGCGCTTCAAGGTCAAGGCCTCGGGGCCGGATGCCGCAGCGCGTTCGCTGTCGGGCGGCAATTTGCAAAAGTTCATCGTGGGCCGCGAGATCAGCGCAGCCCCCAAGCTGCTGATCGTCTCGCAACCCACCTGGGGTGTGGACGTGGGCGCGGCGGCGCAGATCCGTGCCGAAATTTTGGCGCTGCGCGATGCAGGTTGCGCGGTGCTGGTGGTCAGTGAGGAGCTGGAAGAGTTGTTTGAAATTTCCGACCGATTGCATGTGATTGCCAAGGGCCGCCTGTCGCCCTCATTGCCCCGGGCTGAGGCCACGGTGGCGTTGATTGGCGAATGGATGAGCGGCCTGTGGCCTGCCCGCAGTGAGGAGGCCGCACATGCTCAAGCTTGAAGCCCGGCCTCAGGCCTCGCGCCTGTGGACCTATGCCTCGCCTTTGCTGGCGCTGGCGCTCACCGTGGTGTTGGGTGTGATGTTGTTTATGGCGCTGGGCAAAGACCCGGTGCGCGGCTTGCAGATGTTTTTCTGGGAGCCACTCAAATCGGGCTATGCCTTGGGTGAGTTGATGGTCAAGGCCACGCCGCTCTTGTTGATTGCGCTGGGACTGGCCGTGTGCTTTCGCTCCAATGTGTGGAACATCGGGGCCGAAGGCCAGTTTGTCATTGGGGCGGTGTGCGCCAGCGGCATGGCCCTGTTGGCGGGCAAAGAAACCAGCCGCTGGATTGTGTTGGCCGTCATCTTGGCGGGCGTGTTGGGCGGCATGCTGTGGGCGGGCCTGACGGCTTTGCTGCGCGACCGCTTCAACGCCAGTGAAATTCTGGTGAGCCTGATGCTGGTCTACGTGGCCGACATGGTGCTGAGTTATCTGGTCTATGGCCCCTGGAAAGACCCTGCGGGCTACAACTTCCCGCAGACCAAAACCTTCGAGGCGGTCACCCAAATCCCGCGTTTGATGAGTGGCTCGCGTGTCAGTGTGGGCCTCTTGATCGCGCTGGGCTGTGCGGGGGCTTTGTGGGTGTTTTTGTTCCGCACCCGGGCGGGCTTTGCCCAGCAGGTGGGGGGCTTGGCCCCCGATGCGGCGCGTTATGCGGGCTTTTCTTCGCGCAAGGCGCTGTGGATGGCTTTGCTCACTTCTGGGGGCACGGCCGGTCTGGCGGGCGCTTTGGAAGTGGCCGGTCCCATCGGGCAGCTCACGCCTTATGTGCCTGCAGGCTATGGCTTTGCCGCGATCATCGTGGCCTTTGTCGGGCGCTTGCACTCGGCGGGCATGGTCTTGTCGGCAGTGCTGATGAGCATGTTCTACATCGGTGGCGAGTTGGCGCAATCGCGCTTGGGCCTGCCCAAGTCGATCACCGGGGTGTTCCAGGGCTTGCTGCTGTTTTGTTTGCTGGCGTGTGACACCTTGGTGGCCTACCGCTTGCGCTGGGCATCGGCTCAGGGAGGGAAAGCCTGATGGAATCGTACGCACTGTTGGTGGCCGCCACGCTGAACGCGGGCACTGTTTTGGCGCTGGCCGCATTGGGCTTGCTCATCAATGAAAAAGCCGGGGTGCTCAACCTCGGGGCCGAGGGCATGATGCTGTGCGCCGCCATCGCCGGCTTTGCCGCCGTGGTCCACACCGGCAACGACTGGATCGGTTTTGCCGCCGGCATGGGCGCGGGCGCTGTGCTCGCCGCCGTATTTGGGGTGCTGGTCATTTGGCTGGGCACCAATCAATACGCCACCGGCTTGGCCCTGAGTCTGTTTGGCGCGGGCTTCTCGGCCTTTGCGGGCATTGCATACGTGCAAGAGAAGGTGCCAGAGCGTGCTTCGTACGCGGTGGCTTATCTGTCAGACATCCCCCTGATCGGCCCGGCCTTGTTTCGCCAGCACCCGCTGGTCTACGTGACCATGGCACTGGTGTTGGGCTTGATTTGGTTTTTGTACAAAAGCCGCCCCGGTTTGGTGCTGCGCTCGGTGGGCGAATCGCCAGACTCGGCCCACGCGTTGGGCTACCCGGTGCGCCGCATCCGCCTGATGGCGGTGGTGGCGGGCGGCGCTTTGTGCGGCTTGTCGGGTGCCTACATCTCGGTGGTTTACACCCCGCTGTGGGTCGAGGGCATGGTGGCGGGCAAGGGCTGGATCGCGCTGGCCTTGACCACCTTTGCGACGTGGCGTCCGGCACGGGTTTTGCTGGGTGCTTACTTGTTTGGCGGCGTGACCATGCTGCAGTTCCATTTGCAAGGCATGGGGGTCGAGGTCCCCAGTCAGTTGCTGACGGCGCTGCCCTACATCGCCACCATCGTGGTGTTGACCCTGATCTCGCGCAACCCCGCCTGGATTCGGATCAACATGCCGGCGTCGCTGGGGAAACCCTTCCATCCCGGTTCATAATTGTTTTTCTCTCCCTGTAACTTTGTTCAAAAAAGGAACTGACATGACAGATATCTCCAAGCGTACCGTCGTCAAGATGGTCGCCTTGACCGCTGTGGCCGCGGCCGCACTGGTCGGCTGCGGTAAAAAAGAAGAGGCCCCCAAGGCCGAAGCGCCCGCTGCGGCCAAAGCCGAACCCCTGAAGATTGCGTTTGCTTATGTCGGCCCTGTGGGCGATGGCGGCTGGACCTTTGCGCACGACAACGGCCGCAAAGCCCTGGAAAAAGAATTCGGCGACAAGATCGTCACCAGCTTTGTTGAAAAAGTGCCAGAAAGCGCTGACGCCGAGCGCGTGATCCGCGACATGGCCGGCCAAGGCAACAAGCTGATTTTTGGCACCACCTTCGGCTACATGGAGCCCATGCTCAAAGCTGCGGCTGACCTGAAAGACGTCAAGTTCGAGCACGCCACCGGCTACAAAACTGCCGAAAACATGCGCACTTACGACAGCCGCACCTACCAGGGCGCTTACATGGCTGGCGTGATCGCAGGCAAGATGACCAAGACCAACACCGTGGGCGTGGTCGGCTCCATCCCAATTCCTGAAGTGATCCGCAACATCAACAGCTTCACGCTGGGTGCACAGTCGGTCAACCCCAAGATCAAGACCAAAGTGGTCTGGGTCAATGACTGGTTCAACCCACCAAAGGAAACCGAAGCCGCTACCGCCCTGATCAACGGCGGTGCTGACGTGCTGATGCAAAACACCGACTCGCCTGCCGTGTTGCAGACCGCCGAGAAGATGGGCAAGCGCGCCTTCGGTTGGGACTCCGACATGACCGCCTACGGCCCCAAGGCCCACCTGGGCTCGGCCGTGATCAACTGGGGTCCTTACTACATCAAGGCCACACGTGACGCGTTGGAAGGCAAGTGGGCCACCGGCCAAAGCTGGTGGGGCGTGAAAGAAGGCGCGATCGATTTCGTGTCGGTGGCCGCTGATGTGCCTGAAGATGCCAAGAAGCGTTTGGAAGAAGTCAAAGCCGGTCTGAAAGACGGCACTTTCGAAATCTGGAAAGGCCCGATCATGGGTCAAGACGGCAAAGAAGTGCTGGCCAAAGACGCTGTGGCTGACGACAAGTTCCTGGGCGGCATCAACTTCTACGTCAAAGGCGTGGAAGGCAAGATCCCTGGCGGCAAGTAAATCACCCGCCGTCTCCCGATGAAATCGGGAAACACCAAGCCGCTTGACGCAAGTCAGGCGGCTTTTTTCTTGAGCGGGCGTAACATGGTATCTCTGTCGCCTTTTGGAGATTTGCATGTTCAAAGTCCACGCCGTGCCCACCCAACGCATGCCGGAACTGCTGCGCGTCATGCCCAAAGCAGAGCTGCACATCCACATCGAAGGCTCGCTCGAACCCGAGCTGATCTTTGCGCTGGCCCAGCGCAACGGCGTGCAGCTGCCTTATGCCGATGTGGCCGCCTTGCGCAACGCCTACGCCTTCACCAACCTGCAAAGTTTTTTGGACCTGTATTACGCCGGGGCCAGCGTGCTGCTGTACGAACAAGACTTCTACGACATGGCCTGGGCCTATTTTGAAAAAGCCGCGGCTGACCATGTGGTGCGGGCCGAGTTGTTTTTTGACCCGCAAACCCACACCGCCCGAGGTGTGGCCATGGGCGCGGTCATCGAGGGCCTGCACCGTGCTTGCGTTGATGCGCAGGCGAAGTGGGGCATCAGTGCCGATTTGATCTTGTGCTTTTTGCGCCATCTGTCCGAAGACGATGCGCTGGCCACGCTGGAAGAGGCCATGCCCTGGCGCGACCAATTCATCGGTGTCGGACTCGATTCGAGCGAGGTCGGGCACCCGCCTGAGAAGTTTGCCCGCGTGTTTGCCCGGGCGCGGGAGCAGGGCCTGCATGTGGTGGCCCATGCGGGCGAGGAGGGGCCACCGGCCTACATCTGGAGTGCGCTAGACGTGTTGAAGGTCGAGCGCATCGACCACGGCGTGCAGGCCATCCACGATGCGGCCTTGATGAAGAGGCTGGCCGACAGCCAGATCCCACTCACCGTGTGTCCGCTCTCCAACCTCAAGCTGTGTGTGTTCAAAAGCCTGGCCGATCACAACCTGGGTCAGATGCTGGACGCGGGCCTGCGCGTGACCATCAACTCAGACGACCCCGCCTACTTCGGCGGCTACTTGAACGACAACTACCTGCAGACCTTTGCAGCCTTGCACCTGGATGCACAGCAGGCTTACAAGCTGGCGGCCAACAGCATTGAGGCGAGCTTTGCCACCGAAGATCAAAAGCACCATTGGATGCATGAGCTGAAGACTTGTTTTCAGGGTTTCAGCGAGTGGGACTGAAGGCCCGGATGACGCCCGGTAACGAGGCCCGTTAAAATACGTTCAAAGCCCGCTGCCCCGGCGGGCTTTGTTTTGTTCAATTTCGGGGCCATGTAGAGGACTACCATGTACAAAAACCTCGCAGCCACGCTCGTGGCCGCCTGCTTTTTTCTTCCTGCCGTTCAGGCGCAATCTTCCAGCAAAGTCACCGAGCCTTTCAAGGCCGCTTTTGTCTATGTCTCGCCCATCACCGAGGCGGGCTGGACCAAGCAGCACGACGAAGGCCGCAAGGCCGTGGACAAGGCTTTGGGCGATCAGGTCAAGACCACGTTTGTGGCCGATGTGCCCGAAGGCGCAGACGCTGAGCGCGTGATCCGTGACCTGGCCCAGCAGGGCAACCAGATCATCTTCACGCCCAGCTTCGGCTACATGGAGCCCACACTCAAGGTGGCCAAGGACTTTCCGAATGTGAAGTTCGAGTCGGTCACCGGTTTCAAGACCGCAGCCAACGTGTCGGCGTCCAACGCCCGGTATTACGAGGGCCGTTATCTGGCCGGTATCACCGCCGGGCGCATGACGAAGTCAAATGTGGCCGGTTATGTGGCGGGTTTTCCGATTCCTGAAGTGCTGCAGGGCATCAATGCGTTCACCTTGGGCATGCGTTCGGTCAACCCCAAAGCCACCGTCAAAGTGGTCTGGCTCAATGCCTGGTTTGACCCACCCAAAGAGCGTGAAGCGGCCATGGCCCTGTTCAACCAGGATGTGGACGTGATTGCCTTTCACACCGGCTCCACGGCGGTGATGGCCGCAGCGCAAGAGCGCGGCAAGATGGCGGTGGCCTACCACTCGGACATGCGCAAAACTGGCCCGGATGCGCAGATCATTGCCGTCACCCACCAGTGGGGCGATTACTACACCGCCCGTATCAAAGCGGCTATGAATGGCAGCTGGACCTCGGGCAGTGTTTGGGGCGGCGTCAAGGACGGCATGATCCGGGTGGGCGATTTTGGCCCCAAGGTGCCCAAGAAAGTTCAAGAAGAAATCCTGGCCAAGCAAAAGCTGGTGGGCGCGGGCAAATTGCTGCCTTTTGCCGGCCCGATCACCGACAACGAAGGCCGCGAAGTGGTGCCTGCAGGCCAAAGCCTGAACGATGGGCAGATTTGGGGCATGAATTACCTGGTGCAGGGCGTGCAGGGCAAGATCAGCCGATGACCCCACAGCCCCGCGCCCAAAGGGTGTGGGGCCTGCCCCTAAAATAGCGGCATTGACACAAGGGCACACCATGAGCATCAAGAGCGACAAATGGATCCGCCGCATGGCAGAGCAACACGGCATGATCGAGCCGTTTGAGCCAGGCCAAATCCGGCAGAACGCTGCTGGCGAAAAAATCGTGAGCTACGGCACCAGCAGCTATGGCTACGACATCCGCTGTGCGCCCGAGTTCAAGGTGTTCACCAACATCTACAGCACCGTGGTGGACCCCAAGAACTTTGATGAAAAGAGCTTTGTGGACATCCACAGCGATGTCTGCATCATCCCGCCCAACAGTTTCGCGCTGGCCCGCACGGTGGAGTACTTCCGCATTCCGCGCAATGTGCTGACCGTGTGCCTGGGCAAAAGCACCTATGCCCGCTGCGGCATCATCGTCAACGTGACCCCCTTCGAGCCCGAATGGGAAGGCTATGTGACGCTGGAGTTTTCCAACACCACGCCACTGCCCGCCAAGATTTATGCCGGTGAAGGTTGCGCGCAAGTGTTGTTCTTTGAGAGCGACGAAGTCTGCGAGACCAGCTACAAAGACCGGGGTGGCAAGTACCAGGGCCAAGTCGGCGTCACGCTGCCCAAAACCTGAGCTTCAAAACCCGTTTTTGGGGGTATCGGCCCAAAATGCGACAATAGCAGGTTAATGACCGACTCTTTTTCCAATTTATCGCTGGCGCCCACGCTGGCACGAGCCGTGGCCGAAATGGGCTACGAATCCATGACCCCTATCCAGGCCCAAGCCATTCCGGTGGTGTTGACAGGCCAGGACGTGATGGGCGCAGCCCAAACCGGCACCGGTAAAACGGCAGCGTTTTCGCTGCCTTTGCTGCAACGCCTGCTCAAGCACGAAAACCCCTCTACCTCGCCAGCGCGTCACCCTGTGCGCGCCTTGGTGCTCTTGCCCACCCGCGAGTTGGCCGATCAGGTCGCCCAGCAAATCAAGATGTACGCCAAGTACACCCAGCTGCGCAGCGCTGTGGTGTTTGGCGGCATGGACATGAAGCCCCAGACCCTGGAGCTGAAAAAAGGTGTCGAGGTGCTGGTGGCCACGCCAGGTCGTTTGCTGGACCACATCGAAGCCAAGAACGCGGTGCTCAATCAAGTCGAATATGTGGTGCTCGACGAAGCCGACCGCATGCTGGACATCGGCTTCTTGCCCGACCTGCAGCGCATCCTGAGTTTCTTGCCCAAGCAGCGCACCACCTTGTTGTTCTCGGCCACTTTCTCGCCTGAGATCAAGCGCCTGGCGGGCAGCTATTTGCAAAACCCGGTCACCATCGAGGTGGCCCGCCCCAACGAAACCGCCTCCACCGTGGAGCAGCGGTTCTACGCCGCGCAAGACGACGACAAGCGCCGCGTGATCCGCAAGGTCTTGACCGACCGTGGCATCAAGCAAGCCTTCATCTTTGTGAACAGCAAACTCGGTTGCGGCCGACTGGCCCGCTCTTTGGAGCGCGAAGGTCTGCGCACCGCCGCTTTGCACGGTGACAAGAGCCAGGACGAACGCCTGAAAGCCCTGGAAGCTTTCAAGCAAGGCGAAGTTGATCTGCTGGTGTGTACCGATGTAGCCGCTCGCGGTCTGGACATCAAGGACGTGCCTGCGGTGTTCAACTTTGACGTGCCTTTCAACGCCGAAGACTATGTGCACCGCATTGGCCGCACGGGCCGCGCCGGCGCATCGGGCTTGGCTGTGACCTTGGTCAGTCCGTCTGACACCCGCTTGGTGGCTGATATCGAAAAGCTGATCAAGAAAAAGCTGGAGGTGGAAACCTTGCAGCTCGACGACCGTTCGCGCTTCAGTGGGGAACGCTCTGAGCGTGAGCGCTCGGACGAGCGTCCGCGTGGCCGCGCCTACGAAGGCCGTCGCCGTGAAGAGTTCGATCCACGCGACGCCATCGAGCCGCGTGAGCGCCGTGGCGGTTTCCGACCTGCGCCGGTCAACCGCGATCCCTTCTTTGAAAAGCCCTACGAGGCCTCTTCTGCCGACGCCGCCCCCAGCTGGGAATCGGCTGCGCCCAAGACGCCTCGTTCGGCGATTTCGGCCAACATCAAGCCCAAGCGCAAAGTGGCTGCGTTGTTTAAAACCGGCGAATGATCGCTGGACAAGCCCGGTCTTTACCCGGGCTTCAAATCGCAGGGGGCTGACGCTGTCAAAATCGCCTCATGCGTGAATTTCCCCCATCCTTGACTGTTTCGCCTTTGCTGGCGCATTTGCTGGCCGCAGGCTGCGCCAGCCTGCCGGTGTTGTCCATAGCCCAGACTGCGCCCGCCACCGATCTGGGCCGGATCGAGATCCGCAGCAACCGCAACAACGACACAGAAACCCGTCGCGAGTCCACTGCCGCCAAAATCGTCATTGGCCGTGAAGAGATCGAAAAACAAGGCGACGCCACGCTGGGCGAGGTGCTCAAACGCTTGCCGGGCGTGACCATCGGTGGAGCCCCCGGGCGCGGTGGTGCCATTCGCATGCGTGGCCTGGGTGGCGGCTATACCCAAATCCTGCTCGATGGTGAGCGCATGCCACCGGGCTTTTCGATCGACCAACTGACCCCCGAGCAGGTCGAAAAAATTGAAATCCTCAGAGCCCCCACCGCCGAAACCGGTGCACGGGCCATTGCAGGCACCATCAACATCGTGTTGCGCGAAGGTCAGAAGGGCACGCCCGATGACCTCAAGCTGACCCGCAGCATGGAGCACGGGCACGGATCGAGCCAAGTCAATTGGGTGCACAACCTCAAGACCGAGCCCATCAGCGGCACCTTCACCCTGTCGGCCATGGACACTTACCGGCCAGACGAGAGCACCACGGTGACCGAGTCTTCGCAAATCACCGACCGCGTGCGCGAAGCCAGCAGCCTGGGGCACCGCCAGGCCATCAACGCCAATGCACGTTTGCAGTGGAAGGGCGAGCAGGGGCGCAGCCTCACCTTGACACCTTTTGTGGTGTATTCGGAGTACGACAGCCGGGGCCAGATTGCGGTGCGCACCACCGAGGGCACGCCAGTTGCTGATGCGGTGAAAACCCAAAGCGGCAGCCGCTTCACCATGGCACGCCTGAATGGCCAATGGGCCGAGAAGCTGAGCGCCGATGACCGCCTCGATGTGCGTTTTGGTCTGGGGCAGACCACCTACGATTACCGCCTGGACCAGACGGGCGCGAGCGGCGTCACCGCAGGCAGCGGGCAAGCCCTGCTGCGCAACGGCTTTGAGACCCAGAGCTTTGTGGACAAGAGCTACAGCCTCAATGGCAAGTGGACGCGGGCGCTGGACAACGGCCACCAGATCGTCAGCGGTCTGGAGCTGGAGCAAGTCCACCGTGACGAGCAAGGCAATGCCGCTGCCTCTGAAGATGCGGGCAATCTGCAGGCCAGCACGCGCCGCTGGGCCATCTATACCCAAGACGAGTTCAAGATCAACCCGCAGTGGTCGGCTTATGGCGGCTTGCGCTATGAAAACCTGCTCACCGAAGGCACGGTCAACGACGTGCAAAAGCGCAACGACAGCGCAGTCTGGACACCCTTGCTGCATGCCGTGTTCAAGCCCGATCCGCAAAAGCGCGACCAGGTTCGCATGAGCCTGACCCGCAGCTACAAGACGCCAACGCTTTACCAACTGGTGGCGCGGTATGTGCCATCGCTTGGCGAGAACAGCTGGACGCAGGCTGACCGCACCGGCAACCCCGACCTCAAGCCCGAGCTGGCCACAGGCGTGGACCTGGCGTTTGAGCGCTACCTGGAGCAAGGCGGCTTGCTCAGTGCCAACGTGTTTCGTCGCAACATCAGCAACCTGATCCGCTCGACCACCACCTTCAATGCCAACACCGGGCGCTACATTTCATCGCCCACCAACGTGGGCAACGCCATCACCGAAGGCTTGGAGCTGGAAGCGAAGTTCCGGCTCGACCAATGGGTGGAGGGGACTTTACCGGTGGATCTGCGGGCCAACGCCAGCTTCTTCCACTCCCAAGTGCTGGACGTGATGGGGCCCAACAACCGGCTTGACCAGCAACCCGACATGACGGCCAACCTGGGGGCCGATTACCGGATGCGCGGCTTGCCTTTGACCCTGGGTGGCAACCTCAACTGGAACCCCGCCTACGACACCCGCCGCACCGATCAACAATGGGCTTACCAAGGGGCCAAGCGGGTGGTCGATGTGTATGGCCTGTGGCGTCTGTCACCCTCGGCCGGCTTGCGCCTGACGGTCAGCAACCTCACGCCTTTGGACTACATCACCGGGTCGACTTTCCGCAATGGCAACCAGTACGAATCGGCCAACACCACGGCCCACAATTGGCGCAACATCCAGCTGCGCCTGGAAATGAAAATCTGAGGCGCACGCTGTCCCGCATTGGGCAGCCAGGCCCCAGGGTCTGTGCCAAGATGGCGTGAGTTTTCAGGAGACACCCCATGGCCCTCAAAGACGCTGCTTGGCACGACCGCATGTACAACAACCGCGCCCTGGTGGCGGACTTTGCCGAGCACTTTGACCATTGGCGCCAAGCCTCTGAACAGGCGCGGGACTCCCTCAAGCCCCAGCTGGACCTGCGCTTTGGCGAAGGCCCCAAGGAGACACTGGACGTGTTTCCGGCCCCCCGTGCAGGCGCACCCGTGGTGGTGTTCATCCACGGCGGCTATTGGCGCAGCCTGGACAAAGCTGACCATTCCTTTGTGGCCCCAGCCTTGCAGGGCATGGGCGCTTGCGTGGTGGTGGTCAACTACGACCTGTGCCCCGGCACAGATGCGCAGCCGGTGACGATCCCTGACATCGCGGTGCAAATGAGCCGGGCCCTGGCCTGGGTCTGGCGTCACATTGGCGAGCACGGCGGTGATCGCAGCAACCTCAGTGTGATCGGCCATTCTGCCGGCGGCCATCTGGCGGCCATGCTGTTGGCTTGTGACTGGAAAAAAGTCGGCCGTGATTTGCCCACTGGCCTGGTGCGCAAAGCCATGTCCATCTCGGGTCTGTACGATCTGGGGCCCATCCGCAAGACGCCCTTTGTGCAGGCCGACCTGCGCATCACCCCGGCCCATGTGCGCATGGCCAGTCCGGCCAAATGGCAGCGGCCGCGCAAGGGCGTGCTTTACACGGTGGTGGGTGGTGACGAAAGCCCCGAGTTCTTGCGCCACAACCGCTTGATCCATCAGGCCTGGGGGCCCAAGACCGTGCCCGTGTGCGAAGACCTGCCGGGCCTGAACCACTTCAGTGTGGTGACTGATTTGACCCGACCCGGCACGCGCCTGCATGCGCTGGCCAAAGCCTTGATCGAATTGCGCGCTTGAGCGTGCACGAGTGGCTCTACCCCCTGGGGGTGGTCTTGCTCGGCTACACCGTGCTGGGCCTGACTGGCTTCGGGTCGGCCTTGGTCATCGTGCCGCTCTTGGCCTGGCAATGGCCCTTGCCCGAGGTGGTGGCCATGACCTTGCTCATGGATGTGCCTGCCTCAGCCTTTCACAGCGGACTCAATTGGCGGCAAGTGCAGTGGCGTGAATTGCGTCGCTTGCTGCCCGGCCTGGTGGCGGGGACTTTGCTCGGCTTGTGGTTGATGCAGCATCTGCAGACCCGCTGGCCTTTGCTGCTGCTCGGCCTGTATGTGGCAGGTGTCGGGGTCCATGCGCTGCGTCCTGCTGGGGTGCCTGTGCGCCACCCCGGGCCTTTGTGGGCGGGGCCTGTGGGCACGGCCATCGGGGTGGTGGAGCAGATTTTTGGCACGGCGGGACCCTTGGTGGTGGCCTGGCTCAGCCGCCGCCTGAGCGACGTGCAGCAAGTGCGGGCCAGCATCCCCATGATCATCACCGTGGCCGCCAGCACCGTGCTGGCCAGCATGGCGTGGGACGGGCGTTTGAGCAAGGCAGTGCTGTGGCAACGCTGGGGCATGCTCATTGGCGTTGCTTTGCTGGGCGTGTGGTTAGGCCACCGCGTGGCGCACCGCGTGCCGGTGGCGCGGCTGCGGCAGATCATCTGCGGGCTGCTGGTGGTCAGCGGTTTGATGCTGGCGCTGCGGGCCGTGCAATAGCCGCCCAACCGGTGGACCCACAAAAAAGGGGAGCCCGTGGCTCCCCTTGTTGCGAACGCTGCGACAGGTTCACATCAGCAGGTGTTCACCCGCGTTGTCGCCGCCCAGGATCACGTAGTTCACCTTGCGGATGTCCATCAGTTTGGTGCCACCGGCGTAGCTGATCGAGCTTTGCACGTCCTGCTCCATCTCGATCAGGGTGTTGGCCAGCTTGCCTTTGACGGGCTCCAGAATGCGCTTGCCCTCGACGTGCTTGTACTCGCCCTTGTTGAAGTCAGACGCCGAGCCGTAGTACTCCTTGAACAGCTCGCCGTTGACCTCGACGGTCTTGCCGGGCGACTCTTCGTGGCCTGCAAACAGCGAACCGATCATGACCATGCTCGCGCCAAAGCGGATGCTCTTGGCGATGTCACCGTGGCTGCGGATGCCGCCGTCGGCAATGATCGGCTTGGTGGCCACGCGGGCGCACCACTTGAGCGCCGACAACTGCCAGCCGCCGGTGCCAAAACCGGTCTTGAGCTTGGTGATGCAGACCTTGCCGGGGCCCACGCCCACTTTGGTGGCGTCCGCGCCCCAGTTTTCCAGGTCGATCACGGCTTCAGGCGTGGCCACATTGCCCGCGATCACAAAGCTCGTGGGCAGTTTGCCCTTGATGTAGCCGATCATGTCGCGCACGCTGTCGGCGTGGCCGTGGGCGATGTCGATGGTGATGTACTCGGGCACCAAGCCAGCTGCGGCCAACTCGTCCACGGTGGCGCGGTCGGGGGCCTTCACGCCCAGCGAGATGGATGCGTACACACCCTTGGCGTGCATGTCGCGCACGAACTGGACGTTGTCCAGGTCAAAACGGTGCATGACATAGAAGTAATCGTTTTGCGCCATCCACAGGCAGATCGACTCGTCGATCACCGTTTTCATGTTGGCTGGGACCACCGGCAGGCGGAACTTGCGGCTGCCCAAAGTGACGCCCGCGTCGCACTCGGAACGGCTCTCCACGCGGCACTTGCGTGGCAGCAACAGGATGTTGTCGTAGTCAAAAATTTCCATGAGAAAACCAAGCTCCAAAAAGGATCGTTGAAAGAACGAGTGAGCGCTTGGCTTGGCCGGTTTTCTGGCCCCTGAAGTGAACCCGTTGCAGGTTCAGGGCAAAAAAAACCGGGCGCAAGAATCTTGGGCCCGGTGACTGATTCTACCCGCATTCTCTGACAGTCCATGAATGCACCTTGCCAGGGGGTTACGGCTCCTACAATCGGTGCCTATGCTGTCAGACACCTCCCCGAACACATCCTCCCCCTTGCTCGCCCAGCTCAACGAGGAGCAATACCGTGCGGTGGCCTTGCCGCCCGAGCATGCGTTGATCCTGGCGGGCGCAGGTTCGGGCAAGACGCGGGTGCTGACCACGCGCATTGCCTGGCTCTTGCAGACCTCGCAGGTCTCGCCCGGTGGCATTTTGGCGGTGACTTTCACCAACAAGGCCGCCAAGGAGATGAAGCTGCGCTTGCAGTCCATGCTGCCGGTGAATGTGAATGCCATGTGGATTGGCACCTTCCACGGGCTGTGCAACCGGTTTTTGCGGGCGCATTACCAACTGGCGGGCTTGCCGCAGACGTTTCAGATCTTGGACACACAAGACCAGCTGTCGGCCATCAAGCGGCTGTGCAAACAGTTCAATGTGGACGAAGACCGCTTTCCGCCCAAACAGTTGCAGTATTTCATTTCGGGCTGCAAGGAAGACGGCCAGCGACCCGGCGATGTGACGGTGCGTGACGACGAGACCCGCCGCAAGGTGGAGCTGTACCAGCTGTACGAAGAGCAATGCCAGCGCGAAGGCGTGGTGGACTTTGGCGAGCTGATGCTGCGCTCGTATGAGCTGCTGCGCGACAACGCGCATGTGCGTGAGCATTACCGCCGCCGTTTCCGCCACGTCTTGGTGGACGAGTTTCAGGACACCAACAAGCTGCAATACGCCTGGCTCAAGCTGCTGGTGGGTTTGCCGGGCGAGGGCAGCGAGGGGGCTATTTTGGCCGTGGGCGACGATGACCAGAGCATCTACGCCTTCCGGGGGGCGCGTGTGGGCAACATGGCCGACTTCGTGCGCGAGTTCCAGGTGCAGCACCAGATCAAGCTGGAGCAAAACTACCGCAGCTACAGCAACATCCTCGATTCGGCCAACCACCTGATCAGCCACAACAAGACCCGCCTCGGCAAAACCTTGCGTACGGACCAAGGTGCGGGCGAGCCGGTGCGGGTGGTCGAATCGGCCAGCGACTTTGCCGAAGCGCAGTGGCTGGTCGATGAACTGCGTCAGCTGGTCAAGCAAGACGGTTTTGAGCGCAAGGAAGTGGCGCTGCTGTACCGCAGCAACGCTCAAAGCCGGGTGCTGGAGACGGCCCTGTTCAACGCCGGGTTTCCGTACCGCGTGTATGGCGGCTTGCGCTTTTTTGAGCGCGCCGAGATCAAGCACGCGCTGGCTTATTTGCGCCTGATGGAGAACCCCAACGACGACACCAGCTTTTTGCGGGTGGTCAACTTTCCGCCGCGTGGCATCGGTGCACGCAGCATCGAGCAATTGCAAGATGCGGCGCGTGCCGCAGGCTGTTCGCTGCACGACGCCGTGAGCGCCACCACCGGCAAGGCCGGGGCGAATCTGGCGGCCTTTGTGGCCATGGTCGATGTGCTGCGCGAGCAGACCGAAGGGCTCACGCTGCGCGAGATCATCGACCTGGTGTTGGACAAGACCGGGCTGGTGAACCACTACCGTGCTGAAAAAGAAGGCGCGGACCGGGTGGAGAACTTGGAAGAATTGGTCAACGCCGCCGAGAGTTTTGTGACGCAAGAAGGCTTTGGCCGCAGCGCGGTGGCGCTGCCCCAGGGCAGCTCGGGCTTGACGCAAAGCCCAGCCAGCCAGGGGCTGAGCGGCGACGCCCCTGTGCCGGACGAATTCAGCGAAGACGGCGTGACCATGAGCCCGCTGGCTGCTTTCTTGACGCATGCCTCGCTGGAGGCGGGTGACAACCAGGCTCAGGCCGGTGAAGACGCGGTGCAGCTCATGACGGTGCACGCCAGCAAGGGCCTGGAGTTTGACGCGGTGTTCATCACCGGCCTGGAAGAGGGCTTGTTCCCGCATGAAAACTCGATGAACGACTTTGACGGCCTCGAAGAAGAGCGCCGCCTGATGTACGTGGCCATCACCCGCGCCCGCAAGCGCCTGTACCTGAGCCATTCGCAAACGCGCATGCTGCATGGGCAGACGCGTTACAACCTGAAAAGCCGTTTCTTTGACGAGCTGCCCGAGGACTGCCTCAAATGGATCACGCCTAAGCAAGCGGGCTTTGCCAATCTGGGCGGCAACGGTGGCGGCTTTGGCGGCGGGGGGGCTTGGCCGCAAACCCCGGCGCACAACCGCCACGCCCGTCCCGCTTGGGGTCAAAGCAGCCTCAGCACCGAGACCTACAAGAGCCCACCCGTGCCTGTGCAAAAAGCCGCGCCCGAGTACGGCATCACCGCAGGCAAACAAGTCTTTCACACCAAGTTTGGTGAAGGCAAAGTGCTGGCGGTGGAGGGCACCGGCACCGATGCGCGTGCCCAAGTGAACTTCCCGCGCCATGGCGTGAAATGGCTGGCGCTGAGCGTGGCTAAACTGACCCTTGTTTGATTTTTTGAAAAGAAAGAACCCCATGAAAATTGGAAAAGACACCGTCGTCACCATGCACTACAAAGTGGTGAACGCCCAAGGCCAGCTGCTCGACAAGGCCGAGGAGCCGACCTCGTACCTGCACGGCGGCTACGAGAACACCTTGCCCAAGATCGAAGAAGCGCTGGAAGGCCAGGACGTGGGTTTTGAGACCACCTTGAAGCTGGCCGCAGCGGACGCCTTTGGCGAGCGCGACGAGGCCTTGGTGCAGACCATCTCCAAGAAAGATTTCCCACCGGGCGTCAAAGTCGGTGGTCAGCTGCGTGGCCGCACGCCTGAGGGGCAAGAGCACGTGTTCACCGTCATGAAGATCAAAGGCGATCAGGTCATTCTGGATGGCAACCACCCCTGGGCCGGTCAAAACCTGAGCCTGAGCCTCAAGGTGCTGGAAGTGCGTGCAGCTTCTGCCGAAGAAGTCACGCACCGCCACGCGCACGGGGCGCATGGGCACCACCATTGAGCCAGACGCGTCGGACCTGAAGGTCCAACTACGGGGAGTGGTTTGGAGGTCGGCGGCTTCAGCCCCGACACCGGTAGCCCAAACAAAAGGGGCAGTCCTTGCGGACTGCCCCTTTGTCGTTGGCGTGGTCTGAACGCTGGCTCAGTGACCGCCGCCCAGATAGGCCGCTTTCACGGCCGGGTCGGTCTTCAGGCGCTCGGCATCGCCGTGCACCGAGATGCGGCCGTTTTCCAGCACATAGCCGTAGTCGGCCACGTTCAGCGCGGCAGCAGCGAACTGCTCGACCAGCAGCATGGTCACGCCTTGCTCTTTCAGGCGGCTGATGATCTTGAAGACCTCTTCCACCAGAATCGGTGCCAAGCCCATGGAGGGCTCGTCGAGCAAGACCACCTCGGGGTTCAGCATCACGGCGCGGGCCATGGCCAGCATTTGCTGCTCACCGCCCGACAAGGTGCCGGCCAACTGATTGCGGCGCTCCTTGAGGCGAGGGAACAGGTCCATCGCACGGTCCAGGTCACCGGCCACATCGCCTTTGGGGCGGCTGCCGGTCAGGCGCGGAAAGGCCCCCAACGTCAGGTTGTCGGTCACCGTCATGGTGGCGAACACGCGGCGGCCTTCGGGCGAGTGGGCCAGGCCCAGCTTGGCGATGTGGTACGACTCCATGCCGTCGATGCGCTTGCCGTTCAGCGTGATCTCGCCCGAGGTGGGCTGGATCATGCCGGAGATGGCACGCATGGTGGTGGTTTTGCCCGCACCGTTGGAGCCGATCAGGGTCACCACTTTGCCTTTGGGCACGTCGATGCTGATGCCATGTAGGACGTGAACCTTGCCGTAGCCAGCTTCCAGATTTTTGATACTCAACATGTCTTGATACTCCAGTCGGCCATCAGGTGGCCGTTCCGCCGAGGTAGGCTTCAATGACCTTCTCGTTGGCTTGAACTTCGGCGGGTTGGCCTTCGGCGATCTTCTGGCCAAAGTCCAGCACCGAGACGGTGTCGCAGATGCTCATCACCACGTCCATGTGGTGCTCGATCAGGATCACGGTGATGCCGTGGTCGCGGATCTTGCGGATGATTTGCACCAGCTCCTTGATGTCGGGGGCGGTCAGGCCCGCAGCGGGCTCGTCCAGCAACAGCAGCTGCGGGTCGAGCGCCAGTGCGCGGGCAATTTCCAGGAGGCGTTGCTTGCCGTAGGGCAGGTTGCGCGCTTCTTCGTTGGCCAGCTCGGCCAGGCCCACAAAGTGCAAGAGGCTCATGCCGCGCTCGGTGGCGGCTTTTTCTTCCTTGCTGTAGCGCGGGGTGTTCAGCGCGACATCGAGGAAGTTGCTCTGGAAGGTGTGGTGCAAGCCGACCTGCACGTTTTGCAAGGCGGTCATCTCGCCAAACAACTGCACGTTCTGGAATGTGCGGGCAATGCCAGAGAGGGCGATGTCGGACGATGTGCGCCCCACCACCGAACGGCCCGCAAAAGCGATGTCACCGGCTGTGGGCACGTAAATGCCGGTCAGCACGTTCATCATGGTGCTCTTGCCCGAGCCGTTGGGGCCGATCAGGCCGTGGATGGTGCCGCGCTTGATCTTCAGGTCCACCTGGTTGATGGCCTTCAAACCGCCGAACTGCATCAGCACCTGGTTGGCCACCAGCAGATCGCCGTTGCCGGTCTCGGTGGCACGCACCAAAGCGCCTTGCTGGTTTTGGCCAGCGCTCAGGTCGATCACGTTGTCGGAGTTGGCGGTTTTGCCCATCAGGCTGCGGGCAAAGCCCACGATGCCGTCTTGCAGGTAGTACACGACAAACAGGATCATCAGGCCGAAGATGGACAGACGCCAGTCGGTGATGTTGTCCAGCCAGAACGAGAATGCGGCCAAAGCAGCGGTGCCGACCACGGGCACAAACATGGTTTGCCAAGTGGTGCGGCGGCGCGACACAGCGATCACAGCACCCACCAGCATCAACACGGCCAGTGCGCTGGCGACCATGCGGAAGGCTTCCAGATCGTCCAGCAGCTTGGGCAGCAGCACGATGATGGTGGCACCCAGCATGGCACCCAGACGGGTCTTGCGGCCGCCCATGATGATGGCCAACAAGAACATGACGGTCAGTTCGTTGTTGTAGGTGTTGGGTGAGATGTATTGCTCGGAATAGGCATACAGGCAACCGGCCAGGCCAGCCAGACCGGCGCTGATCACGAAGGCATAGACCTTGTAGCGGTAGACCGACACGCCCATGCAATCCGACGCCACAGGGCTGCCGCGCAGGGCTTCAAAAGCACGACCCAGTTGCGAGCGCAGCACGCGGTGCACCACGAGCAGCGACAGCGCCAGCATCACGCACACGACCCAGTAGAACGACTCTTCGTTGAACTTGTAGCCCGCCACGGTGGGCTTGGGGATCTTCAAGCCCATGGGGCCTTCGGTCAGGAAGGTCATTTCGTTGATCAGGATCTGGATGATCGTGCCAAAGGCCAAGGTCACCATGGCGAGGTACGGGCCTGACACGCGCAGTGCAGGCAAGGCCAGGATCGCGCCAAAGATGCCGGTCACCACAATGCTGGCAGGCACGATGACCCAGAATGGGGCACCGACCTTGAGGAAGAGCACACCGGCGGTGTAGGCACCGATGCCGAACAAACCGGCATGGCCCAGCGAGACCTGGCCGGTGTAACCGACCACGATGTCCAAGCCGAACAGCAAGATCGCGTAGATCATGATGGTCTCGACCAGGTGGATGTAGTACGGGTTCTGTGTGAACACCGGCACCAGCAGCAGGGCGATGAAGCCCAGCACGGAAGCAATGAAGTATTTGCGATTCATCATCAGACCTTCTTGATCGCAGATTTACCAAACAAGCCAGCGGGCTTGACGGCCAGCACCAGCAAAAGAAGAACCAGACCGGGCACATCTTTGTAGCCGGTGGACAGGTAAAAGCCCGTGGTGGTTTCGGCAATGCCCAAAATGATGCCGCCCACGATGATGCCCATGCCGCTGGTCAAGCCGCCGATGATGGCGACCGCAAAGGCCTTGAGGCCCAGCACCGCACCCATGGTGGCACCTGTCAGGGTCAAAGGCGCAATCAACATGCCCGCAAACGATGCGGTCAAGGATGACAGGGCATACGAGAACGTGATCACCAGACCGGTGTTGATGCCCATCAGCTTGGCGGCATCGCGGTCGTTGAAGGTGGCCACCACGGCCTTGCCGTAAATGGTTTTGCGGTTGAAAAATTCCACCGCCAGCATCATCAGCAAAGCGCCGCCAATGACCAGCAGTTCCATGGGCAGCACGTTGGCACCCATGATTTTCAGAGGGGATTCAGGCAGGGGCGAGGGGAACTTCAGGTCGTCGCGGCCCCAGATGTTCTCGGCCACGTTCTTGAAGATGATGCCCAAGGCGATGGTGGACATGATCCAGCCAAATTCGCTTTTGATCTTGATGGCAGGACGCACACCAATGCGTTCGACCAAGGCACCCTGGAACAAACCAAAGACGCCGACCAGCGGGATCGCCAGCCAATAGTTCATGCCCAGGCGGTCCACCAGGGTCAGGGCCACCAGGGCTCCCAGCATCAGGGCTTCACCTTGACCGAAGTTCAGGGTGTCAGAGGTGGCAAACGTCAGCTGGTAACCGAAGGCAATGACCGCGTAGATCATGCCCAGCGCGATACCGCTGTAGACAAGTTGAAGAAGGATTTCCATAGGAGGACTCAGGAGGTAAGAAGTGAAAAGCCGAAGCACATATAAAGAACGCCGTATTCGCGTGAGCGAATACGGCGTGTGAAGTTCACAAATTACTTCTTGGCGGGCTGCTTGGCAGCTGCAGCGTCTTTCTTGACAGCCTTGGTGCGGATGTCAGCACCTTTTTGGCGGTCTTCTTCGTAGGCGTACACCACTTTGCTGCCCTTGACTTCACCGAACACGGGGATGTTGGCGGTGATGGCTTCGTGGTCGTCGTGGGTGAAAGGCTTGTCATAGGTGGTGACCACGCCTTCAACCTTGGTTTGCAGGTTTTCCAGGGCTTCGCGGATCTTCACGCCGTCGGTGCTGCCCGCTTGCTTGATGGCGGCTGCCAACAGGTAAACCGAGTCGTAACCTTGCGCAGCCGACACGGGGGAGTCGATGCGGTTGTTCTTGGGCTTGAAGGTCTTCAGGTAGCCCTCAATGAAGGCCTTGCGCTTGACGGTGTTGGCTTCTTGAATGAAGGTCTGGGGCATGCGAGCGCCTTCGCCGCCAGGGCCAGCGTTGTCAATGAAGTTGGCCATGGACAAAGTCCAGCTGCCGACCATGGGGACTTTCCAGCCCAGCTTGGTCATGCCGTTGGCGATCTGTGCCAGCTCTGGGCCAATCGCGTAAGTCAGGATGGCTTCAGCGCCGGCTTCTTTGGCCTTGAGCAGCTGAGGGGTCATGTCCACGTCCTTGATGTTGAATTTCTCAACAGCCACAGGCTTGACACCTTTGGCGCTCAGGGCTTTTTCCAGATCTTCACGGCCGAGTTGGCCGTAGTTGGTGGAGTCGGCCAGGATGGCGACTTTCTTGAAGCCGCGGCGACCGATGGCTTCTTCCACAATCATGGGGGCCTGGATGCTGTCGTGTGCAGCATTGCGGAAGATGTAGTTGTCTGGGAACTCAGGGGCCTTGAACTGCTGGGTCACGATGGAGCCGGTGGCCACGTTGTTGAAGACGGGGATCTTGGCTTCCTGGTAGAAGCGCTGCGAAGCCAAGGCCACGCCGGTGTTGATGAAGCCCAAAGTGGCGACCACTTTTTCTTTGTTGATCAGTTCCTGGGCGATTTGCACGCCACGCTCGTTCTTGGCTTCGTCGTCGCGCTCGACGGCTTGCAGCTGACGGCCCAGCACACCGCCGGCCTTGTTGATCTCGCTGATGGCCAGTTTGACGCCGTCGCGCATGCTCACGCCCATGGAAGACGAGCCGCCGGTGTAGGGGCCGGTCACGCCGACTTTGATCGGGTCAGCGGCCAAAGCCATGCCGGTGGACAGCATCAGGGATGCGAGGATGGTCAGGTGGGTGCGACGTTGCATTGCGATTTCTCCAAGTTGATGAATCAGTCTGTCCCTTCGGCGCATAAAAGTAACACGCGCGTCAAAGGACAGGTTTGCGGAACTGATTTTGTGGGAGTGCAGGGGCTGCAACACCAAGAGAAAACCCTTGGTTGAGCGCTTTGACTGTGAATTAAATTTTGAAAACCCCGAAAAATAATTCAGCGAAATGGAGCGCTTGAAAAACAGGAGGCTTTGCAAGCCCGATGGAGACGGGCTTTGGCGCGATTGGCTGTTTTTTTATGTATTCAGTGATCGGCTCGGACGATCAAAAAGCAGTCTCGCACCGAATACACCATGGAGGTGAAAAACATGGCCGCCACCATGAGCCCGGCGGGCAGCAAAATGGCCATCAGCAAGCTGGCATCGCCCAGCAAGCTGGTCGCCAGCATCGAGGCCAGGGCCACTGCGATGAACATGCCAAACCAGACGGCCACATAAACCATGAAGGCCCCCAGATTGCGCCAGCAGGCCACAAAGCTGAAAAACAGGCTCTTGACCGGGGCCACGCCCTGCCAATGCACCAGGGCTGGGGCATGCCAGAACATCATGGCCAGCGGGATATACAGCACCATGGACACCCACATGGCCATCTGAAACGAGGCCGAATTGACCACTTCTGGACTCATGTTGGCACCTGTGAGGTAAACCCGTGCAAAAGTGCCACCGTCCACCAGCATCGACACTCCCATGATGACCAGAAAGGCCAGCGCATACCATGCACCCAGTTGCAACATGGCCTTGCGCTGAGCGCCGGGCTTGAGCGCTGCAAACAGCACGGCCGGCATTGGAAAGCGTTGGTCTTCGGCCACTTCAGTGGCGGCCATCATGCCCAGCGTCAGGGCGGGCAGCAGCACCAGAGCCAGGGCCCCGCCAACCATCGGCACGATGGACATCACCGAGACCACGGCCATGAATAAAAAGAACAGGCCCGACATGGCCAGCGGTTGTTTCCAAAAGGTGCGGATGCCCTGGCGGGCCCAATGGAGGCCGGTGCGGGCGGGAACGATGTTCAGTTGCATGGGCGCAGTAGATCAGAGCGTCACAGGCTGCGCAATGCGCCCGCGCAAGACCCGTTCAAAATGTGTGGGATCGTGCGGCTTGAGCATGGACGCCTCGCGCGGCAGGTGGTAGTCCCACAGGCGCGAAATCCAAAAGCGCAAAGCGCCCGCACGCAGCATGGCGGGCAGTAAATCGCGCTCGGCCGCGTTCAAGGGGCGCACCGCGGTGTAGCCCTGCAGCATGGCTTGTGCGCGTTCGCTGTCGTGCAAGCCGGTGGACAGGTCAATGCACCAGTCGTTCAGGCACACGGCCAAGTCAAACAACCAGGTGTCCACACCGGCGAAGTAAAAATCAAAGAAGCCGGTCAGCTGCTCGCCGTCGAACATCACGTTGTCGCGGAACAAGTCGGCGTGGACCGGGCCACGCGGCAGCGCCGCATAGGCCGAGCCGCTGGCGATGTGGTTCTGGTAGGCCAGCTCGCTGCGCAGCAAAGCCGCTTGGGCATCATCAAGGTGGGGCAGCACCACGGGCACGGTCTCGTTCCACCAGGGCAGGCCGCGCAGATTGGGCTGGCTGCGGTTGAAGTCGGCTCCGGCCAGGTGCATGCGGGCCAGCATGTCGCCCACGGCGGCGCAGTGCACGGCCTGGGGTTGCAGCTGGCTTTTGCCGGCCAGTTTGTTGACCACGGCGGCGGGCTTGCCGCTGACGGTGTGCAAGATGTCGCCGTCGTGGTTGGCGGCCGGGTCGGGCACCGGAATGCCGCGCCCAGCCAGGTGCTTCATCAGCAAGAGGTAAAAGGGCAGTTGCTCGCGGGTCAGTCGCTCGAACAAGGTGAGCACGTACTCGCCTTGGGTCGTGGAGGCGAAGTAGTTGGTGTTTTCAATGCCACCTTCGATACCGCGCAGCGCAGTCAGTTGCCCCAGGTTCAGGGCTTGCATCAGGACGTTGGCCTGGGTTTCGGAGACTTCGGTGAATACCGCCATGGGGAAGAGGGTCAAACGCCAGATGGGGCTGGCTTAGGTGATAAAAGACCGATTGTAGAGGTCGCCAAGTCAACAATGACCCGCAAAGCGCCCACGGTGGTGGGCCACATCGCCCTGGCGCAGGCCCGCCTACCCGATCATGAGCTTGTTGGCCGATCAAGCCTCGATCCCGGTACACAATCGGGGGATGAGCGAAAACACCCCCGACAACGCCCCTGCCTCTGTGAAGCCGACCCTCTTGCTGGTCGATGGCTCCAGCTACCTGTACCGCGCCTTCCACGCCATGCCCGACTTGCGGGCGGTGCCGGGTGACCCCACGAGTGCGGCCACCGGGGCCATTCGCGGCATGATCAACATGATGGAGCGGCTGCGCAAGGATGTGCCCGCCGTCTATGCCGCTTGTGTGTTTGACGCCAAAGGCCCGACTTTCCGCGACGAGATGTACCCTGAGTACAAGGCCCACCGCAGCCCCATGCCCGACGATCTGCGCTCGCAGATCGAGCCGATCCACGAGCTGGTGCGACTGATGGGCTGGACTGTGCTGGACGTGCCCGGCGTGGAGGCCGACGACGTGATCGCCACGCTGGCCCATGTGGCCGCGCAGCAGGGCATCGAGGTGACGGTGTCCAGCGGCGACAAAGACTTGAGCCAGCTGGTGAACGAGCACATCACCATCATCGACACCATGAACGGCAAGGTGCGCGATGTGGCGGGTGTGACCGAAGAGTTCGGCGTGCCGCCTTCGCTGATGATCGACTACCAGACCCTGGTGGGTGACCCGGTGGACAACGTGCCTGGCGTGCACAAGGTCGGCCCCAAGACGGCCGCCAAATGGCTGCTCGAATACGGCTCGCTCGACAAGCTGATGGAAAACGCCCACGAGATCAAAGGTGTGGCGGGCGAGAACCTGCGCCAAGCCGTGGACTGGCTGCCCAAGGGCCGCGCCCTGGTGACCATGAAAACCGATTGCGACCTGAACGGTTGGGTGCCGGGTTTGCCGTCATTAGCCAGCCTGCACCTGCACGCGCCGGACAAAGACAAGCTGCTGAATTTTTACCAAACCTATGGCTTCAAGGGCCTGGTGCAGTCGCTGGGCGGGGCCATGCCTGCGCCCGCGCCCAAAGCCAAAACAGCCAGGCCCAAAGACACGGGCATGGGCGATTTGTTTGGCGAGGCTCAGGACGAAGAACCGGCCGCATTGCCCGCCTTAGACAGCGCGGCCAGCGCCGTGCAAGGCGACTTGAAATACGACACGGTGCTCGACTGGGCGCTGTTTGACCAGTGGCTTGCTCGCATCGAGCAAGCGCCGCTCACGGCCATCGACACCGAAACCACATCCATTGACGCTATGCGTGCAGAGATCGTGGGTATTTCGCTGAGCGTCACGCCCGGCGAGGCGGCCTACATTCCGATGGCGCACAACGGACCCGGTGCGCCAGAGCAGCTGCCGCTGGCCGAGGTGCTGGCCAAGCTCAAGCCCTGGCTTGAAAACCCGGCCCGCCACAAGCTGGGCCAGAACATCAAATACGACCGCCATGTGTTCGCCAACCACGGCATCGAGGTGCAGGGCTACGCGCACGACACCATGCTGGAAAGCTATGTGCTCGAAGTGCACAAGCCGCATGGCCTCTCCAGCTTGGCCGAGCGCCATGTGGGCCGTCGTGGCGTGACCTACGAAGACCTGTGCGGCAAGGGCGTGCACCAGATCCCGTTTGCTCAGGTGGACGTGGACAAGGCCGCGCACTATTCGTGCGAAGACTCGGACCAGTGCCTGGATGTGCATCTGGCCCTGTGGCCGCAGATCGAGGCGCATGCGGGGCTCAAGTTTGTGTATGACCTCGAAATCAAAACCAGCGAAGCGCTCTACCGCATCGAGCGCAACGGCGTGCTGATAGACGCACCGACACTGGCCGCGCAAAGCCAAGGCTTGGGCGAGCGCATCGTGCAGCTCGAAACCGAAGCCTACGAGATCGCAGGCCAGCCCTTCAACCTGGCCAGCCCCAAGCAGCTAGGCGAGATCTTTTTTGACAAGCTGGGCCTGCCCGTCATCAAGAAGACCGCCACCGGCGCACGCAGCACCGACGAAGAAGTGCTGGAAAAACTGGCCGAAGACTACCCGCTGCCCGCCCGCATCCTGGAGCACCGCAGCCTCTCCAAACTCAAAGGCACCTACACCGACAAGCTGGCGCAGCTGGCCTTGCCGCGCACCGGCCGCGTGCACACCAACTACGCGCAGGCGGTGGCCGTCACAGGCCGCCTGTCGAGCAACGAGCCGAACCTGCAAAACATCCCGGTGCGCACCGCCGAGGGCCGCAAGGTGCGCGAGGCCTTTGTGGCCCCCGCAGGCTGCGTGATCGCCAGCGCCGACTACAGCCAGATCGAGCTGCGCATCATGGCGCACCTGAGCGACGACCCGGCTTTGCTTAAAGCCTTCCATGAAGGCCTGGACGTGCACAAGGCCACGGCTGCCGAGGTGTTTGGCCTCACCCCCGACACCGTGAGCAGCGAGCAGCGACGCTACGCCAAGACCATCAACTTCGGCCTGATTTACGGCATGAGCGCGTTCGGTCTGGCCAAGGCGCTGGGTATCGACAACACCGCCGCCAAGAACTACATCACCCGCTACTTCGAGCGTTTTGCCGGCGTTAAGCAGTACATGGACAGCACCCGCGAGCAAGCCAAGGCCCAGGGCTATGTCGAGACCGTGTTTGGCCGACGCCTGATGCTGCCCGAGATCAACAGTCCCAACGGCCCACGCCGCGCCGGGGCCGAGCGCGCCGCCATCAACGCGCCCATGCAGGGCACGGCCGCCGACCTGATCAAGCTGAGCATGGTCGCGGTGCAAAAGGCGCTGGATGAACAAGGCAAGGCCACCAAAGTCATCATGCAGGTGCACGACGAACTGGTGTTCGAGGTGCCGCAGGCCGAAGTGGAATGGGTGCGCACCGAGGTGCCACGCATCATGGCCGGGGTGGCCGACCTGAAGGTGCCGCTCTTGGCCGAAGTCGGCTTTGGCCCGAACTGGGAGCAGGCGCACTGAGCGCTCAGCGCTCTTTGTAGGTTGGCGGCTTCAGCCCCGACATGGAGAGCGGTTTGCCCACAGCGTCGGAGCTGAAGCTCCGACCTACAAATACAGACGTGTCTCAGCCGAATTCCCGAAACCCCTTGAGCGCTGGCAATGGCGCGAAGTTGGCTTCGCGTTTTTGCTGCATGGCGCTGATCGCTTCACGCACATTGGCGTTGCTCCAGATCGCGCCTTGCAGCCAGCCCATGTGGCGCAGGCTGTCTTCGGTGCTGTGGTCGCGGGCGTAGTGCAGCACTTGCTTGGTGCCCCAGATGGCGACGGGCGGTTTGCTGGCGATTTCTTTGGCGGCTTGCAGGGCGGCGGCTACGGTGGCTTCGTGGGTGGGCAGAACGTCATTGACCAAGCCGTACGTTAGCGCCTTGTCGGCACCCAGACGGCGACCGGTGTAGGCCAGTTCTTTGACCAAGGCCATGGGCAGCAGCTTGGGCAGGCGCTGCAGCGTGCCCACGTCGGCCACCATGCCGATGTTGATTTCCTGGATGCAAAAGAACGCATCGGCCGAGGCGTAGCGCATGCAGCAGGCGGTGACCATGTCCACCGCGCCGCCAATGCAGCCGCCGTGAATGGCCGCGATCACCGGGATGCGCAGCTCTTCGAGCAGGGTGAAGGTGTGCTGCATGTCGGTCAGCAGGTCGTACACGGCAGAGCGGCCTTCGGCGCTGCTGTCGTCCATCTGGATGGCGCTGCCAAATGTTTGCAGGTCCATGCCCGCGCTGAAGTGTTTGCCGGTGCTGGAGATCACCAGCGCCCGCGCCGTGCCCGCCTTGTGGATGTCGGTCAGCACCTCGTGCAACTCGCGCCAAAAGGTGGGGTGCATGGTGTTCATCGCCTCGGGGCGGTTCATCACCAGGTGGGCAATATGCCCGTTGGGGCCCTCAGTCGTCAGGGAAAAACAGTTCAGCTTGTTCATGGGGTGTCTCCTCGGGTGCAATGTAGCGGTCGGTCGATGGCCCGGCTGTCCCCGCCTTGACCAAGGTCCCGACCCGCACACCCAGCAGGCGCAGGCGACGTGACAAGTCCACGCGCTTGAGGCATTGGCCCGCTATTTGACGGATGTGTTTGGTGTCGGCGGTGTATTCGGTCAGGGTCTGATCCCGTGTGACGGCCTGAAAGTTGTCGTAGCGCAGCTTGATGCCGATGGTTTTGCCCTCGTAGCCTTTGCGCTGCAGGTCGGCGGCCACCTGCTCGCACAGACGGGTAAAGACCGCGCCCAGCTCGGCACGGTCGCGCACCGCGTGCAGGTCGCGCTCAAACGTGGTTTCGCGGCTCATGCTGACGGGCTCGCTCTCGGTCTCGACCGGGCGGTCGTCACGGCCCCAGGCGGCCTCATGCAACCAGGCGCCGTAGCTTTTGCCAAAGTTTTCCATCAGCCAATGCAGCTCACGCGCAGCCAGCTCGCCGATGGTGTGGATGCCAAAACTCTTGAGCTTTTCATCGGCCTTGGGGCCCACGCCGTTGATCTTGCGGCAGGCCAGCGGCCAGATCAGGGTTTGCAGGTCTTCCTCGCGCACGATCGAGATGCCGTTGGGTTTGTTGAACTCGCTGGCCATCTTGGCGATCAGCTTGTTGGGCGCTACGCCCACCGAGCAGGTCAGGCCTGTGGCGTCAAAAATGCTTTTTTGTATCAAGCGCGCCAGCACCCGACCGCCTTCGCGCTGGCCCCCGGGCACGTTTGTGAAGTCGATGTAGACCTCGTCCACGCCACGGTCTTGCATGACGGGCGCAATGTCGGTGATGATGGCTTTGAAGGTGCGCGAGTAGTGCCGGTAACGGTCAAAGTCCACCGGCAACAAAATGGCTTGCGGGCACAGCTTGGCGGCTTTCATCAGCCCCATGGCCGAGCCGATGCCAAATTGCCGCGCCGCATAGGTGGCGGTGGTGATCACGCCGCGCCCGGTGTAGCCCTCAATGCTGGGGAAGAAGTCCACCGGGATTTCGTCCAGGCGCTGCGCAAAATTGTCTTCTGTCCATTCGCTGTCGGGGTAGGCCGCTTGCAGCTTGCCCAGCAGGTCGTCTTCTTTGCGTCGTCCACCGCCAATGACCACCGGCAAACCCTTGAGCTGCGGATAGCGCAGCAGCTCACACGACGCGTAAAACGCGTCCATGTCGAGGTGGGCAATGCGGCGGGGCAGGGCAGTGCTTTGAGGCGCAGCGGCAGTGACGGTATCGGGTGGCACGCGCAGAGGATAACGCCAAGCGGGACACGGGCGGCGAAGCCATTAGCATGTCGCCTGTGAATGACATCCAAAAAAGGGAGGGGTATGAAAAATCAAGCGTTCAACGCTGGCATGGTCGGTGCTGTTTTGTGGGGTCTGGCCGCGTGTGCGCCCAGTGGTTCGGCCCAGAGCGGGCCGGCCTGGACACCGCAGGCTTTACTGGGAAGCCAGTGGATTGACGCAGGCCCTGTCGTGGGGCAAGCCCCGGTGAGCCTCGACATTGCCCAAGACGCACGCCTGTCGGGCCATGCAGGCTGCAACCGTTATTTGGGCAAGGCCGAGATTTCAGGCAATGCTGTGCGTCTGGTCAACAGCGGCTCGACGCGCATGTTTTGCTTTCCGCAAGAGGTCATGGACACCGAAAACCGCTTCTGGCAAGCGCTGGAGCAGACCCGCTCGGCCAAGAAAGAGCAGGGCTTGTTGCTCTTGCTGGACGAGGCGGGCCAGGTGCTGTGGCGTTTTAAACCACGCGACTGAGGCATCAGGCGGTCGGGAAAGTGCCCGGCAACAGGATGTTGGTGCCCACCTTCTGGATGTTGGTGTGGCCGCAAAAGGCCATGGTCACGTCCAGCTCTTTGTGGATGATTTGCAGGGCCTTGGTCACGCCTTCTTCGCCCATGGCGCCCAAGCCATAAACCATGGCGCGGCCGATCATGGTGCCCTTGGCACCCAGCGCCCAGGCCTTGAGCACGTCCTGGCCCGAACGAATGCCGCCGTCCATCCAGACCTCGATCTGGCTGCCCACGGCCGCCACGATGGCCGGCAGCGCTTCGATGCTGCTGGGCGCGCCGTCGAGCTGGCGGCCGCCGTGGTTGCTGACCACGATGGCGTCGGCCCCGCTGGCCACGGCCAGCTTGGCGTCTTCCACGTCCATGATGCCCTTCAAGATCAGCTTGCCGCCCCATTGCTTTTTGACCCAAGCGATGTCGTCCCAGTTGAGGGTGGGGTCAAACTGTTCGTTGGTCCAGGAGGCCAAGGACTTCATGTTGGTGACCGATTTCACATGCCCCACCAGATTGCCAAAGGTGTGGCGCTTGGTGCCGGCCATTCCCAAGCACCAGCGCGGCTTGGTCATCAGGTTGATGATGTTGGCAATCGTCGGGCGGGGTGGCGCGGTCAGGCCGTTTTTGAGGTCTTTGTGGCGCTGGCCGATCACTTGCAAATCGAGCGTGAGCACCAGGGCGCTCACATTGGCGGCCTTGCAGCGGTCGATCATGCGGACCATGGCGTCGCGGTCGCGCATCATGTAGAGCTGAAACCAGAAAGGGGCCTGGGTGTGGGCCGCGATGTCTTCGATCGAGCAGATGCTCATGGTCGACAGCGTGAATGGGATGCCGAATTTTTTGGCGGCCATGGCGGCGTGCATTTCGCCGTCGGCGTGTTGCATGCCGGTCAGGCCCACGGGGGCGATGCACACGGGCATCTTGGTGTCGATGCCGACCATTTTTGTGGCGGTGCTGCGGTTTTCCATGTTCACCGCCACGCGCTGGCGCAACTTGATTTTGTGGAAGTCGCTTTCGTTGGCGCGGTAGGTGCCCTCGGTCCAGGAGCCGCTGTCGGCGTAGTCGTAGAACATGCGCGGCACGCGCTTTTCGGCCAGAACGCGCAGGTCTTCGATGTTGGTGATCACGGGCATGGGGCAGGTCTCCGGATGGGGTGTCAGTGGTTCAAATCAACTGCCATCCTAGCCGCCATGCGGGCCACAGTCTGTGAAACTTGAGACAGCCGCTGTGAAATTTCTTGACAGCTGGCCCAAGCCGATCAGCTGCTGCAGCTGACGCTGCCGCAACCGGACATGGTCACGTGTTTGATGGCCGATGGGTCGGCCAGTGTTTCGGTCACGCTGTCAAAGCCAACCGATTTCAGGTGCGCCGCCAAGCCTGCATCCATGCTGTTGGCGTGTCCGGGGAACCACTCGGCCAGGGCTTCGGCCAGGCGGGTGATGATCTGCTTGTCGGTGTCCAGGTAATGGGCTTCGACCACGCGCATGGTTTCCAAAATGGTGGCGTGGTGCTCGGCGTGGCAGTTGTCGGCCGAAAAGCCGGTGGCCAGCATCCAGCGCTCTTCTTGGGCAAAGTGCTCAACCGTGTGGTTCAAGAATTCTTTGTAGATCGGCAGCTGCTCGTCTTCGGGCGTGGCCAGGATCTTGTTGATCATGTCCACAAACTCCTGGTGCGTCTCGTCCATGCGGGCGTCGCCCGTGGTGAGCGAATCGGTCCAGGGCATCAGGGTCGGTGTGGCAGTGGTCATGGCAATCATCCGTCGGGCAAAAGACGCGCCTGCAAAGCGCGCAGGCACTGTCCAAAAAGCCAAATTATCGCGGATCGCGCTTGCAGCCCGTGTGTCCCTGCAGTCAGGCTGGCTAATCGTTGTCGACAACCCGAAGATGGGCCAGTCCATACAGGGGGCCGCCTGTGAGAGGGCTGCAGCACACCTCGGTCATGCATGCACCCCAGCCATAGGCTTCAGAGACGCTGCGCTGGGCGATCAGTTCCAGCCGGGGATGAATGTGGGCGATTTCCAAACCGTTGTGTGCGCCCCATTGGAATGGGGTCATGTGGGGTTCAAGCGACGTTTGCAGGCCCATGCCCCAAGGCGAAATGAAGTCGACCAACAACTCCGAGCCATCGGGCGCGTTGTTGGCGATCTCACGCAAGATGGAGCGGACCTGCGTGGCCGGCAGGTACATCAAAACACCTTCACACACCAACAAAATGGGTTGATGCGCTTCGCCTTGGTGAGGCTCCAGCGCGCTCCACCAACCCGGCTGGGTCAGGTCCAGTGCCTGGTTTTTGCATTGCCCGGAGGTCTTGGGGATCAAGGATCGGCGCAAATCGATCACCTCGGGCAAATCCGCATCCACCCAGGTGTTGTGTTCATTGCGCAGCCACTGGAAATAATGCGCCAGCCCTGCGCCCAAATTCACCCCCGTGCTGTCGGGGTGTCGTTCAAAAAAGTGTTGTCCCAGTTGCTTGATCACTTGCGTGCGCCACAACACGTTGAGCAGAACGGGGGCGTCACTGGGCGAAGGGGTGGCGATCACCCCTGCCGTGTTCAGCAGTGCCTCTGCGTAGTGGTCGTCAGGGTTGAGCGCGGGGAATATTTTGGGGCCATGTGCCCGAGCGGCCAAAGGAATCAGCAGTGTGCGAGGCAAGGCCTCCAGCGTGTCGAAGTCCGTGGACCCGGTGCGAAATTCCATGGTGCGCCTCCTTGTGGCCCGGTCGGGTTGGCCAAGGGCCAGCGACAAGGCATGTGTTGTTGTGCAACAAAGAGGGCAGTCTTGCGGTTCTGGTGCGGGTGGTCTGTGTGTGGACGAACCCAAAGCAAAAAGGGGCAGCCGCTTGCAGCGACTGCCCCTTGCAGGTCTTGGGCTTGAGGGCTTATTGCTCCGGCCCTGTGAAGTTTTAAGCGGCGTATCTAACCCGGCGATCCTGGAAGTAGCTCATAACCCGCTCAGGAGTTTTCTCCAGCATCGTCATATGCTCGTTCGCGGCCTCGCGTAATTTGGCTTTGGTTCGCACTGGAACGCGTTTGCCCATCTCCTGCTTCAAGTCCGCGTTGAGGCGCTCTTCGGGGTTGAGTTGCGGGCTGTAGCTGGGCAGATAAAACAGCTCGATCTGATCTTTGCGCTCGCCAGCCCACGCCTTGACCAGTTTGCTGTGATGCACACGCAAGTTGTCCAGTATCAGGAAGACTTTTTTGCCAGCGTCCTTGATCAAGGCTTGCAAAAACTCTATGAGCTTTTCGGCATCAAAGGCTTCGTCAATGATCATCCACCGTGTCTTGCCTTGGTTGGTCACCGTGGCAATCATCGACAGCTTTTGGCGCGTGCCTCCCACTGCCATTGCCACAGGTGTCTTACCTACAGGCGCATAGCTCCTGCCGCGCACGTCGGTGTTGACCAGTGCGGTCTCATCGCCCCAGTGAATTTCACCCCCTTCAGCTCTGGCGCGCCGCTCTATCGCAGGGTATTCGCCTTCGAGCCAAGCCTGCACCGCAACCGGGCTTTGTTCGTAGGCGCGTTTAATGGGCTTTTGAGGGGTGAAGCCCCAGCGTGTGAGGTACTTGCCAATGCTGCGTACCTGTAGTTTGATGCCAAACTCCTGCTCGATGAGTTGAGCCACCGCAGCTCGACTCCAAAGGCTGAAGTCCATTTTCAACTGCTCGGGGCGCTTGTCGATGATCATGCTCTGAATGGCATCTTCTTGGGCTTGACTCAGTACTCGTCCATCACCTTTGTTGCGCCCGCGTTGGGCCGGGCGAATACCAGCCCACCCACCCTCATCGAACAGATCAATCGTGGTACGCACTGTCGGGTGACTCAGTCCCGTCATTGCCACAATTTGCATCACTTTGATGCCCTTCTTGTGTAGCCTAACGACTTGCTTGCGCCGCTCGTGAAGTTGCTCAAGTGTTTGATATCTTGCGTCTTCTTTGTCCATGATCTAAACATAGTGGCGCTCACCAGAATTTCAAGACTTCATTGGGCCGAATCTATAGACCAAACGGCTGCGGTGCCGTGCAATCTGCAAGCGCACCTGCGCAGGGGCCGTGCCGCCCAGGGTGTTGCGGGCGTTCAGGGACCCTTGCAGGCTGAGCGGCCCAAACACATCGGCTTCGATGCGGCTGTCGAACTTTTGCAGGGTTTCGAGCGGCAGCTCTGACAGGTCCACGCCCAGGCCTTGGGCGGTTTTGACGGCGTGGGCCACCACTTCGTGGGCGTCGCGAAACGGCAGGCCTTTCTTGACCAGATAGTCGGCCAAGTCGGTGGCGGTGGCGTAGCCTTTTTTCACGGCGGCTTCCATCGCTGCCGCGTTGACGGTGATGCCGCCTTCTTTTTGGCCCGTAGCCGGGTTGAGCTGCCCGCCGACCATTTCGCTGAAGATGCGCAGCGTGTCTTTGAGGGTGTCGACGGTGTCAAACAGCGGCTCTTTGTCTTCTTGGTTGTCTTTGTTGTAGGCCAGGGGCTGGCCCTTCATCAGGGTGATCAGTCCCATCAAGTGGCCGACCACGCGGCCGGTTTTGCCGCGTGCCAGCTCGGGCACGTCAGGGTTTTTCTTCTGCGGCATGATCGAGCTGCCCGTGGTGAAACGGTCGGCAATGCGCACAAAACCGAAGTTCTGGCTCATCCACAAAATCAGCTCTTCGGACAAGCGGCTGATGTGCACCATGCACAGTGAAGCGGCAGCGGTGAACTCGATGGCGAAGTCGCGGTCGCTCACGCCGTCCAGGCTGTTCTGGCAGACCTGAGCGTGGCCTTGCTCGTCGACCATGCCCAGCGTGCTGGCCACGCGTTCGCGGTCCAGCGGGTAGGTGGTGCCGGCCAATGCGGCGCTGCCCAGGGGCAGGCGGTTGGTCCGGCGGCGCACGTCGCTCATGCGTTCGGCGTCGCGGGCAAACATCTCGACATAGGCCAGCAGGTGGTGCGCAAAGCTCACCGGCTGGGCCACTTGCAGGTGGGTGAAGCCGGGCAGGATGACTTCGACATTTTGCTCGGCCACATCGACCAGCGACTTTTGCAGGTCGACCAGCAAATCAATGATCAGGTCCATCTCGCTGCGCAACCACAGGCGCACATCGGTGGCCACCTGGTCGTTGCGGCTGCGGCCGGTGTGCAGGCGCTTGCCCGCATCGCCCACCAGCTGGGTCAGTCGGGCTTCGATGTTCAGGTGCACGTCTTCCAGGTCGAGCTTCCACTCGAAAGCGCCCGATTCGATCTCTTGCGTGATCTGCGCCATGCCGCGCTGGATGTCGGCATGATCGCTGGTGCTGATGATGCCTTGCTCGGCCAGCATCTCGGCGTGGGCCAGGCTGCCGGTGATGTCAGCTTGCCAGAGGCGTTTGTCAAAGAACACGCTGGCGGTGTAGCGCTTGACCAACTCGCTCATGGGTTCAGAAAAGAGCGCGGACCAGGCTTGGGATTTTTTGTCGAGTTGGTTTGTCATAGCCTCTGATTTTATCGGGCGCGGGCACCCTGCTGGGCAGACCTCACATCAGGCTGGCGGCAATGTTGATCGTCAGGGCCAAAACGGTGGTGTTGTAGAAGTAGGCCAGCACGCAGTGAACCAAGCCCGTGCGGCGCATGGGCTTGGAGGTGAAAGACACATCAGCGGTCTGACCAGAGGTGCCAATGACAGCTGAAAAGTACAAAAAATCCCAGTAGTCAGGCGAAGGCTCCTGGGGGAATGCCAGCCCTGGCTCTCGCCCGTGCCGCCCGCTCAGGTAGTAGTCGTGGGCGTAGTGCATGGCAAACATCAGGTGCATGAACACCCACGAGCTGCCCACCGTGACGGCTGTGAGGCCTATGTGCAGCAGCTTGTCGCTGCCGCTGAGCGACTTGATGGTGGACAGTTCGACCACGATGGCCACCAGACTGGCAAGCACCGCCCCGATGGTCAGCAGCAAGATGGTTTTCTGCCCTTCGTCTTGCCGGTAGGCCCGCTGACGCATGTGTTCCACATCGGACTGGCGCATGACCCACAGCGCCATCAGCAGATAAAGCGCCACGGCTGCGTTCCAGCACAACAAAATGCGGGTGGTCAGCGAGTTGGGCCAGTCAGGTGGCAACACCAAGTGAAGTGCTGCACCAAAAGCAAAAGCGCTGACCAGACGGATGCGGGCCTTGATCTGACGGATGAATGTGAGCAATGGGCGATTCATGTCTCCATGTTAGCCCTTGCCATGTTCATTAACCGGTGTTCCTCAGCCCCGCCGCGATCCCGTTGATCGAGATGTGAATACCGCGCTGCACGCGTTCGTCGGCTTTGCCTTCGCGGTAGCGGCGGATCAGCTCGACTTGCAGGTGGTGCAGCGGGTCGATGTAGGGAAAGCGGTGGCGAATCGACCGGGCCAGGGCCGGGTTGCTCTCCAGACGGTTCTTCTCGCCGGTGATCTGGGCCAGCGCATCGGCGGTGCGGTGCCATTCAGCCTCGATCGCGGTGAAGATCTTTTTGCGCAGGCGGCTGTCGCTGACCAGCTCGGCGTAGCGTGAGGCCAGGGCCAGGTCGCTTTTGGCCAGCACCATGTCCATGTTGGACAGCAGGGTGCGGAAGAAGGGCCACTGGCGGTACATCTTTTGCAGCAAGGCCAGTGCGGCTTTGCGTTCGGCCGCATCGGGTTTGTCCAAAAAGGTTTGCACAGCCGAGCCAAAGCCCAGCCAGCCGGGCAGGGTCAGGCGGCACTGCCCCCAGCTGAAGCCCCAGGGGATGGCTCGCAGGTCTTCGATTTTTTGCAGGGCCTTGCGCGAGGCGGGGCGTGAGCCGATGTTCAGCTGGGCCAGTTCCTTGAGCGGCGTGGCCCCAAAGAAGTAGTCGGTGAAGCCCGGCGTGTCGTACACCAGCCCACGGTAGGCGTCCATGCTGGCTTCGGACAGCTCGGCCGCCGCGTCCAAAAACGCCCGGGTGGCAGGCTTGGTGGGTTGCAGCAGCGTGGCCTCCAGGGTGGCGGCGACCAGGGTTTCCAGGTTGCGGCGGCCGATTTCGGGGTTGGCGAATTTGGCGCCGATGACTTCGCCTTGCTCGGTCAGGCGGATCTGGCCGCGCACGGTGCCTGGGGGTTGGGCCAGGATGGCCTGATAGCTGGGGCCGCCGCCCCGGCCCACGGTGCCGCCGCGGCCATGGAACATGCGCAAGGTGATGCCGTGGCTTCGTTCGAGTTTGTCAAACAGCTCGACCAGCGCGATTTCGGCGCGGTACAGCTCCCAATTGCTGGTGAAGATGCCGCCGTCTTTGTTGCTGTCCGAGTAGCCCAGCATGATGTCTTGCTCGCCGCCCGAGCGCTGGATCAAGCCAGCCACGCCAGGCAGGGCGTAAAAGTCCCGCATGATGGGCGCGGCATTGCGCAGGTCTTCGATGGTCTCAAACAGCGGCACCACGATCAGGTCGTTGTGCGCTTCGCCGTCCAGTGTGCCGCGCATCAGGCCCACTTCTTTTTGCAGCAGCAGCACTTCCAGCAAATCGCTCACGGTTTCGGTGTGGCTGATGATGTAGTGCCGGATCGCCTGCCGACCAAAGGTGCTCAGCATGCGCTTGGCGGTTTCAAAAATCGCCAATTCAGACACGGCGTGTTCGCTGTAGGCCGCACCCGGCACGCGCAGCGGGCGGGCGTCGTTGAGCAAGCCCAGCAGCAGGGCTTGTTTGGCGTGTTCGTCGAGCTGGCTGTAGTTTTTCTCCACGCGGGCGGTGGTCAACAGTTCGGCCACGACTTCTTCGTGCTTGTCCGAGCTTTGGCGCAGGTCCACGGTGGCCAGATGGAAGCCAAACACCTCGACTGCTCGGATCAGCGGGTGCAAGCGCTGGGCGGCCACGGCTTCGCCATGGTGGCTGCACAGCGAGGCTTCAATCACGCGCAAGTCGGCCAAAAATTCTTCGGCGCTGGTGTAAGGGTTTTGCGGGGCCACAGCGTGGCGGGCGGCGTCGCCACCTGTGAGGTTTTTGAGCGTGGCGGCCAAGCGGGCGTAGATGCCCGTGAGCGCACGGCGGTAGGGCTCGTCCTGGCGGTGTTCGTTGGTGTCAGGCGACTGCGCAGCCAGTGCCTGCATCTCGGGGCCAAAGGGCACCAGCATGGCCGACAGGGACAGCTCGCTCCCCAGGTAATGCACCTCGGTCAGGTAATGGCGCAGGGCCACATCGCTTTGGCGGGTCAGGGCGTGTTCCAGCGTTTGCGCGGTCACGTTGGGGTTGCCGTCGCGGTCGCCACCGATCCACTGGCCTATGCGCAAAAAGCTGGCAATCGGCTGGCCCGGCAGGGCTTCTTCCAGCTCGGCATAGAGCTTGGGGATCTCGCGCAGGAATGTGGCTTCGTAGTAACTCAGTGCGTTTTCAATCTCGTCGGCCACCGTGAGCTTGGTGAAGCGCAAGAGCCGTGTTTGCCACAGCTGCATCACGCGGGCGCGGATTTGTTGCTCGTTGGCGGCCAGCTCTTTGGGGGTCAGCGCGTCTTTGGCGGCGTTGACGGCGGCGGCGCGGGCCTTGATGGCGTCGCGCTCGGTCAGCAGGTGGGCGATGTCGCGCTCGGCGTCCAGAATGCTTTTGCGCTGCACTTCGGTGGGGTGGGCCGTCAGCACGGGCGAGACGTAGCTCGTGGCCAGCATGTCCGAGATGCTTTTGGGCGTGATGCCCGCCCAGCGCAGGCGCTGCAGCGCCACGTCGATGCTGCCTTCTTGCGTGTGGCCTGCACGCTCGTGGATGGCGCGGCGGCGAATGTGGTGGCGGTCTTCGGCCAGGTTGGCCAGGTGCGAGAAATAGGTGAAGGCGCGGATCACGCTCACAGCGCGGTCGCCAGGCAGCCCTTTGAGCAGCTTCTTGAGCGCTTTGTCGGCCTCGTGGTCGGCGTCGCGTCGGAAGGCCACCGACAGCTTGCGAATTTGCTCCACCAATTCGTAGGCTTCGGGGCCTTCTTGCGTGCGGATCACATCGCCCAGAATGCGGCCCAGCAGGCGGATGTCTTCGACCAGAGGACGTTCGCTGTCGCGTTTGTCGGTTTTGCTGGCGCGAGCAGGCGCTTTGGGGGCAAGCGCGACGGGGGTTTCTTTGGTGGCCTGTTTCATCGAAAGGTGTGCGGTGAAGGGTGGTTCGGCAAGGGGCGTGCAGCGCTTGTGGCGCTGTGCCTCATGCTAGCATCGGCCAGCCCCCATAAATTACCAACTGGTTTCATCTTGATGAGGCCTTTTTGCCGAGAAATCCCACGTGTCTACGCCTGCAGCTCCCCACATCGTCATCGCCACCCGTGAAAGCCGTTTGGCGCTTTGGCAGGCCGAGCACGTCAAAGCTTTGCTCGAAGGGCTGGGTTGCACGGTGCAATTGCTGGGCATGACCACGCAAGGCGACCAGATCCTGGACCGCAGTCTGTCCAAAGTGGGCGGCAAAGGTTTGTTCGTCAAAGAGCTGGAAGTGGCCTTGCACGAAGGCCGTGCCGACATCGCGGTGCATTCGCTCAAGGATGTGCCCATGGACATGCCCGAAGGCTTTGAGCTGGCCTGCGTGATGGAGCGCGAAGACCCGCGCGACGCCTGGGTGTCATCGGGCTACGCCCGCCTGGAAGACTTGCCCCATGGCGCTGTGGTCGGCACTTCGAGCCTGCGCCGCACCGTGCTGCTGCGTGCCTTGCGCCCCGATTTGAAGATCGAGCCTTTGCGCGGTAACCTCGACACCCGCCTGCGCAAATTGGATGAAGGCCAGTACGCTGGCATCGTGTTGGCGGCGGCAGGTCTCAAGCGTTTGGAACTGACGGATCGCATTCGCCACATTTTTGAAACCACCGAGATGCTGCCCGCAGCAGGCCAAGGCGCTTTGGGCATCGAGATCCGCAGCGACCGTGCCGATTTGCGCGCCTTGCTGGCCCCGCTGGCCGACAGCGTGACCTGGCAACGCGTGGCCGCCGAACGCGCCGTGAGTCGCGCCATGGGGGGCAGCTGTTCCATGCCTTTGGCCGCGCATGCGGTCATGGACGGCGGGGTGCTCAAGCTGCAAGCCGCTTGGGGTGATCCTCAAGGCGACACCACGTTGGTGACGGCGGCATCGGACATCACGGCGGCTGACTTGCCCGCTGCCGAAGCTTTGGGCTTGCGCGTGGCGCAGGCGCTGCAGCAAGGCGGCGCACATTAAGCCGCCATGCCAGGCTTGACCACGGTTCTGGTGACCCGCCCCGAGCGCGAAGCCGGGCCTTGGGTGCAGGCCTTGCTGGCTCAAGGCGTGCGGGCCGAGGCCTTTCCTTTGATCGAGATTGCACCGCTGGACGATGCGCAGGCTTTGCACGCGTCATGGGTGCAAGTGCCCCAGTGCTTGGCGGTGATGTTTGTCAGTGCCAATGCGGTGCGGTTTTTCATGGCCGCCCAGCCTGCGGGCTTGGATGTGCAGGCTTGCCGGGCCTGGGCCACTGGGCCGGGCACGCAAGCGGCCTTGTTGGACGCGGGTTGGCCCGCAGGCCAAATCGATGCACCACCTGCCGATGCCCCGCAGTTTGATTCGGAAGCCTTGTGGGCTGTGGTGCAAGCGCGTGCCCGCGCTGCGCAGGCGCAGGGCCCAGCCCGGGTGTTGATCGTGCGCGGTGCAGATGGCCAAGGTCAAATGGCCGGACGCGATTGGTTGGCGCAACAACTTCAGCAGGCCGGTTTGCAGGTGCTGCAAGTGGTGGCCTATGCCCGGCGGGCACCGGTGTTGTCGGCCCAGCAACAGGCCTGCGCACGCCAGGCCGTGCAAGACGGCAGTTGGTGGCTGTTCAGCAGTTCCGAGGCGGCGGTGCATTTGCAGCAGGCTTGCCCGGCGCTGGATGTGTCCCGGGCGCAGGCCTTGGCCACCCACCCGCGCATCGCCGAGCGTTTGCGCTTGGCGGGCTGGGGGCGCGTGCATCTGGTGCCTGCGCCACTGAGCTTGCAAGCCGAATCGATAAAATCACTTTCATGACGTCCATGCCCGATCCAGCTCCAGTTTCTGAACCCTCAGCGCCAGCGGCCCCTGTGCAGCGGCCCTGGAAAATCTGGCTGGCGCTGGGTGTGGCGGCTGTGGCCCTGCTGTTGTCGGTGGCGCTGTGGCAAAAGCTCTCACGCATTCAAGAGCAGCTGGCCCGCCAAAGTGCGGACGCTGGCCAACAGTCGCTGGAGGCCAAGGCCTGGGCCAAACAGGCGCAAGACACCGTCAAGGACAGTGCAGCGCGGCTAGGGTTGGTGGAAGCCCGCTTGGGCGAAGTCGCCCTGCAACGCAGCCAGCTTGAAGAACTCATGCAAAGCCTGTCGCGCTCGCGTGATGAAAACCTGGTGGTGGACATCGAAGCGGCCTTGCGCATGGCGCAGCAGCAAGCCCAGCTCACCGGCAGCATGGAGCCCTTGCTGGCCGCGCTCAAATCGGCCCAGCAACGCGTGCAGCGTGCAGCACAACCCCGACTGGCACCTGTACAGCGCGCCCTCGAAAAAGACCTGGAGCGTTTGAATGGCACGCCCGTGTTTGACTTGCCCGGCTTGCTGATCAAGCTCGACGAAGGCGTGGCCTTGGTGGACAGTTTGGTGCTGGCCAATCAACAACAACCCGCACAGGCCGCCTTGCCCGCCAAGCTGGACGCTCAGGGCGCACCGGTGGCCCCTTCGTGGTGGATGGCGGGCTTGAATCGGTTTGGTGACCAGTTGCGCGACCTTGTTCGTGTCAGCCGCATCGACTCGCCCGATGCGGCGCTGATCTCGCCCGAGCAAAGTTTCTTCTTGCGCGAAAACCTCAAACTCAAATTGCTCAATGCCCGTCTGGGCTTGCTGGCCCGCCAAAAAGACGCCGCCCGCAATGACCTGGGCTCGGCCGCTGTCATGGTGCGCCGGTATGCCGATGCGTCTTCACGCAAAACCACGCAAATGCTGCAGTTGCTGGAGCAAGCGGGTCTGCAGATGAAGGCCAGCGAGATGCCTCGCCTGGAGGCCTCGCTCAACGCCTTGTCCACGGCTGCAGCAGGAAGGTAAGCCCCATGCGTGCAGCTCTTTGGCTCCTCAGTTTGTTTGCGCTGGCTGCGGCTGGCGCTTGGTTGGCGGGCAACAACCAGGGCACGGTGACTTTGTTCCTGTCGCCTTATCGGGTGGACTTGTCGCTCAACCTGGTGGTGTTGGTCTTGTTGGCCGTGGTGTTGTTGGTGGTGGTCGCGCAGCAGGCTTTGTCGGCCTTGTTCTCTTTGCCCCGGCAGGCACAGCGCTGGCGCTTGCAGCAAAAAGAGCGTGCAGCCCATGCGGCCTTGCTGGATGCCATCAGCCACTTCATGGCCGGGCGTTTTTTGCGTGCCCGCAAGTCGGCGCAAACCGCTTTGGAAAAAGAATCCCAGATGCAAGCCGCTGGTTTGTCGCTGGACCATGCGGTGTCTTTGCGCACGCTCTCCCATGTTTTGGCGGCCGAGTCAGCGCACGCCTTGCAAGACAAAGCGCTCAGGCAGCACCATTTGGCGCAAGCCGTCATGCAAGCCCAGTCCGGCACTGCGACAGAACGACAGACCCTGACCGAAGGCGTGCAACTGCGTGCGGCCCGTTGGTTGCTCGATGACCGCGATGCCCACGCCAGTCTGGAGCGGCTCCAGGAATTGCCGCCTGCGGTGGGACGTCGCATGGTGGCCATGCGTTTGTTGCTCAAAGCCTCGCGCCTGGCCGGACAAACCGCACAGGCGCTCGACACGGCGGTGTTGCTGGCCAAGCACCGGGCCTTCACGCCAGCAGCCGCCGAGAGCTTGGTGCGGGGTTTGATTTTGGAGTGGCTCACCCAGGTGCGCGATGCAGACGGTGTGCAAAAAATCTGGCAAAAACTCCACCCCACCCAGCGCAAGATGCCCGATGTGGCCGCTGAACTTGCTTTGCGTTTCATGGCGCTGGGGGGCAGCACGGCCACGGCCCGTGTGTGGCTGGAGCCTTTGTGGGCCCCCTTGCAGGCGGGTGCTGCGGACTGGTCGCCCTTGCAAATGCTGCGCGTGGTGCGTGCCCTGGAGTTGAGCCAGGCCGATCCGCAGGCCCTGGATGCGCGCCAAGGCCTGGCCCGCGTGGAGGGCTTGCAACAAGCCCAACCGCGCGATCCACGCTTGCAGTATTTGGCGGGCATGGTGTGCCTGCGTCACCGCCTGTGGGGCAAGGCGCAGGCCTTGTTGTCACAAGCGGTCAAAGGCCTGCAAGAGCCCGAACTTCAACGTCGCACCTGGCTGGCGTTGGCCGAGTTGGCCGAGCAACGCGAAGATGCGACAGCCGCCGCGCAGGCCTGGAAACAGGCGGCCTTGGTCAGCGCCTGACCCCTTCGAGATGGTGCATGGCTTCTGAATCACGGCCATCGGTGAGCTTGGCCGCCAAGCCTCGGGCGCTCATCGTGGGCGGAGGCTACACCGGCGTTTGTCTGGCGATTCAGTTGGTGCGGCAAACATCCCAGCCCTTGGACATCACCCTGATTGAGCCGCGAGCGCAATTGGGGCAAGGCATGGCTTACTCGACCACCGACCCTGATCACCGCTTGAATGCGCCCACTTATGTGCACACGGCCATCCCGCAAGAGGCCTGGCATTTCACGCGATGGTGTCAAGCACAGGGCTTGAACCAGCAGGACCCACAAGCCCTGCATGCCGATGGTGCGCGTTACATGCGCCGATCCGACTTTGCCCGTTATCTGGCCCAGACGCTGCAGGACCATGCTCAGGTGAATGGGTGCCGAATCAGCCATTGTGAAGACCTGGCGCTGGACGCGCAGCGCACTGCCACGGGCTGGCAAATCAGCACCCAAGGCGGACAAATTTTGCAGGCTGGCATGCTCTTGTTGGCCACCGGCAATCCGCCATTGCGCTTGCCCACCCCTTTTACTGGTGAATGGCGTGCTCACCCTGCGGTGATCGAAAACAGCTTGGACACCCAGCGGCTCAAGGCCATCCGCCCCGATGCACGGGTGTTGGTGCTGGGCGGCGGATTGACCGCCCGCGATGCACTGGCCACTTTGCTGGGCCAAGGTCATGCAGGTCCTGTGGTGGTGATGTCCAGGCGGGGATTGATGCCCAAACCGCAAGGCCCTGTTTTGCCGGTGTTGTCCCAAATCGATTCGCCCGGTGTACTCGACCAATTGCCTGGCGCTGTGCTGATGGACCGATTGGCCAACCCTGTGCCCGACTTTTTGCAAGCGGCAGGGCCAGCACCGACCGTTCGGGCTTTGCTCAGGGCGCTGCGAAAACGGATTCGGCAAGTCTCTGCTCAAGGTGTGGGCTGGACCGTGCCGTTCGATGAATTGCGCGATGCTTTGTGGCAGTTGTGGCCCCGTTTGCCGTTGGCGCAAAAACAGCGGTTTTTCCAACGTCTTCGGGTTTGGTACGACGTGCACCGTTTCCGTTCGGTGCCGCAAACCGACAGTGCCGTGCAAAAGGCCTTGGCTTCAGGTCAGTTGCAGTTTTGGGCAGGGCAGGTTCAGTCGGTGTCAGCTTCAGGCACCGGTGTGCTTTTGAGCCTCTCGCGCAAAGGCGAGGGTGGGCGGCATAGCAGCGCTGAAGCATTTGATGTCGTGGTCAATTGCACGGGCCTGGACACGGCAGCGGGTTTGGCAGAAAACCCCTTGCTTCAGGCTTTGTCGGCGCGAGGCCATGTGCGGCTGGACGATGCACGCATGGGCTTGGCCGTGGATGCCCAGTGCTGTGCCCTGAATGCACAAGGACAGTCGCAAGCCGATTTGCGTGTGCTGGGGCCCGCCACCCTGGGCACATTTGGTGATCCGATCGGGGCCATGTTCATTGGCGGTCACGTGGCACGCACGGTGCCGGACATGCTGAGGGTTGTGCACGGCGCATAAAAAAAGCCGAACCCATGGGTTCGGCTTGTTGTGGCAGCGCTGAGTCGATCAGCGCATCACATTCAGAACGGCAAGTTCATGTCTTTCAGGTCTTTGCGTGTTTCCACCAAGACCAGCGGACCTTCGTTCACGACCACCGCAGGTGGACGCTCGCGTGGCACGCGCACAGGCTTGGGTTCAGCCGCGATGGCCGCTTGCACGGCGGCGATCTTGTCGGCATCGGAGTTGACCCAGACCAGACCGGAGCTTTGCGCCACTTCTTGCAGGCTTTCCAGGGGCAGTGTGTAGCTGGCCACTTTGGGCAGGCCAGGGGCTGGTTCGCTGGCTGCTGGAGCGGCAGGGGCTGCAGACACATGCGTGATCACCGGGGCGGGCACTGCAGCAGGCATCACTGCTGCAGGGGCTGGAGCGGCTTCTGCGGCTGGCGCGGCGGCCTGTGGGGCAGCTTCTGCGGCGGCTTGTTGCGCACGCTCAAAGTAGGAGCGGGGCGCAGGACGGTCTTCGCTCACGGCTTCGGCGGCGGGTGCTGCGTCGGGCGTTGTGTCGGTTGTGGGGGCATCGTTGTCCTGACGGGTTTCGCCATTGCGTTCGCGGCGGTCGCGGCCATAGCGGTCGCGTGAGCGGCGTTCACGGCGCTCCCCGTTGTTTTCAGCCGGTGCGGCGTTGTCGGCGTTGACTTCCTGACCTTCGACGGCCACGGCATTTTCTGCTGCGTTCAGCTCGCCTGGGGCTTTGTCGTGGTTGCGACGTTCGCCGCGTTCACGACGGCCTTCACCGCGCTCGCCACGGCCTTCGCCACGTTCACGGCGGCCTTCGCCGCGCTCACCACGCTCGGCGCGAGGGGCGCGTTCTGTGCGCACTTCGCTGCCGTCCGCAGCCAATTCGGCTGGGGCTTCATTGCGGTTGTTCTCACCGCGTTCGCGGCGGCCTTCGCGGGGCTGGCGCTCACCGGCGGGGCGCTCTGTGCGCTCGCCGCGTGCGGGACGACCTTCACCATCGCGCACTTCGTTGCGGCCTTCGCCACGGCGTCCACCTTCGCGGGGGGCGCGGCCTTCGCCTTGAACGCCTTCGGGGCGCTCTGCGCGCTCGCCACGGCGGCCATCGCGGCCACCACGGCGGCCATCACGGCCACCTTCGCGGCGTTCGCCATTGCGCTCGCCGTTGCGGCCTTCGCGGGTTTTCTCGTCTTTCTTGTCGGCCACAGCGGGCTTGGCTGCTTCGGTGCTGCCACCGAACAGGCTCTTGAGCCAGCCAAAGAAGCCACCGCTGGCGGGTGCTGCTTGTGCGGGCGCTGCCGCTTGGGCAGGTTTGGCGGCCACAGGCGCTTCCACCTTGACGGGTGCCACAGGTGCGGGTGCATCGGGCAGCACGCCTTTGATGACGGGCGTTTGCTTGTTGGTGGGCTCTTGTGAACGACGGGTCACGGTGGTGGCGTCTTCGACGATCTCGGCCATTTTGTAGCTGGCTTCGATGCGGTCCAGGCGTGGGTCGTCGTGCTTCAGGCGCTCGAGCTTGTAGTGCGGGGTTTCCAGCGACTTGTTGGGCACCAGCAGCACGCTGATGCGTTGCTGCAATTCGATCTTGGCGATCTCGGGACGCTTTTCGTTGAGCAGGAAGGCAGCCACTTCGACGGGCACTTGGGCGTGCACGGCCGCGGTGTTGTCCTTCATGGACTCTTCCTGGATGATGCGCAGGATTTGCAGCGCCGAGCTCTCGGTGTCGCGGATGTGGCCAGCGCCGCCACAACGTGGGCAAGGGATGGAGGCACCTTCGGACAGGGCCGGCTTCAAGCGCTGGCGGCTCATTTCCATGAGGCCGAACTTGCTGATGGTGCCGAACTGCACGCGTGCGCGGTCCTGGCGCAGCGCGTCGCGCAGGCGGTTTTCCACTTCGCGGCGGTTCTTGGACTCTTCCATGTCGATGAAGTCGATCACGATCAGTCCGCCCAAGTCGCGCAGGCGCATCTGGCGGGCCACTTCGTCGGCGGCTTCCAAGTTGGTGCGGGTCGCGGTTTCTTCGATGTCGCCGCCCTTGATGGCGCGGGCCGAGTTCACGTCCACCGAGACCAGGGCTTCGGTGTGGTCGATCACGATGGCACCGCCCGAGGGCAGTTGCACGGTGCGGGCGTAGGCCGATTCGATCTGGTGCTCGATCTGGAAGCGGCTGAACAGCGGCGCGTCGTCGCGGTAGCGCTTCACGCGCGGCGCGAACTCGGGCATCACGTGGCTCATGAATTGCTGAGCTTGTTCGTAGATGTCGTCGGTGTCGATCAGGATGTCGCCGATGTCGTTGTTGAAGTAATCGCGGATGGCGCGGATCACCAGGCTGGACTCCTGATAAATCAGGAAGGCGCCTTTGCCCTGGGCTGCACCGTCGATGGCGCTCCAGAGTTTGAGCAGGTAGTTCAGGTCCCACTGCAGTTCGGGCGCGGAGCGGCCGATGCCTGCGGTGCGGGCGATGATGGACATGCCCTTGGGGTATTCCAGCTGGTCCATCGCCTCTTTGAGTTCGGCGCGGTCGTCACCCTCGATGCGGCGGCTGACGCCACCACCACGGGGATTGTTGGGCATGAGCACCACATAACGGCCAGCCAGCGAGATGAAGGTGGTCAGGGCAGCGCCCTTGTTGCCACGTTCTTCTTTTTCGACCTGGACCATCAGTTCCTGGCCTTCGCGGATCACATCGTTGATGCGGGCCTGGCTGACAGACACGCCTTCAGCAAAGTACTGGCGCGAGATTTCCTTGAAAGGCAAAAAGCCGTGGCGGTCTTCACCGTAGTCCACAAAGCAGGCTTCCAGCGAGGGCTCCACGCGGGTCACGACCGCTTTGTAGATGTTGCCCTTGCGCTGTTCGCGGCCTTCGATTTCGATTTCGTAGTCGAGGAGTTTTTGTCCGTCGACGATGGCCAGGCGGCGTTCTTCAGCCTGCGTAGCGTTGATCAGCATCCGTTTCATGATGCATTCCTTCTTTAATCAGTGTCGCGCGGGTGGTGCAATGTTTTGAAGCACACACACGAGCAATTTACAACCGACCCTCTAGGGGTCCACGTTGCCAAAGCTGACGCTAGAAACGAAGGGAATTGCCGAAGGTGTCCGACATTCAGCTGCGCGTGAGCACAGGAATGGGGATCGTGGCGCGTGGATGAGGCGAGTGGAAAGTTGTGCAGAGATTCGTCCACTGCCGGGGGCTTCCCCCGGTGTCCAAGACAAACTGCCCGGCACAAGGCGTGACGGCAGAGCCTGGCTTCGTGAGCCACTCCAACCACATCAGCAAAGTTCCGAACAACACAAACATCTCGCTTTGATCCGTCCAGCAGCCTTCGCAAAGGCTGCTGAACTTGGGGTATTCCGTATCTGGGTTTCTGAGCGTCGGCCCAACCTCCGGGGCGATTGGCCACTGTCGGCGTCGGCCTTCAGTCTGCAAATCGTGCCGGCGGTGGCATCGACCTTCTGGTTTGGCGCGGTGGTGGTGGACTAAACTCCTGTCCTCAGGAATTCATTTCCATTTGAATCAACCACTTACAGCCAATTGCCAGTGAATCACATTATAGGGGCCCAAACCGCTGCTGCGTCGCCCGCCGTCAAATGGTTGTTGGTGGACGAAGAATCTGCCGGTCAGCGCTTGGACAACTTTTTGATGCGCCACCTCAAAGGGGTGCCCAAAACCCACGTGTACCGGATCATCCGAAGCGGCGAGGTGCGCATCAACAAGGGCCGCGCCTCGGCCGAGACCCGGGTTGAAACCGGCGACCAGGTCCGCCTGCCGCCCGTGCGCATTTCTGAAAAAGTGGCCGAAAAGGCGGCACGACCCGCCCCTGGCCGCGAATTTTCGGTGCTTTTGGAAGACGACAGCTTGTTGGCTATCGACAAACCGGCCGGGGTGGCGGTGCATGGCGGCTCGGGTGTGAGCTTTGGGGTGATTGAGCAATTGCGTCAGGCCCGGCCCCAGGCCAAGCTGTTGGAGTTGGTGCACCGGCTGGACCGTGACACCAGCGGCATTTTGCTGGTGGCCAAAAAGCGCAGCGCCCTGAAAAACCTGCAAGACCAGTTCCGTGAACGCGAAACCGGCAAGACTTATCTGGCCCTGGTGAAGGGCGAATGGCCCGCCAAGCTCAAAGTGATCGACCAGCCGCTGCACAAGTTTTTGCTGCCCGATGGCGAGCGGCGCGTCAAAGTGACCACGCCCGAAGACCCGGACGGCATGCGCTCGATCACTTTGGTCAAGGTGTCCCAGCGCCTGGCCGGTGCCACGCTGCTGGAGGTGACGATCAAGACCGGGCGCACCCACCAGATCCGGGTGCACCTGGCCAGCAACGGTCACCCGATCGCCGGTGACGACAAATATGGCGACTTTGAATGGAACAAGGCGCTGCCCAAGCAGGGCCTCAAACGCATGTTTTTGCATGCCTGGCGTTTGCAGTTCAACCACCCGGTCACAGCCGAACGCGTGGCCCTGCAAGCCGATTTGCCGCCTGAATTGAAAGCTTACGTTGACCATGCCCAACTCAAGACCACGCCAGTTTGACCTGATCGCTTTCGACTGGGATGGCACCCTGTTCGACTCCACGGCCATCATCACCCGCTGCATTCAGCGGGCGGTGGTCGATGTGGGCGGGCAAGAACCCACCCGTGAAGCGGCTTCTTATGTGATCGGCATGGCGCTCATGCCTGCGCTGGCCCATGCCGCGCCCGATGTGCCCCCCGAAAAATACCCGGCCCTGGGCGAGCGTTACCGCCACCACTACATCGCGCACCAAAACGACATCAGCCTGTTTGAGGGGGTTTTGCCTTTGCTGCACGCCCTCAAAGCGCGGCACCATTGGCTCACGGTGGCCACCGGCAAGAGTCGCCATGGCCTGAACGAGGCTTTGCGCGATGTCGAGTTGCGCGATGTGTTCGATGGCTCACGCACCGCCGACGAAACCGCAGGCAAGCCCAGCCCCTTGATGCTGCATGAGCTGATGCGTGAGTTTGGGGTGGAGCCCGAGCGCACCTTGATGATCGGTGACACGACGCACGATTTGCAGATGGCCTTGAATGCGGGCTGTGCCAGCGTCGGGGTGAGTTATGGCGCCCATGAGCCTGAAGCCTTTCATGTTTTGAAGCCACGCCATGTGGCCCACAGCGTGCAGGACCTGCACGACTGGTTGTTGCAACACGCTTGAGAACAGGAGCGGTCATGGATGCAGTGATCCCTTTGTGCAACAGCGCAGACTTGGTCAACAGTGGTCGCGCTGTGCCATTCGACATCGTGTACGCGGGACAGACCTGCCGGGCATTTGCCATTCGCTACCAAGGTGCTGTGTACGCCTACCTGAACCGCTGCACCCATGTGGCGATGGAGATGGACTACCAGCCGGACCGTTTTTTTGACAACACCGGTCGCTGGTTGATGTGCGCCACCCACGGGGCCACTTATCAGCCGGACACCGGGGCTTGCTCGGGCGGACCCTGCCGTGGAGGCCTGGTGAAAATCGAGTTGTCCGAGCGCGACGGCGTGGTTCACTGGCATACTGCCTACAACTTGAAACCTGTTGAATTTTGACCATGCAAGACCCCCGCGACCCCTTGTCCACCACACCTTCGGTTGATGACATCCCATCGGTGGAGCGCAGTTGGGAGCGCCGGACCCTGGAGTCGTTGGCGTTTGCCACTTTGCAGGAACAAAAAACAGCGCGCCGCTGGAAGGTGGGCTTGCGACTGGCCTGGTTGCTTTTGATGGCCGTGATCGCCTGGCAAGCCTTCAGCTACAACTCGCCATCGACCAGCCCCAGCATGCCGCACACGGCCATGGTGTCCATCAAGGGCGAAATCGGCTCCGAAGGCGATGGCAGTGCAGAAAACGTCATGGCCGCCATGCGCAGTGCTCTGGAAGATTCCGGCTCGCAAGCCTTGGTTTTGTTGATCAACTCACCCGGGGGGAGTCCCGTTCAGGCCGGTTTGATCAACGACGAAATTCGCCGACTCAAAGCGCTGCACAAAAAACCGATTTATGTGGTGGTGGAAGAGTCCTGCGCATCGGCCGCTTATTACATTGCCGCCGCTGCTGACAAGATTTTTGTCGACAAGGCCAGCATCGTGGGCAGCATTGGCGTCTTGATGGACGGCTTTGGTTTCACAGGCCTCATGGACAAGCTGGGGGTGGAACGCCGCTTGATGACGGCGGGGGCCAACAAGGGTTTTCTGGACCCCTTCAGCCCCCAAACTGAGGCCCAGCGCAAGCACGCGCAGGCCATGCTGGATCAAATCCATTCCCAGTTCATCCAGGTGGTGCGCCAAGGACGGGGCGATCGCCTGAAAGAAACGCCCGAGATGTTCAGCGGCTTGTTCTGGAGCGGTCAGCAGGCCGTGGACATGGGCTTGGCCGATGCGATGGGCAGCTTGGACAGCGTCGCGCGGGATGTGGTCAAAGCGCCGGATGTGATCGATTACTCACGCCACGAAAATGTGGCCGAGCGACTGGCCAAGCGCTTTGGTGCCGCGGTGGGCGAGGGCGCGGTGCACGCCCTGCGCATGGGGTCGGCCCTGCGCTGACCCTTTCAAGGCCCGATGGCGTAGACCGCGGGCGTGTGACCATCAGGGCCTTGCAGGCCCTTTTTCCATTGGGCCACTGTGTGGCTCTGGATGCGCGCCGAAGGCAGCGTCAAACCACTGGCTATTGCCAAACGGGTGCCGCCTTGCAAACTTTGCAGTAAGCCGCTGAGCATGGCGGCATTGCGGTAGGGGGTTTCAATCCAAAGCTGTGTCTGTCCGGTTTTGTGGGCCAGCGATTCGAGCTGTTTCAGGCGTGCAGAGCGCTCCCCCGCGTCTTGTGGCAGGTAGCCCACAAACGCAAAGTTTTGGCCGTTCAGCCCGCTGGCGGCCAGGGCCAAGAGCAAAGAGACGGGGCCCACCAAGGGGATCACGGTCAGGCCCAGATCGTGCGCGGCTCGCACCACCGAGCTGCCGGGGTCGGCCACAGCCGGCATACCCGCTTCACTGATCAGGCCGATGTCGTGGCCCTTCAAAGCAGCGGCCAGCAAAGGTTTGCCGTCAAAGCCCGATTGGTGGTCGCCCTTTTTGTGCACATGACGTGGCAGTTCAGTGATTTGTTGCTCTGCCAAGGGCGCGACCAAGGGGTGAGACTCACCCACGCGCTTGAGGAAGGCGCGGGTGCTTTTGGCGTTTTCGCACACCCAGTGCTGCAAGCTGGCCGCGGTGGCCAGGGTGCTGACAGGCAGAACATCGCTCACAGGGGCTTGTTCCGAGCAGCCAAAGTCCAGCGGGGTAGGCACCAAAAACAGGCGGCCTTTGCTTTGCGGGGCGTTCACAGCAGTTTCACTCCGGCTTGGCGCAGCAAACGTGTGGTGCGGATCAAGGGCAGACCGATCAGCGCCGTGGGGTCGTCGTTGTCGATGGATTCGAGCAGGGCAATGCCCAGGCCTTCGCTTTTGGCGCTGCCAGCGCAGTCATAAGGTTTTTCGGCCTGCAGATAAGCTTCGATTTCTTCGTCGCTCAGGTTGCGAAAGACCACCCGCACAGCGGCCAGATCCACCGCTTCAAAGCCGGTGGCCAGGCAGACCACGGCCAAGGCGGTTTGGAAAATGACGGTCTGGCCGCGCATCTGCCGCAACTGCTGCACGGCGCGGGCGTGTTCACCCGGCTTGCCCAGGGGCTGGCCAGCCAGGTCGGCCACTTGGTCGGAGCCAATCACCACCGATTCGGGGTGTTTTTGGGCCACGGCTTTGGCTTTGGCCAGGGCCAGTCGCAAGGCCAGGTCGCGCGGGGATTCGCCAAGGGCAGGCGTTTCGTCCACATCGGGAGCGGCAACGGTGAAGGGAATGCGCAGGCGCTCCATCAACTCACGGCGGTAGCGCGAGGTGGAGCCCAGCACCACGGTACGCAGGTTTGCGGACGCTGAAAGAGGGGGCTTTGCGGAAATGCTCATGGGGTGATTCTCTTACACTGCAGGGATGGAAAAAAAATTGGATCCCTCGCATTTGGATGTTGTGGCCTTTGCCCGTGACGGCGCAAGCTTGGAGGGGCAGTCACCCCTGAGCGCTTTGCCGCGCTTGCTGGATGAGCAAGTTGCTGGCGATTTGCAAGCCGGGCAGGTGCTTTGGCGTCTGCAAGGCCGTCTGGAGCCGCAGTCGGGCGGTGCCGATCAGATTTGGCTGGATGTGCAGGCCTCGGTGGCCTTGCCCATGCAGTGTCAGCGATGCCTGACCCCTGTGCTGGAGACGGTGGAGGCCGAGCGCTCTTTCCGTTTTGTGGCGGATGAAGCCACAGCCGCCGCACTGGACGATGAGGCGGAAGAAGACATTTTGGTGATCAGCCGGGATTTCGATGCACTGGCGCTGGTGGAAGATGAGTTGATCTTGTCCCTGCCCCTGGTGCCTTTGCACGAGGTGTGTCCGAAAGTCATGCCCATGTCGGCGGTGGACCCGGAGTTCGAGTCTGAGTCGGTCAAGCCGAACCCCTTTGGGGTTCTGGCCGGTCTGAAAACCGGCAAGTCTTGATCTTTGGGTTCGATCTGTTCAAAGGGCTTGGCTTAGGCTATAATCGATGGCTTCGCTCAGTTCTTTTCTGAGTGACCTCTGTCATCAACCAGAAGCTGCGTTGTATTTGCGCGGCCTCCAAGCTTCCAAGGAGCCATCATGGCTGTTCAGCAAAACAAAAAGTCGCCTTCCAAGCGCGGTATGCACCGTTCGCACAACGCACTGAACGTGCCTGGCATCGCTGTGGAACCCACCACCGGTGAAACCCACCTGCGTCACCACATCAGCCCCAACGGTTTCTACCGTGGCCGCCAAGTGCTGAAAAACAAATCCGAAGCCTGATCGGCGTCAGCCCTCAGCCTCCAGAGGCCCGGCGCTACTTTTAAAGTAGCATCGGGCTTTTGTTTTTGTGGCTTTTGATTTGTATTGCCTCGTTTGAGTCCAAGGATTTCATGACCTCGTCCACCCCGATCACTGTGGCAGTCGATTGCATGGGCGGCGATCACGGCCCTCGTGTCACGCTGGCCGCTTGCCGTCGTTTCTTGTCGACTCACCCCGATGCCCATCTGCTGCTGGTGGGGCGTCCGGAGGCCTTGAGCGCCTTGTCCGATCCCCGCGCCCATGTGGTGCCTGCCACCGAAGTGGTGGAGATGGACGACCCCCTGGAAATTGCCCTGCGCAAGAAAAAAGACTCGTCCATGCGCGTGGCCATTGAGCACGTGCGTGATGGCAAGGCGGGTGCGGCGGTGTCTGCCGGCAACACGGGGGCCTTGATGGCCATTGCCCGTTATGTGCTCAAAACCATGGACGGCATCGACCGTCCTGCCATTGCCGGTCAAATGCCCAACTTCAAGGGCGGCGGCACCACCATGCTGGACTTGGGTGCCAATGTGGACTGCACCCCCGAACATTTGCTGCAGTTTGCGGTGATGGGTTCAGCCCTCGTGTCGGTCTTGCAGGATAAAAAAAATCCCACAGTCGGTTTGCTCAACATCGGTGAAGAAGCCATCAAAGGCAATGAAATCATCAAGAAAACCGGTGAATTGTTGCGATCTGCTAGCGATGCCGGTGATTTGAATTTTCACGGCAATGTGGAAGGCAACGACATTTTCAAAGGCACGGTCGACATCGTTGTCTGCGATGGCTTTGTGGGCAATGTGGCGCTGAAAGCCAGCGAAGGCCTGGCCACCATGATCGGCGGTTTCTTGAAAACCGAGTTTTCGCGCAATATCTTCACGAAAATCGCCGCCATCTTGGCATATCCGGTTCTATCGTCTTTTAAAAATCGTGTGGATCACCGCCGTTACAACGGCGCAGCTTTGCTGGGTCTGCGTGGTTTGGTCTTCAAGAGCCACGGCTCGGCCGACGAGGTGGCTTTTGAAACGGCCCTGAACCGGGCTTATGATGCAGCCCGAAACCAATTGCTGGATCGCGTTCGTGAACGCATCGCGCATGCGGCCCCTTTGTTGTTGGGGGCGCAAGCCGAGCGCTCTGAAGCGGTCACCACACCATGAGAATTTACTCCCGCATTTTGGGCACCGGCAGCTACCTCCCGGAAAAACGCCTGACCAACGCCGACCTGGCCGCCGAATTGGCCCAGCAAGGCGTGGAAACTTCCGATGAGTGGATCGTGGAGCGCACCGGCATCCGGTCGCGTCACTTTGCTGCCGACAACCAGGGCAGCAGCGATCTGGCCACTGAAGCCGCACGCAAGGCTTTGGCCGCTGCAGGCATCTCGGCAGATGACCTCGATCTGATCATCGTCGCCACCTCGACCCCCGACATGGTGTTCCCATCAGTGGCGACCATGGTGCAGCACAAGCTGGGCACCGCAGGCTGCCCGGCGTTTGACGTGCAGGCGGTGTGCAGCGGCTTCATTTATGCGCTCACGATTGCCGATTCGATGATCCAGTCCGGCTCGGCCAAGCGTGCGCTGGTGATCGGCTCGGAAGTGTTCAGCCGCATCCTCGACTTCAAGGACCGCACCACCTGTGTGTTGTTCGGTGATGGCGCAGGCGCTGTCGTGCTGGAGGCCTCTGAGAAGCCCGGTATTTTGGCCACCGATTTGCATGCCGATGGCAAGCACAAAGACATTTTGTGCGTGCCCGGTCACGTCAACAAAGGCGGCATCCTGGGTGACCCTGTGCTCAAGATGGATGGTCAGGCCGTGTTCAAACTGGCCGTGGGTGTGCTTGAAGAAACCGCCCGCGCCAGCCTGGCCAAGGCCAATTTGACCGATGCCGACATTGACTGGCTGATCCCGCACCAGGCCAATATCCGCATCATGCAAAGCACGGCCAAGAAATTGAAGATGAGCACCGACAAGGTGGTCGTCACCGTCGATCAACACGGCAACACCTCCGCAGCCTCGATCCCGCTGGCGCTGGACACCGCCGTGCGCGACGGCCGCATCCAGCGCGGCCAGACCCTCATGCTCGAAGGCGTGGGCGGCGGCTTCACTTGGGGCTCGGTCCTCTTGCGTTATTGATCCGCTGTTGATTGACAGGCCCGGGACAGTGATGCGCGGCACCCCCCAAATCACTTTCCCGGATTCTTTCCAGATACAAAAAAATTGCACATGACCACATTTGCTTTTGTTTTTCCCGGCCAGGGCTCCCAATCGGTGGGCATGCTGGACGCCTGGGGCGACCATCCCTTGGTGCTCGAAACCCTCAAAGAAGCCTCTGACGCGCTGGGCGAAGACGTGGCCAAACTGATCCACGAAGGCCCCAAAGAAGCGCTGGCCATGACCACCAACACCCAGCCCGTGATGCTGGTGTCGGCCGTGGCTGCTTACCGAGCCTGGCTGGCCGAGGGCGGTGCCAAGCCGTCCGTGGTGGCCGGTCACTCGCTGGGCGAATACAGCGCATTGGTGGCTTCTGGCGTGTTGACACTGGCGCAAGCCGCGCCGCTGGTACGCCTGCGTGCTGCCGCCATGCAAGAAGCCGTGCCGGTGGGCGTGGGCGCGATGGCTGCGATTTTGGGCCTGGCCTCGGACAAAGTCATCGAAGGCTGCAAAGAGGCCCAGGCCACATTCGCTGCAGACAGCGCCGAAGTGGTCGAAGCCGTGAACTTCAACGACGCTGCGCAAACCGTGATCGCGGGCAGCAAGGCGGCGGTGGACAAGGCCTGCGAAGTCCTCAAGGGCATGGGTGCCAAGCGTGCGCTGCTTTTGCCTGTGTCGGCCCCGTTCCATTCGAGCCTGATGAAGCCTGCGGCTGAAAAGCTGCGCGACAAGCTGGCCACCCTGACGCTGGGCGCGCCCCAGATCCCGGTACTCAACAACATCGATGTGGCCATCGAAACCGATGCCGACCGCATCCGCGATGCGCTGTACCGTCAGGCTTTTGGTCCGGTGCGCTGGGTCGAGTGCGTGCAGGCCATCAAGGCCCGTGGCGTGAGCACCCTGGTCGAATGTGGCCCCGGCAAGGTGCTGGCCGGCATGACCAAGCGCATTGACGCTGAATTGACAGGCGTCGCGCTGTACGACCCCGCCACCCTGGCTGAAGTGAAAGGACTCCTCGCATGAGCGAAGCACAAAAACAAATCGCACTGGTTACGGGCGCGTCGCGTGGCATCGGGGCATCGATTGCGCTGCATCTGGCCCAACAAGGTTTTGTGGTCATTGGCACCGCCACCAGCGATGACGGCGCGGCCAAGATCAGTCAAGCCCTGTCGGCCTTTCCTGGCAGCCGGGGTGCCAATCTGAATGTGAATGACGCCGCCGCTGGCGAAGCCCTGATCGATGCCATCGTCAAGGAGCACGGTGGCCTGCAGGTGCTGGTCAACAACGCGGGCATCACCCGCGACACCCTGGCCATGCGCATGAAGGACGACGATTGGGACGCGGTGCTCGACACCAACCTCAAAGCCGTGTTCCGCATGAGCCGTGCCGTGATCCGCCCCATGATGAAGCAGCGCTACGGCCGCATCATCAGCATCACCAGCGTGGTTGGCGCGTCGGGCAACCCCGGCCAAGCCAATTACGCCGCCGCCAAGGCGGGTGTGGCGGGCATGACCCGTGCGCTGGCCCGCGAGCTGGGCAGCCGCAACATCACCGTCAACTGCGTGGCCCCCGGTTTCATCGAAACCGACATGACCGCCAGCCTGCCCGAAGAACAACAAAAAGCCTTGTTGGGCCAGATTCCTCTGGGCCATTTGGGCAAACCCGAAGACATTGCGCATGCCGTGGCCTACCTGGCCGGAACGCACGCGGGCTATGTCACCGGACAAGAATTGCATGTCAATGGTGGCATGTTCATGGCCTGATTTTCTGGAAACCCCTTCCGGACAGGTAAAATCTTCATTTTTCACAACCCTCAGAGGGACCCCATGAGCGATATCGAAGCACGTGTCAAGAAAATCATTGCTGAACAACTCGGCGTTGAAGAGTCACAAGTCACCAACGAAAAAGCCTTTGTGGCTGATCTGGGTGCCGACTCCCTGGACACAGTGGAACTGGTGATGGCACTCGAAGACGAGTTTGGCATCGAGATTCCTGACGAAGACGCAGAAAAAATCACCACGGTGCAAGCTGCGATCGACTACGCCCAAAGCAAGAAGGCCTGATCGACGATGACCCGGCGCCGCGTTGTTGTCACGGGTTTGGGATGCATCAGCCCCGTGGGCAACACGGTCGCCGATGCATGGTCCAACCTGCTTGCCGGTCAGTCCGGCATTGCTGCGATCACACGTTTTGATGCTTCAGCCATAGCTTGCAAGTTTGCGGGTGAAGTCAAAAACTTTGATCTGGAGTCTTACATCTCCACCAAAGAAGCGCGGACGATGGACCGCTTCATCCATTACGGCATTGCTGCGGCTGCACAGGCCATTCAGGACTCTGGGCTGCCCACTGGCGAAGCGCTGAGTGAAGAAGAGGCCTGCCGCATTGGTGTGGTGATTGGTTCGGGCATTGGCGGTTTGCCGCTGATCGAAGAAACACACACCGAATACACGGCACGCGGTGCGCGTCGCATCTCCCCATTTTTCGTCCCGGCCTCGATCATCAACATGATCTCGGGCCATGTGTCGATGCGCAGTGGTTTCAAAGGCCCTAACTTGGCCGTGGTGACCGCTTGCACCACAGGTTTGCACAGCATTGGCGAAGCCGGCCGTTTGATCGAATACGGCGATGCAGATGTGATGATTGCCGGTGGTTCTGAGGCTTGCGTGTCTCCGCTGGGTGTCGGTGGCTTTGCCGCCATGCGCGCCTTATCGACGCGCAACGATGATCCGACAGCCGCTTCACGCCCCTGGGACAAAGACCGCGACGGCTTTGTGCTCGGCGAAGGCGCTGGAGTGATGGTGCTCGAAGAGTACGAGCACGCCAAAGCCCGTGGAGCCAAAATTTACGCCGAGCTGGGTGGCTACGGCATGAGCGCTGACGCCGGTCACATGACCGCGCCGAGCATGGACGGCCCACGTCGAGCCATGATCAACGCCATGCGCAATGCCGGTGTCAACGCCGACCAGATCGACTACCTCAACGCGCACGGCACCTCCACGCCGCTGGGCGACATCAACGAAACCAATGCCATCAAGGCGGCTTTGGGCGACCACGCGTACAAAACCGTGGTCAGCTCCACCAAGTCCATGACCGGTCACCTCTTGGGTGGCGCGGGCGGCATTGAGAGCGTGTTCACTGTGTTGGCATTGCACCATCAAAAAGTGCCGCCCACCATCAACCTGGTCAACCCCGACCCCGAGTGTGATCTGGACTACTGTGCCAACACGGCACGCGATATGAAAATCGATGTGGCCCTGAAAAACAACTTCGGTTTTGGTGGCACCAACGGCTCTCTGGTGTTCAAACGCATCTGACAGTCCTAGGCCAGGTTCACGCCATGCACAACGCCCCACCTGTGGTTTACCCGGTGGGGCGTTTTGTTTGGGGCCGCAGAGTAGCGTGGCTACTGGCTTTGGCGGGGGCTGCGGGTTTGTTGGCCTGGCAAGCAGGGAGTCAGGCCTCGATGGGCAAGGTGGTGCTGGCATGGTGTGTGTGGAGTCTGTCACTGGCTGTCGCGTGGCGCTCTTTGGCGCATGAATGTTCAGCCTCAGGCCACTTGAGCTGGGATGGTGAATCATGGCTCTGGCGCGATGACGCCGGACATGCGCAAACGGTGGATGTGCAGGTGCTGCTGGATGTGGGCCATGCCATCTGCTTGCGTTACGAAGGCTCCAAGTTGTTGGCGCAAGAGCCATGTCGTGCGCAATGGGCGGTGCTGCAAGCGGCGGCGATGCCCTCGTCTTGGCATGGTTTTCGTTGCGCTGTATATTCGCGCCCCATGGAGGCGTCGATGTCTGCTGATCGGTACGAATCCATTTTGAAAATATGAGCCTGCACAGCGTTGCAGCCGCTCATGGGTCTTTCACACCAAGGGATGCATGGATGTTGAATAAAGCATGGAAAAAATGCGCAGTGACCGTCACAGCTGCGGCGCTGTTGTGTGGTTTGGCAGGGGGCTTGGCCCCTGGCGTAGCGATGGCACAAAGCCCGTCGGTCGTGCGCGGCTTGCCTGACTTCACCGAGTTGGTGGAGCAGGTCGGGCCTTCTGTGGTGAACATCCGTACCTTGGAGAAGGTTCGTACCCAGGCTTCTGGCGCGGGCAGCCCCGATGAAGAGATGCAAGAGCTGTTTCGCCGATTTTTTGGTGTGCCCATGCCCAATGCGCCGCGTCAGTCGCCCAGGGCACCCAACCGTCCGCAAGCCCCCGAAGAGGCTCAGCCCCGTGGCGTGGGCTCGGGTTTCATCTTGAGTGCCGATGGCTTCATCATGACCAATGCGCACGTTGTGGAAGGGGCCGATGAAGTGATGGTGACCTTGACCGACAAGCGCGAGTTCAAGGCCCGCATTGTGGGGGTCGACAAACGCACCGATGTGGCGGTGGTCAAGATCCAGGCGACAGGCTTGCCTGCCGTGAAAGTGGGGGATGTCAGCCGCCTCAAAGTGGGCGAGTGGGTCATGGCCATTGGTTCGCCCTTTGGCCTTGAGAACTCGGTCACGGCCGGTATCGTCAGCGCCAAACAGCGTGACACCGGTGAATACCTGCCCTTCATCCAGACCGATGTGGCGATCAACCCTGGCAATTCGGGGGGGCCCTTGATCAATATGCGCGGCGAAGTGGTGGGCATCAACAGCCAGATCTATTCCCGCTCAGGCGGCTTCATGGGCATTTCATTTGCCATTCCCATGGACGAAGCCATCCGTGTGAGTGACCAGCTGCGGGCAACGGGTCGCGTCACACGCAGCCGCATTGGCGTGCAGATAGCGCCAGTGACCAAAGACGTCGCCGAGTCGATCGGGCTGGGCAAACCACAAGGGGCCCTCGTGCGCGGCGTGGAAGAGGGCGCACCGGCCGACAAAGCCGGTATCGAAGCCGGTGACATCATCACCAAGTTCGATGGCAAAACCATCGAGAAAATGTCGGACTTGCCGCGTTGGGTGGGCAACACCAAGCCCGGTACGCGTGCACCCATCACGGTGTTTCGCCGAGGTGCCAGCAAGGAGCTGAACATCACCGTGGCGGAGATTGAAACCGATAAGGCCGAGTCAGCCACGGCTGAGAAAAAGGCTGCCCCCACCAAAGCCGCAAGCCTCGGCTTGGTGGTGAGCGATTTAACGGCTGCGCAGAAGAAGGAGTTGCGGGTGCGTGGAGGTGTGGTGGTGGACACTGCGACCGATGCGGCCGCCCGAGCAGGCATCCAGGAGGGTGACTTGATTTTGGCGGTCGCCAACATGGAAGTGGCCACGGTCAAGGAGTTCGAAGCGGTGGTGGCCAGGCTCGACAAGAGCCGCCCGGTGAGTCTTTTGATCCGCCGTGGCGATGGGGCTCAGTATGTGTTGATCCGCCCGGGCAAGTGAGCGAGCTGCGGACTTGTCAAGAGTCCCGCAGCTTTGCTGGGGTATTTCCGCACTTGTGTGGGACAGACAAAAAATATTCGCCGCTTGCGCCAAGAGCTTTAAAAGTGTGCGATCGCTAACTTTAATGGGCTCTCATAACGAATTTGGATAAAATCAGACGTCTTGACCATGAATTCATGGCATATCGGACCGGGTCGAATTCACGATGTGGGATTCCACAAAAGAATCCACCGCTCATTCACAGATGCTCCACAAGTTGTTCCATGAAGTATTCGGGACTCTGTGGATAAGCTGTGATTAAGATTCATGTTGCAAAGCAGCAACGACCGGTCAGAAGCGTTTTGGGGGCTGTGCGAAATGGGCAATTTGCCTACAATGAAGTCCCAACTATCGCAGTTGCCATAGATTGTTGGTTCAGGGCGCGTCATTCAAAAGACGCGCCCTTTTTTCTTTTTCGGATCATTGATCCACACCTACTTGCAGACCTTCGTTGATGAATCACATCAGAAATTTTTCGATCATTGCGCACATTGACCATGGCAAATCCACGCTGGCCGATCGCTTGATTCAGCGTTGCGGAGGTTTGGAAGCTCGTGACATGGAAGCCCAAGTGCTCGACTCGATGGACATCGAGAAAGAACGCGGCATCACCATCAAGGCGCAGACCGCTGCCTTGCACTACAAAGCCAAAGACGGACAGATCTACAACCTGAATCTGATCGACACACCGGGACACGTGGACTTCTCTTATGAAGTCTCTCGTTCGCTGTCTGCCTGCGAAGGCGCTTTGCTGGTGGTCGATGCGAGCCAGGGCGTGGAAGCGCAAACCGTGGCCAACTGCTACACCGCGCTCGACTTGGGCGTGGAAGTGGTGCCGGTCCTCAACAAGATGGACTTGCCCAACGCGGACCCCGACAACGCCCGCGCCGAAGTCGAAGATGTGATCGGCATCGATGCGACCGACGCGATTCCTTGCTCGGCCAAAACCGGCATGGGCATTGAAGAGATCCTCGAAGCCATCGTGGCCAAAGTGCCTGCACCCACGGGCAACGCCGACGGTCCCTTGCGCGCCATGATCATCGACAGCTGGTTTGACAGCTACGTCGGTGTGGTCATGCTGGTGCGCGTGGTCGATGGCCAGTTGATCAAAGGTGAGCGCATCCGCATGATGGCCAGCAACGCCGTCTATGAAGCCGGTAGCCTGGGCGTGTTCACGCCGGCCAACCAGCCACGCGAGATGCTCAAGGCCGGCGAGGTGGGCTACATCATCGCGGGCATCAAGGAGCTGCAAGCGGCCAAGGTGGGTGACACCGTGACGCTGGAAAAAAAGCTGCCCAACAACGCAGGCCCGGCCACAGAGGCCTTGCCCGGCTTCAAGGAAATCCAGCCGCAGGTGTTTGCCGGTTTGTACCCGACCGAAGCCAACCAGTACGATGCGCTGCGCGACGCGCTGGAAAAGCTCAAGCTCAACGACGCTTCGCTGCACTACGAACCTGAAGTTTCGCAAGCCTTGGGCTTTGGCTTTCGCTGTGGTTTCTTGGGCTTGCTGCACATGGAGATCGTGCAAGAGCGTCTGGAGCGCGAGTTCGATCAGGACCTGATCACCACCGCGCCGAGCGTTGTGTATGAAGTGGTCAAGGGCGACGGCGAAGTCATCATGGTGGAGAACCCTTCCAAGATGCCCGACCAGGGCAAGCTGCAGGAAATCCGCGAACCCATCGTCACAGTGCACCTGTACATGCCGCAAGACTATGTGGGCCCCGTCATGACGCTCGCCAACCAAAAGCGCGGCGTTCAGATGAACATGGCCTATCACGGCCGTCAGGTCATGTTGACTTACGAGATGCCTTTGGGCGAGATCGTGCTGGACTTCTTTGACAAGCTCAAATCGGTCAGCCGAGGCTATGCCTCGATGGACTACGAGTTCAAGGAGTACCGCGCCTCTGACGTGGTCAAGGTCGACATCATGCTCAACGGCGAGAAAGTCGATGCGCTGTCCATCATCGTGCACCGCACCCAGGCCCAGTACCGCGGTCGCGCCGTGGCGGCCAAGATGCGCGAGATCATCTCGCGCCAGATGTTCGATGTGGCCATTCAAGCGGCCATTGGTGCCAACATCATTGCCCGTGAAACCATCAAGGCCTTGCGCAAAAACGTGCTGGCCAAGTGCTACGGTGGCGACATCACGCGTAAACGCAAACTGCTCGAAAAGCAGAAGGCGGGTAAAAAGCGCATGAAACAGATTGGCTCGGTCGAGGTGCCTCAAGAGGCATTCTTGGCGATTTTGCAGGTGGAAGATTGATGCAGTTTTTAACGTCTTTGGTGCTGGCCGCTTTTGTGGGCTATGCCGGCAGTTGGTACCTTGGTTTCATCGAGGGCAACTTCGCCTTGCTCCTGTTCATGGCGACGGTCGTCACGGGGGTGTACTGGCTGGCTGAGCGTTTCGTGTTCTTGCCTCGCCGCCAAGAGGCCGCAGCGCAACTGGAAGCCCAAGCCGCACAGCGCCGCCTGGACCTGAACAAAATGGGCATCGAAAAAATCGACACCGACATCCAGGACGCGCGTGACAAATTGCTGATGCAGCCTTGGTGGCTGGACTGGACCGCTGGTTTGTTCCCGGTCATCGTGGTCGTGTTCATCTTGCGTTCGTTTTTGTTTGAGCCTTTCAAGATCCCATCCGGCTCAATGATCCCGACGCTGCAAATTGGCGATTTGATCCTGGTGAACAAATTTCACTACGGTGTGCGCTTGCCGGTGCTCAACACCAAGCTGACCGAAGGCACGCCCGTGCAGCGCGGCGATGTGATGGTGTTTCGCTACCCACCCAAGCCCAATGTGGACTACATCAAGCGCGTGGTGGGTGTGCCGGGCGATGAGGTGGCTTATCTGAACAAGAAGCTCACCATCAACGGGCAGGCCATTGAGACTCAGGCCTTGCCCGACTATTTCGACGATTCCACCATGCGCTACTTCAAGCATTTCAGCGAAAAGCTGGGCAGCAAGCCGCACCTGTCGATTCAGGACAATGACCGTCCGGCTTTTGTGCCGGGTGTGGATCCTTTCCCTTTCAGCGAAAACTGCCAGCACACCGTTGAAGGTGTGCGTTGCAAAGTGCCTGCAGGGCATTACTTCATGATGGGCGACAACCGCGATAACTCGCTGGATTCGCGCTACTGGGGCTTTGTGCCCGATGCCAACATCGTGGGCAAAGCCTTCTTTGTCTGGATGAACTTTGGCAACCTCAAGCGCATTGGCGCTTTTGACTGAGGTGAGCGTGGCCACCACATCTGCTGTTTCTCCTGCACTGTCTGAATTGCAAATTCGCCTGGGCTATGCGTTTCGTCAGCCCGGCTTGTTGCAGCAAGCGGTCACGCACCGCAGCTTCAGCGCAGACCACAACGAGCGCCTTGAATTTTTGGGTGACTCGGTCTTGAACCTGTCGGTCGCGCACCTCTTGTATGCCCAACTGGCCACTTTGCCCGAAGGCGATTTGTCCCGCGTGCGTGCCAATCTGGTCAAGCAAGACACCTTGCACCAATTGGCCAAGACGCTGGACCTGTCGGCCGTCATGCGCCTGGGCGAGGGCGAAATGCGCTCCGGCGGGCAAGGGCGTCCGTCTATTCTGGCCGATGCCCTTGAGGCGATCATTGGCGCGGTCTATCTGGACGGCAGCTACAAAGATGCGCAAGCACTGGTCGAGCGCCTGTTTGCCAAGGTCGACATCAAGCCCGACATGCAGGCCGTGGGCAAAGACCCCAAGACCGAACTGCAAGAGTGGTTGCAAGGCCGCAAGCTGGCCTTGCCCAAGTACACCGTCATCGGCACCTCGGGGGCCGCACACCGTCAGGTGTTTGAAGTCTCGTGCGAAGTGACCGAATTGCGCCAGACCCAACAAGGCTCGGGCGCGTCGCGCCGGGCAGCCGAGCAAGCAGCGGCCGAAGCCCTGCTGAAAATCCTCAAATCAGAAAGCGCCGCATGAGCACCGACAAAATTCAGGGCGATGAGCCCGAACGCACCGCACACGAGCAAATCGTGCGCCGCCCGGTGCAAATCGCAGGCGTGACCATCCAGCCGCGTGACAGCGCCGAAGCCGCTGCCTTGCCTGCCGTGACCGTTGCCGCCCCTGTGGCGGTCGAAGGCCAGCGCTGCGGCTTGGTGGCCATTGTGGGCAAGCCCAACGTGGGCAAGTCCACCTTGCTCAATGCCTTGGTGGGGCAAAAAATCAGCATCACCTCGCGCAAGGCGCAAACCACGCGCCACCGCATCACCGGCATCCGCACCCAAGGGGCCAACCAGTTCGTGTTTGTGGACACGCCCGGTTTTCAGACCATCCACGGCACGGCACTCAACAAGTCGCTGAACAAAACCGTGGTGGGCGCTGTGGGCGATGTGGACCTGGTGCTGTTTGTGGTCGAGGCGGGCAGCTTCACCACGGCCGATGCCAAAGTGCTGGCCTTGCTCAAGCCCGGCATCCCCGTCTTGCTGGTGGCCAACAAACTCGACAATGTGCACCGCCGTGGCGACATCGCCCCTTGGTTGGGCGAGATGCAAGAGCGCCACGCCTTCACCGAGTTTTTCCCCATGTCGGCCAAGCAGCCCAAAGACATCGAGCGCTTGCTCGGCGTTTGCGAAAAATACCTGCCCGAGCAAGCCTGGTGGCACGGCGAAGACGAACTCACCGACCGCAGCGAGAAATTCCTCGCCAGCGAAATGGTGCGTGAAAAACTCTTCCGCTTGACAGGCGATGAGCTGCCGTACACCTCCACGGTGGTGATCGACAAGTTCGAAGAAGAACCCGGCCGCACGTCCAAGCGCATGCTGCGCATTGCAGCCACCATCGTGGTCGAGCGCGAAGGCCACAAAGCCATGGTGATCGGTGACAAGGGCGAAAAGCTCAAGCGCATCGGCACCGAGACCCGCATGGAGCTGGAAAAGCTGCTGGACGCCAAGGTCTTCATCGAGCTGTGGGTCAAGGTGCGCTCTGGCTGGGCCGACGACGAAGCCCGCGTGCGTTCTTTCGGCTACGAATAAACACGCAGCATGGCGACCCAACGGATCGCGGACGAGCCAGCCTATGTGCTGCACCGCTACGACTGGAGCGAAACCAGTCTGATCCTGGAAGTCTTCACCCGTCACCATGGCCGCGTGGCGGTGGTGGCCAAGGGGGCAAAGCGCCCCAGCTCCAGCTTTCGCCCGGTGCTCTTGCCTTTGCAGCCTTTGTCGCTGACTTTTGGTGGTGACGGTGATATCCGCACCCTCAAGTCGGCCGAATGGGTGGGCGGTCATGTCATGCCGACGGGCGAAGCCTTGCTGTCGGGCTACTACCTCAATGAACTGCTCATGCGCCTGTTGGTGCGTGACGATGCGCACCCCCGATTGTTTGAGGTTTATGCCGCCGCCGTGCGTTTGCTCGCCAGTGGCGAGCCCAGTGCCCTGCAATGGGCCTTGCGTGGCTTTGAGCTGATCTTGCTCAAGGACATTGGCCTCTTGCCGGCGCTCAATGCCCAGACGCTCACCCTCAAAGCCTTGGACGCCGATGAACACTATGCCTTGGTGCCAGAAGCGGGGCTGCAATGGGTGCCCGCCGATGACCGCAACGCCCTGACGGGCAGCCAGTGGTTGGCGCTTCAAGCGGCCTTGGACGGTGCGAACCCGATGGCCGCCTTGGTGCGTGACTGCGGGGACTTGTTGATCCAGTTGCAGCGCCCCATGCGCCTGATGCTCAACTACCATTGTGGTGTGGGTGCTTTGCGCACCCGCCAAATGATGCTGGACTTGCAAACCTTATGACCCCTACCTCCTCCAACGTGGCCCTGTCGGTCAACGTCAACAAAGTGGCGCTCTTGCGCAACTCGCGCCACCTGGGCATCCCCAGTGTGACCCGTGCGGCCGAGCTGTGCTTGCAAGCGGGCGCGCAGGGCATCACCATCCACCCCCGGCCCGACGAGCGGCACATTCGCGCCAGCGACGTGAGCGAGCTGACCGCCCTGATGAAGGCCTGGCCCGACCGCGAGTTCAACATCGAAGGCAACCCTTTCCACAACCTGATGGACCATGTGCGCACCGTGCGTCCGCACCAGGTGACCTTTGTGCCCGACAGCGAAGGCCAGTTCACCAGCGACCATGGTTGGACCTTTCCGCAAGATGCCGAGCGCCTGAAACCCCTGATTGACGAATGCAAAGCCTTGGATGTGCGGGTGAGCCTGTTCATGGACCCGATTCCAGAGCAGATGGCCGCCGCCCGCGCCGTGGGTGCTGATCGGGTGGAGCTTTACACCGAGCCCTATGCCGCCACCTGGGGCACGCCGGAGAACGCCTCGCAGCTGCAGCGCTATGCCGACGCGGCCGATGCCGCCACCCAAGCGGGCTTGGGCCTCAATGCGGGGCATGACCTCAACCGTGACAATTTGCCCGCCTTCGTGGCGGCTGTGAAGGGCTTGCAGGAGGTCTCGATCGGCCACGCCCTGATCGCCGATGCGCTGGAGTTGGGTTACACCGCCACCGTGCAGGCCTATCTGGCTTGCCTGAAAACATGATCTACGGTATCGGCACTGACATCTGTGACATCCGCCGCATCCAAGCCAGCCTGGATCGGCACGGTGAGCGCTTTGCCGCCAAAGTGCTCAGCGACGCCGAGATGGCCACCTGGAAAGCCCGCAGCTCCCGCTGGCCCGAGCGGGGTGTGCGTTATCTGGCCACCCGCTTTTCGGCCAAAGAGGCTTTCAGCAAGGCCATTGGCCTGGGCATGCGCATGCCCATGACCTGGCGGCTGTGCGAGGTGAGCAAGCTGCCCAGCGGTCAGCCGGTCATCGTCTTGCACGGGGTGCTCAAAGATTGGTTTGAAGCCAAAAACCTCAGTGCCCACATCACCGTGACCGATGAGTCCGAATACGCCGCGAGTTTTTGTGTGGTCGAAACCCGACCCTCTTGATTTTCCTTGCTTGACCCTGAACTGCTGAGACACGCATGAGCATCCACGCCCCCCTGATCATCGACATCGAAGGCCATACGCTGAGTGCGGTGGACCGCCGCCGCCTGGCCAACCCCCTGGTGGGCGGCATGATTTTGTTTGGCCGCAACTGGCACAGCCGTGCACAGCTCACCGACTTGTGCGCCGACATCAAAAGCATCCGTCCTGACCTCTTGATCGCGGTGGACCACGAAGGCGGGCGCGTGCAGCGCTTTCGCACCGACGGCTTCACCCATCTGCCCAGCATGCGGGCCATCGGAGAACTCTGGGCGCAAGACGACATGGGCCAGCCTGGCACTGGCGTGCTCAAGGCTTGCGAAGCGGCCACCTCGGCGGGATTCATCTTGGCCAGCGAGCTGCGCGCTTGCGGGGTGGATTTCAGCTTCACCCCAGTGCTCGATCTGGACCACGGCGAAAGCGGCGTCATTGGCGACCGCGCCTTTGCCCGCGACCCGCGTGTGGTGAGCCTGCTGGCCCGCAGTTTGATGCAGGGCCTCTTGCAAGCGGGCATGGGCAACTGCGGCAAACATTTCCCCGGGCACGGTGCGGTCAAAGCTGACTCGCATGTGGCCTTGCCGGTGGACAAGCGCAGCCTCAAAGCCATTCTGGCCGACGACGCGCAGCCCTACCGATGGCTGGGCAGCGTGCTCACCGCCGTGATGCCTGCACACGTGATCTACAGCAAGGTGGACAGCCGCCCAGCAGGCTTTTCGCCGCGCTGGCTGCAAGACATCTTGCGTGCGCAGCTGGGCTTTCAGGGCGTGGTCTGCACCGACGACCTGTCGATGGCCGCCGCCCGCCAGATGGACGGCCGCACGCTCAGCTACACCGAGGCCGTGATCACCGCGCTGCAAGCCGGGTGCGACCTGGTGCTGCTGTGCAACCGCTCGGCCGTGAATGGCGGCGCAGAACTCGACGAAGTGCTTGACCAACTGGCCGAAGCGCAAGTCAAAGGCCGCTGGCAGCCCAACGAGGTCAGCGAAGAGCGCCGACTGAACCTGCTGCCGCGCTCGCCCGCACGCGCTTGGGACGAGTTGGTACGCTCGGCCGATTACATGCAGGCGCTTGACCGCCTGCCTTGATGTTGTTTTGAGAAAGAGAAACTTGTGGCCACTTTGTTGACTTGGGTGTTGCGCCTGTTCATGGCCTTCATGGGGCTGGCATTTTTGCTCGGCCTGGTGGCAGCGCTGGGCTTGTACATCGTGTGGGCCACGCTGCGCTGGCTTCTGACCGGACGCAAGCCGCAGGTGGTGCTGGTCTGGCAACAGTTCAGTGCCATGCGCAAGAACTTTGGCCAGGGTGGTTTTCGTGGGCAAACTGCACCCGGTTCTCAAGAGGCTTGGGGCCATGCCCAGGCTCGCTCTTTCGATGATCAAGTGGTGGACGTCGAAGTGCGCGAGGTGGTCGAAGACGCACCGCTTTTGCCATCTGGTGTGCCACCCGAGCGCCGAAGCTGATAAGGCAGAGAAGCACCCACAAAAAACCCGGCCTAGGCCGGGTTTGTTTTTTGTAGCGTCTGCCGCTTATTCCTGCACGTGGCGCAGGGCCGGGAACAAGATCACGTCGCGGATGCTGGCGCTGTCGGTCAGCAGCATCATCAGGCGGTCAATGCCGATGCCGCAGCCGCCAGCAGGCGGCATGCCGTATTCGAGGGCCCGCACAAAGTCGTGGTCGTAGTACATGGCTTCGTCGTCACCGTCGTCTTTGGCGGCCACTTGGGCGTGGAAGCGAGCAGCCTGGTCTTCGGCGTCGTTCAACTCGCTGAAACCGTTGCCGAACTCGCGGCCAGTGATGTAGAGCTCAAAGCGCTCGGTCACTTCGGGGCGGCTGTCGTTGGCGCGGGCCAACGGGCTGATCTCGGTCGGGTGCTCCATGATGAAGGTGGGCTCCCAGAGCTTGTCTTCCACGGTTTCCTCGAAATAGAACACTTGCAGGCTGGCCAGGCTGCGGGTGGACAGCTTGTCCTTGGCTTCGCTCATGCCCAGCTTTTTCAGGGCATTGATCAGCCACTCGGCGTTGTCCACGTTGTCACCCGCTTCGGTGTGCTTGACGATGGCTTCGCGGATCGTCATGCGGGCGAAGGGTTTGTTCAGGTCCACCGGCTTGCCGTTGTAGGTCAAATCCAGCGTGCCTGCAGCCGTCATGGCCGCGTCGCGGATCAGGCTTTCCGTAAAGCCCATCAGGTCCTGGTAATTCCAGTACGCCGCGTAGAACTCCATCATGGTGAACTCGGGGTTGTGGCGCACCGAGATGCCTTCGTTGCGGAAGTTGCGGTTGATCTCGAACACGCGCTCAAAGCCACCCACCAGCAAGCGCTTGAGGTACAGCTCGGGTGCGATGCGCAAGAACATGTCTTGTTCGAGCGCGTTGTGGTGCGTCACAAAGGGGCGGGCGTTGGCACCACCAGGAATGGGGTGCAGCATGGGCGTCTCGACTTCGAGGAAGCCGTGTTGGACCATGAACTCGCGGATGCCGCTCACGGCCTTGCTGCGGGCCACAAAGCGCTTGCGGGCGGCTTCGTCGGTCATCAGGTCGACATAGCGCTGGCGGTATTTCACTTCCTGATCGGCCACGCCGTGGAACTTGTCGGGCATGGGGCGCAGGCTCTTGGTGAGCATGCGGATGCAGGTGGCGTGGATCGACAGCTCGCCCGTGCGGGTCTTGAACAAATGACCTTCCACGCCCACGATGTCGCCCAGGTCCCAGTGCTTGAACAGGGCATAGAGCTCTTCGCCCACGTCGTCGCGGGTCACATAGACCTGGATGCGGCCTGTGGCGTCTTGCAGCGTGGCAAAGCTGGCTTTGCCCATCACGCGCTTGAGCATCATGCGGCCTGCGACCTTGGCGGTGGTTTTGGCCACGCCTTCGCCATTCAGTTCTTCAGCGGCTTTCTCGCCGTGGGCCTGGTGCAGGTTGGCCGCATGGTGCTCGGGCTTGAAGTCGTTGGGGAAGGCGACACCTTTGCCGTCGGCTTGCGCCTGGCGCATGGCTTTGAGCTTCTCGCGGCGCTCGGCGATCAGTTGGTTTTCATCCTGTGGCGCTGGGGTGGGCGCGGCAGCGGCTGGAGCGTTGGCAGTCGTGTCAGACATGGCGAGGTGCGGTTGGGACCGTGGCGCATGAAGCGCCCGATCCGGGGGTTGAAATGTGCGCGAAGGCGCAAAGCCCTCTATTTTAAGAGTTTGCGGACGGTTTCCCGTCCGGGCCAGCATCAGAAGTTGGCGCGACCAGATCGCCGATCAACTCCAGCCGCATCAAGGGCTCTTGCAGGGCAAACAGGCGGTATTTCATGGCCAGGGGCAAAGGCAGCAATTCGCCCCAGCGGTTGGACAGCCAGCCGCAGTCCTGCAGCCGCCAGGCTTCGTTCCAGTGTGGCACCTCTCTGGGCTGGGCGCTCAGCTGACTCAGGGCCTCGTGCATGTGTGCCGACAGGTGCTGCAGGTCTTCGGGCACTTGCACGGCGGGCTCGGGCGGCAGGGCTTGCACCTGCCCCAGCCACAGGCCGTCGCTGCGCTGCTGCGTGGCCTCGATGCGAAACTTCTCCACGCCTCGGCACCAAACCATGACCAAGCCGGGTTGGGGCCGCGCGATGCGCTCGATCTGCACCCGCGTACCGATGGCCTCGAACTGCTCGGCTGCTGCGCCGGGGCGGTGTACCTCACGCCCCTGGGTCAGGGTGACCACGCCAAAGCCGGTGCCCTGGCGTTCGCATTCGCCAATCATTTGCAGGTAGCGCAACTCAAACAGCTGCAAGGGCAGCAAAGCGCCGGGAAACAGCACGGTGCCCAAGGGAAACAGGGGCAATTCCGTCGGTGATTCGGGCGATGGGGCGGGGTTTTCAGGCATCTGGGTATCATCGCACGAGCAGGAGAACAAGCGATGTGGTTTCAGATGGTGAGTGTGGTGTTGGATGTGTTGGCGGGCTTGGTGGCAGGCACGTGTTTGCTGCGTTTTGTGATGCAGTGGCAACGCATCTCGTTTCAGCAGCCCTTGGGGCGTTTTGTGTTTGCCGTGACCGATTGGCTGGTTTTGCCTTTGCGCAAGATCGTGCCGACCTGGTCAGGCGGTGATCTGTCCAGCCTGTTGGCGGCATGGTTGGTCAAACTCGCGCAATTTGGTGTGCTCTGGTTTTTGGCGGGCGGTCGTGGCCAGCTGGGCTTGTTGCCCTTGGTCGGTCTGGTGGGGTTGGCGCAGTTGGTCGTCTCGGCGCTGGGCGCTTTGGTGCTGGTCTTGGCGATCATGTCCTGGGTCAATCCTGGCTCGCCCATGCACGCCCTGAGTGAGCGTTTGTGCAACCCTTTCTTGCGCCCGTTTCGCCGCTGGATTCCGTTGATCGGTGGCGTGGACCTGTCGCCCATCGCCTTGCTCTTGCTGCTGCAGTTGCTGGGCATCGTGCTGGCCCAGTTGCAAATGAGCTGGATGTACTGAACAGCGACGCCACCATGCAAAAGGCCCTCTTGCGAGGGCCTTTTCTTTGGAGCGCAGGGCGATCAGCTCACCGCATCGGCCGGTTGGCGTTGCAGCATGGCCAAGGTGCTGGCCACGGTCTTGCGCAGTTCGCGACGGTCGCAGATGAAGTCCACCGCGCCCTTGGTTTGCAGGAACTCGGCACGCTGGAAACCTTCGGGCAAAGTCACGCGCACGGTGGTTTCGATCACGCGGGGGCCGGCAAAGCCGATCAGTGCTTTGGGCTCGGCAATCACCACGTCACCCACAAAGGCAAAACCGGCCGACACACCGCCCATGGTCGGGTCGGTCAGCACGCTGATGTAGGGCAGGCCTTTTTTGGCCAGACGGGTCAAGGCCGCATTGGTCTTGGCCATTTGCATGAGCGAGAGCAGGCCCTCTTGCATGCGGGCACCGCCGGTGGCGGTGAAGCAAACGAAAGGCACTTTTTGCGCAATGGCGGTTTCCACGCCACGCACAAAACGCTCGCCTACGACCGAGCCCATAGAGCCGCCCATGAAGTCGAACTCAAAGCAGGCCACCACCAGCTCGATGTTGTGCACCGAGCCACCCATGACCACCAAGGCATCGGTTTCGCCGGTGTTGTCCATGGCTTCTTTGAGGCGCTCGGGGTACTTGCGGCTGTCCTTGAACTTCAAGGCGTCCACAGGCACGACTTCCTGGCCGATTTCGTAGCGGCCTTCACCATCGAGAAACGCGTTCAGACGGGCACGTGCGCCAATGCGCAGGTGGTGCGAGCAGCTGGGGCAGACGTTCTGGTTTTCTTCGAGGTCGGTCTTGTAGAGCACGGTCTCGCAGCTGGGGCACTTGATCCACAAACCTTCGGGCACAGAGCGGCGATCGGCCGGGTCGGTGTGCTGAATTTTGGGGGGGAGCAGTTTTTCAAGCCAACTCATGAGGGTTCTCCTTCAGGGGCGGATTATCGTTGAAACGCGGTCAGCGACTTCAGACAGGGTCAGGCGTCCAGCGCTTGGCGGATGCCGCTCAAGAACTCGGAGGCCACGGTGTTGACGCGATCGGCCGGTTCGGCATCGATCAACTGGATCAGGCGGCTGCCAATGACCACCGCATCGGCCACGCGGCTGATGGCTTTGGCCGTGGCGGCGTCGCGGATGCCAAAACCCACACCCACCGGCACGCTCACGTGCTGGCGAATGCGCGGCAGCATGGACTCCACGGCGTCAATGTCCAGGGCACCCGAGCCCGTCACGCCCTTGAGCGAGACGTAGTAAACGTAACCGCTGGCCACTTGTGCGACTTGCTGCATGCGTTCGTCTGTGCTGGTGGGGGCCAGCAAAAAGATCAGGTCCATGCTGTGGGCGCGCAGCTTGGCGGCAAATTCCACGCACTCTTCGGGTGGATAGTCCACGATCAGCACGCCGTCCACACCGGCGGCGGACGCGTCGCGGATGAAGCTGTCAGCGCCGAATTTTTGGTCGTAGCGCTCGACCGGGTTGGCGTAGCCCATCAGCACCACGGGCGTGGTGCTGTTGGTCTGGCGGAACTCGCGGACCATGGCCAGCACTTGCACCAGGCCAATGCCGTAGGCCAAGGCGCGGTCGCCTGCTTTTTGGATGACCGGGCCGTCGGCCGACGGGTCAGAAAACGGGACGCCCAGCTCGATGACGTCGGCCCCGGCAGCGGCCATGGCGTGCATCAGCGACGGGGTGCTGTCGGCAAAGGGGAAGCCTGCCGTCACGAACGGGATCAGCGCCTTGTGGCCCTGGGCCTTGAGCTGGGAGAGGGTGGTGTCAATGCGGCTCATGTCAGCCCTCACTTCACAAAATTCACAGGCTGCTCACCGCCCTTGACCGATTGGCCTTGGCAGCTGGGGCGGCAGTAGAAGTCGGCGCTCGACAAGTCGGCCACGGTGCCGATGTCCTTGTCGCCACGGCCCGACAGGTTCACCAGAATGGACTGGTCAGTCCGCATGGTTTTGGCCAGCTTCATGGCGTAGGCCACGGCGTGGCTCGACTCCAGCGCGGGGATTATGCCTTCGGTGCGGCACAGGTAGTGGAAGGCTTCGAGCGCTTCCTTGTCGGTGATGCCGACATACTCGGCGCGGCCGATGTCCTTCAAGAATGCATGCTCAGGGCCGACGCCAGGGTAGTCCAGACCCGCGCTCACGCTGTGGGTCTCGGTGATCTGGCCGTTGTCGTCTTGCAGGATGTAGGTGCGGTTGCCGTGCAGCACGCCGGGGCTGCCCAGCTGCAGCGAGCAGGAGTGCTTGCCCGAGTCCATGCCTTCGCCGGCGGCTTCCACGCCGATCAGGCGGGTGTTTTCATGCGCGATGTAGGGGTAGAAGATGCCCATGGCATTGCTGCCGCCGCCCACGCAGGCGATGACCGCATCGGGCTGCATGTCATCGGAAGAGGTGGCCATCTTCAGGCTTTTGAACATCTCGGGCATTTGCGTCAGGCACTCTTCGCCGATCACGCTCTGGAAGTCGCGCACCATCATGGGGTAAGGATGCGGGCCGGCCACAGTGCCGATGATGTAGAAGGTGTTGTCCACATTGGCCACCCAGTCGCGCATGGCTTCGTTCAGGGCGTCCTTGAGCGTTTTGCTGCCCGACTCGACCGGGATCACGGTCGCGCCCAGCAGCTTCATGCGGTAGACGTTGGGGCTTTGGCGCTTGACGTCTTCGCTGCCCATATAGACCACGCACTCCAGGCCATAGCGGGCACAGATGGTGGCCGTGGCCACGCCGTGCTGGCCTGCGCCGGTCTCGGCAATGATGCGGGTCTTGCCCATGCGCTTGGCGAGCATGGCCTGGCCGATGGTGTTGTTGATCTTGTGCGCGCCGGTGTGGTTGAGGTCTTCACGCTTCAAGAAAATCTGCGCGCCGCCCATCTCGCGGCTCATCCGTGCTGCGTGGTAAACGGGTGAGGGGCGACCCACAAAGTGCGCCAGCTCGGACTTGAATTCGGCGATGAACTCCGGGTCGTGCTGGTACTTGGCGTAGGCGTCTTTGAGTTCGTTGATGGCGTGGGTCAGTGTCTCTGACACAAAGCTGCCGCCGTAAATGCCGAAATGCCCCTTGGCATCGGGCTGTTGGTAGTCGTACATGGTGAGCTTGGAAAAAGGATTCAGGATTCGTTGTCTGCAGCGCGAACCGCCAAGACAAACTGCTGGATGAGGGCGGCATCTTTCAGGCCTTTGCCCGCTTCGATGCCGGAGCTCACGTCAACGGCCAAAGACCGCGCACGTGGGCGCAAGGTGCGGATGCCATCGGCCACGTTTGCAGGTGTGAGTCCACCAGACAAAACGAGGTGAGCATTGACGCTTGGAGGAAGCAGTGACCAATTGAAAGTTTTTCCGCCGCCGCCGAACCCGTCGACATGGGCGTCGAGCAAGATGGCTTGGGCTTTTGGATGAATTTCGGCAAATTTTACCAAGTCAAAGCGGGCCGCCTCGGTCAGGGGGATTCGCGCGGCCTTCAGGTGCGGGCGGCCGGTGGCCAGACTCATGGCTTCGCAAAATTCGGCCGATTCATCGCCGTGAAATTGCAGCAAGGCACCCGGCACAGCGGCGCAAGCCTGGCGGATGCGCTCGGGGGTGTCGTTCACGAACAGCAAGACCGGCGTGACAAAGGCGGGCAGCAGGCGTGCCAACTCGGCGGCACGCGCGATGCTGACGTGGCGAGGGCTGGGCGGGTAGAGCACGAAGCCGATGGCGTCGGCCCCCGCTTGCACGGCGGCGTCAACATCGGCTTCGCGGGTGAAGCCGCACATCTTGATGCGGGTGCGTTGAACGGTCATGGCAACCAGTCAAAAGGTGGGGTAGTGTCGGGCAGTCCCCATTGTGCATCGTAGATCGGGCCGGCAAAGTACAGGCCGTTTGGCGAGAAGGTGGGGGCCGCTGCATCGCGGTCTTTGGCGTGCAGCACGTCCAACATCCAGTCGGGTTTTTTCTGGCCTTGTCCTACCTGCACCATGCAGCCCATGATGTTGCGGATCATGTGGTGCAAAAAGGCGTTGCCTTCAAACGCAAAGCGCCAGTAATGGCCTTTGCGGGAAATTTCGATTTTGCGCAGCGTTTTGACGGGCGACAGCGCCTGGCAGCTGCTGGCCCGAAACGATGAAAAGTCGTGCTCGCCCAGCAAATGCTGGCTGGCTTGCTGCATGGCTTCTTGCGCCAGGGGCCGGTAGGACCAGCCCACGCGACCTGCATCCAGGCTGGGACGCACCGGCGAATCGAGCAGCACATAGATATAGCGCCTGCCGGTGGCGCTGGCTCGGCAATGGAAGCTGTCGGGCACATACTGCGCCCACTGAACGGCGATGTCGTCGGGCAAGAAACGGTTGGTGCCACGCACCCAAGAGTAGGGCGTTCGGTCCAGATCGGTGTCAAAGTGCACGACCTGCATGAGGCCGTGAACCCCTGCATCGGTGCGGCCAGCGCACAAGGTGCTCACGCGGGGCACATCGCAAAAGGCCGCGAGGGCCTTTTCGAGTTTGTCCTGAATCGTCAGGCCGGAAGACTGGCTCTGCCAGCCTTGGTAGGCCGTGCCGGAGTAACTGACACCAAGCGCCAGTCTCACGCGATTTGACCGAGCATCTGCAGCGCGCGGGCTTTGAGGTCGCCGCTGGCTGTGGATGCGACCGATGTGATCAGCGTGCGCGCCAAGTCTTTGTCACCGCTGCTCAACAATTGGCTGGCCAGAGCCAGTTTGTTTTCTTCGGTCACATGGTCTGCAGCCTGCGCAGTTGCTTGGACTTCCGGCGCAGGGCTGTTGTCGAGATTCAGATCAATGTCGGTGATTTGCTGCGGGATGTTGGTAGTGGTTCCCGTAACTGGTGGCGTTGTGCTGACGTCATCGTCGTAAGACGGTGCAAAAACTTCTTCTGCTTTGTTGCTGTTGCGCCGGCTCCAGAACACCAAGACCAACAGAGCCATCAAAGCCCCCAGCGCCCACGCCCAAACCGATTTGTTCTGGCCCATCTGGTCCAGCAATGTCACATCGCTGTTCGCTTTTGTCGGCATGGTTGTTGATGCTTCGATTTGCGGACCTTTGGCCAAGGCTTGGAGGTCTTCCATGTTCTTCTTTAAAGCGTTGAGCTGTTCCTCTGCATCCTTGCTTTCGCGCTCGGCGGCGAGTTTGACTTCTTCACTGTTGTTGCCAATCTGTGCTTTGGACAAAGTGAGTTTGTCTTGTTTAGCTACCAATTCTGGCGCTTGGGGTTCGGTCTTGCTCACGGTGCCAGACATCTCCCGACTTTCTGAGGAGCCGACCAGCAAAGGTGATCCAGCAACGCGACGAGCATAAGCAGCAAAGTCACGGTTGTGCGCCAGAACAGTCTCGTGTGCTTGAGCTCGAGATATTTGTGCTGCTTCGCTTTCTGTTGGTAGACGCAAGATCGTGCCTGAGCGAACCAGGTTGACATTGCCTTCAATGAAAGCATGTGGGTTGGCGCGCACGACGGCCAACATCATTTGTTCAAGAGTGATGCCTGCAGGCAGGCGGGCCATCATCAGACTCGATGCCGTATCCCCGGGCTTGACGGACACGGTGTCATCCTCAGGTGAGGGGGTATTGTTTGTGGGCGAAGCAACGACAGCCGGAGGGACAGCATCGGATATATTGCGGGTCTTTTTTGCAGGCTGAGTTGATGGTGTGTCTTGTGTGTCAAAGCGGTAGACCGGTATCCGATCCCCATTGAGTTCTACATTGGGGGTAGTGGCCGCTTTGGGCAAAGTGACAGGTGATGCAATCACTTCGGTTTGAGCCGGTGTGCGCACAGCTGAAGATACAGTACGTGATGAGGCTCCCGAATTTGCCGCATTCAGCAATAATGCATAGTTTTTAACTACGCGTCCTGTCGGCGATTTGGCCTCCAGAATCAGGTCGATGAAGGAATCCTGAACCGGGGTTCGACCATCCAGAACAATGACGGACCGACCATCGCTGCGGTTCTCGACGAGAGTAACCAAGCCGTTGAGGGCTGGGTTGTACTCCATGCCTGCTTGTTTGAAGCTGTTAGGTGCTGCGACTTGAGCTTGGAGTCCACGTAATTCATCTGGCGTGGATTGCGTGATTTCCACTTCTGCGCGCAGTGGTTCACCCATGGCCGATTGGATCTGAAATTTACCCAGGGTCAGCGCATGGGAAGGAATGCTCCAAGCCAACAAAACGCCAGTGCTGAGGGCTTTGAGCTTGGTGATGTGTGCAGCGTTGGATGTCATTTTTCCCATATCTCGAACCTAATTAGTTGTTTATCGAAGATATCACAACTTAGGAATTCAGCAAGATGCGCAGCATGCGGCGCAGCGGCTCGGCCGCGCCCCACAGCAGCTGGTCACCGATGGTGAACGCGCCAACGTACTCGGGGCCCATGGCCAGCTTGCGCACACGGCCCACTGGGATGGTCATGGTGCCGGTCACGGCCACTGGGGTCAGGTCCTTGATGGTGGCTTCGCGGGTGTTGGGCACCACTTTGACCCACTGGTTGTCAGCGGCGATCATGGCTTCGATGTCGGCCACGGGCACGTCTTTCTTGAGTTTGAAGGTCAGGGCCTGGCTGTGGCAGCGCATCGCGCCCACGCGCACGCAGAAACCGTCGACTGGGATGGCAGCAGAGTTGAAACCCTCGCCCATGCCCAAAATCTTGTTGGTTTCGGCCATACCTTTCCACTCTTCCTTGGACATGCCGTTGCCCAGGTCCTTGTCGATCCAGGGGATCAAGGAGCCACCCAGGGGCACGCCAAAGTTGGCGGTCTCGGCACCGGTCAGGGCACGCTGCTTGGCAATCACCTTACGGTCGATTTCCAGAATAGCGCTCTTAGGGTCGTCCAGCAAGGCTTTGACTTCGGCGTTCAGGGTGCCGTATTGGGTCAGCAGCTCGCGCATATGTTGCGCGCCGCCACCCGATGCCGCCTGGTAAGTCTGGGTGCTCATCCACTCGACCAGACCGGCTTTGTAGAGGGCGCCCACGCCCATCAACATGCACGAGACGGTGCAGTTGCCACCTACCCAGTTGTTGCCACCGTGGGCCAGGGCGTTCTTGATCACGGGCATGTTGACCGGATCCAAAATGATCACAGCGTCTTTTTCCATGCGCAGGGTCGATGCCGCGTCGATCCAGTGGCCGTTCCACCCGGCAGCGCGCAGCTTGGGGAAGACTTCGGAGGTGTAGTCGCCGCCTTGGGCGGTGATGATGATCTCGCAGCGCTTGAGCTGTTCGATGTTGAAAGCGTCTTGCAGCGTGGTTTCGTTCTTGGCCATCGAGGGGGCTTTGCCGCCCGCGTTCGATGTGGAGAAGAACAATGGCTCGATCAGGTCAAAGTCTTTTTCCTGAATCATGCGGTCCATCAGAACCGAGCCGACCATGCCGCGCCAGCCGACCAAACCTACTAACTTGCTCATTTCAACGCCCTTTCAGTTTTTAAAACAGTGTCAGACCAGACTGTTTGCCCGGCTCGTCTGGCCGGGAGGGCGCACGACGAACCAGGCCGGATCAGCCCTTAATGGTCGTGGTTTTTGTGGAAGTTGCACGCGCGCCGAAAGCCACTGCAGTGGCAGTGATCAGGTTCAGGGTGAACAGGCGGGCGTGGAACATGCCAAGTATTGTAATGGATGCTGTCTGATTGTCGCCTGACAGCATCCATGCGGCTTTCAAGCCAGGGCTTTGACCACCGCATCACCCATTTCACGGGTGCTGACCTTGGTGGTGCCTTCGCTGTAGATGTCGCCGGTGCGCAGGCCTTGGGCCAGCACCTTTTGCACCGCGGCTTCGATGCGCTGGGCGGCTTCTTCCTGGTTCAGGGAGAAGCGCAGCATCATGGCTGCCGACAAGATGGTGGCCAGCGGGTTGGCGATGCCCTTGCCCGCGATGTCTGGGGCGCTGCCATGGCTGGGCTCGTAGAGGCCCTGGTTCTTGGTGTTCAGGCTGGCCGAAGGCAGCATGCCGATCGAGCCTGTGAGCATCGAGGCTTCGTCGCTCAGGATGTCGCCGAACATATTGCCTGTGACCACCACGTCAAAGCGCTTGGGCTCTTTGACCAATTGCATGGCGGCGTTGTCCACGTACATGTGGTCCAGCGCCACGTCGGGGTATTGCTGGCCGACTTCGGTGACCACGTCTTTCCACAGCTGGAAGGTTTCGAGCACGTTGGCTTTGTCCACGCTGGTCAGGCGCTTGTTGCGCTTGCGGGCGGCCTGGAAGGCCACATGCGCGATGCGCTCGATCTCGGGCTTGGAGTAGCGCATGGTGTCGAAGGCTTCTTCGGCACCCGGAAAGTGGCCGTCGGTCGCGATGCGGCGGCCACGCGGCTGGCCGAAGTAGATGTCGCCCGTCAGCTCACGGATGATCAGGATGTCCAGGCCCGCGATCAGCTCGGGCTTGAGGCTGGACGCGCCCACCAGCTGTTCGTAGCAGATGGCGGGGCGGAAGTTGGCGAACAGGCCCATGTTCTTGCGCAGGCCCAAAATGGCTTGCTCCGGGCGCAGGGGGCGGTCGAGCTTGTCGTATTTCCAGTCGCCCACCGCGCCAAACAGCACGGCGTCAGACTGCATGGCCAGCTTGAGCGTGGCTTCGGGCAGGGGGTGGCCAAAAGCGTCGTAAGCCGCGCCGCCGACCAGGGCGGTTTCCATCTCGAACTTCAGGTCGAGCGTGTTCAGGACTTTGACGGCTTCAGCGACGATTTCGGTGCCGATGCCATCACCGGGGAGGACTGCGATTTTCATGTGTGTTCCAGGGTTCTTTTATGCGTTCACGGCGGTGTGGGCCAGCCAAGGCTTGGTGGCCAGGCGCTCGGCTTCATAGGCCTTGATCTTGTCTTCGTGTCGCAAGGTCAGGCCGATGTCGTCCAGGCCGTTGAGCAAGCAGTACTTGCGGAAGGCCTGCACCTCGAACGGGATCTCTTCACCTTGAGGACGCACGACCACTTGACGCTCCAGGTCCACCGTGAGTTCGTAGCCAGGGAAGGCGGCCACTTCGTTGAAGAGCAGGTCCACGGCAGCCTCGGGCAACACGATGGGCAGCAAGCCGTTTTTGAAGCAGTTGTTGAAGAAGATGTCGGCAAAGCTGGGCGCGATCACGCAGCGAAAGCCGTATTGGTCGATGGCCCAAGGGGCGTGTTCACGCGAAGAGCCGCAACCGAAGTTCTTGCGGGCCAACAAGACTTTGGCCCCTTTGTAGCGCGGCTGGTTGAGCACGAAATCGGGGTTGGGCTTGCGGTCGGACTCGGGCACGCCGGGTTCGCCCTTGTCGAGGTAGCGCCATTCGTCAAACAGGTTGGGGCCAAAGCCGGTTTTGCGGATCGACTTGAGGAATTGCTTGGGAATGATGGCGTCGGTGTCCACGTTGGCGCGGTCCATCGGGGCCACGAGGCCTTTGAGGAGTGTGAATTTTTGCATGGCTTTATTTCTTGGCAGCGCCTTCAATGGAGGAACCCAGTTTCTCGATGTCCTGGCCGATACCGCGCACGGTGTTGCAAGCCGACAGAGCCAGCAGACTCAGGGCGATCAAGATGGAGGTGAGGGTTTTCATGAGGCTTTTCCAGTGGATCAGGCGAATTTGCGAACGTCAACGAAGTGGCCGTGGATGGCAGCCGCTGCCGCCATGGCGGGGCTGACCAAGTGGGTGCGGCCACCCGCGCCCTGACGGCCTTCGAAGTTGCGGTTGCTGGTGGATGCGCAGCGCTCGCCGGGCTCCAGGCGGTCAGCGTTCATGGCCAGGCACATGGAGCAGCCGGGTTCGCGCCACTCAAAGCCTGCGGCCTTGAAGATTTCGTGCAGGCCTTCTTGCTCGGCCTGCACTTTGACCAGACCCGAACCGGGCACGACCATGGCCAGCTTGACGTTCTTGGCGACCTTCTGGCCGAGCTTTTTGACCACCGCAGCGGCTTCGCGCATGTCTTCGATGCGGCTGTTGGTGCACGAGCCAATGAAGACCTTGTCGATCGTAATGTCGGCCAGGGCCTTGCCGGGCTGCAGGCCCATGTAGGTCAGGGCGCGCTCAATCGCATCGCGCTTGACGTCGTCTTTTTCCTTGTCGGGGTCGGGCGTCTGGCCGTCGATGCCCAGCACCATTTCGGGCGAGGTGCCCCAGGTGACTTGCGGCACGATGGTGCTGGCGTCCAGCTCCACCACGGCGTCAAAGTGCGCGCCGGGGTCGGACTGCAAGGTCTTCCAGTAGGCGACAGCCTGGTCCCACTCCACACCGGTGGGCGAGAGCAAACGGCCTTTGACGTACTCGATGGTCTTGTCGTCCACCGCCACCAGGCCCGCACGTGCGCCGCCTTCGATGGCCATGTTGCAGACCGTCATGCGGCCTTCCATGGAGAGGCTACGGATGGCCGAGCCTGCAAATTCGATGGTGTAGCCGGTGCCGCCTGCAGTGCCGATCTTGCCGATGATGGCCAGCACGATGTCTTTGCCGGTCACGCCTTTGGCCAGGGTGCCTTCGACCTTGACCAGCATGTTCTTGGCTTTTTTGGCCAGCAGGGTCTGGGTGGCCATGACGTGCTCGACCTCGGAGGTGCCGATGCCGTGGGCCAGTGCGCCAAACGCGCCGTGGGTGGAGGTGTGCGAGTCGCCGCAAACCACGGTCATGCCGGGCAGGGTGGCACCGTTTTCAGGGCCAATCACGTGCACGATGCCCTGGCGCTTGGACATGAAGGGGAAGAAGGCCGCAGCGCCGTATTCCTTGATGTTCGCGTCCAGTGTGGTGATTTGTTCTTTGCTGATCGGGTCGGTGATGCCGTCGTAGCCCAGTTCCCAGCCGGTGGTGGGGGTGTTGTGGTCGGCGGTGGCCACGATGGAGCTGACGCGCCAGACTTTGCGGCCGGCTTGGCGCAGACCTTCAAAGGCTTGTGGGCTGGTGACTTCGTGCACCAGGTGGCGGTCGATGTACAGGACGGAGGTGCCGTCTTCTTCGGTGTGGACGACGTGTTCGTCCCAGATCTTGTCGTAAAGCGTGCGTGCCATGAAGCTTCCTTGCTGTGCAACCTGCCATTTTATGCGGTTCGCAGGCCTTGTTTGTCACTTTGGCGTGGGCATGAAAAAAGCCCGCACTTTGGCGGGCTTTCGGGTTCGGGTGTCAACCGATCAACGCTGCACGTCGCGGCGTGGGGAGCCGGTGAACAGCTGACGTGGACGACCGATTTTGTACTCGGGGTCGCTGATCATTTCGTTCAGTTGGGCGATCCAGCCGACGGTGCGGGCCAGGGCGAACACGCCGGTGAACAGGTTCACTGGAATGCCGATGGCGCGTTGCACGATGCCGGAGTAGAAGTCCACGTTGGGGTAGAGCTTGCGGCTGACGAAGTAATCGTCTTCCAGGGCGATCTTTTCCAGGGCCTTGGCCAGCTTGAACAGGGGGTCGTTTTCCAGGCCCAGTTCTTTGAGCACTTCGTCGCAAGTTTCTTGCATCAACTTGGCGCGTGGGTCGTAGTTCTTGTAGACGCGGTGACCGAAGCCCATCAACTTGACGCCGGAGTTCTTGTCCTTGACCTTTTCCATGAACTCGCCGACTTTGGAGATGCCGCCCATTTTCTGGATGTCTTCCAGCATGTTCAGGCACGCCTCGTTGGCACCGCCGTGCGCAGGGCCCCACAGGCAAGCCACACCGGCAGCGATGGCTGCGAAGGGGTTGGTGCCGGACGAACCGCACAGACGTACGGTGGAGGTCGAAGCGTTTTGCTCGTGGTCAGCGTGCAAGGTGAAGATGCGGTCCATGGCGCGCTCGAGCACGGGGTTGACCTTGTACTCTTCGCAAGGGGTGCCGAACATCATGCGCAGGAAGTTGCCCGCGTAGGACAGGTCGTTGCGGGGGTACATGTAAGGCTGACCCACGCCGTATTTGTAAGCCATGGCCACCAGGGTGGGCATCTTGGCGATCAGGCGGATCGCAGCGATGTGGCGGTGCTCGGGGTTGTTGATGTCGGTGCTGTCGTGGTAGAAGGCCGACAGAGCGCCGATCAGGCCAGTCAACACGGCCATGGGGTGAGCGTCACGGCGGAAGCCGCGCAGGAAGAACTGCATCTGCTCATTGACCATGGTGTGCTGGTTCACCAGGTTGTGGAAGTCCTTGCTTTGCTGGCCCACGGGCAATTCGCCGTTCAGGAGCAGGTAGCAGGTGTCGAGGTAGTCGGCCTTGTTGGCCAGTTGCTCAATGGGGTAGCCGCGGTACAGCAACTCGCCTTTGTCGCCATCGATGTAGGTGATGGCCGACTGGCAGGAGGCGGTCGACAAAAAGCCGGGGTCATAGGTGAACATACCGGTCTGTGCGTACAGCTTGCGGATGTCGATCACGTCTGGGCCGATGTTGCCCGAGTACACGGGCATATCGACGCTGGGGCTGCCGTTGGAGAACGACAGGGTGGCTTTGTTATCGGCGAGTTTCATGGCGGGTTTCCTCAAAAATTCAGGTGTGATCCAGTTTGGATCACGCTCTCAACATGTCCAGGACTTCACGCACCTCTTCGGTGCTGATCTCGGGCTGCAGTTCCTTGCGGCGCAACAGCAAGTCCATGAGATCGTTGTCTGACAGGTCCATCAGCACATACATGCCCCGGGCATGACCCACGTTCAAGCGAGAATCGTGCCGGGCGAAGAAGCGTTCGATGAACAAATCGTTCTCCAGCAAACCGCGCCGGCTGCGCCAGCGCAATTTGCTGAGGGACCGCTCGCTTAAAGGGGCGTGGCGGTCAGCGTCGAACAAGGACGCGTCTTCGAGCAGTGCTGTGGAAGTCATCAAACGGCGCGGCGGACCATCATCTCTTTGATCTTGCCGATGGCCTTGGTGGGGTTCAGACCCTTGGGGCAGACATCGACGCAGTTCATGATGGTGTGGCAGCGGAACAGACGGTAGGGGTCTTCCAGGTTGTCCAGGCGCTCAGAGGTGGCTTGGTCGCGGCTGTCGGCGATGAAGCGGTAAGCTTGCAACAGACCTGCTGGGCCTACGAACTTGTCGGGGTTCCACCAGAAGCTGGGGCAGCTGGTCGAGCAGCTGGCGCACAAGATGCACTCGTACAAACCGTTCAACTCGTCACGCTCTTCAGGCGATTGCAGGCGCTCAGTCTGAGGAGGAGGTGTTTCGTTGATCAGGTAAGGCTTGATCGAGTGGTACTGCTTGAAGAACTGGGTCATGTCCACGATCAAATCGCGCACGACGGGCAGGCCTGGCAGAGGCTTCAAGACGATGTCGCCTTTGAGCGTGTTCAGGTTGGTCAGGCAGGCCAGACCATTCTTGCCGTTGATGTTCATGGCGTCGGAGCCACAAACACCTTCACGGCAGGAGCGGCGGAAGGACAGCGTGGGGTCCACAGCCTTGAGCTTGACCAGCGCGTCCAGCAGCATGCGCTCGGAGCCGTCGAGCTCCACATCGATGGACTGCATGTACGGCTTGGCGTCGGTGTCCGGGTCGTAACGGTAGATCTTGAAGGTACGTTTTGCCATTTTTCAGATTCCTTGTGTTCGTGCGGGCCGCTCAGAAAGTACGTGGCTTGGGAGGCACGGTTTCGGCTGTCAGGGGCTTCATGCGCACGGGCTTGTAGGTCAGGCTGTTGTCGGCGCTGTGCCACAGGGTGTGCTTCATCCACTCGGCATCGTTGCGGCCCAGTGGGCAAGTGGGGTGGGTCACATCGTGTTCGTAGTCGCGCACCAGGTGGGCACCACGGCACTCTTGGCGGGCTGCGGCACTTTCGATGGTCGCTTGTGCGGCTTCCATCAGGTTTTCCACTTCCAGCGCTTCGATGCGTGCGGTGTTGAACACCTTGGAGTTGTCTTGCAGACCGATGTTGGCCACACGAGCGCGCAATTCAGCGATCTTCTTGACGCCTTCGTTCATGACTTCCTGGCTGCGGAACACGCCAGCGTGGGCTTGCATGATGGCGCGCATGTCGTTGGCCACGTCCTGGGCGTACTCGCCGCTTTGAGCGCTTTCGAGGCGGTTCAGGCGGGCCAGTGTCAGGTCGGTGGCGTTGGCAGGCAGGTCAGGCACGGCGGTGCCGGGCTTGTTGTTGGCGATGATGTGGTCACCAGCGGCCTTGCCGAAGACCAACAGGTCCAGCAGCGAGTTGGTGCCCAGGCGGTTGGCGCCGTGCACCGACACGCAAGAGCATTCGCCCACAGCGTACAAGCCGTTCACGGGGCGGTCTTCGCCGTTGACGGTGTGCACCACTTGGCCGTTGATGTTGGTGGGGATGCCGCCCATCTGGTAGTGGATGGTGGGCACGACCGGGATCGGTTCGCGGGTCACGTCCACGTTAGCGAAGTTCACGCCGATTTCGTACACGGAAGGCAGGCGCTTGTGGATGGTGTCTGCACCCAGGTGGTCCAGCTTCATGTGGATGTAGTCTTTGTTGGGACCGCAGCCGCGACCTTCCAGGATTTCCTGGCCCATGCAGCGCGACACGAAGTCACGGGGTGCCAAGTCTTTCAGTGTGGGCGCGTAGCGCTCCATGAAGCGTTCGCCATTGCTGTTGAGCAAGATCGCGCCTTCGCCACGGCAGCCCTCGGTCAGCAACACGCCAGCACCGGCCACGCCGGTGGGGTGGAACTGCCAGAACTCCATGTCTTGCAGCGCGATGCCAGCACGTGCAGCCATGCCCAGGCCGTCACCGGTGTTGATGAAGGCGTTGGTGGACGATTGGTAAATGCGGCCTGCGCCGCCGGTGGCCAGCAGCACGGTTTTGGCTTGCAGGGTGTAGACCTCGCCGGTCTCCATTTCGAGGGCGGTCACGCCCACGCAGTCACCAGCTTCGTTGCGGATCAGGTCCAGAGCCATCCACTCCACAAAGAACGTGGTGCGGGCAGCGACGTTGGCCTGGTACAGGGTGTGCAGCATGGCGTGACCGGTACGGTCAGCCGCAGCGCAAGCGCGTTGCACAGGCTTTTCGCCGAAGTTGGCGGTGTGGCCGCCGAAAGGACGTTGGTAGATGGTGCCGTCGGGGTTGCGGTCGAAAGGCATGCCCATGTGCTCCAGGTCGTACACGACCTTGGGCGCTTCGCGGCACATGAATTCGATGGCGTCCTGGTCGCCGAGCCAGTCGGATCCCTTGACGGTGTCGTAGAAGTGGTATTCCCAGCTGTCTTCGCTCATGTTGCCCAGCGAAGCGGACACGCCACCTTGGGCGGCCACGGTGTGCGAGCGGGTGGGGAAAACTTTGGACAGGACGGCCACGTTCAGGCCAGCGCGGGCCAGTTGCAGCGAGGCACGCATGCCCGAACCACCGGCGCCGACGATCACGACGTCGAACTTGCGGTTGGAGATTTGATCTTTGGTGTAGCTCATGTTTATCTATCTTTGTGTGAGGTCAACGCAATCACAGGCGCATCAAACGCGCCACAGGGCTTGAACAGCCCAGCCAGCGCAGCCGATCAGCCAAACCATGGTGAAGACATGCAACACCAGGCGCACGGCCACGGGTTTGATGTAGTCCATCCAGATGTCGCGCATGCCCACCCACACGTGGTAGAGCAGGGCCACGATGACCGCGAAGGTCAGGAACTTCATGCATTGACCAGCAAAAATGCCAGCCCACTGTTCGTAACCGATGGGGCCGGAGGTGAAGATCACCTGGGCCAGCAATATCACAGTGAAGAGGGCCATCAGGCCGCCTGTCACGCGCTGGGCCAGCCAGTCGCGAAAGCCATAACCAGCACCGGTGACGATGCGTTTGGAGCCGTAATTCACGGACATAGGTCAGTTTCCTTTGGAGTAATGGGGCTGATCAGTACAGGCCGAACATCTTGGCGCCGAGGACGGCGGTCAAGGCGATGCTCAGGGCCAGCGTGACGATGGCGGACGACTTGCCGAACTCTTTGGTCACGGCATGGCACACGTCCATGTACAGGTGACGCAGGCCAGCGATGAAGTGGTGCAGATAAGCCCAGATCAGGGCCAGGGCCACCAACTTCATGAACCAGCCAGGCACAAAGCCGATGCCGATGTTGAAGGCGGCCGAGAATTTGGCGAACGAGATTTCGGATGTGATCGAGTTGTCAAACATCCAGATGATGAGGGGCATCAACAAAAACATCAGGAAGCCGCTGATGCGGTGCAAGATGGAGACGATGCCAGCCACCGGCAAACGGTAAGTGGGCAGGTCTTTCAGAGCGTTGATGTTGCGGAATTCAGGCCGCTTTCTGGCGAGTTCAGTCATGTTGGCACTTTCTGGGAGGTAACTCGGTTGTAATTTTGAATGACAAACCGAAGGATTCTATTGCAACGCAGCAAACTGACATGATCATTGCAGGGTCATTGTTTGAAAAAAAGTTCGGCCGTGCTTTTTTCAATTCAGGGCGTTGTGATAGTGGTGGCTGTCGGTGCGGTAAATGCCTCGGCGCAGCTCCATCGGGGTGTCGTTGTAGGTGTAGGCGATGCGCTCGACGCTCAAGAGCGGCGTGCTGTTCGGAACTTGCAGCAGTGCGCTCTGGCTGGCATCGGGCAGCACCGCCCGGATTTTTTCGTCGGCGCGGACCATGCGCACACCGAACTCGGTTTCAAACAGGGCGTACATCGGGCCGTGGTAGTCGGCCAGGCGCTCGGCGGTCAGGCCCTTGAAGGGACCGCCAGGCAGCCACAGGTCTTCCAAAATGGTGGGCACGCCCCCAAAAGACAAAACTCGCCGCACTTGCAACACCGCGTCGCCGGTGCGCAAGGCCAGGGCCCGGGCGATCTCGGCCGTGGCGCGCAGGCGCTTGCAGTCCACGATTTCGCGCTGGGCGGGGCCTTCGGTGTTGAGGTCGCCCTGATCGGGCACCAGTTTCAGGAATCGGTACTGGACATGCTGCTCGGCGTGGGTGGCCACAAAAGTGCCCTTGCCTTGGCGGCGCACCAGCAGGTTGTCGCTGGCCAGCTCGTCGATGGCTTTGCGCACGGTGCCTTGGCTCACGCGGTAGCGGGCGGCCAACTCCATTTCGCTGGGGATCGACTCGCCGGGCTTCCATTCGCCCGATTGCAGGCTTTGCAGGATCAAGCCCTTGATTTGCTGATACAGCGGGCTGAACGCGGGCGTGAGTGCCGGCGCATCGGAGGGGGTTGTATCGGCCAGGGGCGAGGTGTTGTTCATGGGGGTGGATCCGGCACGTGGTCAGCATCGTGTCAGACGCGCAATCATATCTTATATAAGACATAAGACAAATTGACGAGCGAGGGTTTTCGCGGGTACACTTGAAAGCTGTTTGCTTGCACTGAGGTTGCACACGCGTGTGGCCAATGGGCGGGTCCGGTGTCCCGGACAGACCTGCTGACGATTCTCAGCTCAGGACTGCGACCACTTGTTTTCAACCTTCTGGAGTTATCCACCATGAAAAAGCCCGTCCGCGTTGCCGTTACCGGCGCAGCAGGTCAAATCGGTTATGCATTGTTGTTCCGCATCGCTTCTGGCGAAATGCTGGGCAAAGACCAGCCCGTCATCCTGCAATTGCTGGAAGTGCCTGTCGAAGGCCCACAAAAAGCCCTGCGCGGCGTGATGATGGAATTGGAAGACTGCGCATTCCCATTGCTGGTGGGTATGGAAGCCCATGGCGACCCCATGACCGCATTCAAAGACGTGGACTACGCTTTGTTGGTCGGTTCGCGTCCACGCGGCCCCGGCATGGAGCGCGCTGAATTGCTCGCCATCAACGGCGCCATCTTCACTGCACAAGGCAAGGCCCTGAACGCTGTGGCTTCGCGCGACGTCAAAGTGCTGGTTGTGGGCAACCCTGCCAACACCAACGCCTACATCGCGATGAAGGCTGCGCCTGATCTCAAGCCCGGCAACTTCACCGCCATGCTGCGTTTGGACCACAACCGCGCTGCTTCGCAAATCGCTGCCAAGACCGGCAAAGCCGTGGCCGACATCGAAAAACTGTGCGTTTGGGGCAACCACTCGCCCACGATGTACGCCGACTACCGTTTCGCCACCATCAATGGCGAGTCCGTCAAGGACATGATCAACGACCAGGAATGGAACGCCAACGTGTTCTTGCCTACCGTCGGCAAGCGCGGCGCGGCCATCATCGAAGCCCGTGGTTTGTCGTCGGCCGCATCGGCTGCCAACGCCGCCATCGACCACATGCGCGATTGGGCCCTGGGCACCAACGGCAAGTGGGTCACCATGGGTATCCCATCGCAAGGCTGGTATGGCATCCCTAAAGATGTCATGTTCGGTTTCCCCGTCACCTGCGAAAACGGCGAGTACAAAGTCGTTGAAGGTCTGGAAATCGACGCGTTCAGCCAAGGCTGCATCGACAAGACTCTGAAAGAGTTGACCGACGAGCAAGCGGGCGTGGCCCACTTGATCTGATTCTCGAGACGAGAAACTCAGTGAGCCATCCTCGCGACGTTCTGTTGGGTGCGCAAGCCGGTAGCGTGTCGCTGCCGGTTTGTGACCATTACAGCGGTGTCGAAGCGAGGATGCGCAAAAGCCTGCAGCTGCAGGCCGAGATGGCGCAGGAGTTCGGCACCTGCGTTTTTGATGTCACCCTGGACTGCGAAGATGGCGCGCCAGTGGGTGGCGAAGCCGAACACGCTGCGCTGGTCACCGAATTGGCACTGACCACGACCGCAGCCCGACCCGACGCCCGTGTGGCGGTACGCGTCCACCCCGTTGATCACCCCAGCTTTGACGCCGACATGGCGCTCATTGCCGGCCAGGCCGGTTCATGCTTGACGCACATCATGGTGCCCAAGGTGGAAACCGTGGCCGATGTCGAACGTGCCCAAGCCGCATTGCTGCAGGCGGGTGCGATCGATTTGCCTTTGCATGTCCTGATCGAGTCGCCCGGTGCGGTGCACCGCGCTTTTGAAATTGCCGCCCATCCGCGCGTGCAGTCGATCAGTTTTGGCCTGATGGACTTTGTCTCAGCGCACGCCGGCGCGATTCCCGCCGATGGCATGGGCGTTCAAGGCCAGTTCACCCATCCATTGGTTTTGCGCGCCAAGATGGACATCGCCAGCGCTTGCCACGCCTATGGCAAGGTGCCCTCGCACTGCGTGGTCACCGAATTCAAGAACACCGAAGCGATTCGCATCGCGGCCCAAAAAGCGGCACGCGAGCTGGGTTACACCCGCATGTGGAGCATCCACCCCGATCAGATCCGCCCCATCCTAGAGGCTATGGCCCCAAGTGAAGCGCAGATCGATCAGGCCAGCGCCATCATCTTGGCGGCGCATGCCGCCCAGTGGGCACCGATCAGCCATGCCGGTCAATTGCATGACCGCGCCAGTTACCGTTTCTTTTGGCAATCGCTCGAACGTGCGCACCAGACCGGACGCCGCTTGCCGCAAGAGCTACAGTTGTTTTTTGTGGAGCCCGGCACACCTGCCCGGACGCGCTCATGATGACCATGGCCTGGAGGAGGATCGCGATGCAAAAAACAGTTTTGACCGCCGTGTTGGCTTGGGCCGTGGCGTCTGCATGGGCGCAAGCCCCGGCACCGCAAGCCAAGAAACACGCGCCGCCTCAGGCCGCAGCACAAGCCAAAGCAGCGCACGCCAAAGTACAGAGCAAAACGACAGCCAAATCACCGGTCAAGGCCCCGATGGCGCAAGCTGCACACAAACCGCTGGTCAAAGTCCAGGCCAAAGTGTCTGCACAGTCCAAGCCCGTGCTGCCTGCTGCCTTGGCGGCCATGCCCATGCCGACAAGTCCATTGGGCAACGAGGAATTGGCCATTGCCGAGCGGGTGCACAAAGGCCATCTGTCTTGCGAGCTGGGCGCATCCGTTCGTGTGGAGGCCGATGCCCATCAGCCCGGCTACTTCGATGTGCGGGGCAAAGGCTTTCATTACCACATGCACCCGGTGAGTACCTCGACAGGCGCGATCCGCCTAGAAGACCAGCAAGCCGGTGCCGTGTGGCTGCAGTTGGCCAACAAGTCCATGCTGATGGACCAGAACAAGGGCCGCCGCATCGCCGATGAGTGCGCCCACCCTGAGCAAATGGCATTTGCCCAGAACATGAAACACAACCCACCCCCCAAGCTGTTCGATACGACCGGCATGGGCCGCTAACCCTTTGATTTTGTTTGACCGGAGAAAACCATGTTGAAAGCCTACCGTGAACACGCAGCCGAACGCGCTGCAATGGGCATCCCAGCCCTGCCGCTGGACGCCAAGCAAGTCGCTGACTTGATCGAGCTGATCAAGAACCCACCTGCGGGTGAAGATGCATTTCTGATGGATTTGCTGACCCACCGCGTGCCCCCAGGCGTGGATGATGCGGCCAAAGTCAAGGCCTCTTTCCTGGCCGCCGTGGCGCACGGTGATGTCAAGGTCGGTTTGATTTCCAAGTCCAAAGCCACTGAGCTGCTGGGCACCATGGTGGGCGGCTACAACGTGCACCCCCTGATCGAGTTGCTGGACGACGCCGAAGTCGCTGGCGTGGCCGCTGAAGCCCTCAAGAAAACCCTGCTGATGTTCGACTTCTTCAACGATGTCGCAGAAAAAGCCAAGGCCGGTAACGCCAAGGCCAAAGACGTCATGCAAAGCTGGGCCGACGCCGAGTGGTTCACCACCCGTCCTGAAGTCGAGAAAAAAATCACCGTCACCGTCTTCAAGGTGCCCGGCGAGACCAACACCGACGACCTGTCTCCAGCGCCCGACGCCTGGAGCCGTCCTGACATCCCATTGCACTACCTGGCAATGCTCAAGAACACCCGCGAAGGCGCAGCGTTCAAGCCCGAAGAAGACGGCAAGCGCGGCCCGATGCAGTTCATCGACGACCTGAAGAAAAAAGGCAACCTGGTGGCTTACGTCGGTGACGTGGTCGGTACCGGTTCCAGCCGCAAGTCGGCCACCAACAGCGTGATCTGGGCCACTGGCCAGGACATCCCGTTTGTGCCCAACAAGCGCTTCGGTGGCGTGACTTTGGGTGGCAAGATTGCCCCCATCTTCTTCAACACCCAGGAAGACTCCGGCTCCCTGCCGATCGAAGTCGATGTGTCCAAGCTCGAAATGGGCGACGTGATCGACATCCTGCCCTACGACGGCAAGATCGTGAAAGACGGCGCCACTGTGGCCGAGTTCAAGCTCAAGAGCGACGTGCTGTTTGACGAAGTGCGCGCCGGTGGCCGTATCAACCTGATCATCGGTCGCAGCCTGACCGCCAAGGCCCGTGAATTCCTGGGTCTGCCTGCATCGACCCTGTTCCGTTTGCCTACAGCACCTGCTGCTTCCAAAGCCGGTTTCACCCTGGCCCAGAAGATGGTTGGCCGTGCGGTCGGTTTGCCAGAAGGCCAGGGCGTGCGCCCCGGCACTTACTGCGAACCCAAGATGACCACCGTGGGTTCACAAGACACCACCGGCCCCATGACCCGTGACGAGCTGAAAGACTTGGCCTGCCTCGGTTTCTCGGCCGACATGGTCATGCAGTCCTTCTGCCACACCGCCGCTTACCCCAAGCCTGTGGACGTCAAGACCCACCGCGAACTGCCAGCCTTCATCAGCAACCGCGGTGGCGTGGCCCTGCGTCCTGGCGACGGCGTGATCCACAGCTGGCTCAACCGCCTGTTGTTGCCCGACACCGTCGGCACCGGTGGTGACTCGCACACCCGTTTCCCCATCGGCATTTCCTTCCCAGCCGGTTCCGGTCTGGTGGCCTTTGGTGCAGCCACTGGCGTGATGCCTTTGGACATGCCCGAGTCCATCCTGGTCCGCTTCAAAGGCGAAATGCAGCCTGGCGTGACCCTGCGCGACTTGGTGCACGCGATTCCGCTGTACGCCATCAAGCAAGGTTTGTTGACGGTGGCCAAGGCCGGCAAGATCAACGAGTTCTCGGGCCGCATCCTGGAAATCGAAGGCCTGCCCAACCTCAAAGTGGAACAAGCGTTTGAATTGTCTGATGCGTCTGCTGAGCGCTCTGCCGCCGGTTGCACCATCAAGCTTAACAAAGAGCCTGTGCAGGAATACCTCAAGTCGAACGTGGTTCTGATGAAGAACATGATCGCCGACGGTTACGCCGATGCACGCACTTTGGCCCGCCGCATCGAGAAAGTGGAAGCCTGGTTGGCAGCCCCCAACCTGCTCGAAGCCGACAAAGACGCCGAGTACGCCCACATCATCGAAATCGATTTGGCCGACATCAAAGAGCCGATCGTGTGCTGCCCGAACGACCCCGATGACGCCAAGTTCCTGTCGCAAGTCGCCGGCACCAAGATCGACGAAGCCTTCATCGGTTCTTGCATGACCAACATTGGTCACTTCCGCGCCGCAGCCAAGCTGCTCGGCGGTCAACGCGACATCCCCGTCAAGTTGTGGGTGGCACCGCCCACCAAGATGGACGAGAGCGAGTTGATCAAGGAAGGTCACTACGCTGCCTTTGGCACTGCTGGCGCACGTACCGAAATGCCAGGCTGCTCGCTGTGCATGGGCAACCAGGCGCAGGTCAAGGAAGGCGCGACCGTGGTGTCCACTTCGACCCGCAACTTCCCCAACCGTCTGGGCAAGAACACCAACGTGTTCCTGGCTTCTGCCGAGCTGGCCGCCATCACCTCCAAGATGGGCCAATTCCCCACCGTGGCTGAATACCACCAAGCCATGGGTGTGGTGAACAAAGACGGCGAAGCCATCTACAAGTACCTGAACTTCAACCAAATTGAAGAGTACGTGGAAACCGCCAAGGGCGTGACCGCCTGATCAACCCCCGTGTTGAGAACAAGCCCTGCCGGTGCAAGCCGGCAGGGCTTTTTTGCATGTGCACGCAGGCGACAGCGCAGGTGTGAGGACAAGCTTAGGCTCTTGCATCACCACTTTGTTTCAAGACGCGCCATGCAATACGCCAATCTGGGCAAGAGCCCGCTCAAAGTCTCTCGCCTGTGCCTGGGCACCATGATGTTTGCCGACCAAACGCCACTGGCTGAGGCGCGCAGCATCGTGGACCATGCGCTGGACTTGGGCTGCAATTTCATCGACACCGCCGATGTGTACAGCCTGGGCCAGTCCGAGGCGATGCTGGGACAGTTGTTGCCCAGCCAAAGGCAGCGCTGGGTGCTGGCCAGCAAGCTGGGCAATGCCATGTCGTCCTTGCCCAACGAAAGCCAATACTCGCGCAGCTGGGTCATGCGTGCCTGTGAGGGCAGTTTGAGCCGCTTGGGTACCGACCACCTCGACATTTATTACTTGCACCGCGACTACAACGGCATGAACCTGGAAGAGCCCCTGCGCGCCATCGAGGCGCTGCTGCGCGACGGCAAGATCCGCTATTGGGGCGTCTCCAACTTCCGGGGCTGGCGCATTGCCGAGATGGTCAACATGGCGCGCCAGATGAACATGCCTGGCCCCGTGGTCTGCCAGCCGTATTACAACTTGCTCAACCGCATGCCCGAGGTGGAAATCTTGGAAGCCTGCGGTCATTACGGCTTGGGCGTGGTGCCCTACAGCCCCATCGCCCGAGGCGTGCTCACGGGCAAATACGCGCCGGGGCAAGCGCCACAAGAGGGCAGTCGCGCGGCCCGCGCCGACAAGCGCATCATGGAGACCGAGTTCCGCGAAGAATCCTTGCAAATCGCCCAAACCCTGCGTCAGCACTGCGAGCGCAAAGGCGTGTCGCTGGCGCACTTTGCCACCGCCTGGGTGCTGGCCAACCGCCACGTGAGCGCGGTCATCGCCGGGCCGCGCACACTGGCGCAGTGGCAAGACTATGCGGCGGCGCTGGACGTGGACATCACGGCAGAAGACGAAGCCGTCGTCAACGCGCTGGTCGCACCCGGGCATCCTTCCACGCCCGGTTACAACGACCCCTCTTACCCGCTGAACGGGCGTTGAAGCAGTCCGGCCAGATGGGCCGTAAGGCGCAGCTGCCAGCGGATCGGCTCGCCGATGTGAGGCTTGCGCTGTCGGACTTTGGCGCTGGCGACGGCACCCGCAGCTTCCCACCGAAATTGGCTGTCGCTCAGCGCCTCGATCACACAGCGCTCGTTGTGCAGCAGCATCGTCTCGCCTGCACGCAAGAAGTGGTCGCAGCCGTCATGGCTTTGGGTGATCCACAGATAACCTGAGATCACATGCAGCTGTCTGGGCGCAGCGCAGCGCAGGGTCAGGATGCGCTGGGCCGCCAGGGATTGATCTGTCTGTGGTTGCATGAGGGGCCTCGCTTGCGTGGGAGTTTCGATGCCTTGATCGTCCCGGAGAACAGGCCTGCGCGTCAGACACAACAGACAAGCAAGCCGGGCGTGACAAGCGGCTTCAAAAAGCATCTGTTTGCCTCAAATGGGGCCGATCTGTGCTGCTTGATCGCCCGCCGCCTGGCATGCACTGCTGCACAATGAGACAGTCATGAATACTTTGAACTTGTCTTCATCGCCCGTCACTCAGCCCCGTTATGTGCAGATGGCTGCGCGCATGGCCGACCTGATCGAGTCGGGCGCATTTCAGCCGGGTCAGCGTTTGCCCTCGGTGCGTGACACCGCCGCCCAAGAGGGCGTCTCCATTTCAACGGCCATGCAGGCCTTTCGCTGGCTCGAAGACAAAGGCTTGGCCCAGGCCAAACCCAAGGCCGGTTATTTTGTGAGCAAGCTGCGCAAACGCATCGACTTGCCCATGGTGGGCCAGCCGCCTGCGCACAGTGTGCCGGTGCAGCGGCAAAGCCGCACCGATGTGATCCGCAGCGAAGGCGGCTCGGCCATCCGGGTCAATTTGGGCGGCACTTGCCCGCGCGACTCGATGCTGTTTGACGAAGACCGTGTGCGTGTGGCGGTCAGCCGCGCCACGCGGGTGTACCGCCGCACCCTGGTGTCGTACACCAACGAGGCGGGCACGCCGGCTTTGCAAAACGCGGTGGCCCAAAGGGCCTTGCACTTGGGCTGCTCTTTGCGCGGTGAGGATGTGGTGATCACCTCCAGCTGCATCCATGCGGTGAGCTTGTGCCTGATGGCGGTCACAAGCCCGGGGGATGTGGTGGCGCTGGAGTCGCCGACATTTTTTGGCTTCCTGGACTTGCTGGAGGCTTTGAGTTTGCGTGTGGTGGAAATCCCTTCGCACCCCCGAACCGGCTTGTCGTTGCCTGCCTTGCAGCTGGCGTTGGACACGCAACCGATCAAAGCGGTGTTGGCCGTGCCCACCTTGTCCAATCCCCTGGGCGCGATCATGCCCCTGGCCGATAAGAAAGCACTGGTGCGCATGCTGGTGCCATATCGGATTCCCTTGATCGAGGACGTGGTCTTCAATGACCTGCTGGCTTCAGACGAGCGGCGCAAAGCGGTCAAGTCCTTTGACCGCGATGGCAGTGTGATGGTGTGCGGGTCGTTTTCCAAAACCCTGGCACCCGGTATCCGTTTGGGGTGGGTGGAGGCGGGCCGCTGGAAAGACCGGGTGGCCGCGCTGCAACGTGTACAAGGCGCTGCGACCAACGAAGTCCTGGAGCACGCGCTGGCCGACTTGTTGACACAAACGGCCTACGAGTCGCAGATGCGCCGTCTGAGTGCGACCATGAAGTTCCGCCTGCACGAGGCCCGCCGTCTGGTGAGCGGCCATTTCCCCAAAGGCACCCGCGTCAGCGACCCTGCGGCTGGCTACACCTTGTGGGTGGAGTTGCCTCAGGGCATGAACAGCATGTTGTTGTTTGAGCAAGCGGCCAGTGAGGGCATCGCCTTTGGGCCGGGGCAATTGTTCTCGGCCACCGACCGTTACGCTCATTGCCTTCGCCTGAGTTTTTCAGGGGCCTGGGGCGAGGCCGAAAAAGCCGGATTGGTCAGGTTGGGCCAGCTGGCACAGGGCTTGTGGCCGCAGCGGGCAAGGGCCTGACCGCGACGGCCCATTCGGGTCAAACGCCCATTCTTCCGTCTGGGCGGTGCCGTTTGTTGGGCTGCAGCTGAGCCGTGGGTTAGAACATGCGGGCGATCAACGCCCCTTCGGCCGGACCGTCCATCGGAATCCACACCTTGTGCGGGCTGCCGGGGGCCACATCGATGGCCTGGCCTTGGCCGTTTTTCATGGCGTTCAGCTGCACCTTGCGGTTGCCACTGGGGTGGATGATCTCGATCGTGTCGCCGACCGAGAATTTGTTTTTGGTCTCGACTTCAACCCAACCATCTTGCACCGAGCGCACCTCGCCCACAAACTGGCTGCGGTGGCCCACCGAGTGGCCAGTTTCGTAGTTCTGGTAATCCTGCGCGGGGCGGCGCTCCAGAAAGCCCGAGGTGTAGCCGCGTGAGGCCAGGCCGTCGAGTTCGCTGATCAGCTCGGGGTTGAAAGGGCGACCGGCCACCGCGTCGTCAATCGCACGGCGGTACACCTGCGCGGTGCGGCTCACGTAATACAGGCTCTTGGTGCGGCCCTCGATCTTGAGCGAGTCCACGCCGATTTTGACCAAGCGCTCGATCAGCTCCACCGCCCGCAGGTCCTTGCTGTTCATGATGTAGGTGCCATGCTCGTCTTCCATGATGGGCATGAGCGCACCGGGGCGTCCGGCTTCTTCGATCAGGTACACCTTGTCGGCAGCCGGGTGGCGCTGGCCGTCGCCGCAGGCCGAGAAGTTTTTCTCGGCGGCTTCTTGCTCTTGCTCAAAGCTGAAGTCGCCGTCCATCTTGATCGGTTTGACTTCGCCGGAATCGGTCTCGTCGGTGGCCTCTTGCGTGCCATAGCTCCAGCGGCAGGCGTTGGTGCAGGTGCCCTGGTTGGGGTCGCGCCGATTGAAGTAGCCCGACAGCAGGCAGCGGCCCGAATACGCAATGCACAGCGCGCCGTGCACGAACACTTCGAGCTCCATGTCCGGGCATTCCTGGCGGATTTTTTCGACTTCGTCCAGGCTCAATTCGCGTGACAAGATGATGCGGGCCACCCCCATTTTTTGCCAGAACTTCACCGCCGCCCAGTTGACCGTGTTGGCCTGCACCGAGAGGTGAATGGGCATTTCGGGCCACTTTTCGCGCACCATCATGATCAGGCCGGGGTCGGCCATGATCAGGGCGTCGGGCTTCATGGCGATCACGGGCTCAATGTCGCGCAAATAGGTGCGCACCTTGTCGTTGTGCGGGAGCAGGTTGCTGGTGACGAAAAACTTTTTGCCCCGAGCGTGGGCTTCGGCAATGCCGATGCCGATCTGCTCCAGCTTGAATTCGTTGTTGCGCGCCCGCAGGCTGTAGCGCGGCTGGCCGGCATAAATCGCGTCGGCACCAAAGTCGTAGGCGGCGCGCATTTTGTCGAGCGAGCCAGCGGGCAATAAAAGTTCAGGAGATTTGATCGTCGTCATAGCCTCTGATTGTCCAATTTTTTGGCTGCATCTCGGTCGGGGCACAATTGACGCATGACAAGAAATGAGCCCAAGCAGATCGTGATCGTCGGCGGCGGCATTGGCGGGCTGGCTGCAGCACTGGCTTGCGCTCGGCATGACCTGCCTGTGCAGCTGATCGAGCGTGCGCCGGCCTTCAGTGAAGTGGGCGCGGGCATCCAGATCGGTCCCAACGTGACCCGCATCCTGCAGGCCTGGGGCCTGGGCGACGCGCTGGCGCAGGTGGCGGCATTTCCCAAACGCTTGCAGGCGCGGGACGCACAGACCGGGCAAGTGCTGGGCAGTTTGCGTCTGGGCGAGCGGGCGCAGTCGCTCTATGGCGCACCTTATGCCACCATTCACCGCGCCGATTTGCATGCTTTGCTCTTGCAGGCCTCACAGGCCGCAGGAGCAGGGCTGGCGCTGGGGCAGACCGTTGAGCGTTGGGCGGAGTCCGGCGAGGGCCTGGCAGTGCATGGCGCTGGCGGAGCGTCCTGGCAAGCCGCTGCGCTGATCGGGGCCGACGGCGTATGGAGCGCGGTGCGCTCACAACTATTGGGCGATGCGCCTGCGCGGTTCACCGGGCACTTGGCATACCGGGCGCTGGTGCAGCAAGCCGATTTGCCGTCTGCCTTGCGCACACAGGATGTGACAGTCTGGATGGGGCCGCGCCTGCACGTGGTGCATTACCCCGTGCGGGCTGGCCAGGCGCTCAACGTCATTGCCATCGTGCACGGCGACAAGCCCGCCGACCTCAACGGTTGGGACCATGCCGGGCATGCCGACAGCCTGCTGCGTGCCATGGGCGATGTGGGCCACGATTTGCGTCAGCGCCTGGAGGCCATCCCTGCGTGGCGCTTGTGGGCCCTGCACGACCGCACGCCTGTGAGTGCCGCCAGCCAAATGGCGCAAGGCCGTGTGGCCCTGCTCGGCGATGCGGCGCACCCCATGCGACCTTATCTGGCGCAAGGCGCTGGCATGGCGATTGAAGATGCACAGGTGCTGGCCCAGTACTTGGCTTCAGATGCCGGCAGTGTGGCCGATCGTTTGCAGGCCTATGCCGATCAGCGTTGGGCCCGCAACGCCCAGGTGCAAGCCCGCGCCATCCGCAACGGCAGCATCTTCCATGCCCAAGGCCTGGTGGCCATGGGCCGCAACATGTCCATGCGCCTCATGGGCGAGCGCTTGATGGATGTGCCTTGGCTCTATGGCCAAGGCCCTGCGCTTTGATCTTGCGGCTTAAACCACCAAAGGCAAAGCCCGCTGCCGCTTGCCCGTGAGGGCAAACAGCGCATTGCCCACCGCCGGGGCCACAGGCGGCACGGCCGGTTCGCCCACGCCTGCGGGGTGGCGGGTGCTGGGCACGATGTGGGTTTCCACTTGCGGAGCCAGGGCAAGCGAGACGATCGGGGCATTGCTGAAGTTGCTTTGCTGCACTGCGCCGCCCACGATGTCGATCTTGCCGAAGAGCGCGGCGCTCAGACCGAAGATCACGCTGCTCTCCACTTGCTGCGCCACGGTGGCGGGGTTGACCACGGTGCCGCAGTCGATGGCGCAGACCACGCGGTGCACGCGGATCTGGCCGTCGGCGAGGGACACTTCGGCCACTTGCGCCACGATGGAGCCAAACGATTCATGCAAGGCAATGCCCCGCGCACGGCCGGCGGGCAGGGGCGTGCCCCAGGCTGCTTTGTCAGCCGCCAGCTTGAGTACTGCGGCATAACGTGGCGCGTCTTTGAGCCAGTTCAGGCGGAAGGCCAGTGGGTCTAGCTTCGTGGCAGCGGCCAGCTCGTCGATGAAGCTTTCTGAAAAGAAAGCGTTGTGCGAATGACCGACCGAGCGCCAAAAGCCCACCGTCACACCAGATTTGGTGGCCACATGGCTCATGTGCTGGCTGGCAAAGCCATAGGGCAAATCGAACAAACCCTCGGACGCGGTTTTGTCGGGCATGTCGATCGGGCCAGACAGGGCAGGCACGGCACGGGCCATCCAGCGCGGTGTGATGGCATCGCCGGCCGACTTGATGCGCAAGCTGGTGACCTCGCCTTTGTCATCGAGCGAAGCCTGGAACTTGGCCAGGTGCATGGGCCGGTAAAAGTCGTGCGTCATGTCTTCTTCGCGCGACCAACTCAGTTGCACCGGCTGGCCCTCGCAGGCCATGGCCACTTGCACGGCTTGGCCGACAAAGTCCACTTCCAGACGACGACCGAAACCACCGCCCAATTGGGTGACATGGACAATGACATTTTCTTTGTCCACCTTGGCCACTTTGGCGGCCATGTCGCGGGCCATTTGCGGCACTTGTGTGGGCACCCAGATCTCGACCTTGCCGTCTTTGACTTGCGCCGTGCAGTTCATTGGCTCCATCGTGGCGTGGGCCAGATAGGGGGCTTGGTACAGCTCATCGATGCGGGTGGCGGCGGATTTTTCAGCTTGTGTGGGCACGCCTTGCTCGTGGAAGGTGAAGCCGCTCTCTTCGTTCAAAGCCTTGAGCAGGTTGGCCTGGATGCGCTGGCTGTCCAAGGCACCTGTGGCTGGGGCCTGCCACTGCACTTTGATGGCCTGCACGCCTTGGCGTGCGTGCCAGGTGGTTTGGCCCACCACGGCCAAGCCCGCGGTGCCGCCGCCCCAAGCGTCGAGCGGTACGACTTTGGACACACCTTTCAACGCCAAGGCATCTTTCGTGTCCATGGAGGCAGCGCTGCCGCCGATCATGGGGCACATTTGCACGGCGGCAAACAGCATGCCGGGCAGGCGCATGTCCAGCCCGAAAGTGGCTTGGCCTGTGACTTTGGTGGGGATGTCGGTGCGGGCGGTGGCCTGGCCGATGAGTTTCCAGTCCTTGCTGGCTTTGGGTGTGATGTTGGCGGGCGTGGTGCCTGCTGCGCTGGTGGCCATCTCGCCAAAGTGTGCAGTTTTGCCCGAGGCGTGTTGCATCACGCCCTGTGCAACGGTGATTTCGGTGGCGGGCACTTTCCACGCGGCAGCAGTGGCCTGCACCAGGCTGGCCCGCGCGGTGGCAGCGGCCATGCGCATGGGCTCCCACAGGTCGGCGATGCTGGACGAGCCGCCGGTGGCGTTGATGCCCAGTTCGCGGGCGATCTTGCCCACCAACCATTCGCCCATCTTGATCTTGGTGGGCTTGTGCTCGCCTTCGCTGTCCAGCGGATGAAAGGGCAGGCTGGCCACCAGCATGGCCACGTTGCCGTAAATGCTGTCGGCACCGGCTTGCTCCAGACGCACACGGTTCAGTGGCACATCGAGTTCTTCAGCCACCAGCATGGCCAGCGCGGTGTGGATGCCCTGGCCCATTTCGCTGCGGGGCATGGCCAAGACCACAGCGCCGTCTTGGGCGATCTTGATCCAGCCGTTCAGGGCCACATCGCCTTCGGTTTTGAGCATCAGCTCGGGCGAGCCCAAGCGCGAGCGCGCGGGCATGACGCCCCAGCCCACCACCAAGGCACCGGTCGCGCCCAGGGCGCTCAAGATCCAGGTACGGCGTTTCATGCGGCACCGCCTTTCTTCATCTGAGCCGCAGCACGGTGGATGGCGGCGCGCACGCGCTGGTAAGTGCCGCAGCGGCACAGATTGGTCATGGCGGCGTCGATGTCGGCGTCGCTGGGGTAGGCGTTTTTGTCGAGCAGGGCGGCGGCTGCCATGAGCATGCCGCTTTGGCAGTAGCCGCACTGCGGCACCTGCTCGGCGATCCAGGCCGCTTGCAGGGGGTGCGGTTTTTCTGCCGTGCCCAAGGACTCGATGGTCTTGATGGCTTGATTCGCCACAGCAGACACGGGCATCACGCACGAGCGGACGGGCTGGCCGCCCACGTGCACCGTGCAGGCCCCGCAAGCAGCAATGCCGCAGCCGAATTTGGTGCCGGTGAGATTCAATTCATCGCGCAGCACCCACAGCAAGGGCATGCTCGGGTCGGCGTTGGATGTGCGGCTTTGGCCGTTGATGTTGAGATCCACGGTGTCTCCTGAAAAAGGTTTCAGGTGATGGTAGTGCAAAAGCACGCACCTGCCGTGTCACCCTCGTGTGGGCGTCCTCACAGAGCGAGACGTATCAGCCGATGTTCAAAGGCGGCAGGCCCTGGCGCTGGCGTGCCCGCTGGCAGGCGTCGCTGCCTTCTTCAAACTCGCGGCAGGGCGAGGGCCGCCATTCGTAAATGCCGCAAATCGCTTTTTCGCCCGTTTTGCCATAGAGCGCGGCGCAGCGCGGCGGGCTGTGGTCGGTACCGCGCATGCGGCAGGTGTGCTCGGTGATGGGCGAGGCCAGCCCGGCGGGCACATCGCCGCCGCCTTCTTCGTATTCGTAAACGGAAAAGTCCACCCGAAAGCTCACGCAGCAGGCGCCGCAGGTGGTGCAGGAAGACATGGATGGTGAATGTGAGATGGACCCCGGATCAAGTCCGGGGTGACAAATCAGGCTTGAACGCGGCCCAGCAGCAAGAACTCCATGAGCGCTTTTTGCACGTGCATGCGGTTCTCAGCCTCGTCCCACACGACCGATTGCGGGCCGTCGATGACTTCGGCGCTGACTTCTTCGCCGCGGTGGGCGGGCAGGCAGTGCATGAACAGCGCATCGGGTTTGGCCACTTGCATCATGGCTTCGTTGACGCACAAGTTGGCAAAGGCTTTTTTGCGTGCTTCGTTTTCGGCTTCGTAGCCCATGCTGGTCCACACGTCGGTGGTGACCAGATCGGCACCCCGGCAGGCTTCGAGCGGGTCGCTGAACAGCTTGAAGTTGGCCTTGCCTTTGAGGGCGGCCACGGTTTCGTTGACTTCGTAGCCGCTGGGCGTGCTCACATGCACGGTGAAGCCCAACAACTCGGCCGCTTGCAGCCAAGTATTGGCCATGTTGTTGCCGTCACCGACCCAGGCGACCACCTTGCCTTGGATCGAGCCACGGTGCTCGATGTAGGTGAAGATGTCGGCCAGGATCTGGCAGGGGTGGAATTCGTTGGTCAGGCCGTTGATGACGGGCACACGCGAGTGCGCGGCAAAGCGCTCGATCTTGTCCTGGCCATACGTGCGGATCATGACGATGTCGGTCATGCGGCTGATGACGCGGGCGCTGTCTTCGATGGGCTCGGATCGGCCCAGCTGGCTGTCGCCGGTGGTCAGGTGTACCACCGAGCCGCCCAGCTGGTACATGCCCGCTTCAAAGCTGACACGGGTGCGGGTGCTGGCTTTCTCAAAAATCATGGCCAGCGTGCGGTCGGCCAGCGGGTGGTATTTTTCGTAGGCCTTGAATTTGCGCTTGATCTCGGCAGCGCGGGTCAAGACGTGTGCGTACTCGTCGGCGCTCAGGTCGGTGAACTGCAGGTAGTGCCGCACGGGCACGGGGGTCTGAACGCTCATGCTTGTTCTGCCAAAAAGGTTTTGATCAGCGGCACCAAAATGGCCACCACTTCGTCGGCTTCGGCCTCGGTCATGATCAGCGGGGGCACCATGCGCACCACGGTGTCGGCCGTCACGCTGATGAGCAGACCCGCTTCGGCGGCGCGCAAGGTCAAGGCACCGCAGGGTTGGGTCAGCTCGATGCCCAGCATCAAACCTTGTCCGCGCACTTCTTTGAATCCCTCAAGGCCTGCCAATGCTTGTTCAAAGCGGGCCTTCATGTGCGCACCCACTTTGGCGGCGTTGTCCAGCAAGCCGTCTTGTTCCATGATGCGGATGGTTTCCACACCGGCCCGCATGGCCAGGGGGTTGCCACCGAAAGTGGTGCCGTGGTTGCCGGGCTGGAAGATGTTGGCCGCTTTGGGGCCAGCGACCACCGCGCCAATCGGCACGCCCGAGCCCAGGCCCTTGGCCAGCGGCATCACGTCGGGCACGATGCCGGCCCACTGGTGGGCAAACCATTTCCCGGTACGGCCCATGCCGCACTGCACTTCGTCGATCATCAGCAGCCAGTCTTTTTGGGTGCACAGCTCGCGCACTTGTTTCAGGTACTCCACGCGCATGGGGTTCACGCCGCCTTCGCCCTGGATGGTCTCGAAGAACACCGCCACCACATTGGGGTTGCCTTCGGTGGCTTTTTTCAGGGCTTCGATGTCATTGACGGGCACGCGCACAAAACCTTCCACCAGCGGGCCAAAACCTTCCTGGATCTTGGCGTTGCCGGTGGCGCTCAGCGTGGCAATGCTGCGGCCATGGAAGGCCTTCTCGTAGACCACGATCTCGGGGCGCTCAATGCCTTTGTCATGGCCGAACTTGCGGGCCAGTTTGAGCGCCGCTTCGTTGGCCTCCAAACCTGTGCAGCAGAAAAACACATTGGTCATGCCCGACAACTCGACCAGCTTGGCCGCCAGCACTTCGGCATTGGGCACGTGGTAATAGTTGCAGCTGTGGATGATCTTGCCGATCTGGTCCTGCAAAGCGGGCACCAGCTCGGGGTGGTTGTGGCCCAGCGTGTTCACGGCGATGCCGCCCAGTGCGTCCAAATACGACTTGCCATTGACGTCCCAGACTCGGCAACCCTGACCATGGCTGAGTGCGATCGGCAGTCGGCCATAGGTGTTCATGGTGTGCGGTGAGGCGGCTTCAATGAAAGCGGACATGCGTGAACTCCTGAAATAAAAATCGGCCCAACGAAGAGGGCCGCTGAAACGAGATTTTAGAGGCAGAACGGAACAGCTTGGCCGCAATGCTTGCAGGGGTTTTTCGATAGACCCTTGATCGGCTTAAGTCTTATATAAGATACAATACTCGGGTAAACCAGTGCTCGGCGATCCCGGTCACTGGAAAGTCTTCACTCACACCTCTATCCGATGGTTTCCAACAACGCCAAAGAAGTTTTCATCCAGGGCATCACCCAGGATGGCCGAACATTCCGCCCCAGTGATTGGGCCGAGCGTTTGGCGGGCGTGATGAGCCAGTTTCGCCCCGGTGGCGCGACCCCGGGCAGCCACCTGAGCTATTCGCCCTGGTGCATTCCCACCACATTGGGCGGCATCAAATGCGTGGTGGTCCACAGCGACCTGCGCGACTACGACGTCATGGCCTGGGACTTCGTCATGAACTTCGCCCGCGACAATGGCCTGCAACTGGCCGAAGCCTGCTTGCTGCCCGACCCGCCACCGGCCAAATAATCATCCCCCCAAAACATCAAACCGCCTTCGGGCGGTTTTTTCACGCATCGAAACCACAAATGAAAAAACCGCCCGAAGGCGGTTTAGTTTCGCTGACAGCGCACCCGTTTCAAACGGCGGCCAGAAGATTCCGGCCGGGCTGTTGATCTTTAAAAGCGGATCAGGCTGCAGCCAGGGCCAAGGCCTTGACTTTGGCGCTCAGGCGGCTCTTGTCGCGAGCGGCCTTGTTCTTGTGGAAGATGCCCTTGTCGGCGATCGTGTCCACAACCGCTTGCATCTTGGCAAACAGTTCGGTGGCTTTGGTCTTGTCGCCAGTCAGAACAGCTTTTTCAACGTTCTTGACAGCGGTACGGTATTTGGAACGCAGCGAAGAGTTTGCAGCGTTGATCTTGATGTCTTGACGGACGCGTTTACGGCCGGAGGCAAGACGGGGGTTCTTTTTCTTTGGCTTAGCTGATGCCATGATGATTTCCTTTGGGGTCTGAGGATGTTGTCGGCGAACCCAGCATTCTAGCAGAACCTATCGGCCATTTCTCCCCCTGCAGGCCAAGCGGTCAAGACAGGGGCAAGAGGTGGCCTTGGGCCGCTACACTCCTTGGCTGTGAGCCTCCTACGTTCTGCCTCTGTTGTTTCCATTTTCACGCTGGCCTCCCGAGTGACGGGGCTGGTGCGCGAGCTCTTGATCGCCTCGGCTTTCGGTGCCAGCGCCTTGACCGACGCCTTCAACGTCGCCTTTCGCATTCCCAACCTGTTTCGCCGCCTGTTTGCCGAAGGCGCTTTCAGCCAAGCCTTTGTGCCGGTGCTGGCGGCCAACCGGGCCCAGCACGGCGACAAAGCCACCCAAGATGTGATCGACAGCGTGGCCACGGCCTTGGCCTGGTCGGTGTTGGCCTTGTCGGTGCTCGGCGTGATGGCCGCACCCTGGCTGGTCTGGGCCTTGGCCAGCGGCTTGCAGCAAGATGCCAAGGGTTACCAGTCGGCGGTGCTGATGACCCGCTGGATGTTCCCCTACATCGCCTTCATGTCGATGGTGGCCTTGTCGGCCGGCATTCTGAACACTTGGAGACGCTTTGCCGTGCCTGCGGCCACGCCCGTACTGCTCAATGTGAGCGTGATCGCCGCCGCCTTGGGCCTGTCGCCCTGGCTGGCTGCCCAAGGCATCGAGGCCGTTTATGCCTTGCCTGCAGGCGTCATGTTGGGCGGCTTGTTGCAGCTGCTGGTCCAGATCCCCGCGCTCAAGCGTTTGGGCTTGCTGCCGCGCATTGGCTTGAGCCCATCGGCCATTCGCCACGCCTGGAGCAATCCGGCCACCCGCAACATCTTGCGCCTCATGGCACCTGCCTTGCTGGGCGTGGGCGTGGCGCAGATTTCCCTGCTCATCAACACACAAATCGCTTCACACCTGGCCCCTGGCAGCGTCAGTTGGCTCAGTTATGCCGACCGTTTGATGGAGTTCCCCACCGCCATGCTGGGCGTGGCTTTGGGGGCGGTGTTGATGCCTCAGTTGGCGGCGGCCAAGGCCACGGGCGACGCCGACCGCTACGCCGCCATGCTGGACTGGGGCTTGCGCCTGGTCTTGCTGCTGGCCTTGCCCTGTGCGGCGGCGCTGCTGGTGTTCTCTGAACCTTTGGTGGCGGTGCTTTACCACTACGGGGCGTTCAGCGACCGCGATGTGCAGCAAACCACCTTGTCGCTCACCGGCTACGGCATTGGGCTCATGGGCCTGGTGGCCATCAAGGTGCTGGCTCCGGGTTATTACGCCAGCCAAGACATCCGCACGCCGGTCAAGATCGCGGTGGTGGTGTTGGTGATCACGCAGCTGTTCAATCTGTTGTTTGTGCCCTGGCTGCAGCATGCCGGTCTGGCTTTGTCCATCGGTTTGGGGGCATTGGTCAATGCGCTGTGGCTGTTGATCGGCTTGCTGCGCCGCGGCAGTTACACGCCTCAGCCTGGCTGGTTGCGCTTTGCCCTGCAGGTGGTGCTGGCCACCAGCTTGCTCACCGCCTTGTTGTGGCTGGCTGCGCACCAACTGCAATGGGTGGTTTTGCGCCAGACACCTTGGCTGCGCATTGGCTGGATGCTGGCGGTGCTGACGGCTTCGGCCTTGCTGTACTTTGGCGCTTTGTGGGCCACGGGCCTGCGCTTGAAGGCTTTCCTCAAGCGTTGAACGGGCACAGGTCAAACCATGGATTTGAAATTTGAACCCGTCTCGCCGCTGGACTACTTTGCCAGTCTGGTGCAAAGCGATGCGCATTTCCCCTTGCTGGAAGCCGCTGCCAGCCTGGCCCAGGACGAAGAGCCCGAGCTGGATGTGCAGCATGTGCTGGACGATGTCGAGCGGCTGCTGAAAAAAGTCATGCTCCGCATGCCCGCAGAGGCCGATGGGCTGGCCCGCCTGGCCATCCTCCATCAGGTGTTCTACAAAGATCTGGGCTTCGGGGTCAACGCCAACGATTACTACGCCCCCGAAAACAGCTACCTGCAAGAAGTTTTGCGCACCCGCCGAGGCCTGCCGATTTCATTGGCCGTCATTTGGCTGGAACTGGCGCGTGGCTTGGGGCTGAACGCGCAGGGCATTTCTTTTCCGGGACATTTTCTGGTTAAGGTGGCGCTCGAAGACGGGCTGGTCGTTTTGGATCCCTTGACCGGCGAGTCTTTGGGCGTGGACAACCTGGCCGACCGATTGGGGCCTTACCGCGACGATGTGGACTGGGCTGCTGGTGCCGATCTGGACGGCGGTGAGACGCCTTTGGGCTTGTACCTCCAAGCGTGCCCGCCGCGTGATTGGCTGGCCCGCATGCTGCGCAACCTGAAAGAAGTGTTCAGGGCTCAGGAAGACTGGCCTCGCATGCTGGCGGTGCTCAACCGTCTGGTGGTGCTCTTGCCCGAAGCCTGGGACGAGCGACGCGACCGGGGTCTGGTGCATGCTGAACTGGGTCACACGCAAGACGCCATGCACGACTTGCGGGTGTATTTGGGCGCAGAGCCTGCCGCTCACGATCAGGCCGCGCTGAAAGTCCGGCTGAGCGAACTTTCAGGCGACGCCTGATGCCGCTTTAAGCGACGACGACTTGTTCGCCGCTGCCCTGAGGGGCGATGGTGCCGATGGTGTAGACGGTCTCGCCCAGCTCGCGCAGGGTTGCGGCGCAGCTCTCGGCCTCGGCCGCATCCACCACCACCACCATGCCGATGCCGTTGTTGAAGGTGCGGTTCATCTCGATGTCGTCAATGCCAGCGGTCTTTTGCAACCAGGCAAACAACTCGGTCTGGGGCCAGCTGCCTTTTTGCAGGTGAGCGGCCAGGCCTTCGGGCAGCACGCGAGGGATGTTTTCGAGCAAACCACCGCCGGTGATGTGGGCCAGTGCCTTGATGCCAGAGGCATCTTCCGTGCTCGGGTGTTTGGCCAATGCGGCCAACACGTTGAGCACGTACAGGCGTGTGGGCTCCATCAGGGCTTGTTTGAAGGGCTTGCCGTCCAGCGTGGCGGGGGCTTCTGAGCCAGCGCGCTCGATGCACTTGCGCACCAAGCTGAAGCCGTTGGAGTGCACGCCAGCCGAGGCCAAACCCAGCACCACGTCACCAGCCTTCACGTTTTGGCCGGTGAGGATTTTGGATTTTTCGACCGCGCCGACCGCAAAACCGGCCAGATCGTATTCGCCCGCAGGGTACATGCCGGGCATCTCGGCGGTTTCGCCACCGATCAGGGCGCAGCCTGACAGTTCGCAACCCTTGGCAATGCCGCCGACCACGGCAGCAGCGGTGTCCACGTCCAGCTTGCCGCAGGCAAAGTAGTCGAGGAAGAACAGGGGCTCGGCGCCTTGCACCAGCACGTCGTTCACGCTCATGGCCACCAGGTCGATGCCCACGGTGTCGTGCATGTTCCATTCAAATGCCAGCTTGAGCTTGGTGCCCACGCCGTCGGTGCCGCTCACCAGCACGGGTTCTTTGTAGCGCTTGGGCACTTCAAACAGGGCACCGAAGCCGCCGATGCCGGCCAACACGCCTTCGCGCATGGTTTTCTTGGCCAGGGGCTTGATGCGTTCGACCAGGGCATCGCCTGCAACGATGTCAACGCCGGCGTCTTTGTACGAAAGTGGGGTGTGGCTCATGGTTTCGGCCCAGCAAGGGCAAGTAAATGGGGTACGGGGGGCCAATAAACGGGCTGGCAGACTAAAATCAGCGCTTATTTTAAGGGTTCACCCTGACCGATCTTTCAACCCTTTCACAAAAGACGAGCCCCACTTGCAGCAACCCGTTCCATTTTTGATGTCCCGCCTGGCCGCCTGGGGTGGCGTCACGGCGTTTGTGGTGCTGTTTTTCTGGCTCTTGGCACCTGTGCTGGCCCCCTTCATCGTGGCGGCTGTTTTGGCGTATGTGCTCCACCCCTTGGTACTCAAGCTGGTCGGCCTGACGAGAGGGCGCTTGCCCAAGCTGTTGGCCGTGGTGCTCGTGGAGGGCGTGGCCATCATGGCCTTGCTGGGCATCGTGCTGTTGCTGGTGCCGATCTTGTTGCGCGAGTGGCCCTTGCTCAAGCAGCAAATCCCGCCTTTGCTCGATGCCTTGAACATTTCAACGCAGCCTTGGCTGGCCCAAATGGGGATCCATGTTTCACTGGATCTGACCGAGTTGAAAAGCCAGGTGGTCGACTACCTGAGCGCCAACCGTGAAGACTGGTGGTCGCCCCTCATGTCCTCGATCAAGCTGGGGGGCAGTGCCGCGCTGGCCTTGGTCGGCTTTGTGGTGCTGGTGCCGGTGGCTTTGTTTTATTTGCTCATGGACTGGACCGGCCTGATGAGCGCCACCGCCACACTGGTGCCGCCTGCCTGGCGCGGCGTGTTCGACGGCTTCATGGACGAGTGCGACACGGTGCTGGGCGAATACCTGCGTGGGCAATTGCTGGTCATGCTGTGCTTGGCGGTTTATTACGCTGTTGGCCTGTCGCTGTTCGGTCTGGATCTGGCCTTGCCGATCGGCATCTTCACGGGCCTGGCGGTGTTTGTGCCCTACCTGGGCTTTGGCCTGGGCCTGGTCTTGGCCCTTCTGGCGGGGCTGCTGCAGTTTGCCTCCAGCCAAGCGCTGGTCATGGTGGCTGTGGTGTTCGGTTTGGGGCAGTTGATCGAGAGCATCGTGCTCACCCCCCGCCTGGTGGGCGAGCGCATTGGCTTGCATCCGTTGGCGGTGATCCTGTCTTTGATGGCCTTTGGTCAGTTGATGGGCTTTGTCGGCGTTTTGATCGCTTTGCCGGCCAGCGCCGTGCTGCTGGTGGGCTTGCGCCGATTGCGTGCGCGTTACCTGAGCAGTGCGCTTTACCAGTCCGGTGGTGACTCTGGGTCAGACGCCGCATGAAGCAGCTGGCGCTGGACATCGGCTTGGCCTGCGTGCCAACGCTGGACAATTTTTTTGCAGGCCCCAATGAGGCCGCAGTCAGCCACCTGCGTTTGTGGACAGCTGGCGGCACCCGTGCGCCCGTGCCCAGTTATGTGTGGGGCGAGAGTGGTTCGGGCAAAACCCATTTGCTGCAAGCTGTGCACCATGCTTTCAGCGAGCAAGGTGCCCGCGTTGGCTGGCTGGACGCGCACACCATGAACCCGCCCGAGTTCAACGACGACTGGGTGGCCGTGCTGATGGACGATGTGCACCTGTACAACTCGGAGCAGCAACACACGGCTTTCAACTGGTTTGTGAATGCACTCACTCCCCGCGTGGGCACGCCGCGTTGGGTGCTGGCGGCAGGTGCCTTGCCCCCGGCTGACCTCAAGTTGCGAGACGACCTGCGCACCCGCTTGGGCTGGGGCCATGTTTATGCCTTGCAGGTCTTGGATGAGCCCGAACGCCGCGCGGTGCTGCGTCAGGCGGCCGATGCCCGAGGCCTGTTTTTGAGCGATGAAGTCATGTCCTACATGCTCAACCGCTTTTCGCGTGATCTGGGCAGCCTGATGCAGCTGCTGGACCACCTGGATCAATATGCTTTGCAAACGCAACGCGCCCTGACCATTCCCTTGGTGCGCGCGATGCTGGAGAACGAATGAAACTCGCGCTGTTTGACCTCGATCACACACTCTTGCCGATCGATTCGGACCACACCTGGGGCGTCTTCACCACCGAGCTGGGCTGGAACGACCCGGCGGTGTTCAGTCAGCGCAATGACGAGTTTTACGCCCACTACCAGGCCGGCACACTCGACATTCACGACTACGTGCGCTTTGCCACCCAGGCCGCGCTTGAGCGTGGTGCTGCCGAAGCCGCCCGTGCGCACGACCGCTACATGGACGAAGTGATTCGGCCCCGCATCACGCCCGAAGCGCTGGCGCTGGTACGATCGCACCAACACGCGGGCGACACGGTGATGATCGTGACGGCCACCAACGAGTTCGTGACCCGACCCATCGCCCAGGCCTTTGGCGTGCACGAATTGATCGCGGTGGAGCTCGAACGCGATGCCACAGGCTGGATCACAGGCGAGATCAAAGGCACCCCTTCCTTCAGAGAGGGCAAAGTCACCCGTGTGGCGCAGTGGCTGGCCCAACAAGGGCTGGACTGGGACGATGTGGAGATGAGCTTTTACTCGGACTCCATGAACGACCTGCCGCTTCTGGAAAAAGCCCACCATCCGGTGGCAACGAACCCTGACGCTCGGTTGCGTCAACTGGCCACAGAGCGTGGCTGGCGCATCCTCGAACTGTTTCAAGAATGATCAAAAAATTCATCACCAAGCTGCTGGGCAAACCGGCTGGCGGCAACAAGGCCCGATTTGGCAGCCGCACCGAAGTGCCCGCCTCGGTGCACCGCATCGACCCCAACCTGGTGGACGAGCGCGCCATCAACGTCACGCGCACTCTGCAGCAAGCCGGTTTCGAGGCTTACATCGTGGGCGGTGCCGTGCGCGATTTGCTGCTGGGCCTGCGCCCCAAAGACTTCGACGTGGCCACCAATGCCACGCCCGAGCAGGTCAAGGGCCTGTTTCGCCGCGCCTTCATCATCGGCCGCCGCTTTCGCATTGTCCATGTGGTCTATGGTCGGGGCCGAGAGCATGAAGTGATCGAAGTCTCGACCTTCCGTGCTTACCTCGACAACGCCGCTGCCGAGCAGGTCAAGGGCAACGAGCGCACCAGCAAGCGCCAGCTCGAAGGCATCCAGCACGCGGTGGATTCGAGCGGCCGCGTGCTGCGCGACAACGTCTGGGGCCCGCAAGACGAAGACGCCACGCGCCGCGACTTCACCGTCAACGCGATGTACTACGACCCTGAAACCCAGATTGTGGTGGACTACCACGGCGGCATTCAGGATGCGAAGAAACACACGCTGCGCATGATTGGTGACCCGGCCACGCGCTACCGCGAAGACCCGGTGCGCATCATCCGCGCCGTGCGTTTTGCGGCCAAGCTCAACCAGCTGGGTTTCAAGCTCGAAGCTAAAACCGCCAAGCCGCTGGTCGAAGCCGCCACCTTGCTGGCCGATGTGCCGCAAAGCCGCTTGTTTGACGAGATGCTCAAGCTTTTGCAGACAGGTCACGCGCTGGCCTCGATCGCGCAGCTCAAGCACCTGGGTTTGGCCAAGGGCATTTACCCGCTGCTGGATGTGGTGGTGGAACGCGCCGACAGCGACTTTGTGAAGGCTGCCTTGGCTGACACCGACCGCCGTGTGGGCGAGGGCAAGCCGGTGGCCCCGAGCTTCTTGCTGGCCTGCGTGCTGTGGGCCGATGTGCGTGACGGCTGGGCCGCCCGCCTGGCCCGCAAAGAGCACCCGTATCCGGCTTTGCAGGACGCCATTGACGAAGTGTTTGATGCCCGCATTGGCGATGTGTCGGGCCGCGGCAAGCTGGCCGCCGACATGCGCGAGATCTGGATGATGCAGCCGCGCTTTGAAAAGCGCGTGGGCGCCACGCCTTTCAGCCTCGTTGAGCAAGCGCGCTTTCGCGCAGGCTTTGACTTTTTGCGCTTGCGTGCCGATGCGCAAGAGGTGGATGACACCTTGGCCGACTGGTGGCAAGAGTTCAGCATGGCCAGCGATGCGGAGCGTGAAGACCTGGTGCAAGCGGCCAAAGCCGAGCAGCAGGCCAAGCCCCGCGTGCGCCGCGCACCCAAGCCGCAAGGCGAGGGCGCAGCCCCTCGCGCCGCAAAACCCGCCCCCGAGGCGGCTGACGAAGCCGTGGACAGCGCAGGCGATGAGGGTGCGCCCAAGAAACGCCGCCGTCGTCGCCGCAAACCCGGCGCAGAGCAGGGCGCGGGCAGCGCTGAGTAAAGCCGTGCCCTCATGAGCAGCCGTGAGCCGGTGACCGCTTATGTGGCGGTGGGGGCCAATTTGGGTGATGCCCTGCAGACCGTGAGGGCCAGCATGGACACGCTGGACCAATTGCCGGCCACACGTGGGATGGGCCGTTCGCGCCTTTACCGCACGGCCCCTTTCGAGGCCCAAGGCCCGGACTTCATCAATGCGGTGGTTCGCCTGGAAACCCGATTGAGCGCGCCCGAATTGCTCGACGCCCTGCAAGCGCTGGAAAACCAGGCTGGCCGTTTGCGCCCATATCTGAACGCACCACGCACACTGGATCTGGACTTGCTGCTGTATGGCGAGGCTCGCATGGACAGCCCGCGCCTGACCTTGCCGCATCCGCGCATGTGGGAGCGGGCCTTTGTGCTTTACCCCCTGGCCGATTTGGCGCCTGAATGGGTCACGCCCGCCCATTGGGCCCGCGTGGCGGGGCAACAGATTGAAGCTTTGACACCCGACGCGCCATGACGTTTTTCACCCAATTGCCGATTTCGCTGCAGACGGTCCTCTTGCTGTTGACCAGCAATGTCTTCATGACCTTCGCCTGGTATGGCCACTTGCGCAACATGTCCGCCGCACCTTGGTATGCGGCGGCGTTTGTGAGCTGGGGCATTGCCTTGTTTGAATACTTGTTTCAGGTGCCTGCCAACCGCATTGGTCACACCGAGTTCAGCGTGGGGCAGCTCAAAATCATGCAGGAAGTCATCACCTTGACGGTGTTCGTGCCCTTTGCCGTGGTTTACCTGAAAGAGCCGTTCAAACTCGATTACCTTTGGGCCGCCTTGTGCATGGTGGGGGCGGTTTATTTCATTTTCCGCAGTGGATGAGCGCATGTCAGCCGTTCAGGCTGGCCAGCGGTTAAACTCGCCGCAGTTTGCGAATCTCGTGTTCGCTGTTTTTTTGTCCTCAGGAGTCCCCCATGCTGTTTGGCAAATTGCTGCCCAAAGAAGGCAATTTCTTTGAACTGTTCAACCAACACGCAGAGCGCATCGTGGAGGCCGCTCGTGCCTTCTCGAACCTGGTGGCCAATTACGGCGATGTGCACCTGCGCGAAAAATACAACCGCGACGTGGACAACGCCGAGCATGCAGCGGACCGCGTGACCCAGGAAGTCAACCGCCTGATCCACACCACTTTCATCACCCCGATCGACCGTGAACAGATCCACGCCCTGATCAACCTGATGGACGATGTGGCCGACTTGATTCAGGACTCCGCCGAAACCATGGCCTTGTACGACGTGCGCCACATGACCGAAGAAATCAGCCGCCTGACCGATCTGTCGGTGCGTTGCTGTGAGCGCGTTCAAGACGCCGTCAAGTTGTTGGCCCGCATCGGCGAGCCCGCTGTGGCCGAGTCCGCACTCAAGACCTGCGAAGAAATCGACCGCCTGGAGTCCGACGCTGACCGCGTGATGCGCAGCGCCATGAGCAAGTTGTTTCGCGAAGAAGCCGATGTGCGCGAGATCATCAAGCTCAAGGCCATCTACGAATTGCTGGAAACCATCACCGACAAGTGCGAAGACGTGGCCAACCAGATCGAGGGCATCGTCCTCGAGAACTCCTGATCTGAACCAGGAATCCTGACTATGGAAACCGTACAAGCCGCCTTGTGGGTGGTGATCTTGCTGGTCGCCCTGGCGCTCATTTTCGACTTCATGAACGGGTTTCATGATGCCGCCAATTCGATTGCCACCGTGGTCTCCACGGGCGTGCTCAAGCCCACCCAGGCGGTGGTGTTTGCCGCCTTCTTCAACTTCGTGGCCATCTTCATCTTCCACCTGAGTGTGGCCGCCACCGTGGGCAAGGGCATCGTCCAGCCCGGCGTGGTCGACACGCATGTGGTGTTCGGTGCCTTGGTGGGGGCGATCAGCTGGAACGTGATCACTTGGTACTACGGCATCCCCAGCAGCTCCTCGCACGCCCTGATCGGCGGCATTGTGGGCGCTGTGATTGCCAAGTCCGGCGCAGGTTCGCTGGTGTCTTCGGGCATCATCAAAACCGTCTCGTTCATTTTCGTGTCGCCTTTGCTGGGCTTTGTGCTGGGCTCGCTCATGATGGTCATCGTGGCCAACATCTTCCGCCGTGCTCGTCCGTCCAAAGTCGACAAGTGGTTCCGCCGCCTGCAGTTGGTGTCTGCCGGTGCCTACAGTTTGGGCCACGGTGGCAACGATGCGCAAAAAACCATTGGCATCATCTGGATGATGTTGATCGCAACCGGTTATGCCTCGTCCACTGACGCCTCGCCTCCCGCTTGGGCGGTGGTCAGCTGCTATATGGCCATCGGTCTGGGCACCATGTTCGGTGGCTGGCGCATCGTCAAGACCATGGGTCAGAAGATCACCAAACTCAAGCCTGTGGGCGGTTTCTGCGCCGAGACGGGCGGGGCCATGACCTTGTTCTTGGCCACGGCTCTGGGCGTGCCGGTTTCCACAACCCACACCATCACCGGTGCCATCGTCGGCGTGGGTTCCACCCAACGTGCCAGCGCCGTGCGTTGGGGCGTGGCGGGCAACATCGTCTGGGCTTGGGTGCTGACCATTCCCGCCAGCGCCTTTGTGGCGGCCATTGCCTACTGGATCAGCTTCCAGGTTTTCGTTTAACGCCTGCCGTTCACGGACCTCAAGAAAAAGCCGGACACTGTCCGGCTTTTTCGTTTCATTGGCTGATCAGCCGGGCTTGTTCAATTTGGTACTCAAAGTACATCTGGAAGCTGAAAGCCAGGCTGGACATCAGCACCGCGGTGCCGATCAACAAGGCCGTGGCAATGCCCAAAACCGTGCCCCAATGCGTCTGACCGGCAGCCGCATCAGGGGCTGCTTGCGGGTTGAACTTGGCGTTCCATTTTTCAGGGGTCATCAAGCCATAGACGATGGCATTGAGGGCGCAGCCTGCGATGGTGAAGCCCAAGCATGGGATCAAGACCCAGCTCAGCTGGTCGTCCAGACCGAAAGCTTGCACGCGCTGGATGCCGTAAATGCCCAAAGCGGTCGGGATGGGCAGTGCCCAACCCAAGGTATCGCCCAAGCCGCGCAGGTAAAAGCGGTGCAAGCCCAAAGGACCGCCCCAAAAGGTGAGCCACGTGGCCAGTGTTTTGTTTTTCATGGTGGCGATTATTGCGGAGATGTGCTATCGCCCGCGCCCAAGGTCTTTTCCATCATCACCACATCCAGCCAGCGGTCGAACTTCCAGCCGCAGGACTTGACGGTGCCCACATGGCCAAAACCCACCGAGCGGTGCACGCCGATCGAGCCAGCATTGGCCGAGTCTCCGATCACCGCCAAAAATTTGCGCACCCCGGCCCGCTCGGCTTGGGCGCACAGCTCGGCCAGCAAGGCCTTGCCCAAGCCTTTGTGATGGGCATCGGCGGCCATGTAAATCGAATCCTCGGCCGAAAAGCGGTAGGCCGGGCGGGGTTTGAACCAGTTGCAATAGGCAAAGCCCAGCACCTGGCCTGCCTCTTCCACCACCAGATAGGGCAGGCCCTTGGCCAGCACATCGGCGCGGCGGGCGGCCATGTCGGCCTCGGTCGGCGGTTCGATCTCGAACGTGCCTGTGCCGTTCAGCACATGGTGGCGGTAGATGGCGGTGATGGCCGCGATATCTTCGTCGCGGCTGGGTCGGATCAAGGGCATGGACGCTCCCGTTGTATAATGGTGGGCTTTTCAGTGTGTCACTGGCCGGGTGGCCAGTTGCGTGTCTCAAACGCTGGAAGAAATCGGGTGTCTCGGCATTTGTTCCGAAGTCACCCAACCACCCAAGGATAAATCATGGTTGTTATTCGTCTGAACCGCGGCGGCTCTAAAGCACGTCCTTTCTTCAACATCGTCGTCGCCGACAAGCGCGTGCGTCGTGATGGCCGCTTCCTGGAGCGCATCGGTTTCTACAACCCCACAGCCCGTGGCGGCGAAGAAGGTCTGCGCATTGCACAAGACCGTCTGACCTACTGGAAGAGCGTTGGCGCTCAGGCTTCTCCCACCGTGGAACGCCTGATCCGTCAAGCTGGCAAAGCAGCAGCCTGATCGGCTGATGTCGGTCATGCGTCCACCCTTGGAGACAGCGGTACTGCCCGCTGACGCCATCGAAGTCGGGCGCATCGCCGATGCCTGGGGCATCAAAGGCTGGTTCAAGGTCTTGCCCCACAGCGCCTCGCCCGAGGCGCTTTTTTCTTCCAAGCGCTGGTTCTTGTTGCCGCCCGATCGGCCCATGAAACCCAAGCGCCCCACGGAAGCTGCAGCCGCCAAGTCTGACGCCGCTGCATGGACTGAACCTTTGCTCTTGCGCATCAAGGAGTCCAAAGACCATTCCGACACCATCGTGGCCACCGCCCACGACATCGATGACCGCAATGCCGCAGAGGCTTTGCGCGGTGCGCGCATCTTTGTGCCCCGTTCCAGCTTTCCCAGTGCCGCCGAAGGCGAGTACTACTGGGTCGACCTCATCGGCCTGCAAGTGGTCAACCGCGAAGGCGTGGCTCTGGGTGAGGTGCGTGACCTCATGTCCACCGGCCCCCAAACCGTGCTGGTGATCGAGGCCGCCCCCGAAACCGAAGGTGGCAAGCCCGTTGAGCGCATGATCCCCTTTGTGGGGGCGTTCGTGGACGGTGTAGACTTGCCTGCCAAGCGCATCACCGTCGACTGGCAGCCCGACTACTGATCGGCCTCGGCCGTGGAGGGCCAGATCCATGCGCTTTGACCTCATCACGCTGTTTCCCGAATTGTTTGCGCCGCTGCTCACCAGCGGCATCACGCGCCGCGCCTATGAGGGCGGTTTGGTCGATGTGCACTTGTGGAACCCGCGTGACCACGCCGAAGGCAATTACCGCCGTGTGGACGACCGCTCGTTTGGCGGCGGCCCCGGCATGGTCATGCTGGCCGAACCCTTGTTCAAAACACTCAGCGCGATCCGTGCCGAGCGCAAGGAGGCTGAACCCGCGCCCCTGGTGCTGTTTTCGCCCATCGGGCAGGCCTTGAACCACAACGCGGTTGCCAATTGGTCGCAAAGCACTGGCGCAGTGCTGCTGTGTGGGCGCTATGAGGGCGTGGACCAGCGCTTCATTGACCAATACGTCGATCAGCAAATCAGCCTGGGCGACTTTGTCCTGTCTGGCGGTGAGATTGCCGCCATGGCGCTGCTTGACGCGGTGGCCCGTTTGCAGCCCGGCGTGCTGGGTGACGAAGGCAGCCACCAGCTCGACAGCTTCAACCCAGCGTTGGACGGTTTGCTCGACAGCCCTCACTACACCCGCCCCGAGGTGTGGCAAGGCCATGCCGTGCCGCCCGCGCTGATGTCCGGGCACCATGCCCACATTGAGCGCTGGCGACGCGAACAAAGCCTGCGCTTGACCGCCGAGCACCGCCCCGAGTTGCTCGACCAAGCGCGAGCCCAAGGCCGCCTGAGCCGTCAGGACGAGTCCTTTTTGCAAAAAAAGCTATAATCAAGGGCTTTTCGATCCTCTACCCGCCGCGGTTTGGCTTCAGTTGTGCACATGATGCACGGCGCTCACAGCACAAAACGCCCCTTGTGTAGCGAGGCATGATCGGACGGAGTTCAAAAATGAATTTGATTCAAACTCTTGAGCAGGAAGAAATTGCCCGTTTGGGTAAAGTGATTCCTGAATTTGCCCCCGGCGACACCGTGATCGTGAACGTGAATGTGGTTGAAGGTAACCGCAAGCGCGTCCAGGCTTACGAAGGCGTCGTGATTGCCAAGCGCAATCGTGGTCTGAACAGCGGCTTCACAGTGCGCAAGATCTCCAGCGGCGAAGGCGTGGAACGTACGTTCCAAACCTACAGCCCTTTGATCGCCAGCATCGAAGTCAAGCGTCGCGGTGATGTTCGCCGTGCCAAGCTGTACTACCTGCGCGATCGCAGCGGCAAGTCGGCACGTATCAAGGAAAAGTTGCCTCAGCGCAAAGCAGCCCCAGTGGCCGCTGCGTAAAGCCTTTTTCGAAGGTACAAAAAACCGCCCGGGTTCGCCCGAGGCGGTTTTTTTACGCCTGTTCACAAGTCACGCGCCCATGAAAAAAGGCCTTGCCGGTGAGGGCAAGGCCTTGGATGCTGCAGGGCCGCGAAGGCCCTTGGTGCTTAACCGCGTGTGATTTTCAGCACGCGGGTGCCGCCGCGCTTGCCGTCACCACCACCTGCACCGCCAGCGTTGTGGGGTTTGAAGTTGCCCGCACCGAACTGCTTGGGGCCGCGGGCGAATTTGTCGCCTGCTGCGCCGCGAGGTGCCACGCCGCGTGGGGCGTTGCGGCTGTCGCCACGGTCTTCCCAGCGGCCGCCTTGACGGCCTTCACCGCCACGTGCGTCCTGGCGTGGGCCGCCACGGTTGTCGCGATCCCAAGGATGTGCAGGGGCTGCAGCGCGTGGCTCGAAGCGGTCACCGCCACGGGGCGCGTCGAAGCGTGCATCACCACGACCGTCTTTGCGGGGATCGAAGCGGGGCTCGGCACGCTGTTCAAAGCGAGGCTGCTCATCGCGGAAGTTGCCGCGAGGTGCGCGGTTGTCAAAACCACCGTCGCGGTTGCCACCGAAATCACGGCCACCGCCACCGGAGCGACCACGGAAGCCGCCGCTGGCGTTGGCATAGTTGCGATCGCCACCGAAGCGGTCACCGCCCTTGCCGCCAAAAGACTTGCGAGGGGCTTCAATGCGCGACTTGGGCTCCATGCCTGGAATCACTTCGGCCTTGAAGGGCTGGCGTGTGTAGGACTCGATGTCACCGATCTTGCGGCGGTCACGGATCTCGGCAAAGGTCACGGCCAGGCCATCGCGGCCAGCGCGGCCTGTGCGGCCAATGCGGTGGGTGTAGTCCTCGGCCTTCATCGGCAAGCCGAAGTTGAAGACGTGGGTGATGGTGGGCACGTCGATACCGCGGGCGGCCACATCGGTGGCCACCAGGATCTGGACTTGACCATTGCGCAGCGCCATCAGGCGGCGGTTGCGCATGCCTTGGCTCAAAGCGCCGTGCAGTGCCACAGCCGAGAAGCCGTCTTGCTGCAAGTCGGTGGCCAGGCCATCGCACTCGATCTGCGTGCTGGCAAACACAATGGCTTGGTCGATGGTGGTGTCACGCAACCAGTGGTCCAGCAGCTGGCGCTTGTGCTGGGCGTTGTCGGCCCAGAACAGCACCTGCTTGATGTTGTTGTGCTTTTCCTGGGGGTTGTCGATCTGGATTTTCTGAACCGAAGAACCACCGTCGTGCATCACGCGCATGGCCAGTTGCTGAATGCGGGGCGCAAAGGTCGCGCTGAACATCATGGTCTGGCGGCGCTGGCTGGTCATGTCGTTGATGTCGGCCAGGTCGTCCGAGAAGCCCAGGTCGAGCATGCGGTCGGCTTCGTCCACCACCAAGAACTGCACTTGGTCCAGCTTGATCTGCATGGAGCGCTGCAGGTCGAGCAAACGGCCAGGTGTGGCCACCACCAAGTTGGCGTTTTGCAGCTTGGCAATTTGCAGTTGGTAAGGAATGCCGCCGACCACGTTGGCCACGCGCAGACCACGGGTGTGCTTGACCAGCTCGATCGCGTCATGAGCGACTTGCTGAGCCAGTTCGCGTGTGGGGCACAAGATCAATGCGCCGGGTACGGCTGCCTTGAAATTGCGGGGGGTGGTGGGGTCTTTGCGTTTGGCACGCTTGGGGGTGGGCTCGCCCTTGGCGGCGGCATCGGCGCACGCTTGTTCGAACTCGGCGCGTTCTGCGGCTTCTTGTTCGGCCATTTGCTGAATCAAGGTGTGCAGCACGGGCAGCAAGAAGGCGGCGGTTTTGCCGCTGCCGGTCTGGCTGGAGACCATCAGGTCGCTGTAGCCGTTGGACAGGCCGTCTTTGGAGCCACCTGCGGTGGGCAAAGCCAAAGGAATGGCGCGCAATTGCACGGCGGTGGGTTGGGTGTAGCCCAGGTCGGCCACGGCTTGCACCAGCTCAGGGGCCAGGCCCAGTTCCACGAAACCGTTGGGCACGTCGGCGATGGCTTCGACTTCGGTGGCCTCATCGGCAGTGGCTTCGGGCGCCAGTTCTGGGGTGATTTCGGCCGCAGCGGCGACCATGATTTCGGTGGCCAAGTTGTTCGAAGCTGTCAGGGTAGACGATTCGGTGGTCATGGATGTGTTTTCGGCAGACGACAAGTCGTCCTGCACTGTGTTCAAAGTGTCAGTCATGTGTGTAAATAAAACTCGCACGGAACAACGGCCGCAAATGGATTGCTCTGGCCGCAGGCACCGCAAGGTTGAAAAAACATCAACCATCAAACGGTGCTCGCGAGGGGCGCTGGGCGTGGAGCCTGGCCGCTGTGAGTGACCCTATCGTTGGGTCAAGGCATGAAGGGAGATGTAGGAAACGCTGCACATGGTGTGCAGCGAGCCCACGATTATGACACGGTTCCAGAAAAACCGCTAGGGTTTTCCCTGAAAACGCTCACAACTTGATGAAATGCTCGCGGTAATGCGCCAATTCGTCGATGGATTCGTGCACATCGGCAAGGGCCGTGTGCTTTTGCTGCTTCTTGAAGCTCGAGTACACCTCGGGCTTCCAGCGGCGGGACAACTCCTTGAGCGTGCTCACGTCCAGGTTGCGGTAATGAAAGAACGCTTCCAGCTTGGGCATGAACTTCACCAAAAAGCGGCGGTCCTGGCTGATGGTGTTGCCGCACAGGGGCGATGCGCCTTTGGGAAGGTATTTTTTCAGGAAGGCCAGGATCTGCTCTTCGGCGTCTGCTTCGCTGGTGGTGGAGGCTTTGACCTTGTCGATCAAGCCGCTCTTGCCGTGCGTGCCTTTGTTCCAAGCGTCCATCTTGTTCAGCAACTCGTCGCTTTGGTGGATCACCAGCACCGGGCCTTCAATGCGGGGCGTCAGGTGCGGGCCGGTCACGATCACGGCGATCTCCAGCAGGCGCTCTTTTTCAGGGTCCAGACCCGTCATTTCGCAATCGATCCAGACCAGGTTCTGGTCAGACTTGGCCAATTCGGCCACTTCGGGGGCGGTGGTGGTGTTCACTTCAGACATGCCTTGATTGTCGCTGAAGCTCAAGGGCATGCCTCGCGCACAGGGGCGGCTCCTACAATACCCGCATGGTGCGACTCGCGTCGTTTCATAGCTGTTCTTGTGACAGCATTCAACTAGAGATTTTTCTCCTCTGTAAGAGGGCTAAATCCACCTCTTAAATGAGGGTAAAAACTTGTGTTGCCGAGAGGCT
>Ga0228698_1000027_pt1 | contig 161952 bp, 146 predicted proteins | sample McNCre117_Aug_MG_FD_178015 | JGI IMG/M metagenome (GOLD analysis project Ga0228698, IMG submission 178015) | Freshwater microbial communities from McNutts Creek, Athens, Georgia, United States - 1-17_Aug_MG | ecosystem: Environmental > Aquatic > Freshwater > Creek | place: USA: Georgia... | reverse complement strand
TGATCGTGGACGATTCAGCTACATTCAAACCAGTTCCTGCGCGCCTCCCCGGCGCTGCCCACGGCAACCCATATCTGCCGTCCACGATCAGCCTGAAATGGGCGTCCACGATCGCTGAAATACGCACTCGGCGGCGATTCTGTTCATCGACCTGGACGGCTTCAAGCGGATCAACGACACGCTGGGCCACGACGCCGGCGATGAACTCCTGCGCCTGACCGCCCTGCGCCTGCTCGAGCGTGGGCTGGATTGCGACCTGAGCCGCATCGACACCTGCCTGGATGCCTTCGGCAATCCCTGCGAGCGGCTGCCGGAGAACGTGGTCTTTGCGCGCTTCGCGGGCGACGAGTTCGTGGCCATCCTGCCGCGCCAGACGGACCGCGCCGAACTGGCGCGCATCGGTGAGCGCATCGTCGGCGCGCTGGCCGAGCCGTTTCGCATCAAGAACCAGGATGTGCGCGTGGGCGCAAGCGTGGGCATCGCGATCACGCCGGACGACACCTGCGACGCGGGGGAGCTGGTGACCTTCGCCGACCAGGCGATGTACCGCTCCAAGCAGGCCGGCAAGGCCCGCTACTGCTTCTTCGACATGCAGGTGCGCGAGCGCATGCTGGAGGCCGCACGCACAGAGGCCGAGCTGCGCGTGGCCCTGGAGCGCAACGAGCTGCGGCTGTATTTCCAGCCGAAGGTCGGGTTGCTCGATGGTCAACTGCATGGCGCGGAAGCCCTGGTGCGCTGGCAGCACCCGCGGCGCGGCTTGCTGCCCCCGTCCGAGTTCGTCGATCTGGCGGAGCGCTGCGGCCTGATGGCTTCGCTGGGCCGACTGGTTCTGGCCATGGCGGTGGCGCAGTGCCGCCAATGGCTGGATCAGGGGCGGCCTCTGGTCGTGGCGATCAACGTGTCGCCCTCCCAGTTCGTTGAGCCCTGCTTCGTCGATGACGTGCTGGACACGTTGCGGCGCGCGGAGGTGCCGCCGCGCCTACTGTCGATCGAAATCACCGAGTCGATGGCGATGCAGGACTTCGAGGCCACCATCGAGCGCCTGGGTCAGCTGCGCGCAGCTGGGGTGCGCATCGCGCTGGACGACTTCGGCATTGGCTTTTCGAACCTTTCTCAGCTGTCGCGACTCCCGCTGGACATGCTCAAGATCGATCGCTCGCTGGTGACGGGCATCGGGCGGGATCGCAAGAGCGAAGCCATCGTGCGCGCCATCGTGGGCATGTCCCATGCGCTGGGCTGCTACGCGATCGCCGAGGGCATCGAGACCGAGGTCGAACTGGCGTTTCTGCGCCAGCTGGACTGCGACTGTGGTCAGGGCTACTGGTTCGCACGGCCCATGACCGCCGAGGCCTTGGCCGATTGGCAGGGGGCCGCCCGGCCCGAGGCGTCGGCCGTTCAGACGGCCAGCGTCGGGGCGTCCAGCAGCCGCTCGATCTCCGCGGGCGTGGTGTAGCCCTGCACCGACAGGCGCACGAAGACGCGGGCGCGGGCCGCGGCGCAGACCGCGGCCATCAGGCGCTCGACCACCCGCTCGCGCTCGAAGGGCAAGGGGATCTCCACCTTGCGGTACGTCGCGCCCGCGGCGTCGCACAGATGCTGCCAGGTGGCGTCGCAGGCGCCGTACTCCAGGTCGGTGGTCAGGACCTCATCTCCAGCTGCCAGCGCTGCTGCGCCTCCCAGACCTCGCGCGGGCAGGCGCCGAAGGAGCCGTGGTTGAGGCAGACGAGGTCCGGATCGAGCAGGAAGAGGTCGCGCATGGAAGGCCCCAGGGAAGAGGGCCAGTCTATCGACCCTCGCCGACGCGCGCGCGTGAGCTCAGTTCGCCGCCGTCCGGCGCCGCCGCACGGACACGCCCGCGAGCAGGATCAGGCCGGCGAGCATCAGGGCGTGGGTTTCGGGCTCGGGGATGGCCGGCAATTGGGGCGGTGGAGTTGAAGGGCTGGGGGCGTGGTATGTGAAGTCGTCCATGACCCAATATTGGCCGCTGCCCTGGACCACGAATTGAACCCGGTCCACGAGGCCGGTGTAGCCGCTGCCCAACCAAGTGGGGCCGCCGTTCAATCGGACGCTGTGGCTGCTGGAGACCAGCGCATTGTGAAAATAAAGATCGTAGGATACTGAGGAATAAGGGTATCCACTGAAATAGGCGCCGTCAAATATGGAGGTGTCGGCAAAGGAAACGCCCACGCGGTTGCTGTGCGCATAGGCCACGTAGTGGCCGCTGTGGGCGGGGTAGCTGTCCGTGGGCTGCCAAATGTGCCAGCCCTCGCAGCACTGGGCGGCCAGGTCCCAGATCAGGCCCCCATAGTTTTGTGGAACAGACGCCCACGAGCTGCTGGTGACGTCGTCGAAGGTGAGGACGGTGGCCTGCGCCGACGCGCACAGTCCGGCGGCGATCAACGGGGCGATGAGGCGTTTCAAGGCAAGGACCCTCTCCAAAGTTTCGAAATATGGCGATGAGTGCTCGCCTGCACGCCGGTTGCAGGTGACCATTTTCGATGGGTTGCCGCGATGGCGTAGCCCATATTTCAGGGGGAAATGGGATGCCGAAAATGATGAAAAGCGAATGGGGCACCACGCCGCTGCTCATTGGGCGGGCGGGCGCGTGGGGACGGACGCGCCATGAAACGCGCCATGAAAAAAGCCGGAGCGCAGGCTCCGGCTTTCTGTGAAGGGCGAATCGCGAGGGCGAATTGCGAGGGCGGTCTGGCGGGTGCCCGTTCAGCCGCAGGCGCCGACGTAGCCGCAGCTGGTGCAGAAGTCGCAGCCGTCCTTGTGGATCATCGTGGCGTTGCCGCACTCGGGGCAGGGCTTGCCGGCCATGGGCTTGCTGAGCGCCTGGCCCTGTGCCGACGCCTCCGGCTCGGCGCTGGTAGGCGCCGCCGGGCTGGCGGCGTCGTTGGCCGCCGCGGGGGCTTCGAGCACGCCCATCGCGTTGATCGGCTCGCCGGTTTCGTCGAGCACGCCCAGCATGCGGTAGCGGTGCAGCACCAGGCGGGCGACGTAGGCCACGGTGCTGGGCCAGACCTGCTGGCGCTTCTGGCCGGGGATCGGGGCCATGAAGTGGCCGAGCGGCTCACCGACGTTGAGCAGCTTCTTGAGCTTCATGCCGATCCAGGCCGGATCGATCACGCGCATGTCCAGCGAGAGCAGGCGGGCCAGGCCGTCCAGCGCGCGCGGGTAGTTGCCGGCAAAGCCGATCGCGCAGGGGCGGGTGACGTGGCCGCCCTCGGGCGTGGGCAGGCTGACTTCCTTGAGCGTCAGGGTGAACTGCTCGCCGGTGGCGGGGTTGTCGATGTCGACCGCCCAGGCCAGGGTGCCATCGGTGCCGGTGCGCGGCTCGCTGCGGCTGAACATCGCGTCGATCACCGGGGTCGGGCCGCCTTCCTGCAGCGCGCCGAGCTGCTCGCAGCGCCAGCGGATCACCGCCGCGGTGGCGGCGACGACGCCGGGGAAGAGGCGCTTCTCGCCGCTGGGCGGGAAGGGCATCTCGAACGAACGCTCCTCGGCGACGGTGGCGAGCGCGTCGAGCTTGAGCTTGAGCCAGCTCGGGTCGTTGGCGCGCATGTCCAGCGACAGGGTCTTGGCCAGGGCGCCCAGGCCGCGTGGCTGCTCGGCGCCGTTGACCCAGACCTCGAAGGGCACGTTGCGGTCGAACAGGCCGGCGTCGGGCCCCGCTTCGGCCGGCAGTTCGCCGACGAAGAGGGCGAAGTCGCCGTGCGGGTGCTGGATCATGTAGCTCCAGGCCGGGTTGCCACCGTGCATGTCCGGCCGCTTGGGCCAGCGCAGCGAGGCCAGCACCGGCTGAGGCAGGCGGTCCAGGCGCAGGCGGCGGTTGGCGGAGCTGGCGTCTACCTCCGGAACCTGCACGGTCAGCGGCGGCGGCTCGGCGGCCTTCGGTTCCTCCGCCTTGGGCGCTTCAGCCTTGGGCGGCTCGACGCTCAGCACCGAACCCAGGATGCTGTTGGGCCGGTAGGTGGCCAGGCCCTTCAAGCCGGACTTCCAGGCCACCGTGTAGAGGTGTTGAAAATCTTCGTAGGGGTAGTCGGCCGGGACGTTGACGGTCTTGGAGATCGCGGTGTCGATGCAGGGCGCCACGGCGGCGACCATGGCCTCGTGCGCCTCGGCGCTCATTTCCAGCGCGGTGACGAAGGCCTCGGTCAGCGGGGCGTTGGGGCCCTTGAGGTGGCGGAACAGGCGCCAGGCGTGGTCCTCGACGTTGTAGATCTTGTGGCTGCCGTCGGCCTCGCGCTTCTTGCGGGTGTAGGTCCAGCTGAAGGGCGGCTCGATGCCGTTGCTGGCGTTGTCGGCAAAGGCCAGGCTGATGGTGCCGGTGGGCGCGATCGACAGCAGGTGCGAGTTGCGCAGGCCGTGTTCGCGGATGCGGTCCTTGACCGAACCGGGCAGGCGCGAAGCGAAGCTGCCGCGGCTCAGGTACAGGTCGGCGTTGAACAGCGGGAAGGCACCGCGCTCCTGGGCCAGCTCGACGCTGGCGTTGTAGGCGGCGTCGCGCATGACCTCGCTGATGCGACGGGCGGCGTCGCGCGCGGCCGGCGTGTCGTAGCGCAGGCCGAGCATGATCAGCGTGTCGCCCAGCCCCGTGAAGCCCAGGCCGACGCGGCGCTTGTTGGCCGCCTCCTGCTGCTGCGCGGGCAGCGGCCAGACGGTGGCGTCCAGCACGTTGTCGAGCATGCGGGTGGCCACCGCGCAGACCGCGGCGAAGCCCTCGTCGTCGAAGCCGGCGTCGGCCTCGAAGGGGTTGACCACGAAGTGCGTCAGGTCCACCGAGCCCAGGCAGCAGCAGCCGTAGGGCGGCAGCGGCTGCTCGGCGCAGGGGTTGGTGGCGGCGATGGTCTCGCAGTAGCCGAGGTTGTTGTCGTGGTTGATGCGGTCCAGGAAGAGCACGCCCGGCTCGGCGTGGTCGTAGGTGGAGCGCATGATCTGGTCCCACAGGTCGCGTGCGCGCACCCGGCGGTAGGTCCAGAGCCCATCGGCGCGCTGGTAGGCCCCGGCGGCCTTCTGCTTGGCACCGGGCTCGGCGCGATGCACCAGCTCGACCTCGCCGTCGATCTCCACCGCCGCCATGAAGGCGTCGGTCACGCCCACGGAGATGTTGAAGTTGCGCAGGTCGCCCTGGTCCTTGGCGTGGATGAAGGTCTCGATGTCCGGGTGGTCGCAGCGCAGCACGCCCATCTGGGCGCCGCGGCGCGCCCCGGCGGATTCCACCGTCTCGCAGCTGCGGTCGAACACGCGCATGTAGCTCACCGGGCCGCTGGCGTGGCTCTGCGTCGAGCCCACCCAGGCGCCCTGCGGGCGGATGCGGCTGAAGTCGTAGCCGACGCCGCCGCCGCGGCGCATCGTCTCGGCCGCTTCGGTCAGCGCGGTGTAGATGCCGGGAAAGCCGTCCTCGGCGTCGGCGATCGAGTCGCCCACCGGCTGGACGAAGCAGTTGATCAGCGTGGCGCTCAGCGTGGTGCCGGCGGCCGAGGCGATGCGCCCGGCCGGCACGAAGCCACGCTCCTGCGCCCAGAGGAAGCGCTCTGCCCAGCCGGCGCGGGCCTCGGGGGCCTCGACCGCGGCCAGGGCCTGGGCGACGCGGCGGCGCACCGCGGCCACGTCGGCCTCGTCGCCTTTGGCATATTTTTCAATGAGAACTTCAGCGCTGATAGGCTGAGGGGGCAAATTGGCCGCGCTGCGGGGTTCGGCAGCGGCTGCGGCGGCCTGGGCGGCGGCGGCAGCGGCTTGGGCCGCAGCGGGGGAATCGGCCGGAAAGAGGGGCATGTCCTGCCCGAGCAGTTCGTTCATCGCGGTCATCCTGTTCAGGCATACAGCCTACGACGGCAGCGGGTCTCCTCTCCCGCCACCCGCCGATGCCCGCTCCGATCCGGTGCGGGGGTGGCGCGGCAAGCCCGAAGCGTCTCACAAAAGGGCGACGCCGGCATGGAGCCGGCGCAGTTCAAGGCGTCGCACTCTGACCTTTGTGGCGCCATCTGGCAAGCGATGCCACCGCGAGCCACTCTGGCTGTTGTCAATGTGCTCACACCTTGTTGCATTCCTGCCCGAGGTCGAAGCCGAGTCCTGCCCAGGCCTTGATGCGACGCAAACGCTCACCTGCACAGGGTATGGATAGTCTTTCTTGTCGCCGTCAGCCTGTTGTCAGCGCGCCGAAAGGCCGCCGACCGCCTGCTTGAGCGGCGGAACCAGAGCCTGTTCCAGAGCCGTTTCCGGAACCGAATCCACAGGAGGTTCCACCCATGTTGCCCGCTGCCCCGCCCGCCTCCGATGCGCCGGAAATGCTGCTGTCCGGTCCGGTCGATGCCCTCTTGCGCACCCTGGATGAACTGCGTCACGTCTGCGACCCGGCCGTGGGTGAGAACATCGTCGACCTGGGACTGATCGAATCGCTGAGGGTCACCGACGGAGAGGCCGAGTTGCGGCTGGTCTGCCCCGGTGCGAGCTGCCCGCTCAGCGACCTCACCGCCGACGTCGCCTTCCGCGCGATCCAGCGCGCCCTGCCCGACACCGACATTTACCTGACCCACGACCTCGACGTGGAGTGGAGCCCCGCGCGCGCCAGCGCCAGCACCCGGCGTCGGCTGGGCTGGGCGACGCCCTGACGTGAGGCGCCCGATGCGGTGAGTGCCGACGGCCTGCGCTCGCGCAGGCGTCGCAGTCCAGTCACAACGCCGCCCCATGGGGCGGAATCAACGTTCGCGTAAGCCGCGCAGGTGCATCATCTCGCCATGTCATCGAATCGACAGGCCATCTGGATCCTGACCGCCCAACCCGAGCCCGCCAAAGCCGGCTCATCGCCCGCACCTCGGCTGAGTGGCCAGCCGCTGTTGGTCGAGCGGGTCATGGCGCGCCTGGCGCTGCTGCGAGATCCCGCGACCGGGGTGGATGTGGTCGCTGGCGGACGGGTGGTCGCGCTGGAGATCGGCACCGACGAGGCCACGCTGACGCTGCGCATCGGCAGTGGTCACTGCGACACCGCCCATCACGTTGCCGAAGAGGCCTTTGACATCCTGCGCGCCGAATTGCCGGGCCGGGATCTCTACCTGAGGCATGTCCAGGCGACGCCCTGCGCGCCATCCCCCGACGCTCCGCTCTGACCCCAGAAGGGGCCCAGAAGGGGGCGACTTAGCCCCGCCCGACGAAGGGCATGGCGGTGGCCATCACGGTCATGAACAGCACGTTGGCGCTCAGCGGCAGGTTGGCCATGTGGACCACCGCGTCGGCGGCGTGGCTCACGTCCATCACCGGTTCGACCTTGACCGAGCCATCGGCCTGGCGGATGCCGGCCTGCATCGCCGCCGTCATGTCCGACGCGGCGTTGCCGATGTCGATCTGCCCCACGGCGATGTTCCAGGCCCGCCCGTCCAGCGCCGCGGTCTTGGTCAGGCCCGTGATCGCGTGCTTGGTGGCGGTGTAGGCCACGGAGCCCGGGCGCGGGGTGTGCGCCGAGATCGAACCGTTGTTGACGATGCGCCCGCCCTGCGGGGTCTGCGCCTTCATCTGGCGAAAGGCGGCGCGGGTGCACAGGAAGGCCGCGGTGAGGTTGACGTCCACGAGGCCCCGCCAGGTGTCGAGCGTCATGTCCTCGATCGACACGCCCTTGGCGAAGGCCCCGGCGTTGTTGAACAGCAGGTCGAGCCGACCGAAGCGGGCCACCGCGGCGGCGAACAGGGCGTCCACTGCGGCTTCCCGTGTGACGTCGGCGGGCACCGCCAAGCAGCGCGCAGCGACATCGTCCGCCGGCTGCTCGGCCACGGCCTCGTCGATCACCGCCTGCAGGGGCTCAGGGCGGCGCCCGGCCAGCACGACGCACCAGCCCGCGCGCAGCAGCGCCAGCGTCGTGGCCCGGCCGATGCCGCTGCCGGCGCCGGTGACGAGGGCGATCTTGGGGGGGGCGGAGTTCTTCATGGCAGCACTGTGGTTCATCAGCCACTCATTGGGGTCAGGGCGTTGGGGCCTCACTTTAGTCCTGTGAAGGCGCCGAATCAGGGTCTTGTGGCTCGCAGGCCTGTTGTGGCGGCCCCTCGCCATCAAGGCGCATGGGTCCGGTTACTCAATGCCCCTTTGCGCGATAGGTGACTTTCAGTAAACTTTTTGAAATTTGCCGATTTTGGTCGGTGATTAATTCACGGGCAGCACACAAAAGCAATACACGGCTGCCTTCGTTGTGTCACAGGGAGGAATGCCGTGCCCCACGGTCATGCAGGAACAGGGCTGCGCCGAAGGGCCGCTTCAAGCGGCAAGTCCCGGTGTCAGTCATCCCCGGACCGCCACACCGGTGTGCATCGTATGCCCCACAAACTCTCTGCGCCCATGCGCGAGTCTGCCGCTGCGCGCACGCTTTTTCCCTGGTGGTGTGCGTCGCTTCTCTCGCTCAGCTTGATCGGATGTGCCAGCGTGAAGTCGCTAGACACGCTGGCCGCCGCCCCCAGTGCGGGGGGGAGTCCAAGTGCCAATCCTGGCGCAGTCAAGAGCAAGGATCGGCCAGCGCTGACAACGGCGTCGGCGTCGACCGCTCAGGCCACCAACGTCAATCTGGGCAAGAACATGGTGCTCACATTGACGCCGAACGAGCCGCGCACGGTTGGTCAGGCATTGGTCTCAGGCGGGAAAGCGGGGAACGTGGCGGTTGCTTCCGTTGGCCGAGGCGGTGTGAACGCGCCCCCGATGCGCACGCGGGACCAGAAGTCGCTTGCGAAGCTTTTCGCCAAGAAGAACGTGAGCGGCAGCGAGTTGCTGGTCGAGCTCAAGTCGGTCCGAACGTTGTTGCAGAACAAGGGGGTTTCTGCCCTGGTGACCGGGTTCCTGGGCGATTCGTCATCCGGCACGGAAGCGGGTGCCAAGCCCCCCTCGCTGGCGGAGCAGCTGAAGGGGGTCGCCATCGAGGCCGGTCTGTCGGCCCTCGACAGCGGCAGCAGTGGCTCCATGTTCGCATCCAGCGTTGACGCCCTGCGTCAACATTTGAATCTTCTGATCGACGACAGCGGCTCCATGGCCAAAGAGACCATCACGCTGCCGGATGCCGATGGCATGACGCCCCGACAGATGCAGAAGGCAGTCAACCTGGCTGCGATGACGCTGGCCACCCGCGTCTCAGGCCGGATGCTCAATAAGGCTCAGGAGGACTTCAAGGGCATCGAGTCGGAATATGCCGAACTGATCGAACGGCGAGAGAAGGCGGCGACGGTGTTGTACGGCCTGCTTAGCCAGGAAGATGCGGTGCCCTCCGAGGTCAAGGGTAGTTTCAGTTCGGGCGATCTGGAGTTCCTGCGCAGCCGCGTCTCGACGATGTCGCTGGCGCAGTTCTCGTCCGACATGGGCGTGCAGCAACTGGCATTGAACCATCTGAAGAAGAGCGATCCTCAAGCTTGGCAGGACTACTCACGCAAGTCCGGTCACGCTGTCAAGGGAACGCAGGGCATCGTGAAGACGCTGACGGGCGTGGCTGCCTTCGGTGGCATGGCCGCCTATGTGGGGCGCGACGTGGTGTCGATGGCCCGCAAGCGTCAGTACGTGGATCTGGTGCAACTGGCCCCCCTGCTGACGTCGTTCTCTACCGAAGCGGCGCCGCTGCTGTCGTATTCAGCCTCCGCCGCGTACACAGGGGTCGAAGTCGCCCTCAAGCCCACCAAACGCTATCGGGTGCAGAGCGGGGAGTCCAGTGAAGAGGTGGGCTCGGCCGCAGATCTCTTTGCGCTGCTGCACAAGCTGGGCATCGATCCAGCCCTGCAGGCGGCGCTGTTTCGCGATGACCACCCTGGGTTGCTCTATCGCCTGTACCAGTGCGATGCCACCGAGGCGGGCCAGATGCTGGATGCCGCCGTGGAGCCTTCCCTGCGCGACAAGTTCTTTGCCGACTACCGGGTGGGGCCCCAGAGCGAGGCGACTTTTGCCAAGAGCTTGGGGCGCAAGACCGGGGCTTCCAGCAGCCTCGGCGAGGACCTGCTTCAACGGGACCATCGTGAGCGCACCGACGCGCGCTCCCGTCCGATCGCCGACGTGCAAAAGGTGGTGGCGGGCGCGGGCGACGGTGCCGCGGCCCCAGGATTCCGGAACTGGGGCGATGAGCAGATCTTGAGGCTGATCTTCGTGAACCGTGAGGGCAGTGCTCAGCATGCGGCCCTGCAGTTGGGGGGCGTCACGATTCGCCCGGTTCCCACGGCGCAATCGATCTACGCCTACGAAACCCTGGTCGACGGCTGTCGTCGCCACCTGGTTGCACTGGACGGTGACGGCTCAACGGGCGACGCCAGCGCTGGCGACAAAGGCAAGCCGGGCAAATCGCTCAAAGCGGTCAAACCGACCCAACCTGCGAAGGCCGATGGGCAGGCCGTCCATGGGCCCTCGCCGGCGCCGCAGAGCTGATCGAGGGGGCGCCCAAGTTCGGACCATCCCCTGTGAGTTTCTCCTGTGCCCTCCTGTTTTCTCTACCCCAGCACCACGATGAACCACGACCCCCTCCTGACTCGCCGCCTGACGGGCGCCCTGTTGACCACTGGCCTTGTGCTGGGACTGGCGGCCTGCGGCTCCAAACCCAAGCCGGTGGATCTGAATGCGAAGGCCGAGATCCAGAAGACCGAGGGCGGCGTACGCATGCCTGCAGGCGCGGACTACGGCCGCATCGTGGCCGCGGAGAAGGGTGCCAAGACCATCATCTACACCCAGCTCATGGGCATGGGGGATGCGAACAACGAGAAGCTGCTCTTCCCCCCGGCCGTGGCCAAATCGATCGGCGTGACGCCGCTGCAGGTGCAGACGCGGTTCATGGACACCATCGGGGTGACCAAGCGCTATGACGTTCGCAACGTCGACCGCAGCGTGACTGCCGACCAGTCGGATTACCTGGTTGAAGCGATGTTCGTGGGCACCACACAGGAACTGCGCCGCATCGAGGGCGGGGTGCGAGTGGCCGTCACGCAGGTGCGCCTGCGTGCCAACCTCGTCAACCGCTACACAGGGGCACCCGTGTGGGACGCGCCGATCGTCGTTGTCGGAGAAACCGGGGGCAGTACCGGTGACCGAGTGACCTTGGCTCCCAACGAGAACGAAGGGATGTCGGCCGTCCAGCAGCGCCTGGGCCTGGATTACCAACGGGCCATGCAACGCGCCTTTGACAAGCTGGCGGTGCGGTTGGATCTGTCATTGCGGCCCATGGGTAAGGTCACCAGCGTCGATGAGGACAACCTCAGCGTCATTGGCGGCCAGCGCAACGGCTTGCAAGGTGGAGACGAGATGGTGGTGTTCCGCGCCAAGCTCGTGCGCATCGGCAAATTCGACGAGCTGAGCGACATCCGGGCGGTGGCCGCAGTGCGCTGCGACGGCGTGGGTTCCGCGACCAGCCAGTGCGATGTGATCCGCAAGGACCCGCGCTACAAGCCGGAGCCAGGCGACTTCGCCATCCTGACCGATCACTCCGCCCGCGGAACCCGCATGGTCGACTGAGCAGCGCGGCGCCGGCCCATCCGAGGGTGGGTCGTTCCGCGCGATGGAACGAGCCCGACCGTTGCCGGCTGGCTCTGCGTGTTCACGGCGAATCAGCTGTCCTCTCGAAGGAAACTCGATGTCTGACTCACTTCGCGCCATGGCGCGCGCCCCTCAGTCGATGCGCCATTGGTTCTGGGCCCTGCCGTTGACTTTCGGCATGGTCGGCTGTGCCAGTGTGAAGGTGCCGGACCTGGTCGGCGGATCCAAGACGTCGCAAAGCACGACGGTGGCGGCGCCGAAGCCCAAGACGCGCGCCCAGCGTTCGGAAGAGCAGCGCGCCCGCGCCGGCAGCCTGACGGCGCAGCGCAACGGCAATTCAGATGTCCGGAAGGTGAACCTGGTTCTCTCCGACCGAAATGCGCAGGCCCAGGGCGCAACGTCGCCTCAAGGGCGCGACCAGAAGTCGCTCGCCCAGCTGTTCGCCAAGCAGACCGTGACCGGCACGGAGCTGGTGGCAGAGCTCAAGACGATGCGTTCGCTTCTGCAGGGCAAGGGCGTCTCCGGGCTGTCTTCAGCCTTTGCGAGTGACTCGACCTCGACCGAGGCGACCAAACAGCCCAGCCTGCAGGATCAGCTCAAGGGCGCTCTGGTCGAGAAGACGCTGTCGGCCCTGGACAGTGGCAGCAGTGGGTCGATGTTCGCGTCCAGTGCCGATGCGATCCGGGAGCATTTGTCGGCCCTGATCGAAGACACCGGGTCGATGTCGAAGGAAACGATTTCCCTGCCCTCTGCCGACGGCATGACGCAGCGGCAGATGCAAAAGACCGTCAACCTGGCGGCCGTCACGGTGGCGACGCGCGTGTCGGGTCGGATGCTGAAGAAGGCGCAGGAGGATTTCAAGGGGATCGAGGCGGAATACGCCGAGCTGATTGACCGCCGCGAGAAGGCCGCGACCGCGCTCTACGGGGTGCTCAGTGCCTCTGGCGGTGCGGCCGGCGACGGCAAGGCTGGCTTCAGCGAGGCCGACCTGGAGTACCTGCGCGGCCGGGTGTCCAATCTGTCGCTGGCCCAGTTTTCGACCGACATGGGGGTGCAGCAGTTGGCCCTGAACTACCTGAAGGCCACCGACCCGCAGGCTTGGCAGGACTACACGCGCAAGTCCGGCAACGCCATCAAGGGCACGCAGGGCATCATCAAGACGCTGACTGGCGTGGCTTCGTTCGGCGGCATGGCCGCCTACGTCGGCCGCGAGGTGATGACGATGGCCAAAAAGCGCCAGTACGCCGACCTCATCCGTACGGCCCCGATCCTGGCGACCTTCAGCACGGAGGCTGCGCCCTTGCTGAGCTACTCGGCCGAAGCGGCGTACGCGGGCGTCGAGGTCGCGGTCAAGTCCACCAAGCGCTTTCGCGTGAGCGTCGGCGACCGGGTCGAGGAGGTCAGTTCGGCCAGCGACGTGTTTGAGCTGCTGCGCAAGAACGGCGCCGATGCGGCGATGCAGGCCGCACTGTTCCGCAATGACAGCCCTGGGCTCTTGTATCGCCTGTATCAATGCGACGCCACGGATGCCGGCGAGATGCTGGATGCGGCGGTGGACCCTTCCCTGCGGGAATGGTTCTTTGCCGACTACCGGGTGGCTCAGTCTGACGATCCATCGTTCGTTCGTGCCTTGGCCACGAAGACGAGCGGCGCGTCCACCCTCGGCGAGGACGTGCTCCAGCGCGATCACCGCGAACGCACGGATCAGCGCTCGCTCCCGATTGCTGAGCTGCAGAAGACCGTGGCCGGTGACAAGGACGGGCAGACCGACCCCGGCTACCGCAATTGGGGCGACGAGCAGATGATGCGGCTGATCTTCGTCAATCGCGAAGGCACGGCACAGTACGCCGCCCTGCAACTGGGTGACTTGACCCTCCGACCCGTTCCGAGCGCGCAGTCGATCTTCGCCTACGAGACCTTGGTGGACGGTTGCCGCCGGCAGTTGACCGCCGCGGCGCCCAGTGGCGGTCGCAGCAGCAGTGACCCCCCGACCGGTAGCAAGGATCCTGCCGTCAAGCCCGTGAAGCCGGCCGGCTCCACTAAACCCGCCAAACCCGCCAAGGCCGTCCAGTCTGGCCGTGCACCGGTCCCATCGGCCCAGCCGGCCTGACCGTCCCGGTCTGCCGTGCTACTGCGCCCCTCCGACTCCCAGATGCCCGTCATGAGCACTTCGTCCTCTTCCCACCTCGCCACCCAGGTGCCCGCGCTTGAGCTGAACCGTCGGAGTGCACTGGCCCTGCTGGCTTCGCCATGGGCCACGCCGCTCTGGCCGGCCGCCGGGCTGGCCGCCACCGCCCTGAGCGCTGGTCAGGCGGCGCAGGCCGCAGTGCGCACCGACCTGATCACGGTGCTCTACCGCCCGGCCGACCCGCAGGCGCCCACGCGCCTGGACCCCGCCGTGCAGGCCTCCATTCAGGCGCTCGAGACGGAATTCCTTCGGGCGGGTCTGCGGGTCATGCAGCCGTCGGCCGAGGTGTATCGGGTGATGGACCAGGGCCAGAGCGTGGTCGTCACCTTCGCCGACGACGCGGGGTATTCGCTGGTGTTCTCGGCCTACCGGGACCTGCGGGAGGTGCCGCGCGAGGACGGCGGTGTGTGTGAAGTGCGCCTTGAGGGCCGGGTGTTTGTGGGCCGGCACATCATTTCCTCCGAAGAATCGGTGGGGCGCATGTTCACCCGCCTGGACGCTGGGAACCGGGACTACGGCGTGCGCCGGGCGATGGAGCTGGCGGCCCGCCGCGCGGCCGCGGAGCTGTCCGAGAAGATCTCAGGCCGACTCAAGTCGATCAGCCCTACGGAGCTCAACCAGCAAGTCGGCAGCGCCCCCTCGAATGCGATGGTCGTGACCCCGTTGGCACTGCCTACGGAGCCGCTGCCCAATGGAGTGGATGCCGGCTCGGCGCCGATGGCACCGCCCCCGCTGCCCAATGCGCCGTTGACACCGACGGCCCCTGCCGTCGCACCGGCGCCCCAACCCGTGCCGGCACCACAGCCTGCTCCGGCGCCAGCCGCACCACTTCCGGCTCCGGCCAAGCGCTGGGCGCTGGTGGTGGGCATGTCCGACCACTCGTCGCTGCGTGCGAGAGGCCTGGACATCAGCGACTTGCCTGGCGTCGCCCGCGACATGGGCCTGGTGCACCAGATGCTGCGCGAGCTGGACTTTGACGCTCAGAACATCGCGGTCCTGCGCGACGCTCAGGCCACCAGCAGTGCGGTGCGCGGGCACATGAAGCGGCTGGCCGCTCAGGTCGGACCCGATGACATCCTGGTGCTGTTCATTTCCTCGCACGGCGGCAACAAGGATTTCAGCGCCTCGGGCTTTGGCATGCCTGTGCTTGCGGATTTCGCCCCCCGCAACCCCGACAACCTGGATTTCTGGGAGCTGCAGAGCATGGCGCGCAACCTGCGCGGTCGCGTCGTCTGGTTGAACGACACCTGCCACTCCGGAGGGGCGGCCACCAACATCGCGACGGTGCAGGTGTCCGCCCGAGGCGTGCAGGCAGGCATCGGCCTGCGCGGCCCGGACGCCCTGACGGTGGCCCAGGCGGCCCCGCCGGCCATGGCGGGTCAGGACTTCGCCATCTTGACCGCCTCGTCGCCCCAGGAGATCTCGCTGGACACCTCCGAAGGTGGGCTGTTCACCAAGACGCTGGTGCGCGCCGTGCGGGAGACCCGCGGGCGCCTGCCGCTCGGCCAGATGTTTGCCGAGCGGGTTCACGCCCCGGTCGTTGACGCTTCGCGCCGCATCTGCAAGGGCGGCAGTGGCTGCCACGGTCACCCCCAGCAGACCCCCGTGATGGCCGTTGGCGGACGTGGCTACCAGATCGTGCTGTGAAAGGGACCGCGATGATCTCCTCGTTCGAAGCATGGCAGGGCTGGAAGCGCCGGGGTTCGGCCCTGCTGCTTGCCGCCCTGATTCCGGTGGCCGCCAGTGCGCAGGCGCTCTACGCCGGCCGCTGCGCGGTGCGCAACCCGATGCTGCAGGGCACCTACGTGGGCGGCTGCATCGGTGGCTGGGCCAGCGGGCAGGGCCGTGCGGTCGGCCAGGACCGCTACGAAGGCGAGTTCCTCGATGGCCACGCCAGCGGACGCGGCGTCTACACCTGGGGCGATGGGCGACGCTTCGAAGGCGAGTTCCGGCTCGGCCGGGTGCACGGCCCCGCCCGCTTCTTCTACGCCAACGGTGACGTGCTGGAGGGCGACTTCCGCGACAACCAGCTGGTGGGCGTGGGCCGCATGCAGCGCCCCGGTGGTCCGGTTCAGTACGTGGAGTTGCGCAACGGCAACCTGGTGCCGCTGCCGACCGCCCCCCAGGTGGTTTACGCGCCCGCGCCCCAGCCCGTCCCGGGAGCCGCGTCGCCCCCAGCCTTCCAGCCTGCGACCCCAGCCCCACAGAACGGAGCCGTCAGCGCAGTCAGCTGGCAGCCGCAGCTCGACTTCGAGGACATCTTCCCGTCCTACCTGTTTGCCACCGCGACACGCAAGCCCCCACGCGCCACGAAGGAATCAAACACCAAGTCGCTGGGCGATCAGGTGATGGCGTTGAGCGAGCGATCGCTCAATACCCGTGTGCGCCCAGACGCTGCAGCCACGGCGCGCTATGCGGGCGACGCCCAGAGCGATGCATACCTGGGTGACCCTTGGGGTTTGATCGGGGTGAGCGTGCAGTCCCCGGCGCCGGGCACACGGGTGACGGTGCGCGTGACGATCGATGAGATCGCCGAACCCACCGAGGAAACCTTCGTCCTGCCTCGCACCGGCCGCTTCCAGATCTACCCGAAAATTCGCTACCGCTACGAGCGACTAAAGGGCTACACGCAGCCGGCGCCGACGAACGTGACCTGGTCCCTGGCCATTAATGGCCAGGACGCCGGCACACGAACAACAACGACGCGGATCCGATCCATCCAGGATGCGCCTTTCGTTGTACGGACGGCAGAAGGCAGGGAAAGCATTCCATGGATTTTTGCCGGCTTTGTGACTGAGGACGCCACGTGGCTGGATGAGCTGCTCCGGGATGCTTTTGCCAGTAGTTCGATCGCAGCCGTGGGATATCAAACCGATGCAGCCGGAGTACGAAGGCAGGTCAAAGCGGTCTACGACCTGCTGAAGCGTCGCGGCGTCAAATATTCCAACATTGCAACATCATCGGGCACCACCGACCAGGTAATCAGTCAGATCGTGCGCTTCCCGAGCGACTCGATTCGGACGTCCCAGGCAAACTGCATCGACGGCTCAGTGCTCCTGGCATCGGTATTACGGAAAATTGGCATCGAGCCATTCATTGTTATTATTCCTGGGCACGCGTTCATGGGTTATTTCCTGGCCGACCCAGACGTGGCAAACAAAGAGCCAGGAATCGACTTTATCGAAACCACGATGATCGGTTCCGCCGGCTTCGACGAGGCCCGCACCGAAGGTCTGCGCGAATTCGTGGCGGCCCGTGAGAAGGCTCAGGCTCAGGCCCCCCAGGTGGTGGTGGTCAGCCATGCCCGCGCCGCCGGGATCACCCCGATCCCGCGTTGAATCGCGCCGCTCAACCCGGCCGCCCATCCAGCCGCGCGCGCGTCAGGATCGGCCAGTAGCGCCACGCATACAGCCCGAAGCCGGCCGCCCAGAGCGTGGCCGAGGCGTGCACGGCGCCCAGCAGCGCGCCCGGTGCGGCCAGCGGCAGGCCCACGCGCACGACGGCGGCCAGGGCGATGAGTGCGTAGGCGGTCACCTCCCAGCGGTCGGCCTCGAGCAGGCGGGCGGTGTGGCCGCGGGCGGTGCGGGTCATCATGCCAATCGTCAGGCCGCCGATCGCGCCTACCGTCAGGGCGTGGGTGGCCAGGCTGGGCGCCACCCAGCCGGCCTGGGCGGCCGCGCGCAGAAGCAGGTGCAGGGGAATCCAGAGGTAGGCCAGGTGCAGCACCCAGACCAGCGGCACCGCCGTGGTCGCCCGAGGCTGCCAAAGCCCCCAGCGGCGCAGGTGGGCCCCGGCGGCAACCAGGGCGAGGGCGAGGATCAGGGCGTTGCCGGCGGTGGTCAGCCCCGGCCCCGTGAGGCCAGCCAGCGGCGCCAGCACGCCGAACAGCGCGTCGGCGGCCCACAGCGCCAGCACGCTGCCCAGCGCCCAGCGCTCCACCCCCGGCAGTCGCTCGGCGCCGGCGCCGCGCACGCCGTTGTTGGTGAACATCGGGATCACGCGCCCGCCCATCACCGCCATCACGAAGAGCACCGCGTCCAGTGCCAGCTGCAGCCCGGCGCGCCCCAGGCCCGGCAGCACACCCAGCTCGGCGAGGTGGAAGGCCGTCTGCGCCAGCGCGATCGCGACCAGAACGACGGCAAAGAAGTCGTTGCGCCGGTTCTCCCCCGCGCGCAGCGCCCGCCACAGGCCCCAGCCCGCCGCGAGCGGGAAGGCCACGTTCACCGCCAGCACGATCACCGCCAGCGCCGGGCCCGGCCAGGCCCCCAGCGCGAACACGCCCAGGCGACCGGCCGCCCAGAGCGCCACCAGCGCCTGCAGCGGCCGACCCGTGGGCGTGGGCTGGCCGGACCAGTTGCGCCCGGCGGTGAAGAGAAAGCCCACCACCACCGCCAGCGTGTAGCCGAACACCATCTCGTGCGCGTGCCAGAGCAGCCCGGGCAGGCGCAGCGGCAGGCTCGCGCCGCTGAACTGCAGTGCCCAGAGCAGCACCGACAGCGCCGCGAAGGCGCTGGCCACGAGGTAGAAGGGCCGAAACCCCAGCGCCCACAGCGCCCAGCTGCCGAGGGGAACGGTGGGGCGGCGGACTTCTTCGAGCGGGATGAACTGCATGGCGCGAAACCTGACGGCGGTCAATGTGCGCAGTCTGCCAGCGGCGGCCACGTGGTTCGCATGCCCGCAGCGCCAGGGTGGTGGCGAGCTTGATGCGGTTCAAGAAAACGCGTCGCCGCCCGGCCTCGCCACGCCAGAATCCGCCCCATGCCCACTCGCCGCACCGCCGCCACCCACCCCGTGCCGCCGCTGCCCGAGCGGCTGGCCGCGGCGCTGTCGGCGCTGCAGGCCCAGGGCCGACCGGGTGAGCTGGCCGGCATGGCCCGCTTCGGAATGAATCCGATGAATCGCCTCGGCGTCGCGGTGCCGCAGCTGCGCCGGCTGGCGCGCGAGCTCGGCCGCGACCACCCGCTGGCGACCGCGCTGTGGGCCACGGCGATTCCGGACGCGCAGATCCTGGCCGCCTACCTGGCGGAACCCGCGCAGTTCACGGCCGAGCAGATGGACGCCTGGACCCTCGGTATGGCGAGCTGGGACGTCTGCGATCAGGCCTGCAGCAACGCCTTCGCACGCTGCCCGGCGCTGGCCTGGGCGCGCTTGCCGGTCTGGGCGTCAGACGAAGCCGAGTTCGTGCGCCGCGCCGCCTTTGCGCTGCTGGCCGCGCTGGCGGTGCACGACAAGACTGCGCCGGACGAGCACTTCCTCGCCGCGCTGCCGCTGATCGAGGCGGCAGCCGGCGACGAACGCAACTTCGTCAAGAAGGCGGTCAACTGGGCGCTGCGGCAGATCGGCAAGCGCAACGACCGCCTGCTCGGCCCGGCGATCGCCTGCGCCGAGCGGCTGCGCGAGCAGCCCTCGCGCAGTGCGCGCTGGATCGCCGCCGATGCGCTGCGGGAGTTGCGCGCGCGGCAGCGGTCGCAACCGGACGGGTCGCGGCCGGACGGGGCGGGCCGGGCGTGAGCCGACCTCTCAGGGGTCACGGACTCGGGCTGATCGCAGCGGTGGCCCTGCTCGCGGGCAGCGCGGCGGCGGCCCTGCCGCGCCTGGCCGAGGTGCGCGCGGCGCATCAACCGTCCGAACTGACCTTCGTCGACCGCCAGGGGCAGCCGCTGCAGACGCTGCGGGTGGATCCGCGCTCGCGCCGGCTGCCCTGGGTGGCGCTGGACGACTTCTCGCCCGCGCTGCGCGTGGCGGTGGTGCTCAGCGAGGACCGGCGCTTTCTCGAACACGGCGGCGTGGACTGGAGCGGCCTGGCGCGCAGCGCCTGGGCCAACCTGAAAACCCTCGGTGCGGCCGGCCGCGTGCAGGGCGCGTCGACGCTGACGATGCAGCTCGCCGGCCTGATCGACGGTGAGCACGCCCGCCCCGCGGGCGGGCGCAGCCTGTTGGGCAAGGTCAGCCAGATCGGCGCGGCCCAGCAGATCGAGGGCCGCTGGAGCAAGCGCGAGATTCTGGAGGCCTACCTGAACCTGGTGCCGCTGCGTGGCGAGCTGGTGGGGCTGCCGGCGGCATCGCGCGTGCTCTTCGGCAAGCACCCCAGCGGGCTGGACGCCCAGGAGGCCGCGCTGCTCGCCGCGTTGCTTCGTGCGCCGAACGCGGGGCGCGAGGCGGTCACGCGCCGCGCCTGCGAACTGCTGACCGTGCAGCAGTTGAGCTGCGCCGGGCTGGAGGGCCTGGCCGGCCCAGCGCTGGCCCCTGGCGCGGCGGCCCGGCCCTGGCAGCCGGCGGAGCTGGCCTGGGCGCCGCACTTCGCCCGCGCCGCCTGGGCCAGCGCCGACGCCGCCCAGCGCGCCGCCCCGGGCCCCGTGCGCACGCCGCTGGACGGCGCGCTGCAGCGCCAGGCGGTGCAGCTGCTGCGCCAGCAGCTGGCCGAGCTGCGCGAGCGCCACGTCGAGGACGGCGCGGTGCTGGTGCTGGACAACGCCAGCGGTGAGGTGCGCGCCTGGGTCGGCTCCTCCGGTGCGGCGCTGTCGGAGGCGGCCGAGGTCGACGCGGTGCAGGCGCGCCGCCAGCCGGGCTCGACGCTCAAGCCCTTCGTCTACGCGCAGGCCTTCGAGCGCCGCCTGATCACGCCGGCCAGCCTGCTCGACGACACGCCCACCCGCGTGATGGCCGGCGCAGGCGTCTACGCGCCGCAGAACTACGACCGGCGCTTCCACGGCTGGGTCAGCGCGCGCACCGCGCTGGCGTCGAGCCTGAACGTGCCGGCCGTGCAGCTGGCCACCTGGCTGACGCCGGACGCGGTCTTCGAGCGCTTGAACGCCCACGGCCTGGCGCTGGCGCACAGCGGCGGCCACCACGGCCCGGCGCTGGCACTCGGCAGCGCCGAGGTCACGCTGCTGGCGCTGACCAACGCCTACCGCAGCCTCGCCAACGGCGGGCGCCTCAGTCCCGTGCGGCTGTGGCCGACCCCGATCACGACATCCGCGGCGGCCGGCCCGGCCGGCCAGCCCGTGCTCAGCCCGGCGGCGGCCCACCTGGTCGGCGACATCCTGGCCGACAACACCGCCCGTGCCCTGACCTTCGGCCTGGACAGCCCGTTGGTCACGCGCGGCTGGGCGGCGGTGAAGACCGGCACCAGCAAGGACCTGCGCGACAACTGGTGCATCGGCTGGACGGACCGCTACACCGTGGGCGTCTGGATCGGCAACGCCAGCGGCGAACCGATGCAGCGCGTCAGCGGCAGCAGCGGTGCGGCGCCGATCTGGCGCGCGCTGGTGCAGCAACTGCACGCCGGGCAGCCCTCGCGGGCGCCCACGCCGCCGCCGGGGGTGCGGCGGCAGGTGGTGGCTCAGGCGGGCGGCGCGTCGGACAGCGGCGGATCCGGCGCAGCGGCCACGCCCGAAGTCTTCATCGCCGGCACCGAGCTGGCGCGGCTTCAGCCCGGCGGGCACACCCGCCAGCCGGCCGGGGTGCTGCGCGGCATCGTCAGCCCGCGCGACGGCAGCCTCTACGCGCTGGACCCGGACATCCCGCCCGCGGTGCAGCGCATCGTCTTCGAGGGCGAGGGCGGCCAGTGGTGGCTGGACGGCCAGCGCCTCGGCCAGGGCCCGCGGCTGAGCTGGTCGCCCTGGCCGGGCCGGCACCGGCTGGAGCTGCGTCTGGCGGGCGGGCGCGTCGAGCGGGCGGGCTTCGAGGTGCGTGGGGCGACGGCGCGTTGGACGGGGTCAACGTCCCAGCCTGCTGAGCGCGCATCAGAAAAACAACGAAATCCGTTACCAATTCGTTAAGACTTCCCGATTTTTTGCCGATAGCATGGGGTCAAACGCTGCGCGGAGGGTTTCGCGCAATTTCGACACATCCGGAGCTGGCGAACATGACGATCGAGTTGAGTCTTTTGGTGGTCAGCGGCATCGCCATGCTGTTGGCGATGGTGGCCCTTGATGCCGTGCTGCCGCGCAACCGCCGTGCCTGGTGGAGTGGCCGTGAGATGCAGGTCTACGCCCCGCGTCTTGAGCGCGTCGCCCAGGCCGATGCCGACGCAGCGACCGAGTTCGAGGAACCGGCCTTCGGCTTGCAACTCGTCGAAACGGTGGACCGCCGCAACCTCGCCCTGCCCTTCGTCGGCAAGGACCGCCGCCAGGTTGCCAGTCCCGAGGTCAAGGTCCCGCGCGTGGCCAACGGCGACTGACCGTACCGCGTCCCATCTGAAAAGCCGGTCCGGCGTTGCGCCGACCGGCTTTTTGCATGGGCCGCCGCCCTGGCGGCCCTCCGTGACTCAGCCGCGGTGCAGCACCTTCGGCACCGGGTTGGGCCGCAGCCGGAAGGCGTCCGGCATGCCCGAACCCAGCAGCGGGCGCAGGTAGAGGCGGAAGGCGTCCGTCACGTCGGTGCCGCTGGCGCTGATGAAGTGGTCCTCCATCGTGCGCGTCTTGCCCGCCACCGCCGTCAGCGGCAGCAGCTCGTAGTCCACGCTGTAGGTGCCCGTACGCTGGATGGCCACCGAGCCGTCGCGCCCGCCCCACATCGCGAACTGCACCGCCTTCTCGCCCACCTCGCGGGCCTCGCGCTGGTCCACGTCCGACACGCAGCCGATGAAACTGCGCTGCAGGTAGCCGAAGGTGTCGCCGCGCACGCGCTTGATCTTCAGCTTGGCCTTGATCTCCTCGCACAGCAGGTCGGCCAGCGCGCCGCTGCCCGAGAGCTGGACGTTGCCGTGCGCGTCGTGCTCCAGATCCTTGGCCAGCGTGGTGATGATCGGCGCGCCGCTGGCGTCGTGGATGCCCTCGCTGACGGCGATCACGCAGCGGCCCAGGCGGTCGTAGGTGGCCTTCACGTCGGCCAGGAACTTGTCGATCTCGAACACCCGCTCGGGCACGTAGATCAGGTGCGGACCGTCGTCGGCGAACTTCTTGCCCAGCGCCGAGGCGGCGGTCAGGAAGCCCGCGTGCCGGCCCATCACCACGCCCACATAGACGCCCGGCAGCGCCGCGTTGTCCAGGTTGGCACCGGCAAAGGCCTGAGCGACGAAGCGCGCCGCGCTCGGGAAGCCCGGCGTGTGGTCGTTGCCCACCAGGTCGTTGTCGATCGTCTTGGGGATGTGGATGCAGCGCAGCTCGTAGTTGGCGGCTTGGGCCTGCTCGCTGACGATGCGCACCGTGTCCGACGAGTCGTTGCCGCCGATGTAATAGAACTGCCCGATCTCGTGCGCCTGCAGCACCTTGAAGATCTCCTGGCAGTAGGCCAGGTCGGGCTTGTCGCGCGTCGAGCCGAGCGCCGCCGCCGGCGTGGCGCCCACCAGCTCCAGGTTGTGGCTGGTTTCCTGCGTCAGATCGACCAGGTCCTCGTTGACGATGCCGCGCACGCCGTGACGCGCGCCGTAGACCGACTCCACGCCCCGGTGGCGGCGCGCTTCGAGCACCACGCCGACCATCGACTGGTTGATCACGGCGGTGGGGCCGCCGCCTTGGGCGACGAGGATCTTGCGAGGGTTCATGCGATGGGCTCCTCGGCGGCCCGGATGACCGCCTTCCTTTCGCTGAATCGTACACGTCGACATCGCCTGCGAACGCTGGAGGACAATGCCCGCCACCTCGACCTCGCGCTCAGCCATGTCGTCCCATTCCGCAGGTGACTCGTCGTCTGGACCCCCGCCCCTCCACGGGAGGATGGAGACCGCGCTCTGGCCGGTCGATCTGCCACCGCCGCCGGGCCGAGCGGTGGCGCCCCCCGGGGCGCAGGACGCACTCTTGCGCTGCACCGAGGGCCGCTGGCAGCAGGACGCCGAGGGTCGCCTGACCTGGGCCTGCGCGGCGATGGCGCAGCTCTGCGGCGCCACCGAGGCCGAGTTGAGCGGCCGCACGCTGGCGCCCTGGTTCGGGGACGCTGTGCCGCAGCGACTTGTTGAGGCGATGACGCAGGGCGAATCGACCCTGCGGGTGAGCCGACCGGGGCCCGACGGGGAGCGCTGGTTCGAGCTGACGCTGCTGCTCTGGCAGGAGGACCAGGGCGCCTGGCAGGGGGGTCGAGGCGTGGCGCGCGACGTCACCGCCACCGTGCAGATCGAGCAGCGCCTTCAGCGCTCGGCGCAAAGCCTGCTGGCGCTGGCGGAGACGGCCAGCGAGGGCATCGCGGTGGTGCAGGACCAGGTCTTCCGCTTCGTCAACCGCCACCTGCAGACCTTTCTGGGCATCCCCGCCGAGCAGCTGCTGGGCCGGCCCTTCATCGACGTGACCCACCCGGACGACCGGCCCCTGCTGATCGACATCCACCGCCGTCGCCTGGCGGGCCTGCCGGTGCCGCCGCGCTATGAGTTCCGCGTGCACACCGAGGAACGCGGCGTGCGCTGGCTGGAGATGAGCGGCTCGGTGGTCGAGTGGGAGGGGCGCCCCGCCACGCTGACCCACGTCGCCGACATCACCGCCCGCAAGGCGCTGGACGAGCAGTTGCGCCAGCTCGCCTTCCAGGACACGCTGACCGGCCTGGCCAACCGCCGCCTGCTCGAAGAGCGCCTGGAACTCGCGCTCGACAACGGCCGGCACGGCGATTGCCACGGCGCGCTGCTGTTCCTGGACCTGGACGCCTTCAAGCCGCTGAACGACACCCACGGCCACGCCGCGGGCGACCAGATGCTCATCTCCGTCGCGCACCGCCTGCGCCAGTCGGTGCGCGCGACCGACGTGGTGGCCCGCCTGGGCGGCGACGAATTCGTCGTGCTGCTGTCCCCGCTCGCGGCCGACCGGGCCCAGGCCACCGCCGACGCCACCCAGGTGGCCGACAAGCTGCGCCGCCTGCTCGACCCCCCGCACCGCCTGACCCCACCCGGCGCCACAGCCCCGCTGGACTGCCGCTGCCCCGCCAGCGTCGGCCTGACGGTCTTCGGTCCCGAGGATCAGCACCCGCAGGCCGTGCTGCAGCGTGCGGACGAGGCGATGTACGCCGCCAAGGCGCAGCGGCGCGCCGAGCGGGGTGGGGCGGTGCGGTAGCGGCCGCTCGATGTGGGTCGCCGAGCAGGCCGACCTGATCGAAAGGACCTGGAATGACCATTTCGCCTAAGGCCGTGCGTTTTGACGACCACAGTCTGTGGGTCGACCTGAGCGATGGGCGCGTGATTGCAGTGCCGCTGGCGTGGTTTCCGCGCTTGTTGAACGCCACGCCCAAGCAGCGCGAGCAGGTCGAGCTGAGCCGTTTCGGCCTCCACTGGGAGGCGTTGGACGAAGACCTCTCCGTCGCCGGTCTGCTGGCCGGGCGGGGCGATATGACGCACCCTGCTCAACCCAAAGCGGCCTGAACAGGCTTTGCCCTCACTTCCCCGGCCGTCCCGCTTGCCACCCGACTGAATCAGGGCACAAATCCCTCGATCTGCAGCGCTGGCACGGCCGCGAAGTGTTTGACGTTGCCCGTGAGCACCGGCAATCCGTGCTCCAGCGCCGTGGCCGCGATGAGGGCATCCGAGGGTCATCGCCTCCATCAACTCTGTGGCACGGTGGGTGATGGCTTCGGTGATCGGCAGGGTGACGGTCTGGCGCCGCTGCAGCATTTTCTGCACGGCAACCAGTTCGGCCTTGTTGCGCATGCCCTGCAGCAATTCGAGGTAGGTGACCGCCGAGATCGTCAGGTTGGGGAGTTGGTCCAACCGCCGCGTGGCCTGGGGATAGCCGCGCAGGTGCCAGATCAGCACGTCGGTGTCGACCAGCATCGGCGCGCTCCGCGCCGTCAGGTTTCGTTGCGTGAACCGTCGCGGCTGAAGCGCGGGGCACGGATACGGCGCACGTAGGCATCGACGTCCGCCACGTCGTCGCGGTCGCGCCAGATGCCGAAGGCCGGGTCGTCGGTCACGAAGTCTTCAGCCGCCGGAGGGATCGGTTCTTGCTCGATGCGCACGGTCACCTGGGCACCGGCGGCATGAGTCAGCGCAGGATCGAGCCTGTCGCGCCAAGCCTGGGGAAGCTCCGCCACCGGGACATGTTCCAACACCACTGCGTTCATCGCTGCTGCCTCGTCAGAGGCGTTCAGGATATCGCGGTTGCGGTGAATCGTGTTCGGTTCGTCTTGGCCGGCCCATTCTGGGGCGTGCGCGCAGCGTTACTTCCCCGGCCTTCCCGGAATCATCGTCAGCATGTGGTCCGACACGCCGCCGTCGACCACCAGGCTCTGGCCGGTGACGTAGGGGGCGTCGGCGAGGTAGCAGACGGCCTGGGCGACGTCGGCGGGGGTGCCGATGCGGCCGAGGGGGACGAGGGCTTCGCGGGCGGCTTTGGTGGCGGCGTCCTGGTAGACGGGTTCGGTCAGCGGGGTGCGGGTCATGCCGGGGCAGACCGCGTTGACGCGGATGCCGTCGGCCGCCCACTCCTGCGCCAGCTGGCGGCAGAGCATGATCAGCGCCGCCTTGGCCGCTGAGTAGGCGCCGTAGCCTGGGTGCGGGTGCAGGCCGGACATGGAGGCGATGGCCACGACGCTGCCGCGCTGGCGGGCGAGGCCGGCGCGGGCGGCCTGGGCGAGCAGCCAGGTGGCGCGGCAGTTGAGCGCAAAGGTGCGGTCCCAGCGCTCGACGCTCAGGTCGGCCAGGCGGTCGGGGCCGGAGGCGCCGGCGTTGGAGACCAGGGTGTCGAGGTCGCCGCAGGCGGCTTCGGCCTCGGCGACGAGGCGGCGGCAGGCGGTGGGGTCGGTGACGTCGGCCACCAGGCCGACGGCCTGGGCGCCGGCGGCGGTGAGCTCGGCCAGCAGCGCGTCCAGCGCCACGCCGGGGCGCGATGCCGCGGCGGCGATGCGCAGCGGCCGGCCCTGCTGGCGGGCCTGGGCGGTCAGCGCGAGGCAGATGGCGCGGCCGATGCCCCCGGTGGCGCCGGTGACCAGAGCGGCGGTCGGGACGCTGGATTCGCCGGTGTGCGGGTTCTGGCTCATGCGCCGGCCTCCGGCCCTTCGAGCACCCGCTTCGCCGCCGCGAAACACTGTTTCGCCCAGGCCTCGTAGCCCATCGCCGGGGCGCGACGGTCATCGGGCACCTCGATGCTCACCGGCAGGTCGGCGGGCAGGCGCGCGAAGAGCTCGCGCAGCGGGATGCCGCCTTCGCCGGGTTGCATGCGCTCGCAGCGGGCGTCGTGGATCAGGCCTTCGACGGTGGTCGGCCCGGGCACGCGGCCGTCGCAGATCTGGGCGTAGTTGAGCGCGCTGCGGGGCAGGGCGGCCACGCCGTCGAGCGTGCTGGCGGAGCGGGCCCAGTGCAGGGCGTCGACCAGCACCGCGGCGTTGGGCTTGCCCACCGCGGTGACGGTGCGGGCGGCATCGCCAACGGACTTCACCGCCGTCCAGGGCATGAACTCCAGGTCCAGCGACAGGCCGTAGGGCGCGGCCAGGTCGCAGAGCGCGGCGTAGTTCGCCGTCAGCCGGGCCTCGTCGTCATCGAGGCCGGCGGTCAGGACGTGGCGCGCGCCCAGCTCGGCGCAGACCTCCAGAAAGGCGCGGCAGTCGGCCAGGTCGAAGTCCGGGGTGATGCGGATGATCTCCACGTCCAGCACCTTCACGCCGGTGTCGGCCATGCGCGCGAGCGTTTCGCGGCGCAGTGCGGCGTCGGTCTCCAGCGCGTGGAAGGGGCCGCCGGGCGAGCTGGGGCGGATGCGGATGCCGCAGGCGTCGCAGCCGGTGTCGGCGGCGAGCTGCACCATCTGCGGCGGGGTGTAGGGCAGCGCGATCAGCTGCGCCAGCGAATAGAGGCGACGGGGCGTGGTCATGCCGGGGTGTCCTGGATCGAAGGGGTGGGGGCGGCGCGGGCCGGGGATGCGGACGGCGTGGGCAGCGTGGGCGGCTCGGGCGGCTCTGGCAGGGGCAGCGGCCGGCCGGCGGCGTGGTGGGCGAGGATCCAGCCGAAGGTCATGCCGGGGCCGAGGGTGATGCCGCCGCTGGGGTAGTGCCCGCCCATCACGCTGGCCATGTCGTTGCCGGCGGCGTAGAGGCCCGGGATCGGGGCCGGGTTGGGCGAGCCATCGGCGCGCAGCACCTGGCCGTGGGCGTTGACCGCCAGCCCGGCGAAGGTGCCCAGGCTGCCGGGCACGACCTTGACGGCGTAGAAGGGGCCCCGCTCGATCGGCGCGACGCAGGGGTTGGGGCCGGGGTGCTCGGCGTCGCCCTGCATGTGGTCGTAGGGGATGCCGCCGCGGTCGAAGGCGCGGTCGCGGCCCTCGCGGGCGTCGGCGTTGTGCTCGGTGACGGTGCGCTGCAGGCCGGCGGCGTCGATGCCGCAGGCGCCGGCCAGCTCGGCCAGCGTCGCGCCGCGCTTCAGGTAGCCGCTGCGCAAGTGCGCGCCGTAGGGCAGCGGGAAGGGCCGCACCGCGCCCAGCCCCCAGCGGCGCAGGAAGCGGTGGTCCACCACCAGCCAGGCTTCGACCGGCTGACCCGGAAAGTCCTGCGCGCAGCGGGCGAACAGGCCGCGCATGAACGAGTGGTAGTTGCCCGCCTCGTCGACGAAGCGCCGCCCCGCGCGGTCCACCGCGATCAGGCCGGGCTTGCCGCGCTCGGCCAGGTGGGGGAAATTGCCCAGCCCGCCTGGGGCGTTGGGGACCACCGACACCGGGCACCAGGCGCCCGCGTCGGCCAGGTCGGTGGCGACGCGCGCGCCGGCCGCCTCGGCCAGGCGCAGGCCGTCGCCGGTGTTGCAGGGCGGCGCGGCGGAGCGGTGCTCGTGGCCGTGGGGCGCGTGCGGGAAGAGGGCGGCCTTGCGCGCGTCGTCGTGCGGAAAGCCGCCGCAGGCACTCACCACGCCGCAGCGCGCGCGCAGGCGGATCTCGCCCTGCGGCGTGCGCAGCCGGGCGCCGACGACTCGGCCGGCCTCGACGATCAGTTCCAGCGCCTCATGCCGCTCACGCAGCGACACGCCCGCATCCAGCGCCGACTTCAGCAGCGCGGCGGCCAGGGCGTTGCCGCCCATGCGCAGCCGGCCCTGGCCGTGCAGCGCGAGTTCGAGCAGGTGGCGGCTGGTGCGACGGGCGGCGTAGAGGAAGGAGTCCCAGGCGCGGCCCGCGCGCAGGAAGTGGCGCAGGTCGCCGCCGATGCTCATGCCCAGGAAGCTCAGCAGCGGCGCGGGCGGGCGCAGGCGCTTCAGGTTGGCGCCCAGCCGAGCGCCGTCGAAGGGCGCGGCGCAGACCGAGCGCCCGCCGCTGCGCGCGGCCTCGGCGCGGCCGTGGAAGTCGGGGATCGCGTTGCCGTCGACGAAGCGCAGCGCGGTGTGGTCGAGGTGGAACTGGACCATCTGCGGCGCGTAGGTCAGAAAGGCCTCGGCGCGCTGGGGGTCCAGGTGCCGGCCGACGAGGCCCTGCAGGTAGCGGCGGGGCTCGTCGATGGGCTCGGCGATGCCGGCGGCCACCGCCAGCGGGTTGCGCGGGATCCACATCCAGCCGCCGGACCAGGCGGTGGTGCCGCCGAAGACCGGCTCCTTCTCGGCGACGATGACCTTCAGCCCGAGGTGGGCGGCGGTGACCGCGGCGCTCAGCGCCCCGGCGCCGGAGCCGAGCACCAGCAGGTCGCAGTCGAAGGGGGCTGAGGGCACGGAGGGGACGGAGGGCGCGGAGGGGTCCGAGGCCGGGGCGGCCGATGCGGAGGAAGACAAGGCGGGGCTCCGATTGGAATCAAAGGAACGAAGTTATCAAGTTGAATTGTGTTCCACTTATTGGACGGAGAAAAGGGCGACCGACCCGAAGATCGACCGCCCTGGGCTCAGCCTGTTCGTTGCCTGTGAGCCGCCGCTCAGACCGAAGCCGGCTCCGCCATCGTGTGCGCGCCGCCTAGGAAGAGGCGCTCAATGTGCGGGTCGGCCAGCAGCTCGTCGGCCGGGCGGTGCAGCACCTGGCGGCCGGATTCGAGGGCGATGGCCTCGTCGGCCATCTTCAGCGCGCTCTTGACGTTCTGTTCGACCATCAGCACGGTCACGCCCTGCTCGTCGGCCAGGCGGCGCAGCAGGCGGAAGACGTCCTGCACCACCAGCGGCGACAGGCCGATCGACGGTTCGTCGATCAGGATCACCTTCGGTCGCAGCAGCAGCGCGCGGCCGACCTCCAGCTGCTTCTGCTCGCCGCCGGAGAGCGACGAGGCGGCGCTGTGCAGGCGCTCGGACACGCGGGGGAAGAGCTGGAGCACCTCGGGGATGCGCTCGTGCGTGGTCTTCATGCCCAGCGTGATGCCGCCGAGCTCCAGGTTCTCGTAGACCGAGAGCTGGCCGAAGAGGTTGCGCCCCTGCGGCACGAAGGCCACGCCGTGCTCGGTGAGCAGCGACTTGGCGTTGGCGCCGGTGATGTCCTTGCCGTCGAGCCGGATGCGGCCGTTGCGCACCTTCAGCAGGCCGAACAGCGTCTTGAGCACCGTGCTCTTGCCCGCGCCGTTGGGGCCCAGCAGCAGCGTGATCTTGCCGCGCTTGGCCTTCAGGCTCAGGTTGTTGAGGATCATGAACTCGCCGTAGCCGGCGACCACGTCGTCAAACTCGATGGCAATGTCGTTGGCCATGGTCAGTTCCCCAAATAGGCGTCGAGCACGGCCTTGTTGGCGCGGATCTCGTCGGGCGTGCCGACGGCCAGCACCTTGCCCTCGACCATCACCAGGATGCGGTGGCACAGGTCCATCACAAAGTCCATGTTGTGCTCGATGACGACGAACGAGCCCTTGCGGGTCTGGTTCAGCTGCTTGAGCAGCGAGCTGATGCCGCCCACCAGGCTGGGGTTGACGCCGGCGCAGGGCTCGTCGAGCAGCACCAGGTCGGGCTCGCTCATGAAGGCCATCGCGATGTCCACCAGCTTCTGCTGGCCGTAGCTCAGCTCGCCGGCCTTCTTGTGCGCGACGTGGCGGATGCGGAACTGGTCGATCAGCGCGTCCGCACGGTCGCCCAGGCCGGAGTCGCCGGGGGCGAACAGGCGGCTCCACATCGAACCCTGGTGTTCCTGCGCGGCCACCAGCAGGTTGTCGCGCACGGTCATCTTGCCGAAGACCTGCAGGGTCTGGAAGGTGCGGCCCACGCCGAGCTGGTTGAGCTGCTGCGGCGACTTGTGGGTGATGTCCTGGCCGTTGAGCTCGATCTTGCCGGCGTCCGGCGTGATCTGGCCCAGCACGCTGTTGAACATCGTGGTCTTGCCCGAGCCGTTCGGGCCGATCACGCCGAAGATCTCGCCGGGCATCACCTCGAACGAGACGCCGCCGACGGCCTGGATGGCGCCGTAGGCCTTCTTGAGGTCAGTGACCTTGAGGACGGGTCCGATCATGTCAGCTCCCCAGTTTGGCGGCCGCCGCGGCGCGGGCGGCCGAGGCTTCACGGGCCTGGCGCTTGGCGGCCAGGCGGGCGGGGATGCTCAGCAGGCCGTCGGGCAGCCAGAGCATCAGCAGGATCACCGCGGCCCCGAAGATGAACAGGTACCAGGCCTGGGCGAAGCGCAGCCACTCGGGCAGCAGCACGCCCACGGCGGAACCCAGCAGCGGGCCGAAGAAGTAGCCCGGGCCGCCGACCACCACCATCAGGTACATCATGATCGAGGCGCCGACCGTGAAGGGCGCGGGCTCGATGAACTGCACCAGCGAGGCGAACAGCGCGCCGGCCACCCCGGCGTAGGCCGCGCCGATCGCGAAGCTCAGCAGCGTGTAGCCCTGGATGTGGATGCCCAGGCTCTCGGCGCGGATCGGGTTGTCGCGCAGCGCGGTGAAGGCCTTGCCCCAGGGCGAGGACAGCAGCTTCCACTGCACCAGCCCCATCAGCACCGTCACGCCCAGCACGAAGTAGTAGTAGGCCAGCGGGCCGTCCAGGCTCAGGCCGAACAGGCTCGGGCGGCCGATGTTGTTGATGCCGAAGGTGCCGCCGGTCAGCCACTCCTCGTTGCGCATCACCAGCCAGATGGCGGTGTTGAAGCCCAGCGTGGCGAAGGCGAGGTAGATCGTCTGCACCCGCAGCGCCGGAAAGCCCAGCGCCAGGCCGATGACGAAGCAGGCGACGACCGCCAGCGCCAGCCCCAGCCAGAAGCTGTGGCCGGCCTGCATCAGGATGGCCACCGAGTAGGCGCCGATGCCGAAGAAGGCCGCGTGGCCCAGGCTCTTCTGCCCGGCGTAGCCGACGGTGAGGTTCAGCCCCATCGTGGCGATCACGAACACCATCCAGTAGCTGAACAGGTAGATGCCGTAGTTCTTCAGGAAGGGCGGGGCGGCCAGCAGGATCGCTGCGATCGCGAGGCCGGAGATCAGGGGGAGTTTCTTCATGATGCGGACCTCAGACCTTTCTCTCGACCTTCTTGCCCAGCAGACCCTGCGGCTTGAACAGGATCACGGCCATGAAGATCACCAGCGCGACCGCGTCCTTGTAGGCCGGGGAGATGTAGGCGGCGGCGAGGTTCTCGCACACGCCCACGAGGATCCCGCCCAGCAGCGCGCCGCGGCTGTTGTTGAAGCCGCCGATGATCGCGGCGAAGAAGGCCTTGTTGCCCAGGCCCTCGCCCATGTCGAACTTGGCGAGGTAGGTGGGTGTGACCAGCAGCGCGGCGGCGCAGGCCAGCAGCGCGTTGATCGCGAAGGTGTAGAAGATCATGCGCGGCACGTTGATGCCCAGCACGGTGGCGCTCTCGGTGTTCTGCGCCACGGCCTGCATCGCGCGGCCGGTGACCGTCTTGTTCAGGAAGGCCTGCGTGCCCAGCACCAGCAGCAGCGCCAGCACCAGGGTGCCGACGTCGGCGAGCGTGACGGTGACGCCGAAGACGTTGAAGATCTTGTCGGCGAACAGCCCCGGGAAGGGGTGCGCCTCGGCCGAGTAGCCGGCGCGGATGCCGTTGCGCGCCGCGATCGCCAGGCCGATGGTGGCCACGACGATGGGCATCAGCCCGTGCTTGAGCAGCGGGTCGGCGATGCCGCGCTTGAAGGCCCAGCCGAGCACCGCGACGGCGACCACGCAGGTGGCGATGAAGGCCAGCGGCAGCGGCAGCCCGGCGGCGCCGAAGGCCAGCATCACGAAGGCCGGCAGCATCACGAACTCGCCCTGGGCGAAGTTGATCGTGCCGGAGGCCTGCCAGAGCAGCGTGAAGCCCAGCGCGGCCAGCGCGTAGATGCTGCCGGTGGCGAAGCCGGAGAAGACGAGTTGGAGGAAATCGGTCATCGAAACTCCCGTCGGGGGCGAGCGGGGCGGCCACATCCCGGCCCGGTGCCACGGGGGCAGCGGGCCGGTGGGGGACCAGGGGAGACTGGTCGGGGCGGCCGGGGTGGGGCGGCAGGCGCAGGCCCGCCGTCCGCGGGGGGCAGCGCGTCACGCGCGCGGGGGGCTTACTTCTTCGACAGCGCGGGCAGCGTTTCCTTGACCACCTGCTTGCCGTCCTTGACCTCGACCACATAGCTCTCGCGGTCCAGGTCGCCGTTGGCGTCGACGCTCACGTCCATCAGCACGCCGGGGTTCTTGGCGGCGGAAATGCTCAGGCCGTGCAGGGCCTGGGCGACGGCCTTGCGGTCGAGCTTGCCGGCCTTCTCGATGGCGGCCTTGAGCACGTACACGCCGGTGTAGCCCTTGATGCCGTTGTGGTCGGAGATGGTCTTGGTCTCCTGGTAGAACTTGGCCTTGAACTTCAGCATCAGCGGGTTCGGGGCGTCCACCGTCAGGCCGACGTGGGCGATCGCGCCGTTGGCGGCCTCGCCGGCCAGGTCGATGACCTTCTGGCCCGTCAGCGTGGTCTCACCGACGATGGGCTTGTTGAAGCCCTGCTTGCGCAGCTCACGCAGCGCGCGGGCCGATTCCTCTTCGTTGGTGTAGACGAACAGCGCGTCGGCGTTGGCGTTCTTGGCCTTGAGCACCGGGGCGGAGAAGTCCACCTGGCCGCTGTCGGTGGAGATGTCGGCCACCACCTTCACACCGTTGGCTTCCAGCGCCTTGGTGATCGCGTCGCGCCCGCCCTTGCCGAAGTCGTTGTTGACGAACAGCACCGCCACCGTCTTGGCCTTCAGGCCGGTGGCGATGTACTTGGCCACCTTCGGCATCGCGGTGGTCTGCGTGAAGCTGGTGCGGAAGATGAAGGGGTTGCCCTTTTGCGTGATCGCTGCGGCCTCGCCGCCGGTGAAGTTGGGCACCTCGGCGCGCTGCGTCTCGGCCATGCTCACCATGATCGAGCCGGAGAACACCGGGCCGAAGACCGCGAAGGCGCCGTCGTCGATCGCCTTGGCGGCCTGGCCCTTGGCCACGCCCGGGTTGGTCTGGGTGTCGGCGATGTTGTGCTCGAGCTTCTTGCCCAGGATGCCGCCGCCGGCGTTGATCTCCTTGATGGCCAGGTCCACGCCGTTCTTGAACATCGTGCCGGCGCTGGCCCCGGCGCCGGATAGCTCGTACAGGCCGGCGATCTTGATCGTGGCCTGGGCCTGGGCGAGTGACGGAGCGGCGATGGCGACGGCGCAGGCGGCGCCGAGGAGGGTGCGTCGGGCGAAGTTCATGGTGTCTCCTGGAAAAGCTCTTGGGGGCTGAAAGTCGTGGAAATTCGAGTGGGGCGACAGAGGCCTGGGACTCTAGCGCCGCAGGGGGTCGGCGGCCCCCCTGGAGATCCCCACCTCAAGTTCCGGGTCGGCCCGCTCGGCGGGCACCGGTAGGCCGAAGAAGCGCAGGTAGTCGGGGATCTGCTGGGCCAGCATCTCGAAGCCGGGGTGAACCTGCACGCCGCGCGCGGCGCAGGCGCGCAGCAGCGGGGTGGGCTGGTTCTTCATCAGGATGTCCACCACCACCGCGCCGGGCTCGACCGAGGCCGGGTCCAGCGGCAGCGCATCGGCGTTGTCCATGCCCAGCGGCGAGGCCTGCACGATGAGGTCGAAGCCGGCCGCGTTCGACGTGGCGGCCACCAGGGCCGGCTGGTGCGGGTAGGCGGCGTTGATGCGGTCGGCCGCAGCGCGACTGCGCGAGGCGGTCGGGTCGAACAGCGCGATCGCCGCGGCGCCGCGCTCGGCCAGCGACACGGCGATCGCCATGCCCGCGCCGCCCGCGCCGACGATCAGCACGCGCTTGCCAGCCACGGGCGCCTCGAAGCGGTCCAGCGACTTGGCGAAGCCCTCGCCGTCGAAGAGCGCGCCCTCGAGCGTGCCGTCGGCGTTGCGGCGCACCGCGTTGACCGCCTGGGCGATCTGGCCGAGCCGGTCGCAGCGGTCCAGCAGCGGCAGCACCGCCGCCTTGTGCGGGATGGTCAGCCACAGGCCGTCGATGTTGCGGGCGCGCAGCACCTGCTGCACGAAGCCGGGCAGATCGGTCGGGCTCACGTGGGCGGGCACGAGCACCGCATCGACGCCCTGGGCGCGGAAGATCGGGTTGAAAAGCGCGGGCGCCTGGACCTGGGCGATTGGGTCGCCGAGGATCATGAAAACGCGGGTGCGGCCGGTGATGTCCATGGCCGCCACGATAGGCAGCCCCGGGTTGTCCATCAATCGGAAAATGGCGGTTGTGCGCGATGATCGCGCAATGAGCGCGTTCATCGAACGAAACGAGGGTTCCTCCCAGTGACTGCCACGCCGCCCGACGACGAAGCCTTCCCCGCCATCCACGCCCGCGACCTGATCGAGGGCCTGGGCAAGGGCCTGCGCGTGATCGAGGCCTTCAGCGAGGACCAGCCGCGCCTGACGCCCAGCCAGGCCGCCGCCGCCACCGGGTTGACGCGCACCGCCGCGCGCCGCTACCTGCTCAGCCTCGTGCACTTCGGCTACGCCGCCACCGACGGCAAGCAGTTCTGGCTGGCGCCGCGGGTGCTGCGGCTGGGGCAGAGCTACCTCGGGGCGGCGCGGCTGCCGCGCATCGCCCAGCCCTTCATCCAGCAGGTCTCGGCGCAGACCGGCGAGACGGTCAACGTCAGCGTGCTCGACGGCCACGAGGTGGTCTACGTGGCGCGCAGCAGCCCGCCGCGCTGGGTGTCCGTGGGTTACCAGGTGGGGGTGCGGGTGCCGGCGCACGTGGTCACGCCCGGGCCGGTGATCCTCTCGACCTGGAGCGAGGCCGCGCTGGCCGAGTGGGTGGCGGCGCACGCCTTCACCACCTTCACGGCGCGCACCGTCACCGATACGGCCGGCTTCGTCGAGGAGGTGCAGCGCGCGCGCCTGCAGGGCTACTGGTTCACCAGCGGCCAGCTCGATGCGGTCTACCAGGGCCTGTCGCTGCCGCTGATCGACCGCAAGGGCCGCTGCCACGGCGCCATCGGCATGACGGTGATCGCCAGCCAGTACAGCGAGGAGGCCATGCTCACCCGGCTGCTGCCCCCGCTGCGGGAGGCGGCGCAGGCCATGCGCGCGGTGCTCTGATCCCGACGCGCACCCGGGCGCCCGCCGCCGGCGCGGGGCCGGACGGGGCAGGGTTTGAATCGTGGACGTCGCTTCCATATTGGAATAGTATTCCGATATTGAGCGATCCGACAACCCTGGGCCTACCCTGTCGGCGGGCCCGGTGCGCCGGATCGCGTCCCCGACACACCGCCCTCTCCCCCTCTCCCCTTTTTGCGAGCTGCCCCCATGCTGGACACCTACAGCGGCGCCACGCGCGTGCTCTTCATCGTTGGCGACCCCATCGCCCAGGTCAAATCGCCCGCGGGCGTCACCCGCTCGCTGCGCGAGGCCGGGGCGGACGCCATCGTCGTGCCGGCCCACGTGGCCCCGGCCGACCTGCCGGACTTTTTCGCGATGTGCCGGCGCATGCCCAACGTGGACGGGATCATCGTCACCGTGCCGCACAAGTTCGCGGCGCTGGAACTCTGCGACGACGCCACGCCCGCCTCGCGCTCGATCGGTGCGGCCAACGCGGTGCGCCGCGCGGCCGACGGCGGCTGGTTCGGCGACATGTGCGATGGCGAGGGCTACGTCGCCGGCCTGCGCAAGGCCGGCTGCGAGCCGCGCGGCAAACGGGCGCTGCTGGTCGGGGCGGGCGGGGCGGGCTCGGCCATCGCCCACGCGCTGGTGGACGCGGGCGTGTCCGCGCTGGCGCTGCACGAGGCCGACGTCGCCCGCCGCGAGGCCCTGGCCGCCAAGCTGCGCGCCTACGGCCCGGTGCAGCCCGAGGTCGGCAGCGCCGACCCGAGCGGCTTCGACCTGGTCATCAACGCCACGCCGATGGGCATGCGCGAGGGCGACCCGCTGCCGGTGGACGCGCAGAAGCTGTCGCCGAGCACCTTCGTCGGCTGCGTCGTCACCCAGCCTGCTGTGCCGCCGCTGATCGCCGCGGCCCGTGAACGTGGCTGCGACACGATGAACGGCACCGGCATGTTCGAGGCCGTGCGCGAGCGCCTGGTCGATTTCTATCTGGCTCTGTCCCGTCCGGCCGCCTGAGCGCGCCGCCGACGCTCCCCTCTTTCGCAAGGAGATTCCCATGCCCGCCGTCTACGAACTCACCACCCTCGAGATCAAGGTCTTCAGCAACGCCAAGGTCTACGAGGCCCTGCAGCGCAGCCTGCCGGACGCCGGCGGCACGCTGGTCGGCGCCTTCGCCTCCGACATCGGCGAGCTCAGCCAGGTGCTGCTGCTGCGCCGCTTCGACAGCGCCGATGCGCTCGCCGACGCCCGCCTGGCGATGCTGATGGCCACCGACCCGCTGGGCTGCGGCGAGTGGCTGGTCAAGCTGCAGTCGCAGAGCTTCGCGCTCTTCCCCTTCCTGGCCGACCCGCAGCCGGGCGCGATGGGCAAGTGGTACGAGTTCCGCACCTACAGCATCCGCCAGGGCGTGCTCGCGCAGACCATCGAGGCCTGGAAGGAGGCTTGCCCGAAGCGCACCGCGCTGTCGCCGATGGTCGGCGCCTTCACCGCGCTGGACGGCGAGCAGCCGCGCTTCCTGAACATCTGGGCCTACGACAGCGTGGACGCGCGCGCGCAGATCCGCGCCGAGGCGGTCAAGCAGGGCGTCTGGCCGCCGGTGGGCGGGCCGGCCAACCTGACCAAGATGGTCTCGACGCTCTGCGCGCCGCTGGCGTTCTCACCGCTGAAGTGATCGCTCAGCGCTGACCGCTGGTCTCGGGCGGCGCGAGCTGAAGCTGCGCCCCTGCGGCGCCACTGGCCTCGATCACCAGCCGCCCGTCGGCCGGGATCAGCCAGCGCTGGCCGGCGTCCAGCCAGCGGTCCTCGGGCCAGCCGCTGAGCGTGGCCCAGACGCGGCCGCTGCGCACGGTGAGCAGCTGCCCGGCGCGGGCTTGGAGGCGCAGCGCCTGACCGGCGGGCAGCGCCGTCGTCCGATCGGCGACGTCCGAGCGCGCTGCGGCCGGGCGGGTGGCCCACCGGGTCGGCAGACCGATGAAGCCGGCCAGGGCGGGACGGGTGGGGAGGACGGCGCGGGGTTCCGGCGCCGAGGCGGTGGGGCAGGGGCTGAGTTCCATGCCCTGCATCGTCGGCGCCGTCTGTGTGCGGCAACAGCCCCAGCGGTCGACCAGGTGGGGCCATACAGCCCCACGCGAACGGGGTGCTGTACCGGTCCCCCTGGTGCGAATCTGTATCACCCGCAGGCGCAGGGGGCCATACAGAATCGGCCCATGGCCAGCACAGCACCCGACCGGCTGCACGACAGCCTCTACCTTCAGATCGCCGAGCGCATGGCGCAGTCCATCCGCAGCGGCACGCTGGCGCGCGGCGAGCGCCTGCCGTCGGTGCGCGAGCAGGCGCGCCGCCAGGGGGTCTCGCCGGCCACCATCGTGCAGGCCTACCGCTCGCTGGAGGACGCCCGCCTGGTCGAGGCGCGGCCGCGCTCGGGCTACTTCGTCGCCGCCCGGCCGGCGCGGCTGCCGGAGCCGGAGCCCTCGGCGCCACCGGCCGCGTCGCTGCCGGTGGACGTCAGTTCATTGGGCGAGCAGGTGATGCAGCTGTCGGCCGATCCAAGCGTCGTGTGTTTTGGTGCCGCCTGTCCCAGCCGCCAGCTCTTTGCGCAGGAGCGGGTGCGCCGGGCCGTCAGCCGCGCCGCGCAGCGCCACCGCGCCACGCTGTGCCGCTACCCGCTGGGCCAAGGCAACGAGACGCTGCGCCGCGCCATCGCCCGGCACGCGCTGGGCCTGGGCTGCCAGCTGGAGGCGCGCGACATCCTGGTCACCAACGGCGCGCTGGAGGCCATCAGCCTGTGCCTGCGCGCGGTCACCCAGCCGGGCGACGTGGTGGCGCTGGAGTCGCCGACCTACTTCGGCTTCCTGGAAATCCTGGAGAGCATGCACCTGCGCGCGCTGGAGATCCCCACGCACCCGCGCACAGGGCTGTCGCTGGACGCGCTGCAGCTGGCCTTCGACACCCAGCCGGTCAAGGCGGTGCTGGCGGTGCCCACGCTGTCCAACCCGCTGGGCGCCTGCATGCCCGCGCCGGAGCGCCGCCGCCTGGCGCAGATGGTGGCCGAGCGCGGCATTCCGCTGATCGAAGACGTGCTCTACAACGACCTGGCCGAGCGCGACGAGCTGCGCCGCGCCGTCAAGGCCTGGGACACGACCGGCCACGTGATGGTCTGCGGCTCGTTTTCCAAGACGGTGGCCCCCGGCCTGCGCGTGGGCTGGGTCGAGGGCGGCCGCTGGGGCGCTCAGCTGCGCCGGCTCAAGGCGGTGCACTCTGGCGGGCAGACCGAGCTGGTCGAGCTGGCGATGGCCGACCTGCTCAGCCAGCCCGGCCACGAGTCCGGTTGGCGCCAGCTGCGCGCCACGATCGCCGCCCGGGTGGACGAGGCGCGCGGCCTCATCGCCGAGAGCTTTCCCAAGGGCACGCGGGTGACCGACCCGGCCGGCGGCTTCATCCTCTGGGTGGAGCTGCCGCCGGGCGGCGACTCGGTGGCGCTGTTCCACGCCTGCGTGGCCGAGAAGATCTGCATCGCCCCCGGCACCATGTTCAGCGCCACTGGCCGCTTCAACCACTGCCTGCGCCTGGGCGTGGGCGGGCGCTGGGACGAGGCGCAGCGCGCCGCGCTGGCCAGGGTGGGCGCGATCGCCTGCGCGATGGCCGGCCTGCCGGCGCGCGGCGAGAAGGTGGAGCGCCGGGTGCTGGTGGCGGACCCGGCGTAGCGCCCCCCGCGGGCGCTTGCGTTCACTGGCAGCTGAAGTTCGCCGCGTCCTCGATGCTGCCGCTGCCCTTGTACTTCGCCACCTGCGGGTAGGCGCACAGCGGGCGGCTGCGGTTGGCGGCCCAGTCGCTCGGCAGCTCGGTGTTGACGCCGCCGGCGTTGCCGGTGCCCCGCGCCGTGGCGATCACCGATTCGGGCGTCTGGCCCTGCTCCACCCACTTGACCAGGGCGCTCAGCATGTCGAACTGGTCGGTGGCCGGGCCGCCCGAGCAGTGGTTCATGCCGGGCACGCCGTACAGGCGGGCGAAGTTGCGGGCGTCACCGCCGTTGGCCGCCGCCAGGTTGCGGTACCAGGTCACCGAGTCGTCGAACGAGAACACCGGGTCCGACACGCCGTGGTAGACCATGACCTTGGCGCCGCGCTTCTTCAGCGTGGACAGCTCGGCCGGGTTGGGCGGGGTCATGAAGCTCAGGCCCGACTCGGTGTACGTCGTGTCCGTGGCGCTGATGCGGGCCACCTGGGCGTCGATGTCCGCGGTCAGCGGCGTGGCCATGTAGGCCGGCGGCGTGCCGAAGACGGTGCCCACGGCCAGCGGGTCCAGGGCCTGCGAGTTGACGAACTTCCAGGTGGCCCAGTTCGAGCCCGCGATGCCCGGGTCGTAGGGGAAGCTGTTGTAGATCGCCGCGCCGGACGTGGTCTTCGCGCCGGCGAACACCGCGGTCAGGATGTCCTTTTGCTGCGCGGTCAGGCAGCTGCCGTCGCGCGTGCCGCTGCAGGTGGGCACGTCGTCGGCCACCTTGAAGGCCTTTTGGCAGGCGGCGGTGTCGGAGACGATGCCGTCGGCCACGAGGTCCAGCCCGTCGCACTTGGCCAGGATGCGCCGGCCCACCAGGCTGCGCTCGGCCGCCGTGAAGGCGGTGGACAGGTCGGGCACGACCGCGCCGGTGGAGGCCGTCACCGTGCTGCCCGCGGTGTAGGCCTGGGCCCACTGCTGGGCGCCCCAGATCTGCGCAATGGCCGCCTTGGGCAGGTTGTAGCCCGGCGCGCCGGCGAGGAAGCCGTCGTACTCCTGAGCCAGCCGGGCCGTGGCGACCAGCGTGTGGCGCCCGCCGTTGGAGCAGCCGCCGAAGTAGGAGCGGTCCGGGCCCCGGCCGTAGGCCGCCGCGATCAGTGACTTGGCCATCGGCGTCAGCTTCTGCGCGGCCTGGTAGCCGTAGTCCAGGCGGGCCTGGGGGTCGAAGCCGAACAGTGCCGTCTGGGCGCCGCTGTGGCCGGCGTCCGAGCTGATCACCGCGAAGCCCTGCAGCAGTGCGTGGGTGAGCGGGCCGCCGCCGGTGGCGCCCACCGCGGTGGCGACCGAGCCGTCCAGCCCGCCGTTGCCCTGGTAGAAGAAGCGCCCGTTCCAGGCCAGCGGCAGCCGCATCTCGAAGCCGATGGCGTAGCTGCCGTTCGTGCCGGTGCGGCTGTACATCTTGCCGGTCACCTGGCAGTGCGCAGGCACCGCGACGCCGCCGACGGTCAACGCACCGGCGGCCACGTCGGTGGCTGCGGTGAGCGTGGTGTTGGCGTTGCTGAAGCCGGTGAGCAGCGCCGCGCAGGCGTTGAGCGTGCCGGCGGTGGCCGCAGTGAGCTGGGGCAGCGTGGCCGAGTCGGTGACGCTGGTGGCGTCGCTGCCGCCACCGCAGGCGGCCAGACCGGCCAGGGCGAGCAGCCCGAGGCCAGAGGCGGTTTTCAGGGGGTGCATGGGGGTCTCCTCGTTGTGGGTCCGTCGGAATTAACCGTTTGGACCATTTCATTTGACTCCAGTCTGGAATCAAATGACTTCGAGTTAACCCTGTGATGACTGAATTTTGTTCCCTGATGGAATCAGATCACGAGGTCTTTGGTGAGTCTTGGATCCGATTGTCGGATCGAAAATCGGCGGGCGCAGCGGCGACAATCTCCCCATGGCCACCCGAAAGCGCAAGACCGATCCGGCATCCGCCCCCTTGGGCGACACCCAGTTGCGGGCCGTCATCGGCTACCAGATCGCCCAGGCGTCGGTGGTCGCTAACCGCCTCTACGAATCGGCGGTGGGTCAGCCCCGCGGGCTGCACCGGCTGGAGTTCAGCCTGCTGATGCTGGTGCGGGAGAACCCCGGCTGCACGGCGTCCAGCCTGGCCAAGGCGCTGGGCATTTCGATGCCCAACATGGTGCTGTGGCTGGACCGGGTGGGCGCCAAGGGCTGGGTCGAGCGCGAGCCGAGCCTGTCGGACCGGCGCTCCAACCACCTGCGTCTGACGGCGCGGGGCGAGGAGGAGGCCGGTGCGGCCCTGGCGGCGCTGAGTGCCGCAGAGGCCGCGGGCCTGGACGCGCTCAGCGTGGCCGAGCGCGCCATCCTGGCGGAGCTGCTGCACCGGATGGCGGACATTGGCCGTGGCGGGTGATTCGCCCCTGGCCACCGGGGGTCAACTCAGGGCGTCGGCCGGCTCGGGCGGGGCGATGTACTCGGTTTGAGTCGGGGCGAGGGCCGGCACCCACAGCGTGACCGTCGTGCCCACGCCCGGGGCGCTGTGCAGCTCGACGCGTCCCTGGTGGATGTCCAGGATCTCCCGGACGATCGACAAGCCTAAACCGGCGCCGAGGATGTGGCCGGAGGGGTCGGCGCGGTAGAAGCGGTCGAACGCGTGCTCAACGGCTTCCGCGTTCATGCCAATGCCTTGGTCCACGACTTTGATCCCGATCCAGGGCTGGTCGTCCTGGGTGCAGCACTCGACACCGACTTCCACCGAGGTGTCTGCGCCGGAGTACTTCAGGGCATTGCCCACCACATTGGTCAGTGCCTGTTGAATCTTGGCGGGGTCGACCTGGGCGCGGGCCGTCGAGACGGCCGGACGCAGCCGCAGGCGATGGGGCGCGTCGGGTTGGGTCAGGGCCTCGATGCACTGTTCGGCCACCCGCTGCAGATCGACGTCTTCGGCCACGAAGTCGCGCCCGCGCAGCGAGTCGATGCGCGACAGGTCCAGCAGCTCATCGACCAGGTGCTTGAGCACCGTGGCTTGGCGGTAAATGATCTGCGCGGCGCGTTCGCGATGTTCCGCATCGATCTGCGGATGCAACAGAAGCTCGGCAAATCCGTACACACTGGCCAGCGGCGTGCGCAGTTCGTGCGCGGCGGTGGTGAGAAATTCGTTTTTCAACCGCTCGACCTCGGACTGATAGGTCACGTCGCGGAAGTAGTAGACGCGTTGACACTTGTCTTCGCGGCAGCGGCGTTCCAGGACACGGCGGGGCGGTCCGGCCAGGACGATGTGGGCGTCGCCCTGCTGCAGCGGGGGCATGGCTTCGTCGGCGTGCGTGAGTCCGTCGAGCCATTCGTCGACCGCACGCTCGCTCAGGCCCAGCAGATCTTCCGGACGCAGGCCAAACCAGCGGCTGAAGGCCGGGTTGGTGAAGACCAGTCGATGCAGGCCATCGTCATCGAGCTCGAAGACCAGCACCGCGTCGGGCGACAGGCCACTCACGGCCGTCAGCGTGGCCAGGCGCGCCTGCGATGCAGCGGTTTGAGCCTGCACCTCGCGTTCGACCTTGGCCTTGTTTCTGGCCAAGGCGGCGATGCTCCAGAACAGCAGCAGATCGATCGAGATGCCGCAGACCGCGACGAGGTTCGCCTGCCAGGTGTCGGCGGCCGATTCGAAGTCCGTGCCCGAGTACTCGATGGTCCATGTGCGCCCGCCGAAGGCCAGCGAACGGGTCAGGTGCAGCCTGGAGGCGGCTGCGATGCGGGCGGCGGATGCGGCGGACGCAGGGTCACTGTTGTAAAACGATTCGGTGGCCCCCGCCTGAACGCTCGCGGCCACGGCCCCTGGGCTCACCGTGGAGTCGCTCGGCGGGGCGACCTTGGCGCCGTCGAGGATGCGCAGGGCCATGCTGCCGGTGTCGGTGCCCAGGATGCCGTTCATGAGGTCATTGACTCGGAAAGGGGCATAGACCCAGCCCCACAGCCGGTCGGGCTGTACGTGCTCCGCGGGGCCGGTGAGCTGCCCCTGGGCGTCGCGGTAGACCGGCAGGTACAGCAGCAGACCGCGCTGGATGTTGCGCCCATCCTCCTGCACGAGCGTGACGATGCCGGACATCGCCGGCAGCCCGGTGTCTCGGGCGCGCAGCATCGCCTCGCGCCGCGTCGGCTCCGAGAGCATGTCGTAGCCGAAGGCGCGCAGGTTGCGCCCCGTCAGCGGTTCAAGGTGCGAGATGGCCGAATAGAGCTCGCGCGCACCCGCCGGGCGCACGCTGTAGCTCGGAAAGCCTTCGGTGCGTACAGCGGCTTCATGGCTGTCCACTTGATCGGGGCGCAGCAGCCTCGCGATACCGAAGCCCTGGATGCCGGGGTAGTGCCGTTCGGGCTGCACCGTCTCGACGTAGCGTCGCCAGGCCTTGCGATCGAAATCCGGTTGCGCCGACAGCATCGCAACGCCGCCACGCAGCACCGCCTCGTAGGAGGCCATGCGCCGCTCGATGCGCGATTGGACGTCGTCGGTGCGCCGCTCGAAGCGCAGGCGTGCGTCATCGAGCGCAAACAGCCGCGCCGCCCACCAGGCCGCACCGGTGAGCAGCAGCGACCCGATCAGGATCACCAGGGCAATGCTGGGCCGCTGCAGCCAGGATTCCAGCCGTGGCGTCCAGTGCCGCGTTGCAGTGGTGGCGCGCGCCCGCCGGTGGTGTTCAATGACCTCCATGGCTGAACCGGGCCTTGTGATCAGAGCAGGCGCGACACGACGTCGAGCAGCTGGCGCGGAGAAAAGGGCTTGGGCAGGTAGGCGTCGGCCCCAGCAGCGCGGCCGGCTTCGATGTCCACCTTCTGACCTCGCGCTGAGAGCATGACGATGCGCAGGCGCCGACGTGTGGAATCGGCGCGCAGCGCGCGGCACACCGCGATGCCATCCATGCCGCCCGGCATCATCACGTCGAGCAGCACCAGCTCCGGCGAGAGCTGACGCACCGCTTGCAGGGCGCCGGCGCCGTCGGCCGCTTCGTGCACTTCGTGGCCGTCGATTTCGAGGGTCATGCGCACCAATTCGCGCAGATCGGGCTGGTCGTCGACGATGAGGATGCGATTCATGGTGGCGCTGGGTTGGCGCTCGATCATCGGGACATCGTGGCCGCGCCATCGGCGCATAAAGGCGCTCCGTCGCCGGCAAATCCCGCCTTCTCGGCTGTGGCGGCGCACCTAATGTGGCGAGCTGGAGTCACCGGCCCATGAAGTTCTTCGTCCCCTCGTTCCTGCCGCCGCGGCAAGGCGTGTCGTCCGAGCGCCGCCTTGACGCCGCGTTGCCGGTGGCGCTGCTGGCCAACGCCGCGCTGCTGGCGGGCCTGGCTTGGGCCTGCGCGGCGCCCGGGGCGGAGTTGGCGCTGGCACTGCTGCTGGCGCTGGGGGCGGTCGCCGCCGGGCTGTGGTGCATGCGTCAGCCGCCGCAGGGCCGTCTGGCCAGTTACGGCTCGGCCGCAGCGTTGCTGGTGCTGTTGACCGGGCAACTCGCCGTGGCCGGCGTGGCCGTGCCGCTGTTGCTGCTCAATGGCCTGCTGCAGCTGAGCCTGTTGCCCAACCTGCGCCGTGCCGGCGTGGTGCTGACCGGTGGGGGGATCGTCGCGCTGCTGCCTTGGGCCTTGCACGAAGGGTTCGATCGCGGGCCGCTGCAAACCGACTGGCTGCACGCCGATGCTTCCCAGCTTGCTTATGTCGTGGCGGTGGCGGTGCACACCGCGCTGCTGGCGCTGACGGCGCGGGCCAAGGCCCTGCGCGCGCAGGAGCGCTTCGACCTGCACTTCCTCATTCAGGCGATGGGCACCGAGGGGCCGATCCGCCTCGGGCTGGATGCCGTGCGCGCGGAGTCCGCGCTCGGCGAGCGGCTCAAGCAGGTGCAGCAGCGCATGGCCAACACGCTGCGCCAGGTCAGCCACGCGACCCAGGGCGTCCAGGCGGCCTCGCGCGAGCTGGAGCATGGCGGCGCCGAGCTGGGCGAGCGCACCGAGCGCAGCGCGGCCGGCCTGCGCGACGCGGCGATGACGCTCGAGCAGATCAACCTGATCGTGCAGAGCAGCGCCGAGGCGGCGTTGGAAGCGCGCGCGATGGCGGTGCAGGCGGCGGCGCAGGCCGAGCAGGGCGGCGAGCTGTTCGAGCAGGTGCGCGCCCGCATGCGCGACATCGATGCCGCCGCGCGCAGCATCACCGAGGTGATCGGTGTGATCGAGGGCATCGCCTTTCAGACCAACATCCTGGCGCTCAACGCCGCGGTGGAAGCCGCCCGCGCGGGCGACCGGGGCCGCGGCTTTGCGGTGGTGGCCGGCGAGGTGCGGCAGCTGGCGCTGCGCGCCGGCACGGCGGCGGCGGAGGTCAAGACGCTGATCGAGCGCTCAAGCACGACGGTGGCCAGCGGCAACCAGCTGGTCGACCAGGCCGGCCGGACGATGGCCGACATCGTCACCTCGGCGCGCCGCGTCGGCAGCGCCTTCGAGCACCTGTCGGCCGACACCAACGAACACGCCGGCAGCATCGATGCGGTCACCGGTGCGGTGCGTGAGCTCGATGAGATGACGCGGCAGAACGTCGCGGTGGCAGAGACCGCCCGGCGCATCGCCGGGGAGTTGCTGGCGCAGAGCCGGTTGCTCGAAGAGGTGCTGGGCGCCTTCCGCCTGGGGTCCGAGGCCGTGCCCGCCCTGGTGCCCCCCGTGTCCGCCCCTGCGCAGGCGACGCAAGCCACGGGGGCGTTGAATGCCTCAGCCCGAAAACCTCCGGTGCGCAAGAGCGACTCCGTCGCGTCAACGCCCCGTGAGACGGCGGCACCAGGCTCGACGGGCGAGTCGAACGTGGTGTTCTTCTGACGCGCGCGCACCCCCTGTCAGATCAAGCTTTGTTCGTGGACCCGGGGCTAGCATCCCGCGGCCCGGACGGCCGCTGAGGCGGACCGCCGACCCGCCACCGATGAGCCACCCGTGAGTCACCTGCGAGCCCACGATACCCAGGAGCGCCCCATGAAGTTCGAGACGATCGCCGTGCACGGCGGCTACGGCCCCGATCCGACCACCAAGGCGGTGGCGGTGCCGATCTACCAGACCACCAGCTACGCCTTCGACAACACCCAACACGGGGCGGACCTGTTCGACCTGAAGGTGGCGGGCAACATCTACACCCGCATCATGAATCCGACGACCGCGGTGCTGGAGCAGCGCCTGGCGGCGCTCGAGGGCGGCATCGGTGCGCTGGCGGTGGCCTCTGGCATGGCGGCGATCAGCTATGCGATCCAGACCATTGCCGAGACGGGCGACAACATCGTGTCCTCGTCGACGCTGTACGGCGGCACCTACAACCTCTTCGCGCACACCTTCCCTCAGCTGGGCATCGAGGCGCGGTTCGCCGACCCGCGCGATCCGGCGGCTTTCGCCAGGCTGATCGACGGGCGCACCAAGGCGGTGTTCTGCGAGTCCATCGGCAACCCGCTGGGCAACGTCACCGACTTCCAGGCGCTGGCCGACGTGGCCCACGCCGCCGGGGTGCCGCTGATCGTCGACAACACGGTGCCCACGCCCTACCTGTGCCGCCCCTTCGAGCACGGCGCGGACGTCGTGGTGCACTCGCTGACCAAGTACCTGGGCGGCCACGGCAACTCGATCGGCGGCGTGATCGTCGACTCGGGCAAGTTCCCCTGGGCGCAGCACCGGGCACGCTTCAAGCGGCTCAACGAGCCGGACGTCAGCTACCACGGCGTGTGCTACACCGAGGCGCTGGGCGCGGCGGCCTACATCGCCCGCGCCCGCGTCGTGCCGCTGCGCAACATGGGCGCAGCGCTCAGCCCCTTCAACGCCTTCCTGATCCTGCAGGGCATCGAGACGGTGGCGCTGCGCATGGACCGCATCTGCGCCAACACCCTGGCGGTGGCGCAGTTCCTGAAGGGCCACGCCAAGGTCAAGTGGGTCAACTACGCCGGTCTGACCGACCACGCCGATCACGGTTTGGTGCAGGCCTACATGGGCGGGCGGGCCTCGGGCATCCTGACCTTCGGGGTGCAGGGCGGCATCGAGGGCGGGGCGCGCTTCCAGGACGCGCTCAAGCTGGTGACCCGGCTGGTCAACATCGGTGACGCCAAGTCGCTGGCCTGCCACCCCGCCTCGACCACGCACCGCCAGCTCAGCGAGGCCGAGTTGGCCAAGGCGGGGGTGACGGTGGACACGGTGCGGCTGTCGATCGGCATCGAGCACATCGACGACCTGCTGGCCGACCTGGCCCAGGCGCTGGATGCGGTCTGAGCCTGCGGCGCTGTTTTCGTGTTCTTGTCCGGATTCGACGCGACACGAAGAACGTGTGAATTCGGGGTGAAGAACATGCAACAAGCTGCCTTCTGGTTGTTACTGGATGCACGCGCGCAACACCCCGATTTTTCGTGATTGACGACACACAAGATCAATGGGTAAATTTCCCATAAATCAAGTCAAGGCGCGGATTTGCAGGCCATAGGCCTGGGGTTCTCCCTGACTCGTCGGCTCGGATCGACGGCGGCATCAGGCCGCTGATTTCGCGAGATCTCGTTACGTAAGACGGACGAGACCTGTGCGCCAATGCGCCCAGCTTCTGATCGGGGTCGCCAGCAGGCGGCTTCGGTGGTGGCTGGGCGGATCAGGACTCCGCCCGAAGTGGTGGATCCCGGTGTGTGCACGGGTTCAGCACCCGCGCTGGAGCGGGCCCGCCTACCGCCCATCGACCCAGGTGCAGTGTGCGCCAGAGACAGTCGATGAGCGGTGGGAGGCCCCTCCAGCGTCGGGGGGCACATTGCCCAGGGTTTGGGCTGCTCCAGTGGCGCTACAGTGCCGGCGAGTCGATCGACCCCGCCGATGCCTGCCCCCAGTCTCGCCCCTCCCGACGTCACCCTGACGCTGCCTGCGCCGGCATCCGGTGTGGGACGCCTGCCGCCCGACGCGGCGGCGGTGCTTCAGTTGGCGGCGCAGTCGATGTTCGACGTCTTCGCCCAGGCCTCCCAGGGCATGATGGTCGTCGACCGCTCGCACCGCATCGTCTGGATCAGTGAAGGCTACAAACGCTTTCTGCCGGCACTCGGCTTTGGCGATGAGCAGGAATTTGTCGGGCGCCGGGTTGAGGAGGTGGTGCCCAACACACTGATGGCTCAGGTCCTCGAAACGGGTCGACCGATGCTGCTCGATCTGCTGACGAACCAAGCAGGCAGCTTCCTTGTCAGTCGGTTGCCGCTGCGCGACGTGGATGGCGCGGTGCTCGGCGCGGTCGGGCTGGTGCTGCTCGATCACCCCGAGACGACCATGCAGCCGTTGATGCTGAAGTTCGCTCGCTTACAGCGAGAGCTGGAGGATGCGCGCCGGCAGCTCGCCGCGCAACGCCGACCGAAGCACACCATTGCGGCCTTCATTGGCTCCAGTCCTGCCGCGATGGAAGTCAAGCGTCAGGCGCGCAGGGTCGCGAGCACCGCTGCCACTGTGTTGCTGCTGGGCGAAACCGGCACCGGCAAGGAGCTGCTGGCCCACGCAATCCACGCCGCTTCGCCGCGCGCTGCCTCTGCCTTTGTCGGTGTGAACATCGCCGCGGTGCCCGACAGCCTGCTTGAGGCGGAGTTTTTTGGCGTCGCACCTGGGGCTTACACCGGCGCTGAGCGCAAGGGCCGCGATGGCAAGTTCAAGCTGGCCGATGGCGGTACGCTGTTTCTCGACGAAATTGGCGACATGCCGCTGGCCCTGCAAGCCAAGTTGCTGCGCGCGCTGCAGGAGCAGGAGGTCGAGCCCCTGGGCAGCAACCAAGTCCACAAGGTCGACGTGCGGGTGATCGCCGCGACCAGCCGCGACCTGGGTGCCATGGTGGCTGCAGGCGGTTTTCGCGCCGACCTGTTTTACCGCCTGAACGTCCTGCCGATTCGCCTGCCTGCGCTGCGCGAGCGCTTGTCGGACCTGGAGGCGCTGGTCGAGGCGCTGCTGGAGGACATCGCCCGGCGCAGCGGCCTGGCGCACCGCAGCATCAGCGAAGGTGCGCTGGGCCTGCTGGCGGCGCACGACTGGCCAGGCAACATCCGCGAGTTGCGCAACGTGCTGGAGCAGGTGGCCTTGCTCAACGACGAGCTGGTGCTGGGCGAGGCCCATTTCCGCGCTGTGCTGCCGGTCGGTGACCCGCTGCGGCCGGCGATGGCGGCGCATCGGACGGGCGGATCCACCTCGGTAGAGCGTCCGGATGTGGACCACCAGACCCCGGTCGATTCGCTGCCGCTGCCGCTGGCGATCGCACAACTGGAACGACGGGCCATCCAGGCGGCGCTTGCCGCCACCGGTGGCAACAAAGTGGCGGCGGCGCGGCGCCTGGGGATTGCGCGTGCGACCTTGTATGAGAAGCTTGCTCAGTTCGATGCCGAGTGTCGCGTTCGGCCCGGCGGCCACGAAGGGTAAGGCCTGTGTCGATCCCTCTCGGCCGGTGGCGCTGACCGGGGGGCATCGCCAAAAATCGTGCTCTCGCGAGGAGATGTTGTGATGCGAGTTCCGAGTTCTCCCTTCCGAATCTGGCCGGATAGGTCGGTGACCTCTGTGGCGGGTTGGCTTCGTCGCTGGCGCTGTGGGTGGAGCTTTGTCCTGGGCGCGACGATCTGCCTCATTGGCGCTCAGGCTCAGGAGTCGGGGCAGGGGCATTCCCGGGCTCAACCGGATCTGGACCAGTTTGGCCGGGGCTTGGTGCAGTCGCGTTGCAAGAAGCCGCTTGCGATCAAGCGCGAGCGGGTGCCGAATCCTCGTCGTCCTCACCAGTTGGATGTGGTGTGGACGACCACCTGCCCAGGCTTCGAGGTGGTGGCCTTTCAGCCGGCGGGGGGGCGTGAAAGGCCGATGCAGCTCACAATCAACGCAACCTACCCCGGGCTGGCGGCGGATCTGGCGATTGGTGTCAGCGCGGCCGCGGTGCGTGCCCGACTCGGGCCGCCCTGGAGCACGCAGGGCGATGACCTGGTCTATGCGCTCGATCCGGATCGACCGAACGACGACACGCTGACTTTCCGCATCGAGGGTGGCCGCGTTGTCGAGTTGATTTGGTCCTGGGACACCGACTGAGGCGGTGCCGCTGACGGCAGGGCGGCTTGTGCGGAAGGCCAAGTCCGTGCTATATTCGTGAGCTTTTCGGGCATGGTCCATCCGTGCCCGTTTCGTCGTTCCGGTGGGTGGACGTCGGCCAGGCTCGCGAAAGCGAAGGGGCGAGGTCAAAGCCGGGGCAAATCAGTCAGCCCGACCAATCGTTGCCGGGCATTGGAGAAGAACCATGACGACAGCCAATCCGGGCGAGCGCCTCGGTTTGCTGGGCCGCAAGGTGGGCATGATGCGCATCTTCACGGACGATGGCGATGCCATCCCCGTGACCGTGCTCGACGTGTCCAACAACCGCGTTGCCCAGGTCAAGACCGCCGAAGCCGACGGCTACTCCGCTCTGCAGGTTGCTTACGGCGCCCGCAAGGCCTCCCGTGTCACCAAGCCCGAAGCGGGTCACCTGGCCAAGGCCGGCGTGGAAGCTGGCGAGCTCCTGAAGGAGTTCCGTGTCAGCGCCGACGTCGCCGCCGAGTACAAGCCGGGCGCCCAGGTCCCCGTGACCCTGTTTGCTGCTGGCCAGCAAGTCGACGTGCAAGGCACCTCGATCGGTAAGGGTTACGCTGGCACCATCAAGCGCCACAACTTCGGTTCGCAGCGCGCCTCCCACGGTAACAGCCGCTCGCACAACGTGCCTGGCTCGATCTCCATGGCGCAGGATCCGGGTCGCGTGTTCCCGGGCAAGAAGATGACCGGCCACATGGGCGACGAGACCGTCACGACCCAGAACCTGGACATCGTGCGCGTGGACGAAGCCCGCCAGCTGCTGCTGGTCAAGGGTGCCGTTCCGGGCGCCAAGGGTGGTTTCGTGACCGTGCGTCCCGCCGTCAAAGCCAAGCAAGGAGCCAACTGATGGCACAGCTCGAGCTCCTGAATGAGCAGGGCCAGGCGGCCGCCAAGGTCGATGCCCCTGACACCGTGTTCGCGCGCGACTACAACGAAGCCCTGGTGCACCAGGTCGTCGTGGCCTATCAGGCCAACGCCCGTCAAGGCACCCGTGCCCAGCTGACCCGCGCCGAAGTCCACCACTCGACGAAGAAGCCGTTCCGCCAGAAGGGCACCGGTCGCGCTCGCGCCGGTATGACCTCGTCGCCGCTGTGGCGTGGGGGCGGTCGGACCTTCCCGAACTCGCCGGACGAGAACTTCAGCCACAAGCTGAACAAGAAGATGTATCGCGTCGGGATGGTCACCATCCTGTCGCAGCTGGCCCGCGAAGGCCGCCTGGCCGTGGTCGACTCCCTGAAGGTTGAGGCGCCCAAGACCAAGCTGCTGGCTGCCAAGCTCAAGGCGATGAACCTGGATCACGTGATGGTGATCGCCGACGAGGTGGACGAGAACCTGTTCCTGGCCTCGCGCAACCTCGCCAATGTGCTGGTCGTCGAGCCGCGTTACGCCGATCCCCTGTCGCTGGTCTTCTACAAGAAGGTCATCGTCACCAAGGGCGCGATCGACAAGCTCCAGGAGATGTTCGCATGAGCACCGCCAAGTTCGATGAGGGTCGTCTGACCCAGGTGCTCGTCGCGCCGATCATCTCGGAAAAGGCCACCACCGTGGGCGAAAAGCACAACCAAGTGCTGTTCAAGGTGCTGCAAGACGCCTCCAAGCCCGAGATCAAGGCCGCCGTCGAGCTGATGTTCAAGGTCGAAGTCGCGTCCGTCCAGGTGGTCAACACCAAGGGCAAGACCAAGCGCTTCGGCGGTCGCATCGGTCGTCGTGACCACACGCGCAAGGCCTATGTGTGCCTGAAGCCGGGTCAGGAACTGAACTTCTCCGGGGAGGCCGCGTAATGGCTGTCGTCAAGGTCAAACCCACGTCGCCCGGCCGCCGTGCCGTGGTGAAGGTGGTGCACAAGCACCTGCACAAGGGCGCTCCGGAAGCTTCGCTGCTCGAGCCCCAGAAGCAGAACTCCGGCCGCAACAACAACGGCCATGTGACGGTTCGCCACAAGGGTGGCGGTCACAAGCACCACTACCGCGTGGTCGATTTCCGTCGCAACAAGGACGGCATCCCCGCCAAGGTCGAGCGCATCGAGTACGACCCGAACCGCACCGCCCACATCGCTCTGGTGTGCTATGCGGACGGCGAGCGTCGCTACATCATCGCTCCGCGTGGTCTGGAAGTGGGTCAAACCGTTCTGAGCGGCGCCGAGTCGCCGATCAAGGCTGGCAACACCCTGCCCATCCGCAACATCCCCGTGGGTTCGACCATCCACTGCGTCGAGATGCTGCCGGGCAAGGGCGCCCAGATCGCCCGTTCGGCCGGCACCTCGGTGACGCTGATGGCCCGCGAAGGCACCTACGCTCAGGTTCGCCTGCGCTCGGGTGAAGTGCGCAAGATCCACATCGACTGCCGCGCCACCATCGGTGAGGTGTCGAACGAAGAGCACAACCTGCGTCAGTACGGCAAGGCCGGCGCCATCCGCTGGAAGGGCATCCGCCCGACCGTGCGCGGCACCGCCATGAACCCGATCGACCACCCGCACGGTGGTGGTGAGGGCCGCACCGGTGAGGGCCAGGCTCCTGTGTCGCCGTGGAACACGCTGACCAAGGGCTACCGCACCCGCAACAACAAGCGCACGCAGACGTTCATCGTCTCGCGCCGCAAGAAGTAAGAGGGGAGCGCAGCAATGTCTCGTTCACTCAAGAAGGGTCCCTTCGTCGATCACCACCTGCTCGCAAAAGTCGAGAAGGCTGTGGCCACCAAGGACAAGAAGCCGGTCAAGACTTGGTCGCGTCGTTCGACCATCCTGCCCGAGTTCATCGGCCTGACCATCGCCGTGCACAACGGCAAGCAGCACGTGCCCGTGTACGTGTCCGACCAGATGGTCGGCCACAAGCTCGGCGAGTTCGCCCTGACCCGTACGTTCAAGGGTCACCCGGCGGACAAGAAGGCCAAGCGCTGAGGAGCCCGACGCAATGGAAACCAAAGCAATCGTCCGTGGCGTGCGCCTGTCGTGCGACAAGGGCCGTCTCGTGGCCGACATGATCCGTGGCAAGCCGGTCGATCAGGCGCTGAACATCCTGACGTTCACGCAGAAGAAGGCCGCCGGGATCATCAAGAAGGCGCTGGAGAGCGCGATCGCCAACGCCGAGCACAACGACGGCGCGGACATCGACGAACTGCGCGTCACCTCGATCTACGTGGAGCAAGGTGCTACGCTGAAGCGCTTCGCCGCCCGGGCCAAGGGCCGCGGCAACCGCATCAGCAAGCCCACCGCGCACATCTACGTGACGGTCGGCAACTGAAAGGGCTGGTAGAAGACCATGGGACAGAAAATCCATCCGACCGGCTTCCGCCTGCCTGTCACGCGCAACTGGTCGTCGCGCTGGTACGCCGGCAACCGCCAGTTCGCTGCCATGCTGGCCGAGGACATCGAAGTTCGTGAGTTTCTGAAGAAGAAGCTCAAGAACGCCGCCGTCTCGCGCATCCAGATCGAGCGCCCTGCCAAGAACGCCCGCATCACCATCTACTCGGCGCGTCCGGGCGTGGTGATCGGCAAGAAGGGTGAAGACATCGAAAACCTGAAGGTCCAGCTCGCCAAGATGCTGGGCGTTCCGGTCGCTGTGAACATCGAAGAAGTGCGCAAGCCTGAAGTCGATGCCCAGCTGATTTCCGAGTCGATCACCCAGCAGCTCGAAAAGCGCATCATGTTCCGCCGTGCCATGAAGCGCGCGATGCAGAACGCGATGCGTCTGGGCGCCCAGGGCATCAAGATCATGTCCTCGGGCCGTCTGAACGGCATCGAAATCGCCCGCACCGAGTGGTACCGCGAAGGCCGCGTGCCTCTGCACACCCTGCGCGCCGACATCGACTACGGTTTCTCGGAAGCCAAGACCACCTACGGCGTCATCGGCGTCAAGGTGTGGGTCTACCGCGGTGACCGCCTGGCCAACGGCGAAGCGCCGGTGATCCGTGGCGAAGACCGTCCGGAAGACGATCGCCGCCGCCGGGGTCCGCGCAGCGACCGTCCGGGCGATCGCCGTGGCCCGCGTGGTCCGGGCGGCCCGGGTGCTGGTCGGGGTCCGCGTTCCGAAGGCGCTCCCGCCGACGGCGCTGGCGCCAAGCGCGTGGTGCGAGCCGCTGCCCCTGGCGCGGCTCCCAAAGGAGAATAAGGAATGTTGCAACCGTCCCGTCGCAAGTTCCGCAAGGAACAGAAGGGCCGCAACACCGGCGTCGCTACCCGTGGCGCCGACGTGTCTTTCGGCGAGTTCGGCCTGAAGGCGACCGAGCGTGGTCGCATCACCGCTCGCCAGATCGAAGCCGCCCGTCGTGCCATTTCGCGCCACATCAAGCGCGGTGGCCGCATCTTCATCCGCATCTTCCCGGACAAGCCGATTTCCCAGAAGCCGGCCGAAGTCCGGATGGGTAACGGTAAGGGTAACCCCGAGTACTACGTCGCTGAGATCCAACCGGGCAAGGTCCTGTACGAGATCAACGGCGTGCCCGAGGCCCTGGCCCGTGAAGCCTTCACCCTGGCCGCTGCCAAGCTGCCGCTGCGCTGCACGTTCGTGACGCGCGGTTTCGGCGCCTGAGCCCAAGGAGCAAAAACATGAAAGCCTCCGAACTCCGCGCCAAGGACGTCGCTGCGCTCGAAAAGGAAATCAGCGATCTGCTGAAGGCCCATTTCGGTCTGCGTATGCAAAAGGCGACCCAGCAGCTGGCCAACACCGCGACGCTGAAGGCGACGCGTCGCGACATCGCCCGCGCCCGCACCATCCTCGCCGAGAAGAAGAAGGGAGCTGCGTGATGAGCGAAGCCCAAGCCAACACCCCCGCCAAGGTCAAGCGCACCCTGGTCGGCAAGGTCGTCAGCGACAAGCGCGCCAAGACCGTCACCGTGCTGGTCGAGCGTCGCGTCAAGCACGAGCTGTACGGCAAGATCGTTGCCCGCTCGCGCAAGTACCACGCCCACGACGAGAACGGCGAGTACAAGATGGGCGATCTGGTCGAGATCGCTGAAAGCCGTCCGCTGTCCAAGACCAAGAACTGGGTCGTGACCCGTCTGGTCGAGAAGGCCCGCGTGGTCTGATACGACGAAAGAGCGTTGCGCGCTGGGGTCATCCTGATCCCGGCCAAAACGAAAACCGGCGCGCTGGGATACTGGCGGCCGGTTTTGTTTTTGTGGCTGACCGATTGCGGGACAGGGTGTCCACCAATCGATTGGCTGCCCAATGAGGAGTGCAACGCCATGTTGAAAGTCGGGGATCAGCTGCCCAACGTCACCCTGTACGAGTTCATCGACGTGCCCACCGAGGGCTGTGCCCTGGGCCCGAATCCGGTCGAGGTCGCCAAGGCTGCGGCCGGCAAGACGATCGCCCTGTTCGCGCTGCCCGGCGCCTACACGCCGACCTGCTCGGCCCAGCACGTGCCGGGCTATGTGCAGCAGGCGGAGGCCCTGAAGGCCGCGGGCGTGGACGAGATCTGGTGCCTGTCGGTGAACGACGCCTTCGTGATGGGCGCCTGGGGCCGTGAGCTGGGCGCCGCCGGCAAGGTGCGCATGCTGGGTGACGGCAGCGCCGACTTTGCCAAGGCCACCGGCCTGACGCTCGACCTGACGGCCAAGGGCCTGGGCCTGCGCTCGCAGCGCTACTCCGCGCTCGTCAAGAACGGCGTGGTGCAGACGCTCAACGTCGAAGGCCCAGGCAAGTTCGAGGTCAGCGATGCGGTGACGATGCTGGGTCAGGCCAAGGGCTGAGCCAGCGCGTCGCTGCCGAAGCCCCAGAACGACAAGGCGCCCTGCGGGGCGCCTTGTGCTTTCTGCGCCGGGTCGCGCGCCCCGGGGCGCTGCTCAGCCGCGCCGCCGTGCGCGCCGGGCCGCTGGCTCGACCGGCCCGGGCAGCGGGGCGTCGTCGCCGTCGACCTGCGCGATGAAGCCGCCACCGAGGCAGACCTCGCCGTCGTAGAGCACCGCCGACTGACCGGGCGTGGCCGCCCATTGCGCGGCCGGGAAGTGGAGTCGCACGCGATCGACCTGCCCAGCCGGCGCCAGCGCACAGGCTTCGTCGGCCTGCCGGTAGCGGGTCTTGGCGCTCAGGGCCGCGGCCTGCTCCGCGCCCGGTGCGACACCGGCCGTCCAGTGCACGCCGTCGATCTCCAGCCCGTGGCTGAGCAGCCAGGGGTGGTTGTGGCCCTGCACGACGTAGAGCGTGTTGCTCGCCAGGTCCTTGCGGGCGACGAACCAGGCGTCGTGATCCCCGCCGCCGCGCCGGGCCCCCGCTTCCTTCACGCCCCCGATGCCGATGCCCTTGCGCTGGCCCAGCGTGTAGAAGCTCAGGCCGACGTGCTCGCCCAGCAGGCGGCCGCGGTCGTCGCGGATGGGCCCGGGCTGGTGCGAGAGGTAGCGGTTCAGGAACTCGCGGAAGGGCCGCTCGCCGATGAAGCAGATGCCGGTCGAGTCCTTCTTCTTCGCGTTCGGTAGGCCAACCTCGGCGGCCAAGCGGCGCACCTCGGTCTTGGGCAGCTCGCCCACGGGGAACAGCGTCACCGCCAGCTGGGTCTGGTTCAGGCGGTGCAGGAAGTAGCTCTGGTCCTTCAGTGGATCCAGGCCCTTGAGCAGCTCGTGCCGGCCGGTGGCCGGGTTATGCCGGGCTCGGGCGTAGTGCCCGGTGGCGATGCGCTCGGCGCCCAGGCGCATCGCGTGGTCGAGGAAGGCCTTGAACTTGATCTCCGCGTTGCACAGCACGTCCGGGTTGGGCGTGCGCCCGGCCTGGTACTCGCGCAGGAACTCGGCGAAGACCCGGTCCTTGTACTCGGCGGCGAAGTTGACGTGCTCGATCTCGATGCCGATGACGTCGGCCACCGCGGCCGCGTCCAGGAAGTCCTGACGCGTCGAGCAATAGCCGCCGCCGCTTTCATCGCTGTCGTCGTCGTCTTCCCAGTTCTTCATGAATATGCCGACCACCTCGTGGCCCTGCTGCTTGAGCAGCCAGGCCGAGACGGCCGAATCGACGCCGCCGGACAGGCCGACGACCACTCTGGAACGTGTCATGGCCGAATTGTCCCCGCAGTCTGGAAGACCGAGGCGTCGGCCTGGATGGCGTCCAGCGGCAGGCACCGCCCGGCGAGGTGATCCTCGATGCAGCGCAGCAGCAAGGGGCTGCGGTGCCGTTCACGGCAGGCGCGCAATTCGTCGGTGGTGAGCCAGAGCGTGCGCACGATGCCGGTGTCGAGCGGGCGCCCGGGCAGCGGATCGCTCACCCGACCGCCGAAGGCGAAGCGCAGGTATGTGACATCCACACAACGTTCGGCGTCGATGCTGCGCGCGAGATAGGCCCCGATCAGGTGCGTGGGTGTGAAGACGCGGGCGGTCTCTTCGAGCACCTCGCGCATCGTTCCCTGCTCAGGTGTCTCACCGGCTTCCAGGTGGCCGGCCGGATTGTTAAGCATCAAGCCAGCCGCTGTTGCTTCCTCGACCACCAGGAAGCGGCCATTGTCTTCAATCACCGCCGCCACGGTGACGTGGGGGGTCCATCGTTCGGTCGTCAAGGGGATCTCCGACTTTGTGGCGTCGCAACCCCGGGCTGTCCCCAGGATTCGGTTTCGTTGGTTTTCCACACAGGGCCGTGTAAGCTTACCCGCTCACCCCGGAGGAGGAGGCGATCGACTGCCCGTGCGCTCAGCGCAAGAAGCGCTGCGCGGAGCATGAGCGTGAACCTCCCGATGGCAAGGACAGCAGCGGACGGCGCCGGTCGTCGTCCCGGCAAGATACCCTGAGGAGTTCAGTTCATGGCTTTACGGATCGGAGTGCCGAAGGAAACGGCGGCGGGCGAAAAGCGCGTCGCGACCGTTCCCGACGTGGTGGGCAAGCTCGTCAAGCTGGGCTTCTCGGTCGCCGTCGAAAGCGGCGCGGGCGACGCGGCGAACTTCGCCGATGAGACCTACACCGCCGCCGGCGCCACGGTGCTGCCCAGCGCGGCAGACATCTGGGGCCAGTGTGACATCGTCTTCAAGGTGCGCCCGCCCACCCTCGACGAGGTGGCGATGCTGCGTGAGGGCGCCACGCTGATCGGCTTCGTCTGGCCAGCGCAGAACCCCGAGCTGATGAAGGCGCTGCAGGCGCGCCGCGCCACGGTGCTGGCGATCGACTGCCTGCCGCGCCAGCTCTCGCGCGCGCAGAAGATGGATGCGCTGACCTCGATGGCCGGTGTCAGCGGCTACCGCGCGGTGGTCGAGGCGGCCAACGCCTTCGGCCGCTTCTTCAACGGCCAGATCACGGCCGCGGGCAAGGTCCCGCCGGCCAAGGTCTTCATCGCCGGTGCTGGCGTGGCCGGTCTGGCCGCGATCGGCACCGCCGCGAACCTGGGCGCGATCGTGCGCGCCAACGACACCCGCGCCGAAGTGGCCGACCAGGTCAAGTCCCTGGGCGGCGAGTTCGTCAAGGTCGACTACGAGGAAGAGGGCTCGGGCGGCGGCGGCTACGCCAAGGTGATGAGCGAAGGCTTCCAGGCCGCGCAGCGGGCGATGTACGCCCAGCAGGCCCAGGAGTGCGACATCATCATCACGACCGCGCTGATCCCCGGCAAGCCCGCGCCCCGGCTGATCACCGCCGAGATGGTGCGGTCGATGAAGCCCGGCAGCGTCATCGTCGACATGGCCGCCGAGCAGGGCGGCAACTGCGAGCTGACGGTGCCTGGTGAAGCCGTGGTGCGCCATGGCGTCACCATCGTCGGCTACACCGACCTGGCCAGCCGCCTGGCCAAGCAGAGCTCCACGCTGTACAGCACCAACTTGCTGCGCCTGACCGAGGAGCTGTGCAAGACCAAGGACGGGCTGATCAACGTCAACTTCGACGACGACGCCATCCGCGGCCTCACCGTGGTCAAGGACGGCGAGGTCACCTGGCCGGCCCCGCCGCCGAAGCTGCCGGCCGCGCCGGCCAAGCCCAAGGCCGCTGCCGTAGCGGCGCCTGCCGCCAAGGGCCACGGCCATGGCGCGGGCGAGCCGATGTCGGCGAAGTCGCTGGCCATCGTCTTCGGCGTCGGCGCGGTGCTGTTCTGGCTGGTGGGCGCGTTTGCGCCGGCCACCTTCCTGTCGCACTTCACCGTCTTCGTGCTGGCCTGCTTCGTGGGCTACATGGTGGTGTGGAACGTGACGCCGTCGCTGCACACGCCGCTGATGAGCGTGACCAACGCGATCAGCTCGATCATCGCGATCGGCGCGCTGGTGCAGGTGGCCCCGCCGCTGGACGCGGCCGGCGCACTGGACCGGCCCAACGGCCTGATCCTCGGCCTGGCGGCGCTGTCGCTGGTGCTGACCGCGATCAACATGTTCGGCGGCTTCGCGGTGACGCGGCGCATGCTGGCGATGTTCCGCAAGTGAAGAACAACGACCTCCCGGAGCGGACATGAGCAGCAGTCTCTCGACGATGGCCTACATCGGGGCCACCATCCTCTTCATCCTCAGCCTCGGCGGCCTGAGCAACCCGGAGACCGCGCGCCGCGGCAACCTGTTCGGCATGATCGGCATGACCATCGCCGTGCTGGCCACGGTGCTGGGCCCGCGCGTCACGGGCGCCGGCATCCCCTACATCGTGCTGGCCCTGGTGATCGGCGGCGCCATTGGCGTCTTCGCGGCCAAGAAGGTGCAGATGACGCAGATGCCCGAGCTGGTCGCGCTGATGCACAGCCTGGTGGGTCTGGCGGCCTGCCTGGTGGGCTTCGCCAGCTACGTGGACACCTCCACCGTCTTTCCGACGCCGGCCGAGAAGGCCATCCACGAAGTCGAGATCTACCTGGGCATCCTGATTGGTGCGGTGACCTTCTCCGGCTCGATCATCGCCTTCGGCAAGCTCAGCGGCAAGATCGGCGGCAAGCCGCTGCTGCTGCCGGCGCGCCACTGGCTGAACCTGGCCGCGCTGCTGATCGTCATCGCCTTCGGCCGCCAGTTCCTGAACGCCCACGACATCCAGTCCGGCATGACGCCGCTGCTGGTGATGACGGTGATCGCGCTGTTCTTCGGCATCCACATGGTGATGGCCATCGGCGGCGCCGACATGCCGGTGGTGGTGTCGATGCTCAACAGCTACTCGGGTTGGGCGGCCGCGGCCACCGGCTTCATGTTGAGCAACGACCTGCTGATCGTGGTGGGCGCGCTGGTGGGCAGCTCGGGCGCGATCCTGAGCTACATCATGTGCCGCGCGATGAACCGCAACTTCATCAGCGTGATCGCCGGCGGCTTCGGCGGCGGCGCTCCGGCCAAGAAGGCCGAGGGCGGCCCGGCCGAACCGCAGGGCGAGGTGTCGCCGGTCAGCGCGGTGGAGACCGCCGAGCTGCTGCGTGAGTCCAAGAGCGTGATCATCGTGCCGGGCTACGGCATGGCGGTGGCGCAGGCCCAGCACACGGTCTTCGAGATCACCAAGCTGCTGCGCGAGAAGGGCGTGAACGTGCGCTTCGCCATCCACCCGGTCGCCGGGCGCATGCCGGGCCACATGAACGTGCTGCTGGCCGAGGCCAAGGTGCCCTACGACATCGTGATGGAGATGGACGAGATCAACGCCGACTTCCCGGACGCGGACGTCTCGATGGTCATCGGCGCCAACGACATCGTGAACCCGGCGGCGCAGGACGACCCGAGCAGCCCGATCGCCGGCATGCCGGTGCTCGAAGTCTGGAAGGCCAAGACCTCCATCGTCATGAAGCGCTCCATGGCCAGCGGCTACGCCGGTGTCGACAACCCGCTGTTCTACAAGGACAACAACCGCATGCTCTTCGGCGACGCCAAGAAAATGCTCGACGAGGTGCTCTCGGCCCTCAAGGCCTGACCTCCCGGGCCGCGGGCCCTTCGTCCCACCTCGAAAAGCCGGCCCTGCCGGCTTTTTTCATGCCCTTGAGGGCATCGGGGAAGGTCGTCCACCCGGGCATTCCCCGGATCAAACCCGGAGTCAGGGTCACGGTGCACTGCAGCAGAATCGGCTGGAACTCTGCTGTGAGCCCCATGGAACCCGTCTGGTTGAAGCAGTACCCCGCCGACGTGCCGGCACGCCTGGACACGGGCAGCCTGCCCTCCCTCGTGGCGTTGATGGACGAGGCCTTCGATCGCTTCGCCGACCGCTGCGCCTACCGCTACATGGGGCAGGACTTCAGCTACCGGCGCATCGACCAGGCCTCGAAGGCGCTGGCCGCCTGGCTGCAGTCGCGCGGCCTGCAACGTGGCGATCGGGTGGCCATCATGCTGCCCAACGTGCCGCAGTTCCCGATCGCGGTGGCGGCGGTGCTGCGCGCGGGCTTCGTGGTCGTCAACGTCAACCCGCTCTACACCCCGCGCGAACTGGAGCACCAACTCAAGGACTCCGGCGCCAGGGCGCTGATCGTGCTGGAGAACATGGCCGCCACCTACGAGCAGATCCGCGCCCAGGTGCCGGTGCAGACGGTGCTGCTGGCCTCGCTGGGTGAGTTGCTGGGCTTCCCGAAGGCGGCGTTGGTCGACACCGTGGTGCGCCACGTCAAGAAGCTGGTGCCGCCCTTCCACCTGCCCGACGCGCTGCACTTCAAGGACGCGCTCGCAGCCGGCGCTCGCCTTGTGCTGCGCGCCGCCACGCCGACGCCCGACGACATCGCCGTGCTGCAGTACACCGGCGGCACCACCGGCGTCAGCAAGGGCGCGGTGCTGCTGCACCGCAACCTGGTGGCCAACGTGCTGCAAAGCGAGGCCTGGTTCCAGCCCGCGCTCAAGAAGATCCCCCCCGGTGAGCAGCTCACCCAGGTCTGCGCGCTGCCGCTCTATCACATCTTCGGTTTCAACACGAACCTGATGCTCGGCCTGCGCGTGGGCGCCTGCAATGTGTTGATCCCCAACGCGCGCGACCTGCCGGCGATGTTCAAGGCGCTGATCGGCGTGCGCTTCCACAGCTTCCCGGCGGTCAACACGCTCTTTCACGCCATGGCGCACCACCCCGACTTTGCTACGGTGGACTGGCGCCACCTGCGCATCTCGGTGGGCGGGGGGATGTCGGTGCACCAGGCCACCGCCAAGCTTTGGCTGCAGAAGACTGGCTGCCCGATCTGCGAGGGCTACGGCCTGTCCGAAACCTCGCCGACCGTGACCTGCAACCCCACCGACAGCAGCACCTTCACGGGCACGATCGGCCTGCCGCTGCCCAACACCGAGGTGCGCCTGCTCGACGACGCGTGCCAGGAAGTCGCCTTCGGCCAGCCCGGCGAGATTGCGGTGCGCGGCCCACAGGTGATGGCCGGCTACTGGCAGCGCCCCGACGAGACCGCCAAGGTGATGACGCCCGACGGCTTCTTCCGCACCGGCGACATCGGCCTGATCGACGAGCGCGGCTACCTGCGCATCGTCGACCGCAAGAAGGACATGATCCTGGTGGGCGGCTTCAACGTCTACCCCAACGAGGTCGAGGACGTCCTGACCCAGATGCCCGGCGTGCTGGAGTGCGCCGTGGTCGGCATGCCCGACGAGCGCAACGGCGAGGTCGTGAAGGCCGTGCTGGTGCGCCGCGGCGATGCCCCGTCCATCACCGAGCAGGACGTGCGGGCCTATTGCGAACAGAACCTGACCGGCTACAAGCGGCCGCGGCTGATCGAGTTCCGCAGCGAGTTGCCCAAGACCGCGGTCGGCAAGGTGCTGCGCCGCCAGCTTCGTGGGCCAGCGAGCCCCTGACATACCGACGCCCGGTCACCACGCCGGGTTTGAAAACGTCGCCGCGGTTGCGGAATGTTTCTCATGAACCATTCAGTCCAAGGCATGATTGCGCGCCATGGGTGACTTCTTCCGCAAGACCGACGCAGGACGACGCGAGTTGCGCGAGCGGCGCTTGGGCTTGCCGCGGGTGGCTCGCAATCTGCTGCTCATCATTGATGGAACGCGCACGGTGCGGGACTGGGTCGTTATGGTCCAGGGGGCGTCGCTGTCCGACGCGGCGGCGCTGGCCGAGCTGGGCCTGATCGAACCCGGTCTGGGGCGTGCGCCTGGTGACAGTGAACTGGGCGGCCTGACGATGACCGCCCCGACGCCCTTGAGTGGCCCCGGCGACTTCAACACCGCACCGGCGCCACTGGATGCAAGCTGGACGCGACCAGGCCGCCTCAGCGAACCCGGGGGGCTGCCGTCGCCGGGCTCGCAGCCGCGTCATGCCGTGGCACTCGGCACCCCGTTGCCAACGTTGTCGGTCGGGTTGGACAGTGAACCGGCCATGGCCATGGCTGGTGGTGGCCACCCGACGGGGGCGGCCCCCCGAGCGATCGCTGCGTCCTCGGCGCAGGCTTCCGTGGCTTCCCTGGCCGCTGGGCCCGCGGGTGCGACCGCCGACTGGCACTCCGCTCGCCGTGCCGTTCAAGCCATGGCGCGCCGCCCGACCGAACCGGTGGGCGTCCCCGTACTGCAGCGCCGCGTGACGCCACAGGCAAGCCGAGCGCTGGCGGCCGACGACGGTCCACTGTCCAGCCTGCCTCCGGATGAGGCGATCGCCTTTGCACCGCTTGACGGTCATGCGGGGGCGAGCGGGCGCAGCGCGCTGGGTTACAACGAGCTCTACGACAGCCTGAACGCGCTGGTGCGCGAGACCCTGGGCCTGCTCAAGGGCTACCGCTACACGCTGCGCATCGAGCGGGCCCAGAACGTTGCCGAGCTGGAGTCCGTGGCGGCCGCCTTCGTCGTCGAGGTGCGCCGCCTTCGCGGTGATTCGATGGCGCGCATGGTCGAGCGCGCGCTCGGCATCGGCAGCTGAAGGCCGTCACGGTGTCGGATCGGTCCATGTATGCGCCTGCGGTGCAGGTCGGGAAAGCCACATCGGCGTCGCCGGCACCGACGGCCATCGTCAGCGCGATGGCCCAGGAGCTGGCGGCGCTGCTGGCTCACCACGAGGGCGACTTCACGCCACAACGCCACGCCGGGCGGGACTTCCACGTCGGCCGGCTGCACGGCGAGCCGGTGGTGCTGGTGCTCTGCGGCGTCGGCAAGGTGGCGGCGGCGACGACCACCGCGCTGCTGGCCGAGCGCTTCGGCGTGCGCCAGCTGGTGTTCACCGGCGTGGCCGGTGGGCTCGGGGCGCAGGTGCGCGTCGGCGACGTCGTGGTGGCGGACACGCTGCTGCAGCACGACATGGACGCTTCGCCGCTCTTCCCACGCTGGGAAGTACCGCTGACCGGGCGCAGTGAATTCCCGGCCGATGCCGCGCTCACCGAGGTGCTGGCCCGGGCGGCGGCGGCCGTGCTGGCCGAACCCGGTCACTACGGCCAGGCACCGGCGGGCCAGTCCACCGCCGAGTGCGACGCACAGGCTCGGGCGCTGGGCGTGCACGACCCGGCGCTGCATCGCGGCCTGGTGATCAGCGGGGACCGCTTTGTCGCTACCGCGGCCGAAAGCCAGGCGCTGCAGGCTGCGCTGCCTGCCGCTTTGGCGGTGGAGATGGAGGGGGCGGCGATTGCCCAGGTCTGTCACGACCTGGGGCTGCCGTTTGCGGTGCTGCGCACGATCTCCGACCGCGCGGACGACACCGCCCACGTCGATTTCATGCGCTTCATCGAGGTGGTGGCCGCCCGCGCCAGCGCCGCGATCGTCGGGCGCTGGCTGCAGGCGCAGGGCAACCTCGGCGCCTGACGGGATCGGCCCGGCGCCAGCCGGTGCGTCAGGGGTGCGCCGCCAGCACCTGCGCGACCGATGCGGTCAGGCGCTGGCCATAGCCGAGGTGCAGGAACTCGTTGGGCCCGTGGGCGTTGCTCTTCGGGCCGAGCACGCCGCAGACCATCATCTGGGCGCGCGGGAAGCCCTGCTGCAGCAGGTTCATCAGCGGGATCGTCCCACCCTGGCCGATGTAGCCCAGCGGTGCGCCCCAGTGCGCGCGGGAGGCCGCGTCCATCGCCCGCTCCAGCCAGGGGCTGAGCTGCGGCGCGTCCCAGCCGGTGGCGCCCTCGGAGCCCACGCGGCCGTCGGGCGCGAAGGTCACTCGCGCGTTGTAGGGGGCGTCCGCTTCCAGCAGCGTCCTGAGCGTGTGGGCGGCGGCCGGGCCGTCCACCGGCGGGGGCAGGCGCAGGCTGAGCTTGAAGGCGGTGGCGGGTCGCAGCACGTTGCCGGCCTGGCCAATGGGAGGCAGGCCCTCCGCGCCGGTGACCGACAGCGTGGGCCGCCAGGTGCGGTTGAGCAGCACCTCGACCGGGTCGGTGGTGGTGGGCAGCGTCAGGCCGCCCTCGGCGCCGCAGCTCCAGGGCAGGCGCTTCCAGACTTCATCGCCCAGGATGGCCGCGGTGGCGCGGGCCTGCTCGATGCGCTGCGCCGGGATCTCGCAGTGCAGGCTGGCCGGCAGCAGGCGGCCGGTGGCGCTGTCCTCCAGCCGGTCGAGCAGGTGGCGCAGGATGCGGAAGCTCGAGGGCACCACGCCGCTGCCATCGCCCGAGTGCACGCCCTCGTCGAGTACCTCGACCTTGAGCGTGCCGGTGACGTTGCCGCGCAGCGAGGTGGTCAGCCAGAGCTGGTCGTAGTTGCCGGCGCCCGAGTCCAGGCAGATCACCAGGCTGACCTGGCCGAGCCGCTCGCGCAGCGCGTCGAGGTAATGCGGCAGGTCGCCCGAGCCGCTTTCTTCGCAGGTCTCGATCAGGCCGACGATGCGCGGGTGCGGCTGGCCCTGGGCCTGCAGCGCCTCGACCGCGGCGACGCTGGCGTAGACCGCGTAGCCGTCGTCCGCACCACCGCGGCCGTAGAGGCGGCCGTCTTCGATCTTGGGCGTCCAGGGGCCGAGGTCACTGCGCCAGCCGGTGAACTCGGGCTGCTTGTCCAGGTGGCCGTAGACCAGCACCGTCTCGGCCGCCGAGGCCGAGGGCTCGGGGCGGGTGGCCGGGATCTCGAAGAACAGCACGGGCGTGCGCGGCTGGCCGGCGTCGTCGCTCAGCCGCACGACCTCCAGCGTCAGGCCGGCGATGCGGCGGCTGAGGACCCAGTCGGCCGCCTGCTGCACCACCCGGTCGATGTGGCCGGCGCGGGCCCAGTCCGGATCGAACATCGGGCTCTTGGCGGGCACGGCGATGTAGTCGACCAACTGCGGGACGATCTGTTCGTCCCAGCTGCGTTGGGTGTGGGTCGCCAGCGCGGCGACGTCCAGGGGGGCGAAGGGGCGTTCGGGGGCGTTCATGTCGGCGGGCAGGGGTTGTGGCGCGCAGGCCGTTCGCCCCAGTGTAGACCCGCACCGACGGGTTGGCCCTAGTGGCGCAGATCGTCGATGAGCTCGGGCAATGTGGCCAGGTCGCACAGCAGCTCGTCGGGCAGGCCGAGGCGGCCGAGCGCGCGGGCGTCGTGCAGGCGGACCTCACAGCGGTCGCGGCCGGTGGCCAGCAGCTGCACCGTCAGGGGCAGCGCGATCGGTGAATGGGCGTCACGCTGGACCACCGCGGTGGTTTCGGGCTGCGGTCCCAGAACCAGCCAGACTTCCCCAGCGCGGCGCGGGCGCAGGCGGGCAAACACCGACCAGCCCAGCTCGGGGGCGCGCTCGGTCAAGCGCTCCAGCGCGGCGTCTGCCGAATGGCCGAGAGCCAACCGCCAAGCGGGGGGGCCCAGCGGATCTCCATCCATCGCCGCAAGGCTGACCAGAGCAAGGCTGCCGGTGAGCCAGCACAGCCAGGGATGACCGGCGATGGCCAGTTGGGGCGCAGCCGATACAGGGGCGAACTGGGCGCTGGGATGCATCGGCATTCTCCTTGAGGAGGACGGTGCGACGAGCCATCGCGAGCGTCCGGGGCCGGTATCGACAGAATGCAGCGATGCTGTGATGAATGGATGAATCCGCTGTGTCGGCATGTAAGTCTGCCGCAAGACTGAGGCCGCGTCCGAGCGCTTGTGATCGGCGCGCGAGCCCCGCCATCGTGGGCGGAGCGCTCGACGGTGGCTCACCGCGTGGTCCCGTCAGCCTGCCGCGGCGGCAACAATTTGTTGCGTAACGGCCGCGACCGATGCCACAGGCTGCGCCGCCGCAGGGGGCTGCGTCGGTACCCTGAAGCCTGGATTCAGTGGTCGTTCAGCGGCTGTTCAAGCGCGCTCGAACTTGAACACCGCCGTGCTGGCAAAGAAGTTCGGCGCGTGGCGCACCACCTGACCGTCGTGCAGGCCGAAGGCCTCGAGGATGCGCAGCCCACACTGCCCGGCGAGCACCTCGAAGTCCGCGAAGGTGCCGACACGGATGTTCGGCGTGTCGTACCACTGGTAGGGCAGCACCTTGGTCACCGGCATGCGCCCGCGCAGCACGCTCAGGCGGTTGGGCCAGTGCGCGAAGTTGGGAAAGCTGACGATGCCGATGCGCCCGACCCGGGCCGTCTCGCGCAGCATGGCCGCGGTGTTGCGCAGGTTCTGCAGCGAGTCGAGCTGCAGCACGACGTCGAAGCTGTCGTTGGCGAAGATCGACAGGCCTTCTTCCAGGTTGCGCTGCAGCACGTTGATCCCGTTGCGCACGCCGTGCAGCACCTTGGTGTCGTCCAGCTCGACGCCGTAGCCGCTGCAGCCGCGCTCGTGCATCAGCCGCGCGAGCAGCGTACCGCTGCCGCAGCCCAGGTCCAGCACGTGGCTGCCCGCGGGCACCAGCCCGACGATCACGTCTTCTCTGCTGCGCTCGCTCATGCTCGCACCTCCTGCGCCACGCGCTCGAAGTAGGCCCGCACGATCGAAAGGTAGCGCGGGTCCTCCAGCAAGAAGGCGTCGTGCCCGTGCGGGGCGTCGATCTCGGCGTAGCTGACGTCGCGCCGGTTGTCGAGCAGCGCCTTGACGATCTCGCGCGAGCGCAGGGGCGAGAAGCGCCAGTCGGTGGTGAAGCTCACCACCAGGAACTTGGCCTTGGCGGCGGCCAGGGCGGCGCTCAAGTCGTTGCCGTGGGCGCGCGCCGGGTCGAAGTAGTCCAGCGCGCGGGTGATCAGCAGGTAGGTGTTGGCGTCGAAGTACTCGCTGAACTTGTCGCCCTGGTAGCGCAGGTAGCTCTCGATCTGGAACTCGATTTCCTGCGTGCTGTAGGCCAGCTCGGCGCTGCGCAGCGCGCGGCCGAACTTCTCCTCCATCGAGTCGTCGCTCAGGTAGGTGATGTGGCCGATCATGCGCGCCACGCGCAGGCCGCGCTTGGGCACGACGCCGTGGGCGTAGAAGTGGCCGCCGTGGAAGTCGGGGTCGGTGATGATCGCGCGGCGCGCCACTTCATTGAAGGCGATGTTCTGCGCCGACAGGTTCGGCGCGCTGGCGATGACCAGCGCGTGGTTCATCCGGTCGGGGTGCTGCAGCGTCCAGCTCAGCGCCTGCATGCCGCCGAGGCTGCCGCCCATCACCGCGGCCAGGCGCTCGATGCCCAGGCGGTCGAGCAGCCGGGCCTGGGCGTTGACCCAGTCCTCCACCGTCACCACCGGGAAGTCGGCGCCGTAGGGCTGCCCCGTGGCGGGGTTGGGATGCATCGGCCCGGTCGAGCCGAAGCAGGAGCCCGGGTTGTTGACGCCGATGACGAAGAAGCGGTCGGTGTCCAGCGGCTTGCCGGGGCCGATCATGTTGTCCCACCAGCCCTCGCTGCGGGCCTGGCCGACGTAGGTGCCCGCCACGTGGTGGCTGGCGTTCAATGCGTGACAGACGAGCACCGCGTTGCTGCGATCGGCGTTGAGCTGGCCGTAGGTCTCGTAGACGAGGCTGTAGTCGCTGAGCGAAGCGCCGCTGCGAAGCGCCAGCGGTTCGCTGAAGTGCAGGGACTGGGGGGTGACGTGGCCAACAGATGCCATGGGACGCTGCCAAAAAACACAACCCGGCACCGCAGAGGGGCGGACACCGGGTCGGTTGCGCCTCTTTAGCGGAATTTCTAGAGCGCCCGCAAGCCGGACAAATCGGCGCTTGAAGCCAAGTATAGGCGAGTGTTGCCTCGCGCAACGGGCGATGGTGGAGGGCTTCGGCTCCTCTCGGAGGCGAGCGATTGGATCGCTCCTTGCCGCCTTCACTTCCAAGATCCCCACGAACCCGGGATGGGCATCAACCCGCAAGTTGCGCAAAATTTTCACGTTTTCCGCGGCACTGACCCTCGTTCCGAGCTGCAGATGCCATTCCCCCCGCTTGCTGCAGGCTGGCTCGTCTGAATCCAGGTCACGCGGCGCCTGAAGGAAGTATTGTCATGAGCGCCGTACCCGGTTGGCAGCCCACCATCGTTGCCCCTCTGCCTGGCGATCCACCGCTGCCGAGGCTGCCGCTGGCATTGCCGTCGCGGGCTCCTGACCCCGCCGTGGCGGTGGCCAGTGGCCTCATGGGGTTGTCGATTGCCGCGGGGATCTTCCTGTTTGGCCTGTCCGGAGTGGGCATCGGCGGTCTGGCGGCACTCCCGGGAGGTGCTCCAGTGTGGCTGGTTGCCCTGAGTGCGGTGGTGGCGCTGCTGTGGCGCTGGCGGCTCGGCCTGCTGCGTCGAGCGACGCAGCGACGACTGCAGGCCGAGCGTTTGCGGGTGGCTGAGGCTGCGCTCCAGGCCACGCGCGCCCGACTCGGCCAGCACGATCAGGCCGTGAAGGGGCGCAGCGAAGCGGCCCGGGTGATGCGCGAGTTGCACGACAGCGTCGGCGCGCGGCTGCTGTCGGTGCTGTCCCTGGCGCAGCAGGTGCCGATTCAGGCTGGCGCGCTCGTTCCCGAGGGCGCGCCTCAGCAGCTGCATGAGATGCGCCGTCAAGTCGAGGCCAGTCTGCTCGAGCTGCGCCTGACGCTTGATCACCTAGACCGCGGGGAGGAGGTGCTGCTGCTGCGTGCGCTGGCGGACCTGCGCGACCACGTCGAGCCGCTGCTCGCCGCGGCGGGCATCCGGCTGCAGTGGCAGTGCGGTGCCGGTGTCGAGGCGGTGGCGCTGGGCTCGCTGACGACGTTGCAGCTCACCCGCATGGCCCAGGAGTCGCTGCTGAACATTGCTCGCCACGCCTGTGCGGCCACGCAGGCGTGCGTGCTGCTGGAGCTGCTGGACGGCGAGACCGGGCGCCATCTTCGCTTGGCGATCAGCGACGATGGGCAGCCCCCAGGGGCGGCACCGGCGCCTACCGAACTGGCGCCAGCGCTGCCGCCCCTGCGCAGTGGAATGGGCTGGGCACGCCTGCAACGCCAGGCCACCGAGCTCGGCGCCCAGTTGGTCACTGGGGCGCAGTCGAGCGGCTGGCTGGTCGATCTGGTGCTGCCGCTGCCGAAAGCCGATTGACGGTGATTGACCGCAGGCCGATCGCGCCCTGGCGCAGGCCCCGTGGTCGTCAGGCCGTCGGCGGCGCGGTTTGTGTAAAGCTGGGGCGCTGCGCCAGCTTGGTGGCGAGCTTGGACAGGTTGGCGTGCCGGCCGCGCCAATCGATCTGCGGGAACCGAAAGTCCAGGTAGCCCAACGCGCAGCCACAGGCGATGTCGGCCAGGCTGAGGTACAGGCCGACGCACCAGTTGCGATCGCCCAGCGCGAGCGACATCGCCGCCAGGCTGCTGTCGATCTTGCCGACCTGGCGATCGATCCAGGCGGGGCTGCGCTGCTCTGGCGTGCGGCCGGGCCAGGTGGCTTCCAGGCGAGCGGCCACCGCTGCGTCCATCAGGCCATCGGCCAGCGCCTCCCAAGTGCGCACCTCTGCGCGCTCACGGCCTCGCTCGGGGATCAGTCGACCCACCGGCGAGAGGGTGTCGACGTACTCGGCGATCACGCGCGAGTCGTACAGGGCCTCACCGCCTTCGAGCACCAAGCAGGGCACCTTGCCCAGCGGATTGCTATCGACGACCTTCGTCTGGTCCGACCAGGGGTCGTCCAGTTCCAGCTTGTATTCGAGTTTTTTTTCCGCCAGCACGATGCGCACTTTACGCACATACGGGCTGGTCAGCGAGCCGATCAATCTCATGCGGGGACCTGGGTGGGTCGGGCCTGGAGGTGGCATTTCCGATTCGGGGCATTCTAGCCAGCCGTCGCTCGGGCCGCTGTAAACCGACAATCGGGTTTGACCCCGCGGGGTGGCATCGATCGTGTTTTGAGGGCTGTCTATGCTTGGCGAGGGAGTGTGCGCCAACTGTAAGTGGGCGTACTGGTGTCGCCAAACCGCCGGCGGATGTGGCCTGTCAGGCAGCGAGGCGCCGCTGGCGCCGGCTGGCGTGTAGCGCGTCATCGCAGCGGCGCATTGCCAATGACACGGTGTCGCCGCTGCGGGTGGGCACCTGGCCAATGTGCAGCCTCACCTGCAGTCCCGCAGCCAGGGCCGACCAGTCGTGTTGAGCAACGGCCTCTGCAATGCGCTCGCCAACGCGCTGAGTCTCTTCCTGCCCGGAGCGGTGCAGCAGCACAGCAAACTCGTCGTGGGTCCAGCGCGCCGGCAGGTCACCGCTGCGCAACGATTGGCGCAGCAGCGCCGCCAGTGCGCAGAGCACGCGATCGCGCAGCAATGGGCCATGGTGGGCGGCGAGCGCTTCGGCGTCGGCCAGCGCCACCAGCATCACGGCGCAGCGTGCGCGCTCCACGTCGGTGCGCTGCAGCAGGCCGTCGAGCCGCTGGGTGAACTGCCGCCGGTCGGCCAGGCCGGTGAGCGGATCCTCGCTGGGCCGCAGCGCCGTGGCGGAAGCGGTGAGCCAGCGCCCGCGCACCTCGGCGCTCGCGGCGGCGCAGCGTTGATGTTGGGCGGTGCCGGCGGCCAGGGCCTGACGGCGAGCGCGGGCGCGCTCGCGCTCGACCTCCAGCGCCTGCGCATGGTGGCCCTGGTCGGCCAACACCCGGCTGAGCAGCCCGGCGGCCAGATCGGCCAGTGCCAGGTGCGAGAGCTGGCGCGCCTCGGCCATCACCTCGCGCACCGAGGCTTCGGCGGCCTCGAACCGCCGCTGCGTGCGGGCGATTTCGGCGGCGGCGCACTGCGCCAGCAGGTCGAGCCAGCCGCGGTCGCGCTGCACCAACGGGCGGATGCGTGCCAGCAGGCGGCTGGCCAGCTCCAGCTCGCCAAGCCAGCATGCACGCAGCACCTGTACCCAGCCGAGGAGGAAGCGCCCCGGGCGTTGCGTGACCGAGTTCGGCACGCCGGGCGTGCGTTCGCAGCGCGCCAGCGCTTCCTCGAGGACCTGGCCGAGTCGAGCCAACCGCAGGCTGCGGGCGGCGGCGGGTTCGTCGTCAAACGTCAGCACCAGGGCCAACGCATGGCCACAGGCGCGATGAATCGCGAGATGGGCGGCCCAGTCCAATCGGCCCAGATCCAGAGCGCAGGCGATGCCTGAGGCGAAGGCCTGGTCCGCCCCATCGACCTGACCGCTCCAGGCCAGCGCCAGGCCGAGTGGATCGGCCGCCATCACCGGTGCGAGGCAGTGCGGCTCCTGTTGGGCCAATTCGAAGGCCAGCGTGCCCGCGGCGATCGCTTCGTCCATCCGTCGCAACGCGGTCAGTGCGGTGCACGCCAGTGCGTGCGCTTCGACTTCGTCTTCCGTCTGCCCTTCGAGGCGAGCGTACTGGGCGGCCTGATGCGCCGCTTCGAGTGCCGACAAGTAGCTGGCTGAGCGCAGGTCGCAGCGGGCGGTGTGCAGCAGTGCCCGTGATTCGAGACCCGCGTCGTCGACCTCCCGAGCGCGCTGTCGCAATTGGGCCGCCAGCAGTCGACAGGCATCGATGGCGCCCTCGCGCCATTGGGCCTGGCAGGCGGTGTCCAGCTCATCAAGGCTGAGCAGTTGTGTCATTCAGGCATCCCCCAGATGCTGTTCGTATGCAGGCACTTGTGCGTGCAACGGCCTGGTGGCACATCGACGACCTTGTGCCGGTAGTCCTGAATTGAAAGTATCGCGATCCCGCGCGCCGAAGGCTATGCAGTAATTGACGCAATGCCAAAGGGCCGTCCGCACACCCTGACCAGGGGGACGTGACTTCACGTCCCGCCCGGCCCGTCTGGACCCGCGGCGGGAGAGTCGGCCGGGAATTCAGGCGAGCGCGGCGTGGAGCCTGTGCCAGGCGGGGGTGACGGCGTCGATCAGATCGTTGGCCGAGCAATCGGCCGCCTGGGCGAGGTGGGTGGCGCACTGTGCGGCGTCCGCCTCATCAAGCAGGGCGTCCACGACCGCGCCCAGGCTGAGCAGGCGGCGTTCAGCTCGCGGGGCATCCTGCCAGCGCGGGGCAGGGAGAACGCGATCGCGGACGTAGTGGACCACGTCGGCGGCGAGTCCCCAGGCGGCACACAGGGCGCTGCCGTAGGCGGCGTGGCTGACGCCGAAGGCCTCGATCTCGGCGGCGACCAGCGCGGCGCCATCGTGGCGCAGACCCACCAACAGGGCTTCGTAGCGCAGCGTGGTCTGTTGGAGGAGCACCGCCTGGCCGCTGCGGGCAAACAGGCCCGCGGTGTGGGCATGCAAGGGATCCAACCCGAGGGCATGGGCGCTGCGGCCCATGAGCAGGCCGCTTTGACTGGCCTGTTGCCAGAGTCGATCCATGGCTGGACTGGGCTCGAAGGCGCCACGCAGCGCGACTTCAAATGTGATGGCCGCCACCTCGCGCTGACCCAGGTAACGTACGGCCTCGCCGACCGTCTCGATGCGCCTGAGCAGCCCGAACATGGCGCTGTTGACGGTGCGGACCACCGCGGCGGCCAGGGCCATGTCGGCTTCGACCAGCTCGGCCATCTCGCGGGGCGTGCTGTCCTCATGCTGGAGCAGGGCCATCATCTGCACCAGCGTGCGTGGGCAGGCTGGCATGTCGACGTCGAGCTGGCGCATGGCGGGGGGCAGGTTCATCGTCGTTCCGGCGCGACTCCAGAAGCGGAGGGGTCGACGGTGATTGCAGCAGCCGTTGGACGTCGGCAGCGGCCGAAAAAGCGGCCCAAAGTCGGTGGCAATTGGGTGGGAGCAGCCCAGGCTCAGGCGCCGTTGCGGTGCTGGATTGGCCCGTCGCAGAGTTCGTGCGAGAACGGCTGCCACGGCCGCCCCGCACAGGCCGGGCGCAACTGCTGCGTCCACCGGTCGTGACGCTCAGGGTCTTCGGGCGCCATCACCTGCCACGCCAACAGGTGCTCGGCCAAATCGCGCAGGGCCGTCGAGCTCGGTTCGGTCAGCGCCTCGGGCCGGTGGGTGAGTTCGGCCAGGATCTGATTGGCGACCTCGTCGATGAGCGACACCTCTCCAGGCGCCAGTTCAACGAGTTGGCGCGCATACGCCGCACCCCATTGGAGTCGGCGCGAAGGGCCTTGCGCCGCTTCCCATGCCCGGCGCGACCAGAGCAGCGTCTCGCCGAACTGGCCGCGAGCGCGGGCGTTGTCGGCCAACTGAGCCATCAACTCCGACGCGCCGCCTTGGCCAGGCAGGCTGGCGCGCAGGAGCTGATCGGACTCGGTGATCAGGCCGGCTTGGCTCAGCAGTCGGGCGGCGCGGCTGGCATTGGCGGGCTGCTTCGGGCTTTCCAGCGCTGCGTTGCCGAGTTGAACGGCCATGCGGCGGATCTCGTCACGCAAGGGGGCCGGCACGTGGGTCGACGCAGGGGGAAGACTGAGGCGGGCCAAATCCAGCCTGGACTGCAGGGCCGCGAGGCGCTGGTCGGCCGCGAGGCGGTGGTCGTTGTTGAGGCGCTGCAGCGCCCGATCCCAGGTGGCGCGCAGCTGAACACCGTCGGCGCCGCCTAGCCTCGTCAAGCTGGCTTGGGCCGAAGGGGACAGGTGGGCGATCAGGTCAATCAGTTCGCGCGTGCTGCGTTCGTCGTCGAAGGCGCGCTGCAGTGCCAGCGCGGCGCTGCGCTTGAGGGGCTCAGGCACCAGCTCTGAGGCCTCGCGCGGTGCCTGCCGACCCTGGGTGACGACCGCCTGAATCAGCAGTCGGGCCCGTGAAGCGCGCAGCTGCAGCGGGCAGGCTTGGGCGAGCTGCGCCAGAACGCGGGCGCGCGCGCGCGGTTCGGCCAACGGCGAGGGGGCCTCCTCCCAGGCGTAATGGGCCAGCTGCCGCCACTCATGGTTCGGCAAATCCAGCCCGGTCAGGGCGTCGTCAACGACCTGGCGAATCGGCCTCACCGCCTGGCGGGAGGCCGAGCCGCCGATCGTGCTGCGCAGCACACCGAGGTACTGTTCGGCATCCAGTTCACTGGACAGACGCGTCAGCTCGTCGCGCTCCGGGCTGAGCATCAGCGTGCTCGGGCTGCTCTCGTGCACATGCAGTTGCCGGGCCAGAAACTCGGTGCCGGTCGCGTCGCCGTCGATGTGAATCGCCACGAAGCGGCGTGACAACTGGACGAAGTCGTCGCGGTTGAACAGCTTGGACTGCGGATTCAGGCAGGGCTTGCAGCTGGCGGGTTGCCAGTACACGAACACCAGCTTGGATTCACGCCGGGCCTGCGCGAACAGTCGATCCAGATCGGCTGAACTCCTTGCCTCATGCCAGTGCGCCGGATGCAGGTGACCGTTCAGTGCGGCGGACTGTCCCTGGGAGAGGAGCAGGGCGCCGAGCAAGGCCAGCACGCCCAACCGGAGGCCGGTAGCGGCACCGCTGACGATGCGGTTCAGCAGGGGGCGAATGCGCGAGTCCATGCGTCGGGATTGTGAAACGTGTGCCTTATTCTTGTGCAGCCCGCGCACTGGGGGCCTCTGCAATGAACAACTCCGTCAAATGTGAAAATCACGCGGAGTATTTGTGCGGTGCACTGGCCTCGGGCGTTTCATGGGCCGGCGCCGAGCCACAGCTGCGGGTCCTCGGGTTGAGTGGCGGGGGTGGCGCGTGCCAGCGCCATCCAGACCGCGAAGGGCAGCCCGGCTTCTTGCGTAAGCGCCCGAGTGGGCGCAGGGCGCAGCAGATCGAGCCGGATGGGCGGCAAATCGTCCGGCGCCGCGTCACTCCGGGGCCCCTGGTCGCGCGGCTCGCGGCGTGCCAGCAGCACGCCGCACTCGGCGGGCACCTCGTCGGGCGTGGCGATGCCCTCGGCCAGCACGTAATAGAGCGCGCCGGCCATCTGCAGGTAAGCCTGTCGTTTGCTGGGGCGGCGCAGGTCGGCCAGCAGATCGGCGCGGCGCACCTTGATCTCGTGCACCATCGGTTGCAGGTAGGCGGCCACGCTGGTGTGGCGAACGGAGTAGACGTCGGGCCGCGCCATCTGCCAGCGTTCCTGACCGGGGTCGCCGACGCGCGCGCGCAGCGACAGCCCGCACCACGCGATGCGCCCGTCGCGCGCCAGCGTCGCGGCCACCTCGGCGACGAGCTGCTCGTGGGCACTGCGCGCACCCCGGTTCAACTCGGCGGTCTGGGCCAGCACCTGCAGCCCGGCGTCGCTGACGCGCAGCGTCGTGCGCTGCCGATCGTCGTGGCAGCGCTGCAGCAGGCCTGCGGCCAGCAGCTCGGCCTCGATCACATCCTGGCAGGGCCAGCCGGCCGAGCGCCAGACCTCGCGCAGGCGGCGGCGATGGGCGCTGCCGATGGCCCTCAGCCCCGCCGCATCGGGGGCGGCGGCCGGTGGGATGGGCAGCGACACGGCGGGCATTCCGCCAGCGTAGCGCAGCGGCCTTGCCGCTGCCGGACTGCGGCCTTGGGGCTCAATGCAGCTCGCCGACCAGGGTCTGGAAAGTAAAAAAGTCCACCCCGTCGGGCAGGGCGTGCTCGGTCACTTCGAGGCCGGCGACGCCGCCGTCTCCGTCCAGCCAGTTCCAGCCTTGGTCGGTGGGCAGGTCAGCCAGGCGTGAGCCCTGCTGGCCCCGTCGCCCGGCCAATTCGCGCAGCATGCGGTTCAGCGTGGCCTCCATGCGGGCGATGTCGCTGGTCGTATCGGTGCCGGCATTGGGGGTCATGGTCTGCTCCGCGGGGTGAGGTGGGGGCCTGTCTGTGTGAGATCTTCACTCCCGGGCGGTGCTTCGCCCATCACCCTCGCGGGGGGTGTCTCGGCGAGCGACTGGGGCAGACCCTTCCCCCGAAAGGGGGTACGGGGGATGGGTCCGATAAACCCCCATCGGGGGGACTCGTGGTGAGTCGGAGGGCGTGGCGGGCGTGGAGGGCGCTGCGTCAGCCCGCCAACCCGGCCAGGAAGCTGCGCAGCGCCAGCGTGAAGGCCACCGGCTGCTCGATCACGCTCAGGTGCGCCGCCTGGGCGAGTTGGACGTACTGGGCCCCGGGGATCGCGGCGGCGATGCGCTCGCCCATCGCCGGCGGGGTGCCGACGTCCTCGGCGCCGGTGATGACCAGCGTCGGGCAGGCGATCTGGGGCAGGCGGTCGGTCAGGTCCAGTGCCGCGAGGGCGTGGCAGCAGCCGGCGTAGCCCACCGGGTCCTGGCTGACGATGCGGCGGCGGATGCGCTCCACCGTCGCCGGCTGGGCGCGGCGGAAGGGCTCGGTGAACCAGCGCTGCACCGTGCCCTCGGCGATCGGTGCCAGGCCCTCGGCCTCGACCGTGGCGATGCGCTCGCGCCAGACCGCGCGGGCCTCGGGCGGGTAGGCCGAGCTGGTGTTGGCCAGCACCAGCGCGCGCACCCGGTCGGGGCGGCGCAGCGCCAGCAGCTGGCCGACCATGCCGCCCATCGACAGGCCGACGAAGACCACCGGCTCGCCGGCCGGCACGCAGGCGTCGATGACGCGCGCGGCGTCGTCCGCCAGCTCGTCGAGGGTGTAGGGGCCGGCTGGTGCGGCGCTGGCGCCGTGGCCGCGCTGGTCGTAGCGGATGACGCGGTGCTCGGCGGCGAGGTCGGTGGCCAGCGCGTCCCACATCATGCGGTCGGCGCCCAGGGCGTGGGCGAGCACGATCGTCCGCGGCCCGGCAGCGCCTTCCGGGGCCCGGCGGGGCTCCTGGACGCTGAAGGCGAGGGCCGGGCCGCTGCCGGGCGGAGTGCGGCCCTCCCGGCCGACGCCGGTGTGCGCCACCTCGGTGGCCGCTGTCGGGGCGAGCTGGGCGGCGAAGGCGGCGGCGTCCGGGTGGTCGCTGGCCGCCAGCTCGCGCAGCAGCTTGGCGGTGATCGCGTGGGCGGTGTTGGCCGCGGGCACGCCGGCGTAGATCGCCGTCTGGATCAGCGCCTCCTTGACCTCCTCGGGCGTGAGGCGGGTGGCCGGATCGCCGCCTGAGAGCGAGGCGCGGCAGTGCAGCTCGAACTCCTCCCAGCGGCCCAGCGCGGTGGTGATCACCAGCACCAGCAGGCGGCGGGTCTTCAACTCCAGCCCGGGGCGGCCCCAGACGTCGTGCCAGGCGTAGCGGGTGATGAAGGCCTGGAAGTCGGCGCTGAAGGCGGTGGCGTTGCCCACCGAGCGGTCCACCCAGGCATCGCCCAGGATCTGCCGGCGGTTGCGCATGCCGCGCTCCAGGTCGTGGTCGTAGACCGGGTGCTCGGGGGGGAGGGCGTCGGGGGTAGGGGGGGCGATGCTCATGCGCCGATGCTGCCGCAGGCGCGACGCGGTGCCACCCTGGGGGAATTCCGGTTGGAGCAGGTTGGGCGCATAGCGCCCAAACGTTTGTATATCGAACACTGCGCCGCTAAGCTTGATCCATCCCAAGACAACGCGCCGCGCCGACCGCCCTGCGAGCGACGACGGACGCCAGGAGACACGGTTGCCTGCCATGGACCTCGACGAACGTCCTTCCGCCTCGCCCAGCCCGCCGCTGGCTGAGGCGGCCCCGTCGGCCCCGTCGGCTTTGCCGGCTGCGCCAGCGGTCCCCGAGACAGAGGGCGGCTGGTCGCGCCGCGACCTCGTCGGCGGCCTGGAAAAGGGCCTGCTGGTGATCGAAGCTTTCGACCAGGAGCGCGCCCGGCTGTCGATCAGCGAGGTGGCGCAGCGCGCCGGCCTGAGCCGCGCGGCAGCGCGGCGTTACCTGCTGACGTTGACGCACTTGGGCTACGTCGATCACGACGGCAAGGGCTTCGCGCTCAGCCCGCGGGTGTTGCGCCTGGGGCAGTCGTACATGCATTCGGCGCGCCTGCCGCGCGTGCTGCAGCCCGAGCTGCAGCGCCTGGCCGCGGCGATGCAGGAGGCCACCTCGGCCGGCGTGCTCGACGATGGTGAGGTCGTCAGCCTGGCGGCGGCCACCGGCGGCCGCGTCGTGTCCACCACGCTGCAGCCCGGCACGCGGGTGCCGGCGTATTGCACCGCCAACGGCCGCGTGCTGCTCGCGGCGCGCCCCCCCGAGGCGCTGGACGCCTGGCTGACGCAGCAGCAGGCGCAGCAGGCCCTGCGGCCGCTGACGCCGCGCACACTCACCCAGCCCGAGGCGCTGCGCCAGGAGGTCGCTCGGGTGCGCGCCCAGGGCCACGCGCTGGTCGACCAGGAGATGGAACTCGGCCTGCGCACCCTGGCGGTGCCGCTGCGCAACCACCGCGGCGAGGTGGTCGCGGCGCTGAACGTCAGCGCGATCGCGGCGCGCGTGTCGCTGGAGATGCTGCGCGAGCGCTTCCTGCCCATCCTGCTCGATGCCCAGCAGCGCCTGCGCCCGCTGCTGTGATCCACCCGGCCGGCGCGCCGATGCCGACCAACGGTACGCCGGCTCCTGACCGTTTTCCCGTCCGCCCCCCGCGGACCCATCCCTCCACCCCCACGTCCCACCCCATGACCTCCGCCTCCACCCCCCTCCCCGGCGCCCTCCCGACGCGCACCCAGGTCGCCATCATCGGCGCCGGCCCGGCCGGCCTGCTGCTCGGCCAGCTGCTGGCCAAGGCCGGCATCGACACCGTGCTGCTCGAACAGCGCAGTGGCGAGTACGTGCTCGGCCGCATCCGCGCGGGCGTGCTGGAGCAGGTCTGCATCGACCTGCTGGACGAGGCGGGTGTGGGTGCGCGCATGCACCGCGAGGGGCTGGTGCACCACGGCATCGAGCTGGCCTTCGGCGGTGAGCGCCACCGCATCGACCTGAGCGCGCTCACCGGCGGCAAGTCGGTGATGGTCTACGGCCAGACCGAGGTCACGCGCGACCTGATGGAGGCCCGCGCCGCCGCCGGCCTGCCCACCGTCTACGAGGCGCTGGACGTGGCGATCCACGACTTCGACAGCGACCGCCCGCGCGTGAGCTACACCCAGGACGGCGTGCGCCACGAGCTGGCCTGCGACTTCATCGCCGGCTGCGATGGCTTCCACGGCGTGTGCCGCGCCAGCGTGCCGCCCGAGCGCATCCAGAACTTCGAGCGCGTCTACCCCTTCGGCTGGCTGGGCATCCTGGCCGACGTGCCGCCGGTGGCCGACGAGCTGATCTATTCCAACCACGAGCGCGGCTTCGCGCTGTGCAGCATGCGCAGCAAGACGCGTGTGCGCCACTACGTGCAGTGCTCGCTGGACGACAAGGTCGAGGACTGGAGCGACGACCGCTTCTGGGACGAGCTGCGCAGCCGCCTCGACCCCGCCGCCGCCGCCGCCCTGCAGACCGGAGCGTCGATCGAGAAGAGCATCGCGCCGCTGCGCAGCTTCGTGGCCGAGCCGATGCGCTTTGGCTCGCTCTTCCTGGCCGGCGACGCCGCCCACATCGTGCCGCCCACCGGCGCCAAGGGCCTGAACCTGGCGGCCGCCGACGTGCGTTACCTCAGCCGCGCCTTCGGGGAGTTCTACGCCGAGAAGTCGCGTGCGGGCATCGACGACTACTCGCGCAAGGCGCTGCGCCGGGTCTGGAAGGCCGAGCGCTTCAGCTGGTTCATGACCAGCCTGCTGCACAAGTTCCCGCAGTCCAGCGGCGACACCGGGGCCGTCGGCCACCGCCTGCAGACCGCCGAGCTCGACTGGCTGGTGCACTCCGAGGCGGGCATGACCGCGCTGGCGGAAAACTACGTCGGCCTGCCTTTCGAAGAGTGACCCCGAGCGGCGTGGCAGGATGCCCGCCATGGAGCCCGCTGCATCGCCCGCCCCTACCCCGGCCCGGATCCAGCCTGCCTGGCGCCTGCGCCTGAGCGCCCTGCTGGGCGACTGGGTCGGCGAGGTGGACCGCGCCAGCCTGCGCGCGGACGCGGTCGCCGGTCTGCTCGGCGCGCTGCTGGTGCTGCCGCAGGGCATCGCGTTTGCCGCGCTGGCGGGGCTGCCGCCGCAGTACGGGCTGTACTCGGCCATCGTGCCCTGCATCGTCGCGGCGCTGGGCGGCTCCAGCCGGCACGTCATGTCCGGGCCGACCAACGCCAACTCGCTGGCGCTGGCGGCGATGCTCGCGCCGCTGGCGGCCACCGGCAGCCCGGCCTACATCGAACTCGCGCTGGCGGTGACGCTGCTGGTCGGGCTGATGCAGCTGGCCGTCGGCGCGCTGCGGCTGGGGGCGCTGGCCAACTTCATCTCGCCCTCGGCGCTGCTGGGTTTCACCAGCGGCGCGGCGCTGCTGATCGCCATCCACGCGCTGCGCGACGCCTTCGAGTCCGGCGTGCCGGGCGGGCAGGGTGCGCTGGCCACGCTCTGGGCGCTGCTCCGGTCGCTGCCGCAGTTCAACCCCGCCGCGCTGGCGGTGGCGCTGGCGGCCCTGGGCGCGGCGGTGGCGGTGCGGCGCGCCTGGCCCCGTGCGCCCCACCTGCTGGCCGGGCTGGTGCTGGCCAGCGTGCTGGGCTGGGCCCTGCACCAAGTGGGCCGCTGGCCGCTGGCGGTGACCGGCGCGCTGCCCGCGGTGCTGCCGCCGCTGCACCTGCCGAGCATCGACTGGGCGCAGCTGCCGGCGCTGTTCGACAAGGCGCTGGCGCTGTCGGTGATCGCGCTGGGCCAGTCGCTGTCGATCGCCAAGGTGCTGGCTGCGCGCTCGGGCCAGCGGCTGGACGTGAACCGCGAGTTCGTCGGCCAGGGGCTGTCGAACGTCGTTGGCGGGCTCTGGTCCTGCTACCTGTCCTGCGGCTCGCTGAACCGCTCGCTGCCCAACCTGCAGGCGGGCGCGCGCACGCCGCTGGCGGCGGTGGCGGCTTCGCTGTGGCTGCTGGCGCTGGTCGCGCTGTTGGCCGAGCCGTTGGCGCAGGTGCCGCGCGCGGCGATCGCCGGCCTGCTGCTGCTGGTGGCCTGGAGCCTGATCGACGTCGCCCAGTGGCGGCGCGTGCGCCGCGTCGACCGCTCGGAGCTGGCCGTGGCGCTGGGCACCCTGGTGGCCACGCTGACGCTGCGGCTGGAGAGCGCGATCCTGCTGGGCACCGCGCTGGCGCTGCTGGTCTACCTCTGGCGCAGCTCGCGCCCGGCGATGCGCCTCATGGGCTTCGACCGCGCGGGGGCCGATCGCCCCTTCGTCGTGCGCGAGCACGCCGCTGCGCCGCTGCCCGAATGCCCGCAGCTGCGCCTGCTGCGCATGGAGGGTTCGATCTACTTCGGTGCCGCTGCTCACGTGGGCGAGCAGCTGCACGCCCTGCGCAGCGGGCCCGATGCGCCGCGCCACCTGCTGGTGATGGGCAAGAGCATGAACTCGATCGACCTGGCCGGCCTGACGGTCTGGGAGGACGAGCTGCGCGAGCGCCGCGAGCGCGGCGGCGACCTCTACTTCCACCGCCCTCGCCCGCAGGTCATCGAGGTGTGGCGGCGCAGCGGCTTCCTGGATCGGCTGGGCGCCGACCACGTCTTCCCGGACAAGCGCAGCGCGCTGGCGGCGATCCACCCGCGGCTCGATCCGGCGGTCTGTGCCCGCTGCCAGGTCCGGCTGTTCTGGGAGTGCCAGAACGACGACCCGGCCGCGTCGATCTGATGTCTGAAGCTCCGGCCCCAGCGCGGCGGGGGCCGGAGCTTCAGCGGGGGAGGGTCAGACGTTGAACAGGAAGTTCAGCACGTCGCCGTCCTTGACGACGTACTCCTTGCCTTCCGCGCGCATCTTGCCGGCGTCCTTGGCGCCCTGCTCGCCGCCGAACTTGATGAAGTCCTCGTAGGCGATGGTCTGGGCGCGGATGAAGCCGCGCTCGAAGTCGCCGTGGATCACGCCGGCGGCCTGCGGCGCGGTGTCGCCGATGTGGATGGTCCAGGCGCGCACTTCCTTCACCCCGGCGGTGAAGTAGGTCTGCAGCCCCAGCAGCTTGAAGCCGGCGCGGATCAGGCGGTTCAGGCCCGGCTCGTCCTGGCCCATCTCGGCCAGGAACATCGCGCGGTCCTCGTCTTCCATCTCGGCCAGCTCGCTCTCGGTCTTGGCGCAAATCGCCACGACCTCGCCCTTCTGGGCGGCGGCGTACTCCTTCAGGCGGTCCAGGAAGGGGTTGTTCTCGAAGCCGGTCTCGGAGACGTTGCCGACGAACATCGCCGGCTTGGCGGTGATCAGGCAAAGCGGCTTGAGCAGCACCAGCTCTTCCTTGCTGAAGTCGATCGAGCGCACCGGGCGGGCCTGGTCGAGCACGGCCTGGCACTTCTCCAGCACCTTGACCAGCGCGGCGGCGTCCTTGTCGTTGCCCGAGCGCGCGGCCTTCAGCGAGCGCTGCAGCGTCTTCTCGACGGTGCTCAGGTCGGCCAGGCAGAGCTCGGTCTGGATCACCTCGATGTCGGCGATCGGGTCCACCTTGCCGGCGACGTGGATGACGTTCTCGTCCTCGAAGCAGCGCACCACGTTGACGATCGCGTCGGTTTCGCGGATGTGGCTGAGGAACTGGTTGCCCAGGCCTTCGCCCTTGCTCGCGCCCGCCACCAGGCCGGCGATGTCCACGAACTCGACGATGGCCGGCAGGATGCGCTCGGGCTGGACGATCTTGGCCAGCTCGCCCAGGCGCGGATCGGGCACCTCCACCACGCCCACGTTGGGCTCGATGGTGCAGAAGGGGTAGTTCTCGGCGGCGATGCCGGCCTTGGTCAGGGCGTTGAAGAGGGTGGACTTGCCGACGTTGGGCAGGCCCACGATGCCGCACTTGAGGCTCATGGTGGGGATCTCGGGTGGGCGCGGCAGGGGCCACGCGGCAGGGAGAGGGGCGCGCCGGTCGCAGCGCGCGGCGCAGGAGCGGGATTGTAGAAGGCGAGGGGGAGATGCCTCGATTTGAACAATCCGTGAAGTTTTCTATATTGCAATTTCGGGCGGCTGGACACAATCGGCGCCGGCCGACGCGTGAGCGACCGAGCCTCGAAATCCGCCTCCTTCTTGCCCCTTCACCCCGTCTTGGAGACTCCATGGATCCCATCCTCGGCATGATCGTTCTGTTCTCGTTCCCCGTGGGCAGCCACTTCGATCGCGATATGCGCGGCTGGATGACCTGCGACGGTCGCCTGCTGCCGCTGGCTCAGAATCAGGCGCTCTTCGCGCTGATCGGTACCACTTACGGCGGAGACGGTCGGACGACGTTTGGTCTGCCCAAGCTGACCGCTCCGGATCCGCACATGACTTACAAGATCGCTGTGGAAGGCCTTTTCCCGTCCACGAACTGATCGCCCCGTTTCTTTGACGTGGCAGGCGCTGGCCGGAAGCGTTCCGGCCAGCGCGCCACGCACAGGGCGCCTCGCGGCGCCCTGTGTCTTTGTGTGGCCAGGCTTTCTACAATCCGGCCCCATGAGTCCTTCCCTCGATTCCGCTTCCGGCGCCGTGGCGCATGAGGTCTGCGTGCACGGCGCTGGCGCGGTCGGTGCCAGCCTGGCGCTGGCGCTGTCGCGCCGCGGCATCGCGGTGGCGCTGGTGGACGCCAGCCTGTCGCGCCCGGCCTCGGCCGCGCCGAAGGAGGACCTGCGCGCCTACGCGCTCAACGGCACGTCGGTGCAGTTGCTCAAGAGCCTGCGCGTCTGGGACGCCCTGCCGGCCGACGCGCGCACGCCCGTGATGGAGATGGCCGTGGCCGGCGATGCGGGCGGGGCGATCGGTTTTTCCGCCTGGCAGCAGGCGGTGACCGAGCTCGCCTGGATCGTCGACGCCGCCGCGCTCGACCAGGTCCTGGCCGAGGCGCTGCGCTACGCGCCGCACGTGCACCGCGTCGAGGCGCCGGTGGCCGCGCCGCTGCAGGCGATCTGCGAGGGCAAGGCCTCCCCGACCCGCGCCGCACTCGGCGTGGCCTTCGACGCCCAGCCGTACCACCACATCGCGGTCGCCGCACGCCTGGTCAGCGACCAGCCGCACCAGGGCGTGGCGCGCCAGTGGTTCCAGAGCCCCGGCGTGCTCGGCCTGCTGCCCTTCGACCGGCTGCAGCGCGGCCACGGCTGGGCGCTGGTCTGGTCGCTGCCGAAGGACGAGGCGCAGCGCTGGCTGGACGCCGAGCCCGCCGACTTCGAGGCCGCGCTCAACGAGGCCACCGGTGGCGCGGCCGGGCGGCTGACCCTCGCCTCGGCGCGCGCCGGCTGGCCGCTGATCACCGGCCGGGCTGCGCGCAGCACCGGCGACGGCTGGGTGCTGCTGGGCGACGCCGCCCACGCGATGCACCCGCTGGCCGGCCAGGGCCTGAACGTGGGGCTGGCCGATGTCGCGAGCCTCGCGCCGCGCCTGGCCGAGGCGCACGCACGCCGCCCCTGGCGCAGCCTGGGCGATGCGCGCACGCTGCGCGAGTACGCCCGCGAGCGCGCAGCGCCGACGCTGGCGATGTCCGGCCTGGTGGACGGCCTCTGGCAGCTTTTCTCGCGCGACGAGGTGGCGTTCAAGGAACTCCGCAACCACGGCATGAGTCTGGTGGATCATCTGCCGCCGCTCAAGCGCTGGCTGACGCGTCAGGCGCTGCAGGGTTGAGGCTGTGCTTCACCCGGTCGCTTCCCCCTTTCCTCACCGCTGCATCAGGAACTCCGATGACCGCTTCCCTTTCGACCCGTTTCCTGCTGGCCGCGGGCGCTCTGGCCGTGCTGGCTTTTGGTGCGGCGCGGGCCGACGAGGCCGAGATCCGCAAGACCCTGGCCGAGCGCTACCCCAGCCTGCCGAAGGTCGACGAGGTCCGCCCCGCGCCGGTGCCCGGCCTGTGGGAGCTGCGCTTCGGCACCGACCTGATGTACAGCGACGCCAAGGGCAACTACCTGATCCAGGGCTCGATCATCGACACCGCGGCCAAGCGCAACCTCACCGAGGAGCGCATCGACAAGCTCACCGCGATCGACTTCGGCACGCTGCCGCTCAAGGACGCGATCGTCTGGAAGTCCGGCACCGGCAAGCGGCGCATCGCCGTCTTCGCCGATCCGAACTGCGGCTACTGCAAGCGCTTCGAGCGCGACCTGCAGACGGTCAAGGACTTGACCGTCTACACCTTCGTGATCCCCATCCTGGGCGGTGACTCGCCCGAGAAGTCCAAGGCGATCTGGTGCGCCAAGGACAACACCACCGCCTGGCGCAGTTGGATGATCGACGGCACCCAGCCGCCGCGGGCGATGGGTCAGTGCGACAGCACCGCGCTGGAGCGCAACCAGGCGCTGGCGCGCAAGCACAAGGTCAACGGCACGCCGGCCATCGTCTTCGAGGACGGCAGCCGTTCGCCCGGCGCGATGTCCGCCGCGGACATCGAGAAGCGCCTGGGCGCGCTCGGCAAGAGCTGATCTGAACGGCCCGGCGCGGCGCGGGCGGCTCAGCGGGGCCGCCGCGCCGCCAGGTCGGCCTGCCGCGCCACCATCTGCCCGGCCAGCGCCGGGCTGCCGCCGTGCTCGGCGATCACCCGCCGGATCGCTTCGGCGGGCAGGCGCGTGACCACCTCCACCGCGGCGCCCACCTGCGCCGCCGTCATGTCGCCAAACAGGCGCTGGGCGTGGGGGTTGTCGGGGTCGCTGCGCAGCGTGTCGATCTCGTCGACGCACCGGCCGAAGGCCCGCCCCTTCGGTTCGCCCTGGGCGCGAAAGGCCAGCGCCCCGCCCAGGTCCAGCGTCAGCACGGGGCCGTCGGCCACGCCCTGGTTGTCGCCGCTGAAGCCGGCCGCGTCCCAGTTGGCCGTCCAGGCGTGCACCCCCAGCCACTGCTGGGCCTGGCGGCGTTCCACCTCGCTCAGCTGGGCGACGCTGCGCCGGGTCAGCCGCAGCCACTCGGTGGCGATCTGGCGGGGGTCCTGACAGCGGCGGTAGGTCAGCGTCGGCGCGCCGGCCAGGCGGTAGAGCTGCGCCGCGAGCCACTCGTTGCGGGCCTGCGCCGCGCTCTCCAGCGTCTTGACGTACCAGCGCCGGCCCTCGGCGTCCGCGTAGACGCCCGCCGGGTTGCTGCCCAAGGGCCCGCCGACGCGCTGCAGCCGATCGGTGTCGAGCAGGCCCGGGGGACTGGCCGCCATGCCCCGCAGCCCGATCAGGGGTCCAGGGCCTGGCAGTGGCGCACCACGGCCAACTGCGAGGGCGTCTCGATCGCGCCCGGGCGGGCGCGGCGCACCGCGCGGATCGCCGCGTCGGGCGGCTGCCCCAGCTCCACCAGCAGCCGCGCGGCCATCATGCCGGCGCGGCCCAGCCCGCCCTTGCAGTGCAGCAGCACGTCCGAGCCGGCGCGCAGCCGGGCGCGCACCGCCACGCCTTCGGTCCGCCAGGCCTGCTCGAAGGCTTCGCTGGGCACCGAGTAATCGGCGATCGGCAGGTGCAGCCAGTCCAGGCCGCGGCGGCGCACCTCGCTGCCCAGGTCGGGCACCTTCAGCTGCCGCAGCTCGTCGGGCTCGACCAGCGTGAGCACCAGCCGGGCGCCCCAGGCGGCGATCGCGTCCAGGTCGGTGGCCAGGTCGCGCGCCCAGGCGCCGGTGGCGGCCGCCGGGTCGTGCTTGCCGGGGCAGAAGGTCAGGCCGATGCGGCCCTGCCCGACCTGGGCGCAGACCGCTGCGATCTGAAGCGGGTGCGTTTGGCTGGTGCGCATGTTCCGTTGCAAGGAGGTTTCTCGGACGGTCACCTGGGAGGGGCCTGGCGTGTCTGCGGCGGGCCTGGTCAAAAAGAAGACCCTGGCGTCGCAAGAAACCTCAGCTCCTCCTCGGTCGAAGGGCGGCCGAGGATGGCGTTGCGGTGCGGGTAGCGGCCGAATCGGTCGACGATGGCCTTGTGCTGGAGTTCGGCTCGCAGCGAATGCTCCAGGCCGGCCTGCCCAAACAGGGCCAGGGATTCTCGGTGGATCAGGGTCGATTCGCTGTGCATGTAGGGCATGTACAGGAAGGCCCGCTGGATGGAGGGGAGGGCCTGATCGGCGCCGGACGCCACGGCCTGCTGGGCCAGCGCCAGCGCCAGAGGGTCACAGGCAAACGCCTCAGGACGGTCCCGAAAGAGGTTGCGGGAAAACTGGTCCAGCACGATGACCTCCGCCAAGCACCCCTCAGGCTTGGCGCGCCAGGCGCTCAACTCGCAGCGCGCCGCTGCGGCGTGAAGCGCACCGAAGCGCTCGGCGATCAAGGCATCGAAGGCGGGGGACTTTTCCCACCACTGCCGGGGTTCGATCTCGATGAACCAGAAGTTCAGAACGGCGTCGACATTCACGATCCAGCTCCTCTCCAAAAGGCTCGATGGGGCCGGAGCCGGGGTGTCCTGCGCCCCTGGGGCCGCGCATGCCCGAGCTCCCGGTCAACTTGGGTCGTCGATTCGACTCGCTCGCGAAGGACATTCAAAGCAAGGCTGCGGCGCAGCGAAGTCGCTACGCCGCAGCGGGCCGTTGGCTTCCCCGCCAGAAGGCGGCCGTCAACGGCGCCGCTTTATTCCACCGTCACCGACTTGGCCAGGTTGCGCGGCTTGTCGACGTCGGTGCCGCGGGCGCAGGCGGTGTGGTAGGCCAGCAGTTGCAGCGGCACCACGTGCAGGATCGGGCTGAGCGCGCCGTAGTGCTCGGGCATGCGGATCACGTGCACGCCCTCGCCGCTCTCGATTTTGGTGTCGGCGTCGGCGAAGACGTAGAGCTGGCCGCCGCGCGCGCGCACTTCCTGCATGTTGCTCTTGAGCTTTTCCAACAGGTCGTCGGCCGGGGCGATGGTGACCACCGGCATCTCGGCGTCGACCAGCGCCAGCGGGCCGTGCTTGAGCTCGCCGGCCGGGTAGGCTTCGGCGTGGATGTAGCTGATTTCCTTGAGCTTGAGCGCGCCTTCCAGGGCGACCGGGTAGTGGCGGCCGCGGCCCAGGAACAGGGCGTTGTGCTTGCTGGCGAAGGAATCCGCCCAGGCCATGATCTGCGGCTCCAGCGCGAGCACCGACTGCACCGCGGCGGGCAGGTGGCGCAGGTTGCGCAGGCCGGCGGCCAGGCCCGTCTCGGGGATGCTGCCACGCTGCTTGGCCAGCACCAGCGTCAGCAGGAACAGCGCCACCAGCTGGGTGGTGAAGGCCTTGGTCGAGGCCACGCCGATTTCCACGCCCGCGTGCGTGATGAAGGCCAGCTCGCACTCGCGCACCATCGCGCTGGTCGAGACGTTGCAGATCGTCATCGTGTGTGGCATGCCCAGCGAGCGGGCGTGCTTCAGCGCGGCCAGGGTGTCGGCGGTTTCGCCGCTCTGGCTGATCGTGATGACCAGCGTGCGCGGGTCGGGCACGCTTTCGCGGTAGCGGTACTCGCTGGCGATCTCGACCGCGCAGGGAATCTTGGCAATGCTCTCCAGCCAGTACTTGGCGGTCAGGCCGGAGTAGCTGCTGGTGCCGCAGGCCAGGATGAGCACACGGTCGATCTGCGCGAAGATCTCGGCGGCCTTCTCACCGAACAGCTCGGGGCCGATCGACTCGATGCCTTCGAGCGTGTCGGCGATGGCTCGCGGCTGCTCGAAGATCTCCTTTTGCATGTAGTGGCGGTAGGGGCCCAGTTCGGCCGCGCCGCTGTGCGCATGCACCGTCTTGACCGGGCGCTCGACGCGGGCGAAGCGGTTCTCCGGCTGGCGCGCGCTGATCCAGTACTTGCCCTGCTGCAGGTCGACGACGTCGCCTTCTTCCAGGTAGATGATCTGGTCGGTCACACCGGCCAGGGCCATCGCGTCGGAGGCCAGGAAGTTCTCGCCCTTGCCCACGCCCAGCACCAGCGGCGAGCCCTCGCGGGCGCCGATCACGCGCTGCGGCTCTTCGCGGCAGAACACCGCGATCGCGTAGGCGCCCTTGAGCTGGACGATGGCGCGCTGCACGGCGTCGAACAGGTCGCCCTGATAGATCGAGTCGATCAGGTGGGCGATGACCTCGGTGTCCGTCTGGCTGGTGAACTCGTAGCCTCGGGCCTTCAGGTCGGCGCGCAGCTCGTCGTGGTTCTCGATGATGCCGTTGTGCACCAGCGCGATGCGGCCGGCCTTGGCGCTCTTGGCGTCGTTGCCGGTGCCGTGGCTGAAGTGCGGGTGGGCGTTGTGCACCGCCGGCGCGCCGTGGGTGGCCCAGCGGGTGTGGGCGATGCCGATCAGGCCTTCGACGCCGTCTTGCTGCACCATCGCGTCCAGCTCGGCCACGCGCGAGGTGCTGCGGCTGCGGCGCAGTTCACCGCCCTGGTGGACCGCCACGCCGCAGGAGTCGTAGCCGCGGTACTCGAGGCGCTGCAGGCCCTGGAGAAGGATGGGAACGATGTTGCGCTGACTGACCGCGCCGACGATGCCACACATGGACAGAACCCCGAAGGTTGGTTGGACGGCGGTTGCACGGGCTGCGCAACCGATTGGCCGTGATGGTAGGCGCGACCTTGTGAAATGAATCGTCCGAATTCACGGTTTGAAGCAATAATCCCTCGTTGACACTGTGATACGAATGTATCGTTCAGTTCATCGCTGAACTTGGAATTTTCTTGCATGACTGCTGCTGTGATCGTCGACGCGATTGATCTGCGTCTATTGGCTGAGCTGCAACAGGATGCCAGCCGTTCGAACCAGGCGATCTCGGAGGCGGCGCACGTCTCGCCGGCCACCGGGCTGCGGCGCATCCGTCGCCTCACCGACGCGGGCATCGTCGAGCGCACGATCGCGGTGCTCTCGCCCGAGGCGCTGGGCCACGGGCTGACGGCGATCGTCGAGGTGACGCTGGACCAGCAGTCGGCCGAGCGGCTGGCTGCCTTCGAGGCCCGCTCGGTGGCCGATGCGGGCGTACAGCAGTGCTACCGCACCAACGGCGGGCCGGACTTCGTGCTGATCGCGCAGGTGGCGGACATGCCGGCCTACCTGGCGCTGGCCAAACGGCTGTTCACCGACGACGCCAATGTGCGCAACGTGCGCTGCTTCTTCAGCGTGCACCGCGCCAAGGCTGGGCTGGGGATCACGCTGCCCTCGGCGGCGAGCCTGCCCGGCTCGGGCGACTGATGCGGCCTGCGCGTCAGGCCGCCGGCCAGAGCCACCAGACGGCGGCGGCCAGCAGCAGCGCCACCGGCAGCAGCGGCGCCAGGCGCTGCCAGCGCCGACGCAGCCGCCCGGCGGCATCCTGGGGCGCCACGCGCGCCAGCCACTGCCGTTCGCGCGCCAGCCAGGCGTCGTAGACCGCCTTGCGCAGGGGATCGCCGAGCACTTCGGCGGCCAGTTGCCGATCGTTGGCCTGGGGGCTGCTGGCCGCCATGGAGGGCAGTCGCTGCAGCGCGGCGGCGATGGCCGTGGCGTCGGCCTCTTCACCCAGTCCGAGCAGGGCGTAATGGGTGGGCTCGAGCGGCAGGGGCAGCGTCAGCGGGGCGTCGTTGGCCACCGGACCGTCAGGCAGGGCGCCGCGGTGGCGCTCGACCTCGGCGTCGACCGAGGCCGGCCGGCGCGTCGCCTCAGCCAGTGAGGCGGGGCTCATCGCGGGGCGGCCCCGGTCGCAGGCCTCATTCGGCCGGCTTCTTCGGCGCCTTCACCGGGCGCGTCCAGCCGTTCAGGCTGGCCTGGCGGCCGCGGGCGACGGCGAGCTGGCCAGGGGGCACGTCCTTGGTGATGGTCGAGCCGCCGCCGATGGTGGCGCCCGCGCCCAGCGTCACCGGAGCGACCAGCACGCAGTTGGAGCCCACGTGCACGTCCGCCTCGATGGTGGTGCGGTGCTTGTTGGCGCCGTCGTAGTTGGCGGTGATGCTGCCGGCGCCGTAGTTGACGCGCTCGCCCACCACCGCGTCGCCCAGGTAGGCGAGGTGGTTGGCCTTGGCGCCGCGGGCCATCGTCGAGTTCTTGACCTCGACGAAGTTGCCGATGTGCACCTCGGCGCCCAGCTTCGCGCCGGGGCGCAGGCGGGCGAAGGGGCCGATCAGCGCGCCCTCGCCGACCTCGACGCCGGCGGCCTCGCCGTCCATGTGCGTGAAGGGGTGGATCACCGCGCCGGCGGCGATCGTCGCGTTGCGGATGACGCAGTTGGCGCCGATGCGCACCTCGTCGCCCAGCTCGACGCGGCCTTCGAAGACGCAGTTGACGTCGATCTCGACGTCGCGGCCGCAGACCAGCTCGCCGCGCACGTCGAAGCGGGCCGGGTCGCGCAGGCGCACGCCGGCTTCCAGCAGCGCGTCGGCGCGCTGGCGCTGGTAGCGGCGCTCCAGGTCGGCCAGCTGCACGGGGCTGTTGACGCCCAGCACCTCGGTCTCGCCGGAGGCCAGCGTGGCCACCACCGGCACGCCCTCGGCCTCGGCCATCGCGACGATGTCGGTCAGGTAGTACTCCTTCTGGGCGTTGTCGTTCTTCAGGTTGGCCAGCCAGCGCTTGAGCTGCGCGGTGGGGGCGGCCATCATGCCGGTGTAGCCCTCGCGGATCTCGCGCTGCGCCGGAGTGGCGTCCTTGTGCTCGACGATGGCCAGCACTCGCTCGCCTTGCGCGCCGCCCCGCACGATGCGCCCGTAGCCGGTCGGGTCGTCCAGCCGCACGGTCAGCAGCACCAGCTTCTCGCCACCGCAGGCCTCGATCAGCGCGCGCGCGGTTTCGGCGCGCACCAGCGGCACGTCGCCATTGAGGATCAGCGTGGTGCCCGCCTCGGCCAGCTCGGGCACGGCCTGCTGCACCGCGTGGCCGGTGCCCAGCTGTGGCTCCTGGCGCACGAAGGCCAGCGGCGCGGCGGGCAGCGCGGCGCGCATTTCGGTCTCGACCCGCTCGGCGCCGTGGCCCGTGATCGTGATCAGACGCTCGGCCCCCAGGCCCGCGCCCATCTCCAGAACGTGCTGCAATAGGGGCCGACCGGCCAGGGTGTGCAGCACCTTCGGGCGGGCCGACTTCATCCGGGTCCCTTTTCCGGCGGCCATGATCACGACGTCGAGGCTCATGCGCGATTCCTTGTAGTGCGAGCAGATGATGAAAGTCGCAATTATCGAACCCGCCCAAGACAGGACTCTGACGCGGCTCAGTCGGGGCGTGCTCGCCTGTGCGATGTTGCTCGCTGCGCTGCTCCTGGCGGGCTGCAGCAACCTCAAGCTGGCTTACGGGCAGGCGCCGACGCTGGCGTATTGGTGGCTGGACCGTTACGCCGATTTCGTCGACGACCAGAAGCCGCGCGCTCGGGCCGCGGTGGATCAGTGGTTTGCCTGGCACCGGCGCGAGCAGCTGGCCGAGGACGCGGCGCTCATCGACCAGTTGGCCCGCGAGGCCGAGCGCGAGTTCACCGGCGCGCAGGTCTGTCAGTGGGTCAAGGTCTACGAGCGCAAGCGCGACCTGTATCTGACCCAGTTCGCGCCCGCGGTGGCCGACGTGGCCGCAACGTTGGGGCCGCAGAACCTGCGGCAGGTCGAGGCGCGCTTCGCCAAGGTCAACGAGACCTGGCGCGATGAGCATGTGCAGGTCGACCTGAAGGAGCGCGAGGCGGCGACGGTCAAGCGCGTGCTCGACCGGGCCGAGCTGCTCTACGGCCGGCTGGATCGGGCGCAGCGCGGCTTCGTCGCCCAGGCGATGCGCCAAGCGCCCTGGGACCCGGAGCGGGCCTACGCCGAGCGGCTGGCCGATCAGCGTGAGGCCTTGGCGGCGCTGCAGCGCCTGGGCCAGCGCAGCCTGAGCGCCGAGCAGCGCCAGGAGCTGGCGCGCGGAACGCTGCTGCACCTGGTGCAGGCCAGCGACGAGGCGCAGCGCCGGCTGCGCGAGCAGCTCTACCGCTACCAGTGCCAGTTCGCCGCCGAGTTGCACAACCGCATGACGCCCGAGCAGCGGCGCCACGCGGTGGAGCGGCTGCACGACTGGGCGCAGGAGCTGCGCAGCTTCCTGCCGTCCTGAGCCCTGCGTGCGTTAGCGTGCGCTATTTCGATGCGGCGGAGGCGGGCGCTGCGGCCGCAGGCGCGGATGCCGCTGCCGCGGCAGCGCTGGCTGGGCGCTCGGGGTTCAGCGACACCGTCACGCGGCGCTCACCCGCAGGCAGGTTCGGGAAGCCCTGCAGCGCCGCCTCGTAGAGCGCGGGGAGCACCCCGTCGTCGACGTAGCGGGACTCGTAGCGCACGTGCGCCTCGATCAGCGGCTGGCGCGTGGCGCGGTCCAGCAGCTGCAGCGCCACCTCGCGGTAGTCGCGGGCGTAGTCCGAGGGCCAACGCCCGCCGATCGACCAGCCGCCGCCGCCAAAACCCCCGCCGACCCCAACCCCCACCCCAAAACGCGGCCCCGGTGGGCCGAAACCGCGCCAGCCGCCCACGCGCCAGCCCCAGTTGAAGTCCGACCAGGGGTCGACCAGGCGGCCTTCGCGTGCGCCGACCTGCACCAGCACGTCGGCCACCGCGGGGCTGGCGGCCGGCTGGAAGCCGGCGCGCTCCAGCGCCGCGCGGGCCGCGGCCTCCAGCCGCAGCTGCTCGATGCTGCCCTGCTGCTGCGACAGCAGCCGCTCGATCGCGTAGCGCCCCGGTGCGCGGCCGGCGGGCCACTGGCCGAAGCTGGCGACGTCGACGGTGATCTGGTTCATCGACGCGCAGCCGGCCAGGCCCCCGAGCGCCGCCAGGGATCCGGCGGCGATCAGGGCGGCGCCCAGTCTGCGGCGGCGTGGGTCGGCAGGGCAGTTCGGCATCGGGGTGTCGTTCATCGGGGCTCCTGAATGCGAAAGGCGGGGTCGCCGCCGATGACCGGGTCGTCGCGCGTCAGCGGCGCGGCATGAAGGCGATCGGCGCCTCAGCAGGCAGCTCAGCCGCGGCGTCGCCGCCGGGCGTGGCGCAGGACTCGTCGTCGTCCTCGTCGAAGGCGTGATCGCCCGCCGGATCGGCCACCCCCGTGGGTCGGATCGTCTGGAAGGGGTAGAGGTTCCGGTCCATCAGGTGCGAGGGCACCACATGGGAGAAGGCGCGGTGCATGTTGTCGATGCGGCCCGGGAACTTCTGGTCCCAATCGCGCAGCATCTGCTTCATCTGCACGCGCTGCAGGTTCTCCTGGCTGCCGCAGAGGCTGCAGGGAATGATCGGGAACTGGCGGTGCTCGGCCCAGCGCTCCAGGTCCTTCTCGGCCACGTAGGCCAGCGGGCGGATCACGGTGTGGCGGCCGTCGTCGCTGACCAGCTTGGGCGGCATGCCCTTGAGCCGGCCGCCGAAGAACATGTTCAGGAAGACGGTGCCCAGGAAGTCGTCGCGGTGGTGGCCCAGCGCGATCTTGGTGGCCTTGAGCTCGTCGGCCACGCGGTACAGGATGCCCCGGCGCAGGCGCGAGCACAGGCTGCACATCGTGTTGCCCTCGGGGATCAGGCGCTTGACGATGCTGTAGGTGTCCTGGTTCTCGATGTGGAACTCGACGCCGCGGCTTTTCAGGTACTCTGGCAGGATGTGCGCCGGAAATCCCGGCTGCTTCTGGTCGAGGTTGACCGCCACGATCGAAAAGCTGATCGGCGCGCGCTGCTGCAGGCCCAGCAGGACGTCGAGCAGGCCGTAGCTGTCCTTGCCGCCGGAGAGGCAGACCATGACGCGGTCGCCCTCCTCGATCATGTTGAAGTCGGTGATCGCCTCGCCCACCTGGCGATGCAGGCGCTTGCTGAGCTTGTTGATCTCGTGCGCGGCTTTGCGCTCGGCGGCCTTGGCGGCGGCGGCCGGGTCGGTGGCGTTGATGGACGCTTCGGCGGGCGCTTCGGTGGGCAGGGGGGCGGCGGTCGTCATGGCCGTGATTGTCGCGGTTGCCGGCGGCGGCGGGTCAGCGGGGGCTCAGTGCGGCGCTCACCACTGCCCGGTCTCGATGCGGATCGCCACCTCGCAGTCGTCGAAGATTTCCAGCTTGGCGATGCGCACGCGCACGCCCAGCACGCCGGGCAGGGCCAGCAGGCGGGTGGCGACCTTGCCGATCAGGCTCTCGAGCAGGTTGATGTGCCGCTCGGTGCACTCCTCGATGATGATCGAGCGCACCCGGCGGTAGTCGAGCACGTGCGTCAGGTCGTCGTCGCGCGGGCGCAGTGGCTGGGTGCCGAGGTTCAGCTCGGCGTCGACCTGAATGGGTTGCGGGGCCTCGTGCTCGTGGTCGAGCACGCCGAGGTTGGCGTCGAAGCGCAGGCCGACGAGGCTGAGCACCTGGGTACCGCGGGTGGTGGACATGGTTGGGGGGGGCCGCTGTGCGGCTTACTGCATCGAAAAATCGCGCTCGAAGCGGCGCAGGTGCTGGCCGGCGTCGACCAGGATCGTGCTGCCGGTGATCGAGCCGTTCTCGAGCACGAAGCGCACGGTGCGCGCGACGTCCTCGGGCGTGGAGGAGCGTTCCAGCAGGCTGGACTGGCGGTGCAGCGCCTCGAAGCGCTCGCCGCGCAGCCAGTCGCTCTCCAGCGTCAGGCCAGGGGCCACGCCCGCGAGCCGCACGCGCGGGGCCAACGCCAGCGCCAGCAGCTGCGTGGCCGACTCCAGCGCCGCCTTGGACAGCGTGTAGCTCAGGAAGTCCGGGTTCGGGTTGCGCAGCTTCTGGTCGAGCAGGGTGACGACGGCGCCGCGCCGGTCCACCTCGGCCAGGTGCGCGGCCAGCGCGCGCGCCAGCACGATCGTCGGCGCGGTGTTCACGCGCAGGTGGCGCTCCAGGCTGGCGTAGCTGAAACCCTGCACATCGTCGAATTCGAACAGCGACGCGCTGCTGACCACCGCATCGAGCCGGCCGGCGCAGGCCAGCACCTGCGGCACCAGCGCGGCGCAGGCGGCCTCGTCGCCCAGGTCGGCGCTCAGCACCCAGGCGCGTGCGCCCAGCGCCTGCAGGTCCGCCGCCGTCTGTTCGGCCTCACCCTGCGAGTGGTGGCAGTGCACCACGACGTCGTGCCCGTGGCGACCCAGGTCCAGCGCGATGGCGCGTCCGAGCCGGCGCGCGGCACCGGTGACGAGCGCCACCGGGCGGCTCGCCGGGCTGGCGGCAGGGTCGGCTGCGGGGGACGAGGGGGAGGCGGGCATCGGCTTTCTAGAATGGCTGGGTGACTGCACACCCCGATCAGACGTCGCCGGCGCACCGGCATCCCAGTTTAGCCAGCCCGCTGTCCGAGCGGATCGCCGAGGTGATCCGCGCCGAGGGCGGCTGGATCGGCTTCGAGCGCTTCATGGAGCTGGCGCTGTATGCGCCCGGTCTGGGCTACTACAGCCGTGGCGACCGCCAGTTCGGCCTGATGCCCCAGGCCGACGGCAGCGGCGGCGACTTCGTGACCGCGCCGGAGATGTCGCGCCTGTTCGGCCGCGCGCTGGCGCGCCAGGTGGCGCAGGCGCTGCGCGACAGCGGCACGCGCGAGGTCTGGGAGTTCGGCGCCGGCACCGGCGCGCTGGCCACGCAGCTGCTGCTCACGCTCGACGAGCTGGGCTGCGCGCCCGAGCGCTACACCATCGTCGACCTCTCCGGGGCGCTGCGCGAGCGCCAGGCCCGCAGCCTGGCCGAGCGCGCCCCGGCGCTGGCCGACCGCGTGCGCTGGGTCAGCGAGCTGCCCGCGGCGATCGAGGGCGTGGTGGTGGGCAACGAGCTGCTCGACGCGATGCCGGTGATGCTGGTTCATTGGGACGGCGAGCGCTGGTTCGAGCGCGGCGTGACGCTGCGGGCCGACGGGGCCATGGGCGCCTTTGCTTGGGCCGACCGCCCGACCGACCTGCGCCCGCCGGTCGAGGGCCCCTTCGTGCCGGGCACGGTGACCGAGCTGCCGCGCATCGCGGTGGGCTTCATCCGCAGCCTGGCCGAGCGGCTGACGCGCGGCGCGGCCTTCTTCATCGACTACGGCTTCCCCGAGCACGAGTTCTACCACCCGCAGCGCACGGGCGGCACGCTGATGTGCCACCGCGGCCACCAGGCCGACGCCGATCCGCTGGTGGACGTGGGCCTGAAGGATCTGACCGCGCACGTCGACTTCACCGCGATGGCCCTGGCCGCGCAGGAGGCCGGCCTGCCGGTGCTGGGCTACACCAGCCAGGCGCGCTTCCTCTTCAACTGCGGGCTGATGGCCGACCTGGAGGTCGCCGACCTGCGTGAGCGGGCGATGGCGATGAAGCTGGTCACCGAGCACGAGATGGGCGAGCTCTTCAAGGTGCTGGCGCTGGGCGCGCCGGGCAGCGACTTCGAGCCCATCGGCTTCGCGGTGGGTGACCGCACCCACACGCTTTGACGCCCGCTTTGACGCCCGTTCTCACCGCGCCCCCGCCATGCGCTGGCTGCTGATCACCCTGGCGGCCTTCGTCGTCTTCAACGGCCTGCGCGGCTGGCTGGAAAAGATCGGGCTGGGCCGTCTGCCGGGGGATTTCAGCTTTCGCGTCGGCGGGCGGGAGTGGTACTTCCCGTTCGGGTCGAGCGTGCTGCTGAGCGTCGTCGCGCTGCTGATCTCACACTGGCTCTGACGTCATCCCGGCCACCCCGGCCGCGGCCAGCGCCTCGCAGCGTGCAGCGTGCAGCGCCTGGGCGATCGCCGGGCCGCGCTGGCCACGGGCGATCGCGGCAGCGGCGACCGCTGCGCTGTCCACCGACCGAGCCGCGGCGAAGGCGGCGCGCAGCCGGTCGGCCTGCGGGTAGGGCTGCGCCTCGAAGTGCAGGCGCCCGCGGGCGTCGCTTTCGCAGGCCTGCAGCATCTGCTCGAAGCGCTCGGGCCGGCGCCAGGCGTCGCAGCGGTCGAGCAGGCGCACCAGCGCGGCGGCGCTGAGGGCCTCGCAGCGGTGCACGTGGCCGTGCTCGCGCGTCACCAGTTCGGCCAGGCCCTGGCAGTCCACCGGCACGCGCAGGCGCTGGGACAGCGGGCGCAGCAGATCCAGCCCGCGCTGCTCGTGGCCGATGTGGCGCGGCAGGACGTGCGCCGGCGTCGTCGCCTTGCCCAGGTCGTGCACCAGTGCGGCCCAGCGCACCGGCAGCGCGGTCTGCAGCCGCGCGGCCATGTCGATCACCATCAGCGTGTGCACGCCGGTGTCCACCTCGGGGTGGTAGTCGGCGCGCTGCGGCACGCCGAACAGCGCCTCGACCTCAGGCAGCAGGCGCGCCAGCGCGCCGCAGTCGCGCAGCACCTCGATCATGCGCGAGGGGCGGCACTCCAGCAGCCCGCGCGAGAGCTCCTGCCAGACGCGCTCGGGCACCAGCGCATCGACCTCACCCATCGCCACCATGTGGCGGCACAGCGCCATCGTCTCGGGGGCGACGTGAAAGTCCGGCCAGCGCGCTGCAAAGCGCGCCAGCCGCAGGATGCGCACGGGGTCCTCGGCAAAGGCGGCGCTGACGTGGCGCAGGCGCCGTTCGGCCAGGTCGCGCGCGCCGCCCCAGGGGTCGACGAGCTGGCCGTCGGCGTCGCGGGCCATCGCGTTGATGGTCAGGTCGCGCCGCGCCAGGTCGTCGGCCAGCGTGACGCCCTCGCCGGTCTGGAAGGTGAAGCCGTGGTAACCCCGCGCCGTCTTGCGCTCGGTGCGCGCCAGCGCGTACTCCTCGCGCGTGCGCGGGTGAAGGAAGACCGGGAAGTCCCGCCCCACCGGCTGGTAGCCGGCCGCCACCATCGCCTCGGGCGTGCTGCCGACCACCACCCAGTCGCGGTCGCCGGCGGGCTGGCCGAGCAGCGCGTCGCGCACCGCGCCGCCGACCAGGTAGATCTGCAGGCCGCTCGGGTTCTGCGGGGGGCTCGAGGTCACGGCAGGTCCTTGTTCTCGGGCGGTGCCTCGGCGGTGCGGGGCCCCACGGGCGGCGCCAGGCGGGGGCGGATCTGTGCGGTGGGCTTGCCGCCCATCAGCGCGGCGTAGAAGCTGGCGTTGGACAGCACCTTCTTGACGTAGTCGCGCGTCTCGTTGAAGGGGATGTTCTCGGCCCAGGCGGCGACGTCCAGCACCGGCCCGTCGCGCCAGCGCCGCGTGCGGTTGGGCCCGGCGTTGTAGGCCGCGGCGGCCAGCGCCTGGGAGCCGCCGAAGTCCTCCAGCACGAACTTCAGGTACGCGGTGCCGATGCGCAGGTTCACCGCCCGGTCGGTGATCATGTCCTGCGTGAAGGGCACGCCCAGGCGCTTGGCGGTCCACTTCGCGGTGGCGGGCATCACCTGCATCAGCCCGGAGGCGCCGACGTGCGAGCGCGCGTCGCTGACGAAGCGCGACTCCTGCCGGATCAGGCCGTAGACGTAGGCCGGCTCGATGCCCAGCTCCTGCGCGGTGGCCTGCACCTCGGCGCGGAAGGGGGTGGGGAAGCGCTGCGCGAGGTCGATTTCCTGTCGGGTGCGGTCGCTGGCGTTGATGCAGCGGTCCCAGAGTTCGCGGTCGCAGGCGCGCTGCGCGGCGGCCAGCAGCTCGCGGTCGGTCAGCTCACGCAGGCTGAAGTTCCACTCGCGCACGCCCTCGCTGCGCAGGCCGATCGCGATGGCCGCCATCGCCCGGCTCAGCCCCGGGTCCTGCTCGGCGCGCTGGCGCTCGGCCGGCGTCAGCGGCTGCGGCTTGGTGGGCAGCGGCTGGGCGCGGCCCAGGTCTTCGGCGGCCAGGGTGCCGTAGAAGTGGTACTGCCCGGCGATGCGCTCGAGCAGCACCTGAGCGGCGATGCGGCGGGCCTCGCCCGCGGGGCCCGGCTCGGCCAGGCCCTGCAGCGCCCGCGCCTTCCAGTAGATCCAGGTCGGCTCGTTCTGCTGCGGGCCACTCATCGCCTGGATCGCCTCCAGCACCCGGGCCCAGCGCTGCGGGTCGGCCACGCTGCGCAGCGTGGCGCGCACGCGCCAGGCCAGCGTGTCGTCGGACCACTCCATCGTTCGACCCGGCTGGCCGGGGGCCGACAGCGCGGCGGCCTGCTGGAACCAGCCGTCCGCCTCGGGCAGCAGCTTCCAGGCGGCCTGCTTGGCGATGGCCGACCAGGTCCAGGCGGCGGCCTCGGGCGGCAGGGCGGCCTGCCAGCGTTCCTGCATCGCCTGGGCGGCGGCGGCGGGGTCGTTGCTGGCCAGTCGCACCAGCGCGATCACCGTCAGCTCGCCGGCGGGGCGGCTCGGTGCGCTGGCCTTCTTCGTGAGGAAGCGCTGCGGCTGCTCGTAGGCCTCGACCAGCGCCTTTTCCGCTGGCGCGTCGGGCAGCAGCGCCACCGTCTGCTTGAGCACCTTGGGCCGGCCGGCCTCGGCGGCCTGGCGGGCACGCTGCCACAGGTCAGCCGGCGTGAAGCGCTTGGCCTCCAGCAGCGTGGCGGCCAGGAAGGCGCAGCCCTCGTCGGCCTCGCGCTGGGCGAACCAGGTGCTGCGGGCCGCGGCGCGCACGTCCTCACCGGCCTGCAGGCGCACGAAGAGCTGGTAGCAGGCGACCTCGCGGTCGTCGCTCATCTTGTAGCGCGGGTACTCGGCCGAGAAATTGCGCCAGTCGCGCCGCCGGCCCAGCTCCAGCAGCCAGTCGTTGCGCAGGCGGTCCTCAACGTAGCTGCCCGGCCAGCGCGTCCAGAAGGCGTCCAGCTCCTCCTGCCGGGCCTCCGACAGGCGGTTGTTCAGCTCCCAGTAGTCGGCCCAGGGGGCGAGGGGGTGGCGGGCGGTGGCCAGCGCGTCGCGGTGTTCGGTCAGCCGGGCGCGGTCGCGGCGGCGCCAGGCGTCGAGTGCGTCGACGACGCGCGCCTCCAGTCCCGTGACGGCCGGGGTGCCCGCGCGAGGCGGCTCCACCACCAGCGGGGCGGTGGCGTCCGTAGCAGGGAGCGTGCCGGTTGGCGAGGGGGCCGGCTGGGCGGCGGCCGGCAGCAGCGCCGCCAGCAGCGTGGTGGCCGCGCCCCCCAGGCGCAGCAGGTGGTGGATCGTTCGAGTCATGCCTTTGGTGTCTTCGGGCGTGCGGCGGTGCAGGCGTGGTTGTAGCGCAGTGGCGCGTCGGGCGGTGACCGGCTCAGCCCATGCGCCTGCGCGCGGTGTGCATTCGTCCGCCCGGCTGACCGCGGCAGCGGCCGACGGAGAAATCGCTTGGCCCAAGCCGCCCGGGGCCCGCACAATCGCCCTCATTGTCTCGCTGTGTGGCCCACCATGACGATTCCAGGTTTCAAGCTGCCCGAACCTCCCCGCGACAAGCTCACCCTGCGCCGCCAGCTGCAGGCCGAGCGCCAGGCGATGAGCGATCGCCACCAGCGCAGCGTCTACCTGCAGGAGGTGCTGCGCGTCTGGCTGCTGACGCGGCCGGAAAAGACGATTGGTGCCTACTGGGCGATCAAGGGCGAGTTCGACGCGCTGCCCGCGCTCTACCGCTGGACCGAGGCCGACCCGGACCGCCGCATCGGCCTGCCGGTGATGGACCGCCTGACCAAGCAGCTGCGCTTTCACGTCTGGTACCCGGGCTGCCCGATGGAAGAGGACGCCTTCGGCATCCTCAAACCGAAGGACACCGAGGAGTTCCATCCGCAGCTGCTGCTGGCGCCCTGCGTGGGCTTTGGCAAGCGCGGTGTGCGCCTGGGTTATGGCGGCGGCTTCTACGACCGCACGCTCGCCCAGCTCAACCCGATGCCTTACACCGCCGGCATCGGCTTTGGCCATGGCTACATCCCCTGGCTCGAAGCCGAGTCGCACGACGTGCCGCTCGATGCGATGCTGACCGAGGATGGCGTGTTCTGGCAGCGCGACGCCTGAATCGCGCGCTGGCCGGCGCCCTGGTCGGCGTGCAGCGGCCAAAAAAATACCGGCCGCAGCAACCCCCGTCACTGCGGCCGGCCCCTGGTACCGCACTGCCACAACACAGTGGCTACGGCTCCTCCTCGGTAACCCTGTGCCCGGAGCTCAACGCCAACCACTGCTCCGGCCACTGGGTGCATTCCAACCTCGACGGCGTGCGGCCGATTTGAGCCAGCGCAAGTTCTGAGCGGCCTCGCGGTCTGCCGATCCGTGGCGGCTCCGTTCGCTTGACGCAAGTCACGGCCAGAGCCTCACTGTCCGCCGGCAACGATGCGGCGGCGCAACAAATTGACGTCCCCATGCCCGTCGCCCTGTCGCGCGCGCTGCCGGGGCGGCGTGGGGCGCCCTCGTATAGTCACAGGGCCCTGCATTTCTCCAGAGTGAGGACCCCACCGATGAGCACTGCCTACGAGAACCTCCTGGTCGAGACCCGCGGCGACGGCCCGCTGCGTTACGGCTGGATCACGTTGAACCGCCCCAAGGCGCTGAACGCGCTCAACGACGCGCTGATGGATGAGCTGGGCGCCGCGCTGCTGGCCTTTGACGCCGACGAGGGCATCGCCTGCGTCGTCGTCACCGGCAGCGAGAAGGCCTTCGCCGCCGGGGCGGACATCGCGATGATGAACCCCTTCAACTTCCCGGACGCCTACCGCAAGGGCCTGATCTCGCGCAACTGGGACACCATCCGCCAGGTCCGCAAGCCGGTGATCGCCGCGGTCAGCGGATTCGCACTCGGCGGCGGCTGCGAGGTCGCGATGGCCTGTGACCTGATCCTGGCCGCCGACACGGCCAAGTTCGGCCAGCCCGAGATCAAGCTGGGCGTCATCCCCGGCGCCGGCGGCACGCAGCGCCTGCCGCGTGCGGTGGGCAAGAGCAAGGCGATGGACCTGGCCCTGACCGGCCGCATGATGGACGCCGTCGAGGCCGAGCGCGCTGGCCTGGTCTCGCGCGTCGTGCCCGCCGCGGAGCTCCACGCCGAGGCGGCCAAGGCCGCCCAGTCGATGTGTGGCTACTCGCTGCTGGCGCTGATGGCGGTGAAGGAGAGCATCAACCGCGCCTACGAGTCCCCGCTGTCCGAAGGACTGTTGTTCGAGCGTCGCCTCTTCCACGCGCTGTTTTCCAGCGCCGACCAGAAGGAAGGCATGGGCGCCTTCCTCGAAAAGCGCGCGCCGAACTTCACGCACCGCTGAGCGCAGCGGCGGGCGGGCTGGACACCCCCGCCAGCCGCTCTCTCAACCAGCGGTGCCCCGCGTCGCCGTGCCAGCGCTCGTGCCAGCACTGGCGCACGTCGAAGTCGGGCAGGGCGATCGGCGGCTCCGCCTGCTGCAGCGACAGATGGGCCGCCCCCTGCGCCGACCACTGCGCCGCCACGCTGCGCGGCACGATGGCCAGCAGGTCGGTGCAGGCGACGATCGCCGGCAGGCTGAGGAAGTTCTGCACCCGCAGCGCGATGCGCGCGCCCAGGCCTTCGGCGCGCAGCGTGGCCTCCACGACGCCGTGGCCGGTGCCGGCGGGCAGCACCACCGCGTGGGCGGCCTCGCCGAAGGCGGCGCGTGACAAGACCGCCGGCCCGTCGCCCTGCGCCTCCAGCAGCGGGTGGTCGCGCCGGGCGATGACGATGTAGTGCTCGCGCAGCAGGCGCTGCTGGTACCAGCCGCTGCCCTGGCCATTCCCTCCGAACTCCGGCAGGTTGCCGATGGCCAGGTCCACCTCGCCGCTTTCCAGCGCCGGTCGCGGGTCGTGCTCCGGCATCGGCAGGGTGGCGAGCTTGACGCCCGGGGCCTGCTGGCGCAGCTGCGCCAGCAGGCGCGGCAGGAAGAAGGCCTCGCCCAGGTCGGAGATGTAGAGCGTGAAGCGCCGCTCGCTGGTCGCGGGGTCAAAGGCCGCCGGCCGGCGCAGCGTGGTCTGCAGCGTCGCCATCGCCTGGCGCAGCGGCGCGGCCATGGCCTGCGCATGCGGCGTGGGCGCCATGCCCTCGCGGGTGCGCACGAACAGCGCGTCGCCCGTCAGCCGGCGCAGGCGCGCCAGCGCGTTGCTCACCGTCGGCTGCGCCAGGCCCAGGCGTTCGGCCGCGCGGGTGATGCTGCGCTCGGCCAGCACGGCGTCGAAGATGCGCAGCAGGTTCAGGTCCCAGTCCGGGGCGTCGTGGGCCGCAGCGCCCGCCGAATCATTCTTCATGGGAATGATGCTATTTGGCGGGATTGCTGGTGGGAATCCGGGCCGGCCACTAAGGTGCGCCCCACAACGACAGATAGGAGACACGCCGTGCTGCAAGGATGCACCCCTTGGCCGGACGAGCTGGCCGCGCGCTGGAAGCGCGAGGGCTGGTGGGAAGGCCTGACCCTGTGGGACATGGTGGCGCGCAGCGTGGCCCGCACGCCCTACCAGACGGCGGTGGTGGCGGGCGAGGCTGGCGAATTCCGCCAGACCTACGCCGAGCTGGACCGGGCTGTGGCCCGCGTCGCCGCCGGCTGGCTGGCGCTGGGCCTGCGGCCGCTGGACCGCGTGGTGATGCAGCTGCCGAACACGCCCGAGTTCGTGCACCACTACCTCGCGCTGGTGCGCATCGGCGCGATTCCGGTGATGGCGCTGCGGGCGCACCGGCTGGCGGAGGTGCGGCACTTCGTGCGGGCCTCTGGCGCGGTGGCCTACGTCGGCCCGGACGCGATCAAGGACTTCGACTACCGCCCGATGGTGTCGGAGGTGCAGCGCGAACTGCCGCACCTGCGCCACCTCGTCATCGTCGGCACGCCGGGCGATGGCCAGGTGGCGCACGACGACCTGCTGGCCCGCGCCGGGGACGAGGCGTCGATCGCGGCGGCGCTGGCACCGGTGCACGTCGACGCGGCCGAGGTGACGACGATGCTGCTCTCGGGCGGCACCACCTCGATGTCCAAGCTGATCCCGCGCACGCACGAGGACTACGTGCTCAACGCACGGCTGTGCGGCGCGGCGGCGGGCTTCAGCGCCGACACCGTCTTCATGGCCATCCTGCCGCTGGGGCACAACTACAACCTGGCCTCCCCGGGCATGCTGGCCACCTTCTACTACGGCGGCACGCTGGTGATCGCGCCGTCCACCGACACCGCGGCGATCTTTGGCGCCATCGAGCGCGAGCGCGTCACGGTGGTCGCCGCGGTGGTGCCGCTGATCGCCGGCTGGCTGACCTCGCCCGAGCCGCAGCGCTTCGACACCACCAGCCTGCGGGTGATCCAGAACGGCGGCGCCCGCCTGGCGCCCGAGCTGCGCCAGCGACTGCGCGAGCGCTTCCCCGGCTGCACGCCGCAGGAGGTCTACGGCACGGCCGAGGGGCTGATCAACATGGTGCGGCTGGACGATGCCGACGATCTGGTGCTGGACAGCTCCGGCGCGCCGGTCTGCCCGGCCGACGAGATCCGCGTGGTGGACGACCACGACCGCGACGTGGCCGATGGCGAGCCGGGCGAGCTGCTCACCCGCGGGCCATACACCATCCGCGGCTACTACAACGCCGAGGGCAAGAACCGCGAGGCGTTCACGCCCGACGGCTGGTACCGCATGGGCGACATCGTGCGCAAGCGCGGCCGATACGTCTACACCGAGGGCCGGCGCAAGGACCTGATCAACCGCGGCGGCGAGAAGATCAGCTGCGAGGAGGTGGAGAACCTCATCTTCGGCCACCCCGCCGTGCTGGCCGTGACGCTGGTGGCGATGCCCGACCCGGTCTTCGGCGAGAAGGCCTGCGCCTTCGTCATCCCCAAAGCCGGCCAGACGCTGACGCTGCCCGAGCTCACCGCGCACCTGCGCGCCCAGGGCATCGCCAGCTTCAAGCTGCCCGAGCGGCTGGAGCTGGTCGACGCCTTCCCCACCAGCCCGGTGGGCAAGATCATGAAGCGCGAGCTGCGCGAACGCATCGCCGTGCAGGTGGCACAGGAGCGCCAGCCATGAAGATCAAAGTCCTCGGCGCCGGCCCCGCCGGCCTGTGCTTCGCAGCGCTGATGAAGCGCCAGGACCCGCGCCACGAGGTCACCGTCATCGAGCGCGGCTCGCGCGACGCCACCTGGGGCTTCGGCGTGGTGTTCTCCGACCGGGCGCTGGACTTCCTGCGTGCGGACGACGAGGCGCTCTACGCCCTCGTCACCCCGCACATGGAAACCTGGGACCACCTCAGCATCGTCCACAACGACACCCGCATCCCCATCACCGGCAACGGCTTCTCCGCGATCGGTCGGCTGGAGCTGCTGCAGCTGATGGTCGCGCACGCCGAGGCGCTGGGCGTGCAGATTCGCTTCGACAGCGAGGCCACGTCGCTGGCGGCCATCGACCCCGAAGGGGACGCGGATCTGATCGTCGCCAGCAACGGCGCCTTCTCCTGGGTGCGCGCGGAGAACGAGGCCCGCTTTGGTACGACCATCGACTGGCGGCCCAACCGCTTCATCTGGTACGGCACGAGCCAGGTCTTCGACAGCCTCACGCTCACCTTCCGCGACACCGAGTGGGGCGTCTTCTGCGCCCACCACTACCGCTACAGCCCGGGGATGAGCACGTTTCTCGTGGAGGTGACCGACGACACCTGGCGGCGCGCCGGCTTCGACACGCTGGACCCGGCGGCCACCATCGCCCGCTGCGAACAGGCCTTCGCCAAGGACCTGGGCGGCCACCCCATCCTGTCGAACCACTCGTACTGGCGCCAGTTCCCGGCCGTGTGGAACGAGCGCTGGAGCTTCGACCACGTCGTGCTGCTGGGTGACGCGCTGCGCACCGCGCACTTCTCGATCGGCTCCGGCACCCGGCTGGCGATGGAGGACGCGATCGCGCTCGCGAAGGCCTGCCGAGAGCAAGGTCTGGGGGAGCGGCCCGCGCGCGAGCAGGTGCGCGCCGCCCTGGAGACCTTCCAGGCCCAGCGCCTGCCGCCGATGCACAAGATCTGGAACGCCGCCAACGTCAGCCTGCGCTGGTACGAGCGCATGGACGAGCTCGTGCCCAGCCTGAGCCCGGTCGAGTTCGCCTACAGCTACATGACCCGCACCGGCCGCGTCAGCCACGCCGAGATGCGGCGGCGCGACCCTGGGCTGGCACAGGCCTATGAGCGGTTGCATCCGGAGGTGCTGACTCCCCCGTTGTGATCGGCCGACGCCGCGCCTGTGGTTCGTGCGGGATGACACGGCCGGCGCAGCGTGACAGACGATCTGCGTCAAACCCCGTGGGGGCCGTCACGCGATGTCCTCCCCGCCTGCCTAAGATCGCGCCGCCCGATCGGGGTGGCTTGGAAGACAGAGCGGCGGGATGAAGGCATTGGTGGCGATCAAACGCGTGGTGGACATCTCGCCGCGCTCGAGGATTCGGGTGCGGCCCGATGGCAGCGGCGTCGATCTCAGTCAAGCCCGCATGGGGTTGAACCCTTTCGACGAGGTGGCGGTGGAGGCTGCACTGCGGCTCAGGGACGCGGGGGCGGTGGAGCAGGTCGTCGTTGTCACTTGCGGGCCCGAGGCCTGCGAAGAGCCGCTGCGCTTGGCGATGGGCATGGGGGCCGACCGGGCCGTTCACGTGCTGTGCGACGGGGATCTGGAGCCCCTGGCGGTGGCCAAGCTGCTGCGCGGGGTGGTTGAGCACGAACAGCCGGATGTGGTGCTGCTGGGCAAGAAGTCGGTCGACGGCGAATGCAGCCAGACCGGGCCGATGCTCGCGGCGCTGATCGGCTGGCCGCAGGCGACCTTTGCGAGTCAGCTGAGCACCGAGGAACCCTGGGTCGGTGGGCGCTTGCGGGTGCAGTGCCAGGTCGATGGTGGCGTACAGACGCTGGCGGTGGCCTTGCCCGCGGTGGTGACCGTCGACCTCACGCTCGGGCGGCCGCGCTACGTCACGATGCCCGGCATGGTGGCGGCCAAACGCAAGCCGCTGCTGCTGGTCACGCCCAAGGCGCTGGGCGTGGACATCGCGCCGCGTCAGCGCCTGCTGCAGGTGCGTGAGCCGGACCGTCGGCCGGCCGGCGAGCGGGTCGGCAACGTGGCCGTGCTGGTCGAGCGCCTGCAGCAGCGCGGCCTCGGTTGACGGGTCGATTTTTGGATGTGGCTGGGGCGGTGCCCGGTGACCAGGCCAGCGCGGCAACGCTGGGTGAGCTGGCGCTGAAAACAAAAAGGCCGAGCCCCCGCGAAGGGGCCCGGCCGGTCGGCCCGGTGACGTGACGCTCAGCGCGCGCCCGGTGCGCTCTCGTGTGCGGCGGCGGGCAGGGCCTGACCCACGGCGGCCATGGCCTGGTCGAAGCTGACCTCCTGGCCCTCGGGCATCGGCGCCCCGTCGACCAGCGCGGCCTTGAGCTGCTGCTCGTCGAGCTGGCCGCACCACTTGGCGACCACCAGCGTGGCCACGCCGTTGCCGACCAGGTTGGTCAGCGCGCGGGCTTCGGACATGAAGCGGTCAATGCCCAGAATCAGCGCCAGGCCAGCCACCGGCACGCCGCCGACGGCCGACAGGGTGGCGGCCAGCACGATGAAGCCCGAGCCGGTGACGCCCGCGGCGCCCTTGCTGGTCAGCAGCAGCACCAGCAGCAGCGTGATCTGCTGCATCAGCGTCATCGGCGTGTCGGTGGCCTGGGCGATGAAGACCGCCGCCATCGTCAGGTAGATCGAGGTGCCGTCCAGGTTGAAGCTGTAGCCGGTGGGGATCACCAGGCCGACGACCGACTTCTCGGCGCCCGCGTGCTCCAGCTTGCGCATCATGCGCGGCAGCACCGATTCGCTCGACGAGGTGCCCAGCACGATCAGCAGCTCTTCCTTGATGAACTTGATGAACTTCAGGATCGAGAAGCCGTGCAGCTTGGCGATCAGGCCCAGCACGCCGAGGATGAAGATCAGGCAGGTGCCGTAGAAGGCGCCCATCAGCTGGGCCAGCTGCAGCAGCGAGCCCACGCCGTACTTGCCGATGGTGAAGGCCATCGCGCCGAAGGCACCGATCGGGGCCACCTTCATGATCGCGCCGACGATGGCGAAGAGCACGTGCGACAGCTTGTCGATGAAGCTGAACACCAGGTTGTGCTTGCCGCCGAACTTCTGCAGCGCGAAGCCGAAGAGCACCGAGAACAGCAGCACCTGCAGGATCTCGCCCTTGGCGAAGGCATCCACCACGCTGCTGGGGATGATGTTGAGCAGGAAATCGACCGTGCTGGTCATCTTGCCCGGGCCGACGTAGTTGGTCAGGCCCTTGGTGTCCAGCGTCTTGGGATCGATGTGCATGCCGCCGCCGGGCTGCAGCAGGTTGACGATCACCAGGCCGATGATCAGCGCCAGCGTCGAGACCACCTCGAAGTACAGCAGCGCCAGACCGCCGGTCTTGCCGACCTTCTTCATGTTCTCCATGCCGGCGATGCCCAGCACGACGGTGCAGAAGATGATCGGCGCGATGATCATCTTGATCAGCTTGATGAAGCCGTCGCCCAGCGGCTTCATCTGCTCGCCCAGCTGGGGCATGAAGTGGCCGAGCAGCACGCCCAGCGCGATCGCGGTGAGGACCTGGACGTAGAGCGAGCGATGCAACGCCGGCTTGGTCGGACGGGCCGTGGGGGTGGGGTGCGCGTGGGGCATGCGAGATCGGGCCTGGGTGGCCAGAAAGGGTTCAGAACATCGGGTAATCCCGATTGTCGAATCCTGTTGGCGTGATCTCGCTGCGGTCTTTACCTACGCAGTTTCCACAGGCCGGAGGGTCAGGCCGCGTCCAGAGGCTCGGCGCTGCCGGCGTCGTCCTGGAACAGCGCGAGGTCGCGCACGTTCTTCTGCACCGCCACCGCGCCAAAGAGGGCGAGCAAGAAGGCCATCGCGTAGAAGCCCTTTTCCGACGCGCTGAGCGTGGCGTTCCACAGCCCCACGCCCAGCAGGATCACGCTCAGGCCCAGCGACACCCAGCACAGGCCGAAGTAGATCCCGGTGACCGGGATGCCTTCGAGCCGGTCGCGCACCGACTTCTGCAGCGACACCGCCGAGAACAGGCCGTACAGCAGCAGGGTGAAGTAGTAGCCCTTCTCGTTGAGCGCCATGGCGGCGTTCCACAGGCCGATCAGGTAGACCACGGCCCCGACCAGCAGGGCGGCCCAGGAGGCGCCGACGAAGGCGCCGGTTGGGCGCGGTGATTTCGGTGTCATGCGACGAGGCTCCGGAGGTGGGCGCACCCGATCATCGAGGCGCGGAAGGGGTGGCGGCGATTCTGCCGTGTTCAGCGTTCAGCGTTCGCTGTGGGCACGCAGGCGTCAGGGTGCCGCCGCAGGAACCAGGCCGAGGCGGCCCCGAGGACGACCCAGCCCACCAGCGTGGCGACGATGAAGAAGGTCATCGGGCTGGCGGCCGAACAGGCCGCGCCCAGCGCCGGCGCGCCGTCGTCACAGCCGAAGGCCAGCAGGGCGAAGGCGATGCCGGGGCCGAGGTGCAGCACGGCCAGGGCGTGGAAGAGGATGCGCAGCATGGCGGTAAGAGATCCAACGGGCCTGTCCAAGGGGGGCGCAGTTCAGCAGGGCTGAACTGTAAGCGGTGGCCCCGCTGCAGCGACCTTGATCTGCCGCAGCCGGTGCAGGCGCCGTCGGTGTGGAGCGGGCGCGCGCCGATCCGTCCGGTGCTAGTCTGGGTCGAATCGAGGTCCTGCCATGACGCCATCCGACACCCCGCTGCCCCGCTCCCTGCCGGTGACGCGCAGCGATCTGCGCGGCTATGCCCGCCTGGGCGTGGACGCGACGGTCGGTCTGACCGATCTGGTCGAGGCGATGCACCGCAGCATCGAGTCCAGGCTGGGTCTGAGCACCGGCGCGCCGCCTGGGCGCACCACCGGCATCACCGGCTTTGTCTACCGTCGCGTGCGCGGGGGGACCCGGCTGGTCGGCCTGGGGCTGGAGGTGCTGCTCGGCCCGCTGCTGGAGCGGCGGCTGCCCGCCTCGGCCGGCTCGGCCACCTCGGATGAACGCGAGGCGCTGCGGGCGGCGGTCAACGGCCTCTGCGGCGACCACCTGGCCGACAGCGGCAATCCGCTGGCCCTCCCGATGACGCTGCGCCTGTCGGGGGGACAGATCCTGGATCCACAGGCCCCGCCAGCGAGCGTCACCGGGCGGATTCTGCTGCTGGTGCATGGCCTGTGCATGAACGACCGCCAGTGGCGGCGCCAGGGCCATGACCACGGCCAGGCCCTGGCGGCCGCCACCGGCTGCACGCCGATCTACCTGCACTACAACAGCGGCCTGCACGTCTCGCAGAACGGCCGCGAGCTGGTGCCACTGCTGGCGCGCCTGCTGGCGACCTGGCCGGTGCCGGTGACGTCGCTGGTCATCGTCGGGCACAGCATGGGTGGGCTGGTGGCGCGCAGTGCCTGCCACCTGGCGCAGCAGGCGCCCGAGCTGGGGGGCAGCACCTGGCTGGGGGCCTTGAAGGCCCTGGTCTGCCTGGGCACGCCCCACCACGGCGCACCGTTGGAACGCGGCGGCCGCTGGATCGACCTGCTGCTGGGCCTGAGCCGCCATGCGGCGCCGTTCGCGCGGCTGAGCCAGGCGCGCAGCGCCGGCATCACCGACCTGCGTTGGGGCAATCTGCAGGACGCCGACTGGCGGGGTCGCGATCGCCACGCCCAGCACCGCGACGACCGCCAGCCCACGCCCCTGCCGGCCGGCGTGCCGGTCTACCTGGTGGCCGCCACGCTGACCGAGCGCCCGGGCAGCAGCCTGCACGCGCAAACGCTCGGGGACGGGCTGGTTCCGCTGGACAGCGCCCTGGGCCGGCATCCCGACCCAGCCCTGGCGCTGGCGGTGCCGCCCGATCGCCAGCGGGTGGTGGCCGGTGCCAACCACTGGGACCTGCTCGACCGGGCGGAGGTCACGCAGGCCCTGCGGGACTGGCTGGGGGCCGCCCTCCGGCCCTAGGCGTCCGGTGGCGTTTGGGCCGCTGGCGTCACCCGATTCAGGCGCCAGTCTCCGGATTGGCGTCGCTCGCTTCCACCCCCTCGCCGTCCACGCGCTGCATGTTCTCCAGCATCTTGAGCAGGTAGTGCAGGGTGTGGGTGATGTCGTTGACCGAGAAGTCCTTCAGGATCTCCCCGTAGTAGGCGTGGATCTTGGGCAGCGCCAGGTCCTGCCAGACGTGGCGGCCGGACTCGGTCATCGTGATCAGGCGGGCGCGCCGGTCGCGGCCGTCCGGGACGATGGCGATGTGCCCGTCGCGCTCCATGCGGCTGAGCAGGCCCGACAGGTTCTGGCGGCTGACCATCAGGTAGCGCGCCAGATCCCCCATGCCCATGCCGCCCGTCACCGCCGGGCGCGACAGGGCCCCGAGCACCGCCCACTGCTGCGTCGTCAGGCCCTCGGCCTCGATCGCTCGGCTGCCGGTTTTGTGCAACATGTTGGCGCATTGGTAGAGGCGGAAGAAGACCCGGTTGGCCAGTTCGTATTTGAGCGCAGAGGCAGATTCAGCAGGGTTTTCCATGAGCACATCGGGCCCGGCTGGCCCTTGCGGTGCCACCGAGGGTGGTTCTAAGATATGTCAACACATTGACGTATTTGATCGGTCGTTGCGGCGGTGAAGGCGCCCCGGCGTCGGCCGATCGTAACCCTGCAAGAACTGGAGTGGCGATGCGCAGATTCGACGGCAAGACGGTGGTGGTCACGGGCGGCGGCGGCGGCATCGGCGGGGCGACCTGCCGGCGCTTTGCGGCCGAGGGCGCGGCGGTGGCGGTGTTCGACCGCAACGTCGATGCGGCAGAAACGGTGGCCGCGGCCATCCGTGCCGAGGGCGGGCGGGCCCAGGCCTTTGGCGCGGACATCACCGACCGCGCCAGCGTCGACGCCGCGGTGGCCGCCACCGAGGCGCAGCTTGGCCCGATCGCCGTGCTGGTCAACAACGCCGGCTGGGACATCTTCAAGCCCTTCACCAAGACGGTGCCGGACGAGTGGGAGCGCCTGATCGCGATCAACCTGGTCGGCGCACTGCACATGCACCACGCCGTCCTGCCGGGCATGGTGGAGCGCAAGTACGGCCGCATCGTCAACGTCGCGTCGGACGCCGCGCGCGGCGGTTCCTCGGGCGAGGCGGTGTACTCGGCCTGCAAGGGCGGGCTGGTGGCGCTGTCCAAGACGCTGGCGCGCGAGCACGCCCGCCAGGGCATCACGGTCAACGTGGTCTGCCCGGGGCCGACCGACACCGCGCTGCTGGCCGGCGTGGCCGAGGGCGCGCGCGACCCGGCCAAGCTGATCGAGGCCTTCCGCAGCGCCATCCCGCTGGGCCGCCTGGGCCAGCCGGACGACCTGGCCAGCGCGATCGCCTTCTTCGGCAGCGACGACGCCGCCTTCATCACCGGCCAGGTGGTGAGCGTGTCGGGCGGTCTGACGATGCACGGGTGATCCAACCACCCCACCGACCCTCAAGGAGCTCCCCATGAATTTCGAAGACATCCTGTACGAAGTCCGCAACGGCGTGGCCTGGATCACCATCAACCGCCCGGACAAGATGAACGCCTTCCGCGGCACCACCTGCGACGAGCTGATCAAGGCGCTGAACAAGGCCGGCTATGACCGCGAGGTGGGCTGCATCGTGCTGGCCGGCGCCGGCGACCGCGCCTTCTGCACCGGCGGCGACCAGTCCGCCCACGACGGCAACTACGACGGCCGCGGCACCATCGGCCTGCCGATGGAAGAGCTGCACACCGCCATCCGCGACGTGCCCAAGCCGGTGATCGCCCGCGTGCAGGGCTTTGCCATCGGTGGCGGCAACGTGCTGTGCACGATCTGCGACCTGACGATCTGCTCCGAGAAGGCCATCTTCGGCCAGGTCGGCCCGAAGATGGGCTCGGTCGACCCCGGCTACGGCACCGCCTTCCTGGCCCGCGTGGTCGGCGAGAAGAAGGCCCGCGAGATCTGGTACCTGAACAAGCGCTACTCGGGCAAGGAAGCCGAGGCGATGGGCCTGGCCAACCTCTGCGTGCCGCACGAGCAGCTGGACGCCACGGTGCAGGAGTGGGCCGAGACGATCTGCGAGCGCAGCCCCACCGCCATCGCCATCGCCAAGCGCAGCTTCAACATGGACACCGCGCACCAGAGCGGCATCGCCGGCATGGGCATGTACGCGCTGAAGCTGTACTACGACACCGAGGAGTCGCGCGAAGGCGTGAATGCGCTGAAGGAAAAGCGCAAGCCTGAGTTCAAGAAGTACGCCAAGTAAATCGGCCCTGAGGAGCGCGCGGATGAATCCGAACCCCTACATCGACGACGACCTGCAAACCCTGGCCGAGCACGCCCGGCGCTTTGCCACCGGCCGGGTGGCGCCGGGTTTCCTGGCGCGGGACCGGACGCGGGATCTGGACCGCGCGCTGCTCAAGGAGATGGGCGAGATGGGCTTCCTCTGCCCCGAGCTGCCGGAGGCATTCGGCGGCCAGGGGCTGGGCTGTCTGGCTGCGGGTGTGATCCACGAGGAGATCGCCCGCGCCGACCTGAGCGTGTCCTACCTGAACCTGCTGGCCTCGCTGAACGGGCAGATCCTGTCGCGCTACGGCGACCCGGCGGTGGTGACGCCCTGGCTGAAGAAGCTCACCGCCGGCGAGGCGATCTGCGCCATCGCGCTGACCGAGCCGCGCGGCGGCTCGGACGCCGCCAACCTGCGCCTGAAGATCGAGCGCGACGGCGATCACTACGTGATCAATGGCGAGAAGACCTCGATCTCCGCGGCCGACCAGGCCGACATCACCGTCGTCTTCGGCCGCACCGGCACGGTGGAGTCGGGCGCGCACGGCGTCACCGCGCTGCTGGTCCCGATGGACACGCCCGGGCTGACCACCAGCCGCTTCGACTGCCATGGCCAGCGCGCCATCGGCCGCGGCTCGATCTTCTTCGAGAACGTGCGCGTGCCCGTCAACCACCGCCTGGGCGATGAGAACAAGGGCTTCGTGCAGGTGATGCAGGGCTTCGACTTCTCGCGCTCGCTGATCGGCCTGCAGTGCCTCGCGGTGGCCCGCGTCGCGCTGGAGGAGACCTGGGACTACATCACCCAGCGCCAGGCCTTCGGCCAGCCGCTGTCGGCCTTCCAGGGCGTGACGCACCCGCTGGCGCAGTTCGACACCGAGGTCGAGGGCGCCCGGCTGCTCTGCCTGCAGGGCCTGTGGCTGAAGGACCGCGGCCTGCCGCACACGGCAGAGGCCGGCATGGCCAAGTGGTGGGGGCCGAAGCTGGCCTACGACGTCATCCACCAGTGCCTGCTCTGCTTCGGCCACGGCGGCTACGACCGCGGCCCGATGGAGCAGCGCCTGCGCGACGTGCTGGGCTTCCAGATCGGCGACGGCACCGCGCAGATCATGAAGACCATCATCGCCCGCACCCGCGCCGGGCGGAAGAACGTGCCGGTCTGAACCGCAGGCCCCAGAGCCCCGCGCCACCGATTCCGACAAGACCGATCCCACCCGAGGACAGGAGACAAGACATGGACTTCGACGCCGTACTGCTGCCGCCGCGCCGCGCCGCCAGCGTGGCCCAGGGCTTCTGGTTCGACCGCACGATCAACGACGACCTGGACGCCTGCGTCGCCGCGTACCCGGACAAGCGGGCCCTCACCGCGATCCAGGTCGAGGGTGGCGCTGCCTCGCCGACCACCACCCGCTTCACCTACCGCGAGCTGGCGGCGATGGCCGACCGCGTCGCCGTCGGCCTGGCGCGCCTGGGCGTGGGCCGCCGCGACGTGGTGGCGATGCAGCTGCCCAACTGGTGGCAGTTCACCGTCACCTACCTGGCCTGCTCGCGCCTCGGGGCGGTGCTCAACCCGCTGATGCACATCTTCCGCGAGCGCGAGCTGGGCTTCATGCTCAAGCACGGCGGCGCCAAGCTGATGATCGTGCCGAAGACCTTCCGCGGCTTCGACTACGAGCAGATGCTCGAAGGCCTGAAGCCCAGCCTGCCCGATCTGCAGCAGCTGGTGGTGGTCGGCGGCAGCGGCGCCAACAGCTACGAGGCCCTGCTCAGCGGCCCGGCCTGGGAGAACGAGCCGGACGCGCGCGAGATCCTCACCCGCAGCCGCCCGGGCCCGGACGACATCACCCAGCTGATCTACACCTCCGGCACCACCGGCGAGCCCAAGGGCGTGATGCACTCGGCCAACACGGTGATGGCCAACATCGTGCCCTACGCCGAGCGGCTGCGCCTGGGCGCCGACGACGTGGTGCTGATGGCCTCGCCGATGGCGCACCAGACCGGCTTCATGTACGGCCTGATGATGCCGATCATGCTGCGCGCCAGCGCGGTGCTGCAGGACCTCTGGGAGCCCAAGAAGGCGGTCGAGGTGATCCGCGCCGAGGGCGCCAGCTTCACGATGGCCTCCACCCCCTTCCTGAACGACCTGGCCCGCACCGTGGCCGAGATGGGGCAGGCGGTGCCGACGCTCAAGACCTTCCTCTGCGCCGGCGCGCCGATCCCCGGCCCGCTGGTGGAGCAGGCGCGCTCGGTGCTGGGCACCAAGATCGTGTCGGCCTGGGGCATGACCGAGAACGGCGCCGTCACGCTCATCGAGCTGGACGACGACGACCGCCTGGCCGCCACCACCGACGGCTGCGCGCTGCCGGGCGTCGAGGTCAAGGTGGTGGGCGACGACGGTGCCGAGCTGCCGCGCGGCCAGTCCGGCAAGCTGCTGGTGCGCTCGGTGTCCAACTTCGGCGGCTACCTGCACCGCCCGCAGTGGAACAACACCGACGCCGAGGGCTGGTTCGACACCGGCGACCTGGCCACGATGAACGCCACCGGCTACATCCGCATCAGCGGGCGCAGCAAGGACGTGATCATCCGCGGTGGCGAGAACATCCCCGTCTTCGAGGTCGAGGCGCTGCTCTACAAGCACCCGGTGGTCGCCCAGGTGGCGGTGGTGGCGCTGCCCGACGAGCGCCTGGGCGAGCGCGCCTGCGCGGTGGTCGTGCCCAAGGCCGGCCAGACGCTGACGCTGCCCGAGCTGGTGGACTTCCTCAAGGCGCAGAAGGTGGCGCTGCAGTACATCCCCGAGCGCCTGATCCTGCGCGAGGCGATGCCGGCCACCCCCTCCGGAAAGATCCAGAAGTTCAAGCTGCGCGAGATCGTCCGCGAGATGGTCGCCAAGGGCCAGATCTGAGCCGGAGGCCGCCATGCCCGTCATCCTCACCGAAACCCGCGGCCGCGTGGCCGTCATCACCCTGAACCGGCCCGAGGCGCTGAACGCGCTGAACGACGCGCTGATGGACGCGCTGGGCGAGGCGCTGCTGCGCTTCGACGCCGACGAAGGCATTGGCGCCATCGTCCTCACCGGCAGCGCCAAGGCCTTCGCGGCCGGGGCGGACATCGCGGTGATGGCCGACTGGGGCTATATGGACGTCTACCAGGGCCAGTTCATCACCCGCAACTGGGAGACGATCCGCCGGGTGCGCAAGCCGGTGATCGCCGCGGTGGCGGGCTTCGCCTTCGGCGGCGGCTGCGAGCTGGCGCTGGCCTGCGACATCATCCTGGCGGCCCGCAGCGCCAAGTTTGCGCTGCCCGAGATCAAGCTGGCGATGCTGCCCGGCGCCGGGGGCACGCAGCGCCTGCCGCGCGCCATCGGCAAGGCCAAGGCGATGGACCTGTGCCTGTCTGCGCGCGTGCTCGACGCCGACGAGGCCGACCGCTACGGCCTGGTCTCCCGCGTGGTGGCGGACGAGGAACTGCAGGGCAGCGCACTCGCGCTGGCCGAGCGGGTGGCCGGCTACTCGCTGCCCGCGCTGATGGCGATCAAGGAGGCGGTGGACCGCGCCTATGAGTCCACGCTGAGCGAGGGCGTGCTCTTCGAGCGCCGCCAGCTCTACACCCGCTTCGCCAGCGAGGACGCGCACGAGGGCATGCAGGCCTTCCTCGCCAAGCGCCCCGCCGAATTCAAGCACCGCTGAGGCGGTCCCCGGAGTGTTTGCCATGGCCATCGACGCCGAATCCTTCGAGCTGCTGCTCGCCACCGTCCAGCGCTTCGTGCGTGAGCGCCTGATCCCCGCCGAGGACGCGGTGGAGGAACAGGACCGCGTCCCCGACGAGCTCGTCGAGGATATGAAGGCCATGGGCCTGTTCGGCCTGACGGTGCCGGAAGAGTACGGCGGCATCGGCCTGTCGGTGAGCCAGGAGGTCCAGGTTAACCACGAGCTGGGCCGCACCGCGCCGGCCTTCCGCTCGGTGTTTGGCACCAACATCGGCATCGGCTCGCAGGGCATCCTGATGGACGGCACGCCCGAGCAAAAGGCCGAGATCCTGCCGAAGGTGGCCAGCGGCGAGCTGATCCTGTCCTTCGCGCTGACCGAGCCGGACGCGGGCTCGGACGCCGGCGCGCTCAAGACCAGCGCCCGCCTGGAAACGTCCAGCCAAGGCGACCACTACGTCCTCAACGGCAGCAAGCGCTTCATCACCAACGCGCCGCGCGCCGGGGCCTTCACGCTGATGGCGCGCACCGGCGGGCCCGGCGCCGGCGGGGTGTCCGCCTTCATCGTGCCGGCCGACACGCCGGGGCTGTCGCTGGGCAAGCCCGACCGGAAGATGGGCCAGCGCGGCACCAAGACCTGCGACGTCCTCCTCGACAACGCCCGGGTGCCGGCGTCGGCGATCATCGGCGGCGTGCCCGGCCAGGGCTTCAAGACGGCGATGAAGGTGCTCGACCGCGGCCGGCTGAACATCGCCGCGGTGTCCTGCGGGCTGGCCTCGCGCATCCTCGACGAGGCACGCCGCTACGCCCGGGACCGGAAGCAGTTCGGCAAGCCCATCGGCGAATTTCAGCTGATCCAGGCCATGCTGGCCGACAGCCAGGCCGAGCTGCTCGCCGCCTGGGCGCTGGTGCAGGAGGTGGCCGCGCGCTTCGACCGCAAGCCGCCCGGCGCCGCCGACCCGGACGTGTCGATGCGCGTGTCCTGCGCCAAGCTCTTCGCCACCGAGATGGTCGGGCGCGTCGCCGACCGCGGCGTGCAGATCCACGGCGGCTCGGGCTACATCAACGAGTACCCGGTCGAGCGCTTCTACCGCGACGCCCGCCTGCTGCGCCTGTACGAAGGCACCTCGCAGATCCAGCAGGTCGTGATTGCGCGGGAGCTGCTGCGGGAGGGGTGAGGCGAGAGGGGCAAAGGCAAAGGCACGGCGGCGGCGTGGGTACGGTGCGGCCCCTGGGTTGGGGGCGATGGTTCTATACTGCACCCCAGTATCAGAGACTGCCCGTTTTCCCGCCATGCCCCACGCCCCCGAGGACAAGAAGAAGGCCCTGACGCGCGTGCGCCGCATCCGCGGTCAGGCCGAGGCCTTGGAGCGCGCGCTGGAGGCCGGGGCCGACTGCGCCCCGGTGCTGCAGCAGCTCGCGGCCATCCGTGGCGCGATCAACGGGCTGATGTCCGAGATCCTGGAATCGCACATCCGTGAGGAGTTGGCCGCCCAGAGGTCCCCCGATGTGCTGGCGCAGGACCTCACCAACCTCGTGCGCTCCTACCTTCGTTGAGTCCAGAACCCCCTCACTAGGAAACCCCCATGAAATCGCGTGCTGCCGTTGCCTTCGGACCCGGTCAACCCCTGCAGGTCGTCGAGATCGACGTCGCCCCGCCGAAGAAGGGCGAGGTGCTGGTGAAGATCACCCACACCGGCGTGTGCCACACCGACGCCTTCACGCTCAGCGGCGACGACCCCGAGGGCCTGTTCCCGGTGGTGCTGGGCCATGAGGGCGCGGGCATCGTCGTCGAGGTGGGCGAGGGCGTCACCAGCGTGGCGCCGGGCGACCACGTGATTCCGCTGTACACCGCCGAGTGCGGCGAGTGCCTGTTCTGCAAGAGCGGCAAGACCAATCTGTGCGTGTCCGTGCGCGCCACCCAGGGCAAGGGCGTGATGCCCGATGGCACCACGCGCTTCTCCTACAACGGCCAGCCGCTGTACCACTACATGGGCTGCTCGACCTTCAGCGAGTACACCGTGGTAGCCGAGGTGTCGCTGGCCAAGGTGAACCCGCAGGCCAACCCCGAGCAGGTCTGCCTGCTGGGCTGTGGCGTCACCACCGGCCTGGGCGCGGTCAAGAACACCGCCAAGGTGCAGAAGGGCGACAGTGTGGCGGTCTTCGGCCTGGGCGGCATCGGCCTGGCGGTGCTGCACGGCGCGCAGCTGGCGGGTGCGGGCCGCATCATCGCGGTGGACACCAACCCCGACAAGTTCGCGCTGGCCAAGGTCTTCGGCGCCACCGACTGCGTCAACCCGAAGGACTTCGACAAGCCCATCCAGCAGGTGATCGTGGAGATGACCGGCTGGGGCGTGGACCACAGCTTCGAGTGCATCGGCAACGTCAATGTGATGCGCGCGGCGCTGGAGTGCGCCCACCGCGGCTGGGGCCAGTCGGTCATCATCGGCGTGGCGGGCTCGGGGCAGGAAATCAGCACCCGGCCGTTCCAGCTCGTGACCGGCCGGCGCTGGCTGGGCACGGCCTTCGGCGGCGTCAAGGGCCGCAGCGAGCTGCCCGGCATGGTGGAGGACGCGATGGCCGGGCGCATCAACCTCGCCCCCTTCGTCACCCACACCATGGGGCTGGAGGAGGTGAACCACGCCTTCGACCTGATGCACGAAGGCAAGTCGATCCGCTCGGTGCTGAAGTACTGACCCACCCCCTTCTGGAGCGACGCGATGGAACGCATCGAACACCACGCCAGCTTCGGCGGCCGGCAGGAGGTGTGGCAGCACGCCAGCGCCACCCTGGGCTGCCCGATGAAGCTGGGCGTCTACCTGCCGCCCGCGGCGCTGCGCGGCGAGGCCTGCCCGGTGCTGTACTGGCTGTCCGGCCTGACCTGCACCGAGCAGAACGTCATCACCAAGGCGGGCGTGCAGGCGCATGCGGCGCAGCACGGCCTGATCGTGGTGGCGCCGGACACCAGCCCGCGCGATGCGGCCGGCACGCTGAATGTGCCCAACGATGCGGCCTACGACCTGGGCCAGGGCGCGGGCTTCTACCTCGACGCCACGCAGGCGCCCTGGGCCACGCACTTCCGCATGGAAAGCTACGTGGTGGACGAGCTGCCGGCGCGGGTCGAAGCCCACTTCGCCGGCCAGGTGCAGCCCGGGCGGCGCGCGATCAGCGGCCACTCGATGGGCGGCCACGGCGCGCTCACGCTGGCGCTGCGGCACCCGGGCCGTTACGCCAGCGTCTCGGCCTTCTCGCCGATCGTGGCGCCCAGCCAGGTGCCCTGGGGGCAGAAGGCCTTCGCGGCCTACCTGGGTGAGGACCGCGCGGCCTGGGCGGCACACGACGCGGTGGCGCTGATCGCCTCCGCCACCGAGCGCCTGCCGCTGCTGGTGGACCAGGGCGAGGCCGATGAATTCCTGGCCACGCAGCTGCGCCCCGAGCTGCTGGAGGCCGCCTGCGCCGCCGCCGGCCACCCGCTGACGCTGCGCCGGCAGCCGGGCTACGACCACAGCTACTACTTCATCGCCAGCTTCATCGGCGACCACGTGGCGCACCACGCCCGCGCGCTGCGGGGCTGATGCCGATCGACACCGGTTGACGCCGGTTGATGCCGGCCGCTTTGGCCGCCGGCATCCCCACCCGCCTCAGGCGGGCGCGTAGGCCCGGTCGAACAGCGGCGAGGCGCCGCTGACGTTGGCGATGTCGCTGGCTGCGGCCATCAGCTCCGGCGCCAGCGCGCGCATGCGCTCCTCGGTCAGGCGCACCGAGGGGCCGGAGATCGCCAGCACGCCCACCGCGCCGCGGCCCGGCACGGTGATGGTGGTGGAGATCGCCGCCAGCCCGGCGGCGTAGGTGTCCACCGTGATCGCATAGCCCTGCTGGCGGGCCACCCGCAGGGCCTTGAGCAGCGCGGTCGGGGTGGCCGGCGCGGCGGGGCCGTACTCGCTGGCCTTGCCGAAGCCCTGGCGGCTGACCAGCGTCAGCGCGTCGTCCTCGCTCATCGTCGACAGCCAGACGTGGCCCGACGAGGTGCAGCTCAGCTTGGCGTCGATGCCCTGGTCCGGGTCGTAGCGCAGGCCGGAGCGCGCGCCCTGCGACAGCGCCACCCAGGTGATGTGGTCCACGTCCACCACGCCCAGGCGCACCAGCTCGCCGGCTTGCTCGGCCAGGCGGTCCATCAGCGGCTGGCAGAGGTCGACCACGCCGGAGTGCTTGAGGTAGTTCAGCCCCAGCGAGATCAGCTTGGTGGTGAGCATGTAGTCGCCGCGCTCGCGCGACTGGCGCACGTAGCCGCGCTCGCCCAGCTCGGTGAGCAGGCGGTGCGTGGCGCTGCGCGGGATGTCCAGCTCGTCGGCCAGCGTGGCCAGCGGCACGCCGCGCACGTCCCGGGCGAGGCGCTCCAGGATCGCCAGGGTTCTTTCCATCACGCCGGACATGCGTCGTCTCCCGCGGGGGTGGTGTTCATCAAGCGCTGCTTGCAGAGATTCTCGGATTTCACCCCGCCAAGCTTACCGGTTCGCCGCGCTGGGCCGATTCGTGCACCGCCAGCGCGACGGCCAGACTGCGCAGCGCGTCGCGCCCCGGGCAGACGGGCGCCTCGCGGCCCTCGGCCACCGCGCGCAGGTGCGTCAGCTGCTCGACGTAGGGGTCGCGCCGGTGCAGCGCGGTGTGGCGCAGCGTCAGCGGTTCGTGCCAGCCGGCGGCGCCGTCGTAGCGCCAGAGGTTCAGCCGCGGCAGCGTCAGGGCGCCCTCGCTGCCGGCCAGGTGGGCGCTGTCGATGGCCTGCTGCGGGTAGTGCGCGGCCTCGCCGGCGCCCAGGTCCCAGTTCCAGGGCGAGACCGCCGCGTCGCTGGTCAGCAGCGTGGCCAGCGTGCCCTGGGCGAAGCGCAGGATCACCGCGGCGCTGTCCTCCACCGCGAAGCCGCGCTGCGCCGATGAGGTTGCCGCCTGCACCGACACCACCTCGCCGGCGCGCGGGCCGAGCAGCCAGCGCAGCTGGTCGATGTCGTGGATCAGGTTGATCAGCACCGGCCCGCCCCCCGGCTGGCGCCGCCAGGCCAGGTCGAAGTAGGGCGCCGGCTTCATCCAGGTGGCCAGCACGTTGGCCGCCACCGGCCGGCCGATCGCGCCCTCGGCGATCAGCGCGCGGGCGCGCTGGCTGATCGGGTTGTGGCGGCGGTGGTGGGCCACCAGCAGCGGCACGCCCGCGGCGTCGGCCGCGTCGCAGAGCGCCGCGCCATCGTCCAGGCTGCCGGCCACCGGCTTTTCCATCAGCAGCGGCAGGCCGCGGGCGATGCAGTCCAGCCCCACCGGCCGGTGCGTGGCGTTGGGCGTGGCGACGATCACCGCCGCCAGCCCCAGAGCGCCGGCCGCATCCAGCAGCGCGCGGTGGTCGGCGAAGGCCGCGACGCCGATCGAGCGGGCGTAGGCCTGCCCCGCTTCTGTGGGGTCGGCAATGGCCACCAGCTGCACCGCCGGGTGGGTCAGGCAGCGCTCGGCGTGCATGCGGCCGATGGCGCCGGCGCCGATCAGGGCGATCGGCAGGCGGGCGGGCGGCGTCGGGAAGGGGGCGGTGGCGGTGGCTGTGGCGTCGAGGGTCATCGTGCTCAATCTCCGGCGGGGACTGGTTAGTCCGCAGTGGCGGCGGATGGGTCGATTGTGTGAGAATCGCCGAGCGATAGTGGAACGTGTTTCCACTAATGAATTTCGATCCAACCCAGACTTCCCAGTCAAACCGAGACCCCCGACCGCCATGGACTTCGGACTCAGCGACGAACAGAAGATGCTGCTCGACACCGTGCGGCGTTTCATCCAGCAGGAATTGCAGCCGCTCGAGCAGGGCATCGAGGACAGCGGCGCGCTGCCGCGAGACACCGCGCTGGCCATCCACGAGAAGGCCAAGGCCCTGGGCCTGTGGGCGATGAACATGCCCGAATCGGTGGGCGGCGGCGGCCTGAGCGCGGTGGACCGCATCCTCTGCGAGGAGCAGTTCGGCCACACCAGCGACATCCTGATCCGCCGCGCCTTCGGCAACGTCTACGAGCCGCTGCTGGAGTGCCGCGGCGAGCAGCGCGCGCGCTGGCTGGAGCCGGCGGTGCGCGGCGAGCGCACCTGCGCGATCGCGATCACCGAGCCCGGCGCCGGCTCGGACGCCGCGGGCATCCAGACCCACGCCAAGCTGCGCGAGGACGGCTGCTGGGTGCTCAACGGCTCGAAGCATTTCATCAGTGATGGCGAGTGGAGCGACTTCTTCCTGGTCTCGGCCCGCACCGGCGACAAGGAAATTTCGATGTTCATGGTCGACAAGGGCCTGCCCGGTTTCACCGTCGGCAAGGACCAGAAGATGATGGGCCTGCGCGGCACGCCGCACGTCGAGCTCTTCTTCGACCAGGTGGTGCTGGAGCCGCTGGCGCTGCTGGCCGAGCGTGGCCAGGGCTTCAAGCTGGCGATGGGCGCGCTCAACGTGGTGCGCCTGGCGCAGGTGGGCGCGCGCGCGGTCGGCAAGGCCAGCCACGTGCTGGAGCAGATGACTGCCTACGCCACCGAGCGCCGTCAGTTCGGCCAGAAGATCGGCGACTTCCAGATGATCCAGACGATGCTGGCCGATAGCGTCATCGAGGTGAACGCCGCGCGCTGGATGGTGCTGCAGGCCGCCTGGAAGCTCGACCAGGGCCTGGACGCGCGCGAGGACATCGCCATGGTCAAGGTGCACGCGGCCGAGACGCTGGGCCGCGTGGTCGACCGCGCGGTGCAGCTCTTCGGCGGCATGGGCTTCTGCAAGGAGCTGTCGATCGAGCGCTACTACCGCGACGCCCGCATCTACCGCATCTTTGACGGCACCTCGGAAATCCACCGTGGCGTGATCGCCAAGAGCGTGATGCGCAAGGGCGCGTCGCTGCACGACTTGAACCGCTGAGCCAGGAGCCCGCATGAAGAACAAGTTCATGACCGCCGACGCGGCGGCGCGGCTGATCCGCGACGGCGACACCGTCGCGCTGATGGGCGGCGGCGGCGGGCTGATGGAGGCCACGCACCTGTTCCAGGCGGTGGAGCGCCGCTTCCTCGCCGGCGAAGGGCCCCACGGCCTGACGGTGGTGCACGCCCTGGGCATCGGCGACAAGGCCACCCGCGGCATGAACTGCTTCGCCTACGCCGGGCTGGTCAAGCGCGTCATCGGCGGGCACTGGGTCTGGTCGCCGCGCATGCAGCAGCTGGCGCAGACCAACCAGATCGAGGCCTACATCCTGCCCGGCGGCGTCTCGTCCCAACTCTTCCGCGAGATCGGCGGCGGCCGCCCGGGGCTGATCACCCACGTCGGCCTCGGCACCGTCTGCGACCCCCGCCACGGCGGCGGGCGCATGAACGAGGCGGCGCAGGACGACCTGGCCGAAGTCGTCACCATCGACGGCCGCGAGTACCTGCGCTACAAGCCCTACCGCGTCGACGTCGCGCTGGTGCGCGCCTCCGCGGCGGACGAGGACGGCAACATCAGCTTCGAGCACGAGGCCGCCAACCTCGACGCCGCGCACATCGCCCTGGCCGCGCGCTCCAGCGGCGGCAAGGTCATCGTGCAGGTCAAGGAAAAGCTGCCGCGCGGCAGCCTCAAGGCCCGCGAGGTGCGCATCCCCGCCGCCTGGGTGGACGCGGTGGTGGTCGACGCCGGCCAGCGCAGCAGCTACGACATCCCCTTCGACGCCACGCTCAGCGGCGAGCTCACCGGCGAGGCCCGCTTCGCCCCGCTGCCCGCCGAGGCGCGCGAGTTCGACGAGCGCCAGGCCGTGGCTCGCCGCGCCGCCTACGAGCTGTTCGAGGGCGCGGTGGTCAACTACGGCGTCGGCATCCCCGACGCGGTGGCCAAGCTGGTGGTCGCGCGCGGCGAGCTGGACCGCATCTACCAAACCATCGAGCACGGCACCTATGGCGGCAGTCTGCTCGACGGCGTGCTCTTCGGCTACGCCCGCAACGCCAGCGCGATGCTGGACGCCCCCACGCAGTTCGACTTCTACGGCGGCGGCGGCCTGGACCTGGCCTTCCTCGGCTTCGGCGAGATGGACGAGCTGGGCAACGTCAACGTCTCCCGCCTCGGCGGCCTGGCCGTCGGCCCGGGCGGCTTCATCGACATCGCCCAGAACGCCCGCAAGGTGATCTTCTGCGGCACCTTCGCCGCCAAGGGCGTCAAGCTCGCCACCGGCGACGGCCAGATGCGCGTGCTGCAGCAGGGCCAGGTGCACAAGCTCGTGAGGCGCGTTGACCAGATCACCTTCAGCGGCCCGCAGTCCCTGCAACGCGGCCAGACCGCGCTGTACCTGACCGAGCGCGCCAGCTTCCGCCTCACGCCCGAGGGCCTGGAACTCTTCGAGATCGCCCCCGGCATCGACCTGCAGCGCGACGTGCTGGACCAGATGGATTTCACCCCGCGCATCGCCACCGACCTGGCGGTGATGCCAGCGGCGCATTTCCGGGTGGCCGATGAGGGGGTGGGAGCGTTGGGCGGGCGTTAAGCGGGCGCTGAACCGCCGCTGAGCTGCCGCTCAGCCCACCGGCCCGCGGAAGGTGTTGCGCCCGGCGGCCTTGGCGACGTAGAGCTGGGCGTCGGCGCGGGCGATGAGTTCGCGCCAGCCGAGCTCGGGGTTGACCGCGAAGGCGGCGCCCACGCTGGCGCCGATGCGCAGCGGGCCGACGTCGCTGTCGAAGGGCGCGGTGGCCGCGTGGACCACCTTGCCGGCCACCACCGCGGCGTTGGCCGCTTCGCGCAGGCCGACGAGCAGCACCGCGAACTCATCGCCGCCGAGCCGCGCGACCACGTCGCTGGGCCGCACGAGCGTCTTGAGGCGCTGGGCGAATTGCTCCAGCACGCGGTCGCCGGCGGCGTGGCCGTGGGTGTCGTTGACGGGCTTGAAGGCGTCCAGGTCGATGTAGAGCAGGCCGAGCTGGCCGCCGCGGCCCTGGCGGACCTGGGATTCGATCTGCTGCTCGAAGCCCAGGCGGTTGAACAGGCCGGTGAGCGGGTCGCGCCGGGCGAGGTCGGTCAGGCGGTCCTGTTCGAGCTTCTGCTGGGTGACGTCCTGGCCGATGCCGACGAAGCCGTCCACCTCGCCGCCGGCCATCTTCAGCGGGATGCAGGTCAGCTCCAGCCACTGCGTGCCGTCGGTCGAGGCGTAGTCGAGCGTGAAGCGCACCGTCTCGCCGGCCAGCGCGCGCTTCATCCAGGGGCGGCGGCGGGCGACTTCGACCTCGCCGAGCACGTCCATCGCGGTGCGCCCGAGGATCTGGTCGCGCGGGCGGCCGGCGTAGCGCTCGAAGGCGCTGTTGACGAAGTGGTAGCGGTTGTCGCCGCCGACCACCACCACGGTGGCGGGAATGGCCTCGGTGACCAGCCGCAGGATGTCGGTCTGCCGCTGCACGGCCTGGCGCACCTGCTCGGGGGTGTCCCAGTCGCTGTGTGGGGCGGGGGGGACGAGCAGGGCGGCGGCGCAGTCGGCGCAGGCGGCGTTGGGCTCGCAGGGCGACGTGGGCAACGTGGACGACGTGGGTAAGGGCGTCAGCTCGATGACCGTGCGGGGCCGGGGCGCCTGGGCCACGGCGTCGAGCGCGACGGCCTGGCTCACCGCCACGGCCAGCCCGCGCAGCAGCTCGGCCTGGGTCGCATCGAGCCGGCGGGCCTCGGCGTCCAGCACGCACAGCGCGCCAGCGCGCTCGCCCGTGGGCAGGAACAGCGGTACGCCCACCAGCAGGCGCGCGCGCGGCGCGCCGGTGACCAGCGGGTCGGCGGCGAAGCGGGGGTCGCTGCGCGCGTCCTCGATTTCGAGCAGCGCGTCGAGGCGCGCCACGTGGGCCAGAAAGGCCGTTTCGGACGGGACGTCGTCCAGGCCCTCGGCGTGCAGCGCCACCAGGGCGCCATCGGATTCCAGCCGCAGCAGCGCGGCGGTGGCGCCGCAGCCCTTGGCGGCGAGGCGGACGAGGCTGTCTAGCAGAGGGGCCAGTGCGGCGGAAGGCATGCCGCGATTGTCCGGATCCACCGCTGCCGCAAGCTCCGAACAGCGCGCGTTCGGCGCGGCAGTTCGGTGGCTCTGGGGCTCAGCTCACATCTTGCACAGCGCCGAGGCGGCCGGTGTCAGCGACGGGGCGAAGCTCTGCTCGATCACTGGGCGCAGCACGCCGTCGGCCACCTTGGCGCGGCCGACGAAGTTCGGCAGCACGAGCTGGTTGTCGGCCGCGCGCATCGTCAGGCCGGCGCCGTAGATGGTGTCCAGCTTGGCGCCGGACAGGGCCTTGGCGACGTCGCCGGGCTTGGCGCTCTTGGCCAGGCGCACGCCGTCGAACAGGACCTGGGCGCCGTTGTAGGCCTGGCCCTCGTTGTCGGTGGGCAGTCGGTTGAACTTGGCCTTCCAGGCGGCGACGAAGGCCTTGTTGCGCGGGTTGTCGATGTCCGGGGTGTAGCCGGTGGTGCCCTGCGTGCCTTCGAGCAGCTTGTCGGTGCCGTTGATCATGAAGTTCAGGATCAGCGAGTGGCCGATGAGCTTGGTCTGCGGGATCAGGCCGAACTCGGCCGCCTGCTTGACGAAGGCGATGGCGTCGCGCCCGGTCTCGGCGACCCAGATCGCGTCGACCTTGGCCTCCTTGAGCTGGGCGATGAAGGGCGAGAAGTCCTTGGTGCCCAGCGGTGCGTAGAGCTGCAGCTTGACCTCCTTGCCCTGCGCCTTGACGGCCTTGGCGAAGGACTCGGCCGAGTCGCGGCCCCAGACGTAGTCGGCCGCCAGCGAGGCGTAGGTCTTCTCCTTGAAGCCCTTGGCCCACTCGGAAATCATCGCGATGTCCATCGCGTCCGAGTGGTTGGTGCGGAACATGCGCGGCTTGCAGGTGTCGCCGGTGATCTTGTCGCTCTTGCTGGCGACGACGAAGTAGGCGGCGTCCCAGCGCTCGAGGTTGGGGCCCAGCGCCAGCGAGATGCTCGACGGAATCGCGCCGATCAGCAGGTTGTGGCCGTCGCGCGCCAGCTTCTCGGCCACGCGGCGGCCGGCGTCGGGCGTGCCCTCGTCGTCGGCCTCGGCCACCTCGACCTTGCGGCCGTCGACGCCGCCCTTGGCGTTGGCCTCCTCGATCGCGAATTTGACCGCGCGGATGACCTCCTCGCCCTGCTGGGCGAACACGCCCGACTTGGAGCTGACCAGGCCGACCTTGACCGGGTCCTTGGCCTGGGCCCAGGCGCTGCCGGCGAGGCCGAAGGTGGCGATGGCTGCCGCCGTGGCGGTCGCGGCCAGGGCGACGGTGCGGCGGTTCAGGGGGGGGGTCTTCGTCGTCATGAGCGTGTCTCCTTCGGGGGGCTCGTTGCCATCCGGCCGGCGCCGGGTCTTGTGAAATTCGAGGGATGCGGCGGGTCAGACCATCACGTGCTTGTGCAGCTCGTCGAGGCTTTCCTCGTGGACCTGGCCCTTGGCGATCACGGTGCCCTTGGCCATGGCGCAGTAGCGCTCGGCCACGCGCATCACCAGCGTCATGTTCTGTTCGATCAGCAGCAGCGCGGTGCCCTGCGCGGCGACCTGGTTGAAGATCACGCCGAGCTGGTCGACGATCACCGGCGCCAGGCCCTCGGTGGGCTCGTCCAGCAGGATCAGCGCCGGGTTGGCCATCAGCGCGCGGCCCACCGCCAGCATCTGCTGCTGGCCGCCCGACAGCGCGGTGCCGGGGGTGTGGGCGCGCTCCTGCAGGATCGGGAAGAGCTTGTAGATCTCCGGCACCGTCCAGTGGCCCTTGCGGCCAACCGCCGCGCCGAGCTGCAGGTTCTCCTCCACCGTCAGGTTGGCGACGATGCGCCGGCCCTGCGGCACCACCACCACGCCGTGCTGCGCGGCCAGGTAGGTACGCGGCTGCGTCAGCGCGTAGTCGCCCAGGCGGATGCTGCCGGCCTTGAGCGTGGCCAGCCCCAGGATGGTGTTGACCACCGTGGTCTTGCCCACGCCGTTGCGGCCGATCAGCGCGACGCGCTCCCCCTCCTTCACCTCCAGGTTCATGCCGTGCAGGATGTGCGCGGCGCCGTAGTAGGCGTGCACGCCGTCCAGACGAAGCAAAGACTTTCCGCTGCTCATGCGGCGCTCCCCAGGTAGGCCTCGCGCACGCGCGGGTTGGCGCGCACCTCGGCGGGCGAGCCGGCGGCGATGACCCGGCCCAGTTCGAAGACGGTGACGACGTCGGAGATGCCGAACACCACGTCCATGTCGTGCTCCACCAGCAGCACCGAGACGTGCCGGCGCTGCGTCAGCGCCTTGAGGTGGTCGGCCAGGTCCAGCGACTCCTGCACCGACAGGCCGGCCATCGGCTCGTCGAGCAGCAGCACGGTGGGCTGGCCCACCAGCGCCAGCGCCAGGTCGAGCCGGCGCTGCTGGCCGTAGCCCAGGTCGGCGGCGGTGACGTCGGCCAGCTCGTCGAGGTCCAGCTCGCGCAGCACGTCGTCGGCGTCGGCGCCCGGGTCCGGGGCGCCCATCTTGAAGGCCGCCAGCTCCACCTGCTTGCGCACCGGCATCTGGCCGAAGATGGAGGTGCGCTGGAAGGAGCGCGACAGGCCGCGCGCGCGGCGCTCGACCACGCCGAGCGCGCTGACGTCCTCGCCCTTGATCTCCACCTTGCCGCGCGTCAGGCGGCGCCGGCCGGTGATGGCGTCGATGACGGTGGACTTGCCGGCACCGTTCGGGCCGATCAGGCCGCGGATCTGGCCGCGCTCGAGCGTCATGTCGACGCCGTCGAGCGCCTTGACGCCGCCGTAGTGGATCGCCACGTCGGTGGTCTGCAACACGTAATCAGGCATGGGGAGCCTCTGTCCGTTGTCTGTGCGATGAGGTGGGTCGGACCCTGAGGTCAATGCGAGCGGCGCACGCGCCCGCCGTAGATGCCCGACACCAGGGCCGAGGGCTTGGGCTTGCGCGGCACGAGCAGGCGCTGGATCAGGCCGGATAGGCCCTCCGGTGCGTAGACGATCACCACGATCAGCGCGATGCCGAAGATCGCCATCCAGTGCTGCGCGTGGTCGCCCAGCACGTCCTTGGCCAGGAAGTACACCGCCGCGCCCAGGGCCGGGCCCCAGAGCACCTTGGTGCCGCCGACCACGACCATCATCAGCGCCACGCCGGAGAGGCTCCAGTGCAGGGTCTCGGGCGAGACGAAGCCGGTGTTCAGCGCGGCCAGCACGCCCGAGGACGCGGTGATCGCCGCCGACAGCGCGTACACCGCGGCGCGCGGCACGACGGTGCGGATGCCGATGAAGCGGGCGCGCTCCTCGTTGTCGCGCACCGCCTCGGTGATGCTGCCGAAGCGGCTGCGCAGCAGCAGCGTCAGCGCCGCGCTGCCCAGCACCAGCACCGACCAGGCCAGGATCAGCATGCCCGAGGGCTTGGTCAGCGTGTTGACCGACAGGCCGAAGAGCGTCGAGGGCCATTCGATGGACATGCCGTCGGCGCCGCCGGTGACGCCGCGCGAGCGCGAGGCCGTCAGGTAGGCCATCTGCCCGACGGCCAGCGTCAGCATGCCGAAGGCCACGCCGGGCACGCGCACCATCACCAGCCCGATCACGAAGGCCAGCGCGGTGAGGCCCAGCACGGCGATCAGCACCGCGGCCTCGGCGGGCACCGCCTTGGCCTGCAGCAGGATGGCCACCACGTAGCCGGCCGAGCCGAAGTACAGCGCGTGGCCGAAGCTGACCATGCCGTTCTGCTTGAGCAGCAGGCCCACGCCGAGGGCGAAGAGGGCGTAGATCACCGCCTGGTTGAGCAGCGACAGCACGGTGCTGGAGCCGATCAGCAGCGCCGCGGCGATGCCCAGCGCCAGCGCGGCGGCGGTGGTGAGGAGGAGTCGGAGGTGAGTCATGGGAATGCGTTCCGTTCGTGGCGCGGCGGGGTCAGGTGCGGCTTCCCGCGAAACCGGCCGGCTTCCAGATTAGGATGGCCACCATCAGCACGAAGGGCAGCAGCGCGGAGGTGTCGGGCAGCCAGACGGCGCCGAGTGCCTGCACCATGCCCAGCACCAGCGCGGCAATGAAGGCGCCGGCCAGGCTGCCCAGGCCGCCGACCACGACGACCACGAAGCTGTCGATGATCACGTCCGAGCTCATCGAGGGCGACAGCGACAGGAAGGGCGCGGCCACCACCCCGGCCAGCCCGGCCAGCGCGGTGCCCAGGCCGACGACGAGGGCCGACAGCGCATCGGTGTGCACGCCCTGCATCGCGGTGGTGACCGGGTCGGTCGAGGCGGCGCGCACGAACAGGCCCATGCGCGAGTGGCGCAGCCACAGCGTCAGGCCCAGCGCCACCGCGGCGCCCACCAGGATCACGGCCAGCCGGTAGGCCGGCACGGGGGTGCCCAGCAGATCGACCGAGAAGGCCAGGGCCTGCGGCGTGGCCACCGAGAGGTTGTTCTTGCCCCAGACGGTCTGCACGAAGTCCTCGATCACCAGCAGGCCGCCGAAGGTGACCAGCACCACGGTCAGCGGGTCGCGGTCCTGCAGCAGGCGAAAGCCCCAGCGGTCGATCACCACGCCGAGCGCGGCCATCACCGCCGGCGCGACCAGCAGCGCCAGCCAGTAGTTGCTCTGCGCGGCCACCGAGTAGCCGATGTAGGCGCCCAGCATGTACAGCGAGCCGTGGGCGAAGTTGACGACCCGGCGCAGGCCGTAGATCAGCGCCAGGCCGGAGCACATGACGATCAGCAGCGCGCCGTAGACCAGGCCGTTGAAGAGGTGGATCAGCATGGAAGGTCCTTGCTCAGGCGGGATTGCACGAGGAGGTTCACGACGCCACGACGGGCGGCACGGAGGGGATGGCGCCGCCGTGGGCGATCCAGCCGCCGTCCACCGCCAGCACCGCGCCGGTGATGAAGCTGGCCTGCGGCGAGGCCAGGAAGGCGATCGCCTCGGCGATCTCGGCCGGCGTGCCCATGCGGCCCATTGGTGTGCGGGCGTGGATGGCGTCGCTGTTCAGCGAGCCCTGGGCCTGCAGCTTCTCGACCAGCGCGGTGCGCACGTAGCCGGGCGCCACCGCGTTGACGCGGATGCTGCGCGCGCCCCACTCGACGGCCATCGCCTTGGTCATGCCGACGATGCCGGCCTTGGCCGCGCCGTAGGCGTTGCGCCCCGGGATGCCGGCGCTGGAGACGATCGACGCCAGGTTGACGATGGCGCCCCCCTGCGCTTGATCCAGCATCACCCGGCCGCACTCGCGGCTCATCAGGAAGCTGCCGCGCAGGTGCACGCCCAGCACGCGGTCGAAGGCCTCGACGCCCTGGTCCACCGTGCCGCCGGGCTGGTCGCCGATGCCGGCGTTGTTGACCAGCACGTCGATGCGTCCGGTCTGCGCCCGCACCTGGGCCACCGCCGCCTGCACCGCGGCCTCCTGCGTCACGTCGCAGCCCAGGCCGAGGTGGTCAGAGCCCGGCACGGGGCCCAATTCGGCGGCGCGCTGTGCGGCCAGTTCGGCGCGCAGGTCGAGGATCACCACCCGGTCGCCGCCCGCGGCAAAGCGCTGCGCGGTGGCCCAGCCGATGCCGTCGGCCGCGCCGGTGACGATCACGCTGCGTGCGGCGCTCATCGCGCGCACTCCGGCCGCGCGCTGATGAAGGCGCTGCGGCGGGGGCCGGGGTTCAGGCGGCGGGGCATGTCGGGGTCTCCTGTCGGCGGTCCGCGGTCGAAGCCGGCGGACGCGTGTTCGTTATTTAGTGGAACGTGATTCCACTGTGAAACCAAGTTCTTGTCAATTCGGGTCGATCGCCGGGTCGATCGCAGGGTTGACCGGCGCGGCCCGCAGGCTCGGCAGCTCGACGCGGCGGATCAGCCGCGTCTCCTGCGCGGTGATCAGGTGGCCGGAGGCCGCCAGGTAGGCGGGAAAGTCCGGGTGCGTGTCGCGGGCCTGGCAGCGGCGCTCGTAGTCGGCCAGGCTGTCGTAGCCCCAGAGGTGCACGAACTGGTTCTGCGGCCCGACCTGGCTGACCCAGAAGCCCAGCGGCGCGCCCAGCGTGTGCAGCAGGATGGGCATCGCCAGGCGGTCGAAGACCTCCAGGAACTCCGGCATCTTGCGCAGCGCGATGGTGTAGATGCGGTGGTCCACCAGCGCCTTGCTGTTCATCGCCAGCGGGTGGATCGGCCGGTCATCGGCGACCCGATCGAGTTCAAGCGGCATGGCGCTGCTCCTGCCCGGTGCCGCCGGCCTGGCCCACGCCCGCCACGTGCCGGCCCAGCAGCCAGCCGAACACCAGGTTCGGCCCCAGCGTGATGCCGGCGCCGGGGTAGTTGCCGCCCATCAGGCTGGCGCGGTCGTTGCCCACCGCGTAGAGGCCGGGGATCGGTGCGTTGGCGCCGGTCAGCACCTCGCCCACGGGCGTGGTGCGCAGGCCGTCGAAGGTGCCCAGGTCGCCCATCAGCAGCTTGACCGCGTAGTACGGCCCCTGGGCCAGCGGCGCCACGCAGGGGTTGGGCTGGTTCGCCGGGTCGGCCAGGTAGCGGTTGAAGCTGGTGCGCCCGCGGCCGAAGGCCGGGTCCTCGCCCTTCGCGGCGTGCACGTTGAACTCGCGCACCGTGCGCTCCAGCCCCGCGGCGTCGATGCCGCAGGCCGCGGCCAGCTTGGCCAGCGTCGCGCCCCTCTTCAGGTAGCCGTTGCGCAGGAAGCGGCCGTGCGGCACCGGCGCGGGCTTGACGTAGCCCAGGCCGTACTTGGCCAGCGCGCGGGCGTCGCAGACCAGCCAGGCCGCGGTCTCCTTCTGGCCGCGGCAGGCCTCGACCATCGCCGCGCCGACGTCGTGGTAAGACTCCGACTCGTTGCAGAAGCGCTGGCCGTTGCGCAGCACGCCGATCACGCCGGGCTTGTAGCGGTCCAGCAGGTGGGGGAAGACGCCCACGCTGCCGTCGCGGTTCTCCACCCGCGACACCGGCATCCAGGCCGAGGCGGAGAGAAAGCGCAGGTCGAACTGCCCGCCCACGCCCTCGGCCAGCGCGATGCCGTCGCCGGTGTTGCCCGTGGGCACCGGCGAGAGGTGCTCGCCGCCGCTCCTCAGGTGCGGGTAGGCCTGGGCGATGCGCTTCGCGTCGTGCGGAAAGCCGCCACAGGCCAGCACCACGCCGCGCCGGGTGCGCACCTCGACCTCGCGTCCTTCGCGGCGAATCACCGCGCCGACGACCTGGCCGGCCTGCTGGATGAGCTTCACGGCCGGCGCCTCGGTCCAGATCGGCACGCCAGCGGCCAGCGCCGACTTGGCCAGCCGGGCGGCCAGCGCGTTGCCGCTGGTGACCTGGATGCCCTTGCCGTAGCGGAGCAGCTCCTTGACGTGCGTGGCCAGCCGCTTGGCGACGTAGACGAAGGAGGTCAGCGACTTCGTGGCGTTGAAGAAGTGCTTCAGGTCCGCGTTGGACGAGTTGAACATCATCCCGATGAAGGTGATGGTCTGCAGCGGTGGGCGCAGCCGGGCCATGTCGGCGCCCAGGCCGCGGATGTCGTAGGGCGCCGCCAGGATCGAGCGGCCGATGTCCACGCCGCCCGGCACGGTGGGGTGGTAGTCGGGGTAGAGCGTGGGGACGAACTTCACCTCCGTTTCGCGCTCGAACCACTCTGCCGCGTCCGGCGCGGCGTCGAGGAAGGTGTCCACCGCCGCCTCGTCGAAGCCCGCACCGCACTCGTTGCGCAGGTACTGCTTGGCCGCCTCGCGGGTGTCGCCCGGGTTGTGGGCGCGGCCGTGGCGGTTGCCGGGGATCCAGAGCACGCCGCCGGAGAAGGCGGTGGTGCCGCCAAAGACCGGCTCCTTCTCGGCCACGATCACGTCCAGCCCGGCCTTGCGGGCGGTGACCGCGGTGGACAGGCCGCCGCAGCCCGAGCCGATGACCAGCAGGTCGGTGTCGATGCGTTCCATCTTCAATGCTCCTGATCAGGCTGGGGTCGCAGCCGCTGAGGCGGTCTGGTTGAAACCGGGGCGCGGCACCATGTCCATCAACATGCAGTCCAGCCCGCCGTCGACCACCAGCTCGGTGCCGTTGACGTAGGCGGCGCGGTCGCTGAGCAGGAACAGCGTCGGCTCGGCGATGTCCAGCGGCTCGCCGACGCGGCGGCTGGCGGTGACGGCGGCGCGCGCGGCCTCGAAGCCGGGCTGCTCGTAGAACTTGGCGGACAGCGCGGTGCGGATCATTCCGGGGCAGACCGCGTTGCTACGCACGCCGCGCGGGCCCCACTCGGCCGCCAGCTGGCGGTTGAGCAGCAGCACGCCGGCCTTGCTGGGGCTGTAGGCGCCGCTGCGGGTCTGCGGGTGCAGGCCGGAGATGGAGGCGATGTGCACGATCGCGCCGCGCCCGGCGGCCAGCATGTCCGCGCCGAAGGCCCGTGCGCAGAGCAGCCCGCCGGTCAGGTTGATCGCCAGCACCTGGTTCCAGTCGGCCAGGCTCACGTCCTCCAGCGCGCCCGGGCGCAGCAGGCCGGCGTTGTTGACCAGGCCCCAGACGGGGCCGAGCGCGGCGCGCACCGCGGCGGCGCTGGCCTGCACCGCGGCCTCGTCGGCGATGTCGCAGGCCCGCGCCAGCACGGTCGCGCCGGTGGCGGCCAGGCGCTCGGCCACCGCGGCCACCGCGTCGGCCTGGCGGTCCAGCAGCGCGACGCGGGCGCCGGCGGCGGCCAGCTCGGTGGCGATCGCCAGGCCGATGCCGCTGGCCGCGCCGGTGACAACCACGGTTCGGTCCGCCAGCCCCAGCCAGGCGTGCGAGCGGGGGGCGTCGGGGGACGAGCCAGACATTTCAGGCCTGCGGGAGGAGGGGGTGGAATCGGAGGGCATCGGGTTTGTCCGGAGGGGTGCGGCGTTTGCCTTCGTGTTGGGACCGAATTCTGAAAACCGGAACCTCTTTCCACAATCGACAAACGCGGCGATGACCCGGACAATTCGTGCATGGACCAACCCGGAAAAACCCGCCCCGCCGGGTCGACCGCCACCGGCGCGGACCGCGCGGGCGGCTCGGCCCGCTCGATCCCGGCCTACGTGCTCTATGGCGACGACCAGCCGCCGGGCTGGCTGGACATGGTCCAGGTGGAGCACATCCCGGAGCGCTCGTCGCTCTACCAGTACGAGATCGCGCCGCACATTCACGACGGGCTGATCCAGCTGCTCTACGTCACCGAGGGCGGCGGCGAGGTCTTCATCGACGGCGCGCGCTGGGAGATCGAGCCGCCGGCGCTGATCGTCATCCCCTCGCGGCACGTGCACGGCTTCCACTTCCGCCCCAGCGTGGACGGGCCGGTGGTCACCGCCGCGCAGGGGCCGCTGGAGTCGCTCTGCGCGGTGGGCGCTCCGGCGCTGCTGCCGCACCTGCGCCGCCCGCTGGTGCTGCACGTGCCGCCCGCGCAGCGCCACAGCCCGGCGCTGATGCCGCTGTTCGAGGCCATCGCCCGAGAGACGCGCCTGCACACCCGCGGCGAGGTGGCGGCCGGCTCGGCGCTGCTGATGGCGCTGTTCGTGCAGATCGCCCGGCTGGTCGATGCGCTGGGCGCCGAGGCCGGCGGCGAGCCCGGCGCCCGCCCGCGCAAGGCCGCGCAGGTGGAGCGCTTCCGCGCGCTGGTGGACGAGCACTACGCCGAGCGCTGGCCGGTGGAGCGCTACGCCGAGGCGCTGGGCATCACCGCCGGGCAGCTCTCGCGCCTGTGCCGCGAGCTGCTGGGCCACTCGGCGCTGGACGCCATCAACGCCCGCGTGCTGCACGAGGCCGAGCGCGAGCTCGTCTACTCCATCCTCGGCGTCAAGCAGATCGCCGCGCTGCTGGGCTTTGCCGACGAGGCCTACTTCGGCCGCTTCTTCAAGAAGCACACCGGCCGAACGCCCAGCGAGTTCCGCGCCGCGGCCAAGGAGCGGCTGGCGCCGGAGGCGTTCGGCCTGGTGACCTGTTGAGTGGCGTAGATTGGATCACTCTACCAATTTGGAATGCAATTCCATATGATGTCGGTCTCACCCTGAGAGATCGACCATGTCCGCAGCTGCCGCCGCATCCGCCCCTTCCGCCGCCTTCCCCGCCCGCTTGGAGGCCCTGCCCGATGGGGCTGCGTTCGACGTCGTGGTGCTCGGCGCCGGGGGCGCCGGCATGTCCGCCGCGGTCTTTGCCGCCATCGCCGGGGCCCGCGTGCTGCTGGTCGAATCCACCGAGTACGTCGGCGGCACCACGGCCTATTCGGCCGGCACCACCTGGGTGCCGGGCACGCACCTGGCGCCGCAGGTCAACCCGCAGGACACCCTCGGCGAGGCGCGCCGCTTCCTGGACGCCGCGGTGGGCGAGCGCTCCGACCCCGCCGTCCGCGAGGCCCTGCTGACGCACGGCCCGGAGGCGGTGGCGACGATCGAGAAGCACTCGCACCTGCAGTACCGCATCCGGCCCTTCCACCCCGATTACCTGTCGGAGCTGGAGGGCTCGACGCTCTGCGGCCGGGCGCTGGAGCCGCTGCCCTTCGACGGTCGGCGACTGGGCGAGCACTTCGCGCTGGTGCGCCCGCCCATCCCCGAGTTCCTGGTGCTCGGCGGGATGATGGTGGACCGCGACGACATCCCGCACATGCTGGGCTGGAGCAAGTCGTTCAAGTCGGCGGCCTACGTCACCCGCCTGATGCTGCGCCACCTCAGCGACCGCCTGCGTCACCCGCGCGGCACGCGGTTGCTGATGGGCAACGCGCTGATCGGCCGCCTGCTGCTGTCGATCAAGGAGCGTGGCGTGACGCTGCTGATGCAGACCCAGGCGACCGAACTCCTGCGCGATCCGGCCAGCGGCGCGGTCACCGGGCTGACGCTGACGCAAGGCGGCCGGACGAAGCGCATCGCCGTGAAGGGCGGCGTGATCCTGGGCACCGGCGGCTTCAACCGCCACCCGAAGCGCCGCGCCGAGCAGTTCGGCCCCGCGCTGCCGGCCACCTGGTGCCCGGGTGCGCCCGGGCACACCGGGGCGGCGCACGACCTGGCCGAGGCGGTGGGCGCGGTCTACGGCGAGGGCCAGATGAGCCCGGCCTTCTGGGCGCCGGTGTCGCTGCGCAAGCGCGCGGACGGCAGCACCGCGTCCTTCCCGCACTTCGTCTTCGACCGCGCCAAGCCCGGCACGGTCACGGTGGACGGCGAGGGCCGGCGCTACCTGAACGAGTCCACCTCGTACCACCTCTACGGGTTGGCGATGCAGGCGCACCAGTTCCAGGCCGGCAAGCCCGGCATCCCATCCTTCCTGATCACCGACGCCGAGGGGATGCGCAAGTACGGCCTGGGCATGGTGCGGCCCAAGGGCATGGGGCTGGCGGCGGCGCTGGCCGATGGCTACGTCACGGCGGCCGGCTCGATCGGCGAGCTGGCCGGCAAGCTCGGCCTGCCGGTGCAGAACCTGGAGGCGACGATCGAGCGCTTCAACCGGCATTGGCCCAACGGCATCGACCCCGACTTCGGCCGCGGCAGCACCGCCTACCAGCGCGCCAACGGCGACGCGACCTGGACGGGGCCCAACCCCAGCCTCGGCCCGGTGGCGAAGGCGCCGTTCTACGCGGTGCGGCTCTACCCGGGGGACATCGGCGCCGCGCGCGGCCTCAAGACCGACGCCGCCGCCCGCAGCCTGGACGCCGCCGGCCGCGTCATCCCCGGCCTCTACGCGGTGGGCAACGACATGCAGTCCGCGATGGGCGGCGTCTACCCGGCGCCGGGCATCACGATCGGCCCGGGCCTGGTCTTCGCGCACCTGGCCGCGAAGGACGCGGTGGCGCGCGCCCGCGGCTGATCCTTCGGCGCCAGCGCAGGGGCCGGCGCCGTTCTCGGCTCAGTGCCGGTGCTCGTCCTTCTCGGCGGCTTCCGAGCCGCGGGGCGCCTGGACCCAGACTGTGACCTCGACGCGCCCGCCGCGCTCGAACTGCAGCCGCAGCGGGACGCGATCGCCCTGCTTCAGCGGCGCCTTCAGCCCCAGCAGCATCAGGTGCCAGCGCTGGCCGTGGCGCGCCGGTACTTCGGCGCCCGCGGGCAGCTCGATGGCCGGCCGGGCGCGCATGCGCATCACGTCGCCTTCGAGCCACATCTCGTGCAGCTCGACGCGCTCGGCCGCGGGTGTCTCGGCCGCGATCAGCCGGTCCGGCGCGCCGCCCCGGTTGCGCAGGCCGCGGAAGTACACCGCGCCGGTGGTCGCGCCCGGCGGCGTCGGCGGGGCGTAGGGGTGATCGACCGCAATGTCGCCCGCCTTGGCGCCGTGGGCCTGGGCGGGGCCCGGCAGCGCACCGACGCCCGCAGTCAGCAGGCCCAGGCCGGCCAGTCCAAAGAATCCCAGCACGGGGCGGCGGCGCAGCGGCCGAGGCGCGGGGCAGGGGGTGGCCACGGTCAGGCTCCGGCTGCGACCCGCGCGGCGATCGCCTGGCCCAGCTCGGTGGTGCTGGCGCTGCCGCCGAGGTCGCGGGTGCGCGGGCCATCGACCAGCACCTGCTCGATGGCGCGCACGATCGCGTCGTGGGCCTCGCGCTCGCCCAGGAAGTCCAGCATCAGCGCGGCCGACCAGATCATCGCGATCGGGTTGGCGATGGCTTGGCCGTAGATGTCCGGCGCCGAGCCGTGCACCGGCTCGAACAGGCTGGGGAAGTGGCGCTCGGGGTTCAGGTTGGCCGACGGCGCCAGGCCGATGGTGCCGGTGCAGGCCGGGCCCAGGTCGCTGAGGATGTCGCCGAAGAGGTTGGTCGCCACCACCACGTCGAAGCGCTGCGGCTGCAGCACGAAGCGGGCGGTGAGGATGTCGATGTGCTGCTTGTCCACCGTCACCTCGGGGTAGTCGCGGCCCACCTCGCTGGCCAGCGCGTCCCACCAGGGCATCGAGATCGCGATGCCGTTGCTCTTGGTGGCCACCGTCAGGTGACGGCGTGCGCGCTGCTTGGCCAGGTCGAAGGCGTACTTGAGCACGCGCTGGCTGCCGTGGCGGCTGAAGACCGATTCCTGGATCACCAGCTCGCGGTCCGTGCCCTCGAACATGATGCCGCCGAGCTTGGTGTACTCGCCCTCGGTGTTCTCACGCACGATCATCATGTCGATGTCGCCGGGCTTCTTGTTGGCCAGCGGGCAGGGCACGCCGGCGAACAGGCGCGCGGGGCGCAGGTTGATGTACTGGTCGAACTCGCGGCGGAACTTCAGCAGCGAGCCCCACAGCGAGATGTGGTCGGGCACCGTCTCCGGCCAGCCCACGGCGCCGAAGAGCAGGGCGTCCTGGCCCGAGAGCTGCGCCTTCCAGTCGTCGGGCATCATCTGGCCGTGCTGCTGGAAGTAGTCGCAGCTGGCCCATTCGATGGGCGTGAGGTCCAGCGCGAAGCCGAAGCGCGCGGCCGCGGCTTCGACGACGCGCAGCCCTTCGGGCATCACTTCCTTGCCGATGCCGTCGCCGGGGATGACTGCGATGCGGTGGGGGGCTTTGCTGCTCATGGGGGTCTTTCGGGGAAGGGAGGCGACACCGGGGCCCGGCGAATCGACCGGCATTGTGCGCGGCCTCGGCCCGTCACGCTTCTTCACGGGCGCGACGTGGCCGCTCAAGGTGGGCGCGACATGCTTCACGCATGCACACCCCTCGATACACGTCGGGGCGCCGCCGCGCGCCCGCTCCTCCTTCGTTGAACGACGCAGCCGCAGCCGCTGCTCCGGGCGCCCAGCCCACGCGCCGCGACGTGCTGCGCCAGCTCGCGGGGGCCGCCGGCAGCGTCGGCCTGGGCGCCGCGAGCGGGTTGCTGAGCGGCTGTGGCGGTGGCAGCACCGGCGACGTGGCCTACCTGCGCTTTTGCCACACCGGCGTGGACGACGCCAAGGCCGACTTCTGGGTCGCCGGCACGCGCGTGGTCAGCAGCCAGGCCAACGGCGGCACGACCAGCAGCTGGCTGGAGGGCGAGGCCGGCAGCGTGTCGGTGGCCTGGTACCCGGCCAGCTCGTCCACCGCGCGGCTGACCGAAACGCGCAGCCTGAGCAGCGACAGCTTCACCAGCGTCATCGCCTGGGGCACGCTGACCAGCAGCCTGAAGTTCCGCTACCTGGCCGAAACCAACGCCGCGGCCTCCAGCGGCACGGTCAAGGTGCGCGGCTTTCACGCCGCGCCGTCGATCGGCGCGGTGGACGTCTACGTCAACAACACCAGCAGCCTGGACGGGCTGACGCCCACCTTCTCGCTGGACGCCGCCGGCACCCTGGGCGACTTCGTCAACCTGGCCGCCGGCACCTGGCGCATCCGCGTCACCAGCTCCGGCGACAGCAGCAGCGTGCTGTTCGATTACACGGCGGGCGTGAGCCTCACCAGCACCGGCGTGATGACGCTGGTGCTCTCGCCGCGCGCCAGCGGCTCGCTGCCGAACGTGGCGGTGCTGGCGGAGAAGTCGGGCTCGGTGCTGTTGAGCAACGCGCTGGCTTGACCGGCGCGGTGTGCGTGGAGGGCCGCCCGCTTGGGGCAGGCCCCCACGCTCCGGGCGTCAGCCGCCCAGCGCCTTCCACAGGCCGACGCGGTTGAGCTGCTCGGCCAGGTTCGCCTGGATCAGCGCCTGCTCGGCGCTGAAGAGGCTGCGCTCGGCGTCCAGCCGCTCCAGCTCGCTGGCCGCGCCCTGGTCGTAGCGCAGGCGGGTCAGGCGGGCGATGTCGCGGGTGGCGTCGCGCTGGCGCTGCAGCGCGGTGAGCTGCTCCTGCCAGGTGGCCTGGCCGGCCAGGGCGTCGGCGGTGTCGCGGAAGGCGCTCTGCAGCGCCTTCTCGTACTGGGCCACCGCGATCTCGCGGTTGACCTTGGCGACGTCCAGGTTGGCCTGGTTGCGGCCGTGGTCGAACAGCGTGACCAGCGCCTGTGAGGCGATCGAGCCGGCCAGGCTGCCGGCCTCCAGCAGGTTGGACAGCGAGCTGCTGACCAGGCCTGCGCTGGTGGTCAGGCTGATGCGCGGGAAGAAGGCCGCCCGCGCGGCGCCGATGTTGGCGTTGGCGGCGATGAGCTGCTGCTCGGCCTGGACGATGTCCGGGCGGCGCAGGAGCACGTCCGACGCCAGCGCGCCCGGCACCGGCGCGAAGGGGTCGGCCAACGGTGGCAGCGTGGCCGCGTCGGCCGCCGTGGGTTGCGCCGGCGGCAGCAGGTCGGCGGCGGGCGTGCCGCCGAGCAGCAGGGCCAGCGCGTTGCGGTCCTGCGCGACCTGGCGGCGCAGCTGGGTCGCGGTCGCGTCGGCCTGCGCCGTCAGGCTCTGGGCGCTGGCGCGTTCGAGCTGGGAGGCGGCGCCGCGGTCGAAGCGCAGCTGGGTCAGGCGCAGCGTGTCGGCGCGGCTGGTGGCCGTGCGCTCGGCCAGCGCCAGCAGCGCCTGGTCGGTGGCCAGGGTGCGCTCGGCGGTCAGCACGGAGGCGACCAGGGCCAGCTCGCTGCTGCGCCGGCCGGCCTCGGTGGCCAGCAGGGTGGCGCGGGCGGCGTCGTCCAGGCTCTTCAGGCGGCCGAAGAAGTCCAGTTCCCAGCCGCTGATCTGTGCGCCGAGCTGGAAGGTGTTGGTCTGCTTGCCGACGGTGTTGGGCGCGCGCGAGGCGCTGAACACGCCGTTGATGGTGGGCCAGCGGTCGGCCTCGGTCAGGCCGAGCTGGGCCTGGGCGCGCTGCACGTTCAGCGCCGCGACGCGCAGGTCGCGGTTGGCCGTCAGCGCGGCCTGCACCAGGCGGCGCAGGCGCTCGTCGCGCACGAGGTCGGTCCAGACCAGCGGCGTGGCCGCGGCTGGGGCGCTGGCCGCGGGGGCCACCGGGGCCGAGGCGGCGGCGTCAAACTGGGCCGGCACCGGCGCGGCGGGGCGCTGGTAGGTCGGCGCCAGGCTGGAGCAGCCGGCCAGGGCCAGCGCGGCCACCAGGGGAGTCACCCCTGCGGTGGGCCGCAGCCGGCGGAAGGGCGTCAGGGTGAGACGGCGCAACATCAGTGGCCTCCCTTGTTGAGGGCCGCCGCGACGGCGGCGTCGGTGGCGGCCGAGCCGATGGCGGTGCCGTGGGACGCTTCGTGCCCGGTGGAGGGGAAGAAGCGGCGGATCACCACGAAGAACACCGGCACCAGCGCGACGGCCAGCACGGTGGCGGTGATCATGCCGCCCATCACGCCAGTGCCAATCGCCCGCTGGCTGGCCGAGCCGGCCCCGGAGGCGATCGCCAGCGGCAGCACGCCGAGGATGAAGGCGAAGGAGGTCATCAGGATCGGGCGGAAGCGCAGGTGGCAGGCCTCCAGCGTGGCCTCGATCAGGCCCTTGCCTTCGGCCTGTAGGTCCTTGGCGAACTCGATGATCAGGATCGCGTTCTTCGCCGACAGGCCGATGATGGTGATCAGGCCGACCTTGAAGTACACGTCGTTGGGCATGCCGCGCAGCCACACGCCGGCCAGCGCGCCGAGCACGCCCAGCGGCACCACCAGCATCACCGCGACCGGGATGCTCCAGCTCTCGTACAGCGCCGACAGGCAGAGGAAGACCGCCAGCATCGAGAAGGCGAGCAGGATGGTGGCCTGCGAGCCGGAGAGCTTTTCCTCACGCGACTGGCCGGTCCACTCGAAGCCGAAGCCCGGGGGCAGCTGGCCGGCCAGCTTTTCCATCTCGGCCATCGCGTCGCCGGTGGAGTAGCCCGCCGCGGCGTCACCGCCGATCTTCATCGCCGGGTAGCCGTTGTAGCGCACCGTCTGCACCGGGCCGGTGACCCAGCGCGTGCTGGCGAAGGCCGACAGCGGCACCTGCTGGCCCTTGCTGTTGGGCACGTAGAGCTTGAGCACGTCCTCGGGCTGCATGCGCGCGGCGGCTTCGGCCTGCACGATCACCCGCTGCAGGCGCCCGGCGTTGGGAAAGTCGTTGACGTAGGACGAGCCCAGCGCGGTGCCCAGCAGGCTGCCGATGCTGTCGAAGGACACGCCGAGTGCGGCGGCCTTCTCCCGGTCGATGTCCAGCTGCAGCTGCGGCGCATCCTCCAGGCCGTCGGGGCGCACGCCCTGCAGGACCTTGCTCTGCGAGGCCATGCCCAGCAGCTGGTTGCGCGCGGCCAGCAGGGCGCTGTGGCCGTTGCCGGCGCGGTCCTGCAGGCGGAAGTTGAAGCCCGTGGCGGTGCCCAGCTCCGGAATCGGCGGCGGCGAGAGCGGGAAGATGAAGGCGTCGCGGATCGTGCCCATGAAGAAGCCGAAGGCCCGCCCGGCAATCGCCTGCGCGCTGTGCTGCGCGCCGGCGCGCTCCTCCCAGGGCTTGAGCGGCACGAACACCAGCGCGGCGTTCTGGCCCGAGCCCGAGAAGGAGAAGCCCAGCACGCTGACGACCTTGTCCACCTCTGGCTGCTTCTGCAGGTAGCCCTCGACCTGCTGGATCACCGCCAGCGTGCGGCCCTCGGTCGCGCCCGGGGGCAGCTGCACGTTGACGATCAGGTAGCCCTGGTCCTCGTTGGGCAGGAAGGAGGTCGGCAGGCCGCGGTACATCACCGCCACCGCGCCGATGATGGCCGCGTAGATCAGCAGGAAGCGCCCGGCGCGCGGCAGCATGCGCGCGATCATGCCCTCGTAGGTCTTGGCGGTGCGCTTGAAGCTGCGGTTGAACCAGCCGAAGAAGCCCTTCTTCTCGTGGTGGTCGGCCGGCACCGGCTTGAGCAGCGTGGCGCACAGCGCGGGCGTGAGCGACAGCGCCATGAAGGCCGAGAACAGCATCGAGGCCACCATCGCCAGCGAGAACTGGCGGTAGATGTTGCCCACCGAGCCGCTGAAGAAGGCCATCGGCACGAACACGCTCACCAGCACCACGGTGATGCCGATGATCGCGCCGGTGATCTGGCCCATGGCCTTGACGGTGGCGTCGCGCGGGGACAGGCCCTCCTCGGCCATGATGCGCTCGACGTTCTCCACCACCACGATGGCGTCGTCCACCAGGATGCCGATGGCCAGCACCATGCCGAACAGCGTCAGCACGTTGATGGAGTAGCCCATCGCCAGCATCACCGCGAAGGTGCCGGTCAGCGCCACGGGCACGACGATGGTGGGGATCAGCGTGTAGCGGATGTTCTGCAGGAACAGCAGCATCACCACGAAGACCAGCGCGATGGCCTCGACCAGGGTCTTCACGACCTCCTCGATCGAGATCTTGACGAACTTGGAGCTGTCGTAGGGGATGTCGTAGGCCACGCCCTCGGGCATGAACTTCTGCAGCTCGGCCATGCGCTGCTTGATCGCAGTGGCGGTGGCCAGCGCGTTGCCGCTGGGCGAGAGCTGGATGCCGATGCCCGAGGCGTCCTTGCCGTTCAGGCGCGAGCGGCTGGTGTAGGCCTGGGCGCCCAGTTCCATGCGGGCCACGTCACGCAGCCGCACCGCGGAGCCGTCGGTGTTGCTGCGCAGCAAGATGGCGCCGAACTGCTCGGCGCTGGCGAGCTGGCCGTTGACGTTGATGGTGGCGTAGATCGTCTGGCTGCCCACGTTGGGCAGCGCGCCGATCGAGCCGGCCGAGACCTGCGCGTTCTGCGCCCGGATCGCCGCGGTCACGTCCGCCGGCGACAGGCCGTAGCCCTGCAGCTTGACCGGGTCGATCCACACGCGCATCGCGCGCTCGGTGCCAAACAGCTGCGCCTGGCCGACGCCGGGAATGCGCAGCAGCTCGGGCTGGATGTTGCGTGCCGCGTAGTCGCCCAGCGCGACCGGGTCGTAGGCCGGGTTGGTGGAGGTCAGCGAGACGAACAGCAGGAAGTTCGAGCGCGCCTTGTCCACCCGCACGCCCTGCTGCGTCACCGAGGACGGCAGGCGCGGCGTGGCGCGCGACAGGCGGTTCTGTACCTCGATCTGGGCGATCGAGACGTCCGTGCCCGGCTCGAAGGTGGCGGTGATCGTGCCGGCGCCGCTGGCGTCGGCGGCCGACTCCATGTAGATCAGCCCGGGCGCGCCGTTGAGCTCCTGCTCGATGACGGAGAGCACCGAGTCCTCCAGCACCTGCGCCGAAGCGCCGGGGTAGGCGGTGGTGATGACGATGGACGGCGGCGCGACCGTGGGGTACTGCGCCACCGGCAGGCGGGTGATCGCCGCGGCGCCCAGCACCAGGATGAACAGCGCGATCACCCAGGCGAAGATCGGCCGGTCGATGAAGAAACGGGAATTCATGCCGAGGCTCCCGGGTTCACCGGCTGGCGCCGGAGGCGGCAGGGGCCGCACTGGCGGCTGCGGCCGGTGCAGCGCCGGCAGGACCGGCGGCGGCCGGGCCCGAGCCCGGCGGGGTCCAGGGCACCGGCTTGACCGGCGCCTTCGGGCGGATCTTCTGGAAGCCGTCGACCACCACCTGCTCGCCGGCCTTCAGGCCGTCGGTGACGATCCAGCGCCCTTCCTGCTGGCCGGCCACCTTGATCGGCCGCACTGCGACCTGGCCGTCGGCGCCGACCACCATCACCGTGTCGCCGGCCGCGCCGCGCGACACCGCCTGCTGCGGCAGCAGCACCGCGTGGTCGCTGCTGGCCAGCGGCAGGCGCACCTTGACGTACAGGCCCGGCAGCAGCAGCCCCTGCGGGTTGGGCAGCTCGGCGCGCAGCGTGATCTGGCCGGAGGTGGCGTCCACCGTCAGGTCCGAGAACAGCAGCTTGCCGGCCTGCGGGTAGACGCTGCCGTCGTCGAGCAGCACCTCGATGCGCCCGGCCTGCGCACCGGCGCTGCCCAGGCGGCCCTGGGCCATCGCCTGGCGCAGGCGCAGCACCTCGTTGGCCGACTGGGTGAAGTTGACGTACAGCGGGTTGACCTGCTGGATCGTGGCCAGCAGCGTGGCCTCGCCCTGGCCGACCAGCGCGCCCTCGGTCACCTGCGTGCGGCCGATGCGCCCGCCGATGGGCGCGAGCACCGCGGCGTACTCGACGTTGAGCTTGGCCTGCTGCACGGCGGCCTTGGCGGCGGCCAGGTCGGCCTGGGCCAGCTTGTAGGCCGCTTCGGAGGCGATCCACTCCTGCTGGCTCACCGCCTTGTCGGCCACCAGGGCCTGGTTGCGCTTGTAGGTGGCTTCGGCCTGCACCAGGCTGGCCTCGGCCTTGCCCTGCGTGGCCTGGGCGCTGTCGAGCGCGGCGCGGTAGGTGGTGGCGTCCAACTGGAACAGCGACTGGCCGGCCTTGACGTCCGTGCCTTCGGTGAACAGGCGCTTTTGCACGATGCCGCTGATGCGCGCGCGCACCTGCGCCGTGCGCCAGGCTTCCAGGCGGCCGGGCAGCTCGGTGGTCAGCGCGACCTGCGCCGGCTCGACCGTGACCACGCCCACCGCGGCCGGGGGCATGCCGCCCCCAGGCGGGCCGCCGGCGGGGGCGCCGGAGCCGCCACCACAGGCCACCAGGGCCGCCATCGGCAGCACGGCGATGGCACCGGCTCCCCACTTCCAAAGTCTCGTCTGACGCGTGCTCGGCATGGCTCGATCCTGTCTCGCCGCGGCGGGGCCGTCGGCGGGTTGTCCGGGTTCGTGACGAATGGACACCCACCGTCACCGCAGAAGGTGGTAATCTTACATACAATCGTGAATGTATGTTGAACAAGGGGTCCATGCGGATCCCGTCGCACAGGGTCATGGTCCGTCGCACGAAGGAAGAAGCCGCCGCCACCCGCGAGCACCTGCTCGACACCGCCGAGGCGGTGTTCCTGGAGCGGGGGGTCTCGCGCGCCAGCCTGCAGGACATCGCGGTCGCTGCCGGGCTGACGCGCGGTGCCATCTACTGGCACTTCAAGGACAAGGTCGAGCTGTTCAACGCGATGATGGATCGGGTCTGCCTGCCCTGCGAGTCGGCCTGTGCGGCCACGCCGGCTGCGGGCGCGGCGCTGGAGGCCGTGCGGCGCATGGTCCTGCAGCCGCTGGAGTTGGTGCGCGACGATGAGCGCACCCGCCGCGTCTTCACCATCGCGATCCACCGCACCGAGTACAGCAGCGAGCTGCAGGCCATCCGCCAGCGCCACGAAGAAGCCATCGCCGGCTGCACCCGCGAGCTGGCGCAGCTGCTCAGCGCCGCCGTGCGGCACGGCGAGCTGTCCCCCGAGCTGGACACCGAGACCGCCGCCCAGGTGCTGTTCGCCATGGTGGACGGCCTGCTCACGCGCAGCACCCTGGACATGCCGCCCGACCAGTGCGTGCGCACGGCCCAAGCGGGCCTGGCGCTGCTGCTGGCCGGCATGGGCGCCCGGGCGGCGTAGGCCGTGGGCGACGCCGCTCACCCGGGCTGAAGGACTTTCTTGATGCGGCGCAGGCCGGCGCGCTGGCGGGCACGGGCGCCCGGGTGGGGCGCTTGTGGCGCGGGCCCGATCGGCGTACGCTGGACTTCACGAACCACCCAGACAGCGCCTTCCCCCGCGCCCTGATCTGAATGACCACGGTGCGCGGCCTCCGGCGCAAAGGAGCCCCACCATGTCCAGCCCAGTTGCGCGCAGTGCCACCCCCGGTGCTGCGCAGAACTCGAACAGCGTCCACGCGATTCGGACCCTCGCCCTGGTCGGACCGGCCGCCGCCGGCAAGACCTCCCTCGCAGAAGCCCTGCTCCAGCAGGCCGGTGTGATCGGCGCCGTCGGCAGCGTCGAAAAGGGCAGCACCGTCAGCGACTACGACCCCATCGAGCGCCGCATGCAGCACTCGCTGCACACCAGCGTGATGCACCTGAGCCATGGGGACACGCGCATCCACCTGCTCGACACCCCCGGAAACGCCGACTTCCTCGGCCAGAGCCTGCCGGCACTGGAAGCCGTCGAGACCGCCGCGATCGTCATCAACGCCACCGCCGGCATCGAGCCGATGGCGCTGCGCATGATGGCCTACGCCGCCGAGCGCCAACTCGACCGCATCATCATCGTCAACCGGATCGACGCCCCGGGCGTCAAGCCGGCCGCCCTCCTGGCGCAGATCCAGGAAACTTTCGGACGAGCCTGCCTGCCGCTGAACCTGCCCGCCAACGGCGGCAAGGAAGTGGTGGACTGCTGGTTCGCGCCCGAGGCCACGCCCGGCCACGAGGCCGACTTCTCCTCCGTCGCCGCCGCGCACCGTGCGCTGGTCGAGCAGGTGGTGGAGGTGGACGGCGCCTTCGTCGACCGCTATCTGAATGAGGGCGACGTGCCCGCCAGCGAGCTGCACGCGCCGTTGGAGCAGGCGCTGCGCGAAGGCCACCTGATCCCGGTGTTCTTCGTCTCGGCCAAGACCGGCGTCGGCGTGGCCCAGCTGCTGGACGTCGTCACCCAACTGCTGCCCGACCCGACGGAAGGCAATCTGCCCGACTTCTACAAGGGCGAGGGCGAGGCCGCCCAGCTGATGCACGCCCAGGTGGACCCGGCGCCGCACGTGCTGGCCCACGTCTTCAAGGTCGCGGTGGACCCCTACGTCGGCAAGATGGGCATCTTCCGCATCCACCAGGGCACCGTCAGCAAGGACAGCCTGCTCTACGTCGGCGACGGCCGCAAGCCCTTCAAGGTCGGCCACCTCTTCATGCTGCAGGGCAAGGACCACGTCGAGGTGCCGAGCGCGATCCCCGGTGACATCGTCGCCGTCGCCAAGGTCGATGAGGTGGCCTACGACGCCGTGCTGCACGACGCCGCAGAGGACGACCACATCCACCTCAAGCCGCTGCCCTTCCCGGTGCCGGTGCATGGCGTCGCGCTCAAGCCCAAGCGCCACGGCGACGACCAGCGCCTGGCCGAGGTGCTGGCCAAGCTGTCGGTCGAGGACCCCTGCCTGAAGGTCGAGCAGGTCGCCGCCACGCACGAGACGGTCGTCTACGGCCTGGGCGAGCTGCACCTGCGCGTGGTGCTCGAGCGCCTGCGCGAGACCTACAAGGTCGAGGTGGACACCGCGCCGCCGCGCATCGCCTACCGCGAGACCCTCACCGCCAAGGCCAGCGCGCAGTACCGCCACAAGAAGCAGACCGGCGGCGCCGGCCAGTTCGGCGAGGTGCACCTGACGGTCGAGCCGCTGCCGCGCGGCACGGGCTTCGAGTTCGTCGACGTCGTCAAGGGCGGCACGATCCCCGGCCAGTTCATGCCGGCGGTGGAAAAGGGCGTGCGCCTGGCGATGGAAGCCGGCGTCATCGCCGGCCACCCGGTGGTGGACGTGCGCGTCACCGTCACCGACGGTAAGCACCACAGCGTGGACAGCAAGGAAATCGCCTTCGTCACCGCGGGCAAGAAGGCCTTCATCCAGGCGATGCGGGAGGCCAGCCCGATCGTGCTGGAGCCGGTGGTGGACGTCGAAATCACCGCGGGCGACCAGTCCATCGGTGACATCACCGGCGACCTGTCCTCCCGCCGTGGTGAGGTGCGTGGCACCGACGCCCTGGCCGGCGGCCTGGCCTCGGTGCGTGCCCGCGCCCCGCTGTCCGAGCTGACGGGCTACCAGCTGCGCCTGAACTCCATCACCCGCGGCGAAGGCCGGTACACGCTGGCGCTGTCGCACTACGACGCGGTGCCGCCGCACGTGCAGGCCGAGATGATGAAGGGCTACCAGCTGCGCGACGAGGAGTGAGGCTTGCGGCTGCGATGCAGGTCGCAGCCCCGCTTCCTTGGAAGGCCTGCCGCAGCCGCGGCGGGCCTTTTCCGTTGGCGCCGTGTCGCTCTGGTGCGCTCTGCGGTGTGCGTAGCGCTTTCGCTTCTAATACCACCATGCCCATCTTCCACGTCACACCGCAAGAGCTGAAGCCCATTTCTGAAACCACCTTTGGGGCCGAAGGCATCCTGGAGCGCAGGGATCTGCAGCGGATGCTCCGCAACCAGATTCAGGTGCTTGATGAACGCCTTCTGGTGATTGCCGAAGAGTTTGGTGATTGGCTCGACAGCTCGCGCAGAATCGACTTGCTGTGCCTCGATGGCAACGCCAATCTGGTGGTGGTTGAGCTGAAACGTACTGAAGACGGCGGGCATATGGAGTTGCAGGCCCTTCGGTATGCCGCCATGGTTTCTGCCATGACGTTTGAGCAGTTGGTGGATACCTATGCGCGCTGCCGAGATCGGCTCAATTTGGACACGGACTCGGCCAAGGTCGCCATCCTGGAATTTCTCGGGTGGGATGATGTTTACGAGGATCAGTTTTCCCAGGACACGCGAATCATTCTGGCGGCGGCCGACTTCGGGAAAGAGTTGACGACTGCAGTCATGTGGCTGATTGATCGCGGCATCGACATTCGGTGCGTGCGCTTGAAGCCCTATCGCATGAACGACGGAACCCTCCTGCTGGATGTTCAGCAGCTGATTCCACTGCCTGAGGCGACTGCTTTTCAGACCCAGATCGGCGTGAAAAAGCAGGCCGAGCGACAGAGCCGGTCTGACAGGGGTGAATTGCGCCTAAAGTTCTGGGAGGGCCTGCTCGGCTTTGCGCGCAATAGGAGCGACGTTCATGCCAACCGAAAGCCGACGCAGGACGGATGGATTTCGGGGGGCATTGGTCGTAATGGGTTTTCTTTGACCTACACCACGCGGCAGCATGATTCGCAGGTCGAATTGTGGATCGCCCATGGCACGGGTCAGGCCAGCAGGAATAAGGCGGCGTTCAATGCGCTGAGGGCAGACCAGGCCGCTGTTGAACGTGAATTTGGCGCCTCATTGGATTGGCAGGAGTTGCCCGAGGGCGAAGGCTGCCGGATTCGAAGCGTCGTCGAGGGGGGCTACAAGTCGCCCGCCGATCAGTGGCCTGACATCCATGCCGCGCTGGTCGGCGCGATGATTCGACTGGACAAGGCCTTCCGAGTGCGTGTGGCCCAATTGACTTACTGATCCAGCTGCATCGGCCTCGTGACTCAAATCGGCGCCATCGGCGCGCGCGGCGCGAAATCGCTCGGCGCCTTGCGCTGCCAGGCGTCGATGGCGCGGCCCATCTCGCCGATGTCGAAGATCGCGCTTTGCAGCAGGGTCATCTGCTGCAGGGCGTCCATCGTCGGGTGGTCGATGGCGTAGTTCAGCGCCAGCTTGCTGCCGGCCATCGCCAGCGGGGACTTGGCGGCGATCGCGGTGGCCAGCTCCAGCGCGCGGGCCAGCGTGCCCGCCGCGTCGGGCAGCACCGCGTTGACCAGGCCCACGGCCAGCGCGCGTTCGGCGCCCAGGCGATCGCCGGTGAAGGCGAGTTCGCGGGCGACGCCCGGCGGCACGATCTTGGGCAGGCGCTGCAGCACGCCCAGGTCGGCGGCCATGCCGATGTGGATTTCCTGCACCGCGAAGAAGGCGTCGGTGCTGCACACGCGCAAGTCGCAGGCGGCGGCCAGGTCGAGCGCGCCGCCGAGGCAGCCGCCCTGGATCGCGGCGATGACCGGGAAGTGCGCCTGCTCCAGCGCGTCGAAGCAGGCCATGAGCTGGCGCAGGCCGGTCTGGAAGGCCAGGCGCCGGCGCGCGTCCGAGGTGTCGAGCAGGCCCATGTCGGAGGCGAAGACGTCCAGCGCCATGCCGGCGCTGAAGTGCTTGCCGGTCGAGGCGATCACCAGCGCGCGGGTGCGGCCCTCGGCCTGCAGGCGCTGCACGGCGTCGCGCAGCGCGGGGAAGAAGGCCGGCGCCATCGTGTTGAGCCGCTCGGGGCGGCACAGCGTCAGCACGCTCACGCCGTTGGCGCGCTCTTCCAGGTCGAAGAAGGTGTCGGGGGCGGCGGCGGTGCTCATGTCGGCTCCTCGGTCGGATCGGGTGGCGCGATTCTGGGTGGCGCCGCGCGCGCCGACTGCCTCGCGGGTGACAGCGGCGCCACGCGGGGCGGCTTGTAACCTGAGGCGGTATTTCATGGTGCTGCCGCAGGTTGGTGCGAACCTGTTAGCTTCCGAGATGAAAATGCACAGGACGCCGCCATGAACCGCCTCATCGACCGCCTCAACGCCCTCGGGCGCGAACGCCTTGCCGGCCTGCGTCGCGGTGTGGAGAAGGAGAGCCTGCGCGTGCGCGACGACGGGCTGCTGGCGCTGACGCCGCACCCGAAAGCCCTGGGCTCGGCGCTGACGCACGCGCGCATCACCACCGACTTCAGCGAGTCGCAGCTGGAGCTGATCACCGGTGTGCACGCCGACGCCCAGGCCTGCCTGGACGAGCTGACCGAGATCCACCAGTTCGTTGCCCGTTCGCTGGGCGAGGAGCGCATGTGGGCGGCGAGCATGCCCTGCAACCTGCCGGCCGACGAGACGATTCCGATCGGCCGCTACGGCACCTCGCACGTCGGGCGGGCCAAGAGCATCTACCGCATGGGCCTGAGCCAGCGCTACGGCCGGCGCATGCAGACGATCTCGGGCATCCACTACAACTGGTCGATGCCGGGGCTGAGCAGCGCCGAGTACTTCGCGCTGATCCGCAACTTCCGCCGCCACTCCTTCGTGCTGCTGCTGCTGTTCGGCGCCTCGCCGGCGGTGTGCCGCTGCTTCGTCGAGGGGCGTGAGCACGAGCTCCAGCCGCTGGGCGAGGGCAGCGCCTACCTGCCGCACGCCACCTCGCTGCGCATGGGCCGGCTGGGCTACCAAAGCGACGCGCAGGCGGCGCTGGCGGTGAGCTACAACAGCCTGGAGGATTACGCCGGCTCGCTCGAAGGGGCGCTGACGCGGCCCTTCCCGCCCTACGAGCAGCTGGGCCTGCGCAACTTGGGCGGCGAGTACAACCAGCTGGCCACCAGCCTGCTGCAGATCGAGAACGAGTTCTACGGCACGATCCGCCCGAAGCGCGTGATCCGCCGCGGCGAGCGTCCGCTGCACGCGCTGCGCCAGCGCGGCGTCGAGTACATCGAGGTGCGCTGCCTGGACCTGGACCCCTTCGAGACGGTGGGCATCTCGGTCGAGACGATGCGGCTGATCGACGTCTTCCTGATGCACTGCCTGCTGGCCGACAGCCCGCCGGATTCGCCCGGCGAGATCGCACGGCTCGCGCGCAACCAGCACCTCAGCGCCGGCCAGGGCCGCGACCCCGAGCTGCGCCTGGAGCGCGGCTACCAGTCGGTGCGGCTGACCGACTGGGCGCGCGAGATCCTGGACCAGTGCCGCCCGATCGCCGAGGCGCTGGATGCGGCCGTCGGGGGCGAGGCCCACGCCGCGGCGCTGCAGGCCGCGCTGGGCCGGATGGACGACCCGCGCCGGCTGCCCTCGGCCCGGGTGCTGGAGGCGCTGCGCAGCGACTTCGGCGGCAGCTACAGCGGCTTCGTGCTCAACCAGTCCAGCGCGATCCACGCCGAACTGCTGCGCCGGCCGCTGGCGGCCGAGCGGGTGGCGCACTTCCAGGTGGAGGCGAAGGCCTCGATCGAGGCGCAGCGCGCCATCGAGGCGGCCGACACCGGCGGCTTCGAGGCCTGGCGCCAGGCCTACCTCGCGCCGAGCACGCTCAGCCCGGCGGTGGCGGGCTGAGTGGCGGGCTGATGGGCCGGTTGACCGGTCAGTCGCTCGGCAGATCGGCCGGTCGCGTGGCCTCAGGCATCAGGCGACGCGAAAGGCCGAGACGGACTGCTGCAGCTCGTCGGCCTGGCGGCGCAGGCTCTCGGCCGCGGCGGCACTTTCCTCGACCAGCGCGGCGTTCTGCTGCGTGGCCTGGTCCAGGCCCGAGACCGCGGCGCTGACCTGCGTGACGCTGGCCGCCTGGGTCTGGGTGGTGACGCTGACCTCCTCGATCAGCCCGGTGACGCGGCGGATCGACTCCACCACCTCCTGAATCGTCGCGGCGGCCTCGCCGCCCTCGCGGCTGCCCTGCTCGACGTTCTCGACGCTGGCGGTGATCAGCGTGCGGATCTGCCGCGCCGCCTCCGATGAGCGCTGCGCCAGGGCCCGCACCTCGCCGGCCACCACCGCGAAGCCGCGGCCCTGCTCGCCCGCGCGGGCGGCCTCGACCGCCGCGTTGAGCGCCAGGATGTTGGTCTGGAAGGCGATGCTGTCGATCGTCGCGATGATCTCGGCGATGCGGTGCGCACTCTCCTGGATCTGCCGCATGCGCTGCGCCAGTGCGTCCACCGAGTCGCCGCCGCGGCTGGCGACCGCGCTGGCGGACTGGGCGAGACGGCTGGCCTCGCGGGCGCTGCCGGCGCTGTGGCCGATGGTGCTGTTGAGCTGCTCCATCGACGCCGCGGTCTGTTGCAGTGCGCTGGCCTGGGCCTCGGTGCGGCCCGACAGGTCCTGATTGCCCTGGGCGATCTGGCTGCTCGCGGTGGCCACCTGGGTGGCGTTGTCGCGCACCGAGCCCACCACCCGGGCCAGTGCGGCCTGCATCTGGGCCATGCCGGCCAGGACGCTGTCGTGATCGCCGGGGCGCAGCGGCAGGGCGGTGGCCAGGTCGCCGGCCGCGATGCGGGTGGTGGCCTCGCGCAGCTGAATGGGCTCGGCGCCCAGCTGCAACGCCACCCAGCGCCCGGTGGCCACCGCCACGCCGATCGCGGCGCCAAACAGCAGCAGGATCAGCGCAAACATGCCGATCAGGCGCTGGCGCAGTTCGGCCGCGCGCACGTGCAGGCCGTTGTCGAGCGAGGCGATCATCCGGGCCTGTTCGGCGTACATGCCTTCGATGGTTTTGGTGATCTCCGCGAACCAGGTGGCCGAGGCCAGCGACAGCGTTTCGGGCTCCAGCACGTGCCGGCGGCCATAGGCGATGCCCTCGCGCCCCAAATCGTCGAGTCGCTTCACGGCCGAGGTCAGTTCCAGGTGGGCGCCGTGGTCGGCGCGCACCGCGCGGGCCAGGTCGCCACTGGCGCGTTGGAACTGCGCCGTCAGGCCATTGCTCAGCGCCTCGAAGCGGGCGCGCTCCAGCGGCGCGGGCTGACCGCCAATGGCCAGCATGGCCGCGCCGCGGGCGCGCATCTGGCCGAGGATTTCGATCATGCGCGGGGTTTCCTTCATCGACCCGGCGACGGCAAAGTAGCTCGCCGGGTCGGCGTCCAGGATCAGGCCCCAGTGCGAGAGCGTGGCGTCGAGCGTGTCGAGCATCGCGGCGATGGCCTGGGTGTGCCGCTTGGTCGAGGTCTGCACGTCGGCCTGGCGGCTTTGTACGTCCTGGGCGACCGAGCGGAAGGCGCTGGCCGCCTGCGTCCAGTCCTTGGCGACCTCGCTGTCGCGGGCAGCGCCGGCGGCCAGCTGCGCCTCAAAGGCGGCCATCGCGCGCTCCACCTCCGCGGCCTTGGCGGCGCGGTTGGCGGTTTGCGAGGCATCGCCCGCCAGCCAGGCGGCCGACAGCCCGCGGTGCTGCTGCGCCAGCCGCACCACCTCCAGCAGCGATCTCGCCGGGGCCAGGCCCTCCGACTCGCGCTGGACGAGCCCGAGCTCGTCCCAGGCGGAGATCGATTGGAGGAGGGCGGGTACGCCGATCGCGAGGCCGCTCAGGAGCACCAGCAAGGCGAATCGCTGGCGGATCGTCATGTGCGAGAACTTCATGGATCACCTGGACAACCCATTGGCCAAGCCCCGATGGCCTGCGCTCGAACAGGTGCAGCGATCATCCCGGCGAGTGCGGGACCCTCAGGAGGTGAAAAACACGCCGCTGACCGGGCAATTCCGAGCGTGCGCGCTCAGCGGCTGAGCTGGCGGCGGAACTTCTCCGCCTCCCAGTTCGCCAGCGCGCGGGCCTCCTCGGTGTCCAGGTAGACCGGCTCGGTGGATTCGGGCAGGCGCTGCAGCACGTCGGCCCAGCAGGCCAGGAGGGCTTCGGCCGCCTCATCCAGATCGTCGCGCACGATGACGCCCCGCCCGGGCACCGCCACGCAGGGCGGCCGCCCGGCCACCGGTGGCAGCGCGGCGAGGAAGGTCAGCAGCAGGTGATCCGCCCCGGCCGTGGCTTCGGGGGCCACGCAGAGCTGGTCGCCGAGGAAGACCACGTGGTCCGGGTAAAGCACGCCGGCCGCGGCGCGGCGCAGGTTCAGCGCGTCGGTGGCGATGGCGTGGCTGCGCGCCTCGGTGGGCAGGCGCCAGCCGCCGGCTGCCGTGGCCACCGCCTGCAGACCGGCCAGGTCAGCGGCTGGGGCGCGGCGCAGCGGCCGGCGCAGCGCCGCGCCCACCGCGGTCAAGCGCGCCTCGGCCTCGGCCACATCGGCGCCGCCCACCACCAGCCCGTGGTTGGCCAGCACCAGCACGTCCACCTCGCGTTCGGCGGTCAGGGCCGCCACCGCACGGGTCAGCGGCAGGCCCGGGCGCACGTAGTCCACCCAGGCCCAGCGGAAGGCCGCCAGCGGGGCGCGCAGGGCGTTGGCGGCGTCGGGCAGCACGGCCCAGGCGATGGCGTCCACCGCGTGCACGTGCAGCGCCACCGGGTGGGGCATCAGCGCGTGCAGCGTGGTTTCGATCGAGGGGCGCAGGCCCGGCGGGGCCAGGTCCGCGCGCAGCGTGGGGCCCACCGGGTCGGCCTCGCCGGCGGCCACGCGCTCGCGCACCTGGGCGAGCCGCACCGGCGCGAACAGCGGGCGCTTCAGCGCGTCGCGCAGCCACAGGCCCGAGGCCTTGACCCAGAGCGTGTTGTCCACCTTCACCGAGGTGTTGCCGCCCGCGGCCTGGATCAGCTGCGGGTCGGCGCCCAGGCGGGCGGAGGCCTCGGCCAGGGTCTGGAGGGGGTCGCCAGCGGCGGTGTCGGCGTTCATGCGGGGTCCGTGAAGAAGGCGTGGAACAGTGCGTGGAACAGGGCGAAAGGGTCAGTCCCAGCGCAGCGTGGGCAGGGCCCAGTGCGGTGAGGGGGCGGGCGCGCCGGGGGCCTTGGCGCCGGCCTCGGCCACCAGGCGCGCGAGCAGCGCGTCGCGCTCGGCGGCGCTGCGGCAGGCGGCGAAGTCCTGCCCGTGCAGGCCCGCACCGATGAAGCAGGTGTCGTAGCCCGCGCCCAGTCCCCCGGCGATGTCGTGCGCCAGCGAGTCGCCCATCGCCAGGAAGTGCCGCGAGCCCCAGCGGCCCAGCGCCTCGCGGCAGACGGTGTAGATCAGCGCGTGCGGCTTGCCCAGCCAGACCACCTCGGCGCCGGCCGCGGCGTGGCGCTCGGCCAGCCAGCCGGTGGAGGGCTCGACGCCGCGCGGCGTCAGCCGGTGCACGTCCGGGTTGGCGCAGAGCAGCGGCAGGCGGCGCGCGGTGGCCGCGGCCAGCCGGGGCAGCAGGGCCTCGGCGCTGCGGTCCTCGGGCAGGCTGGCCAGCAGCACGAAGTCGGCCTCGGCGGCGTCCTCCACCGGCTGCAGGCCCAGCCCCTCGATCAGCGGCGCGTCGTCCTCCGGGTGGCCCAGCAGCACGCGCTGGCCGAGCCGGTCGAAGGGCGCGCGGTCGCGCTGGCGCAGCATCTGGTGCGTCAGCTCGCCGGAGGTGATCAGCGCGTCGTAGTGCTGCGGCGTGACGCCGAAGCGCGCCAGCCGCTTGCCGTTGGGCGCGGCGCGCTTGCCGGAGTTGCTCAGCACGATCACGCGGCGCCCGCGTCCGCGCAGCTCGGCCAGCGCATCGGCCGCGCCGGGGTAGGCGGTCGTGCCGTCGTGCAGCACGCCGAACTGGTCGATCACGAAACCGTCGTAGCCCTCGTCCCCGGCGGCGATCTCCGCGAGGCCCTGTATCCAGCGGGTCATCCGCACTCCTGTCGATTCGCTTGGGAAGCGGTCCAGCCCTGGCGCGCCAGCCGGGCGCTGCCGCAGGCGGCTTCTTCGTGGGCCGGGGTGGCCATCGGCACGCCCAGCGCCTGGGCGCGGAGGTGCGTCCACGCCACGTTGCGCGCCCCGCCGCCGACCGTGAAGACGCGCCGCGGCGCCGGGGCACCCAGCGCGGCCATGCGCTGGTAGGCCAGCTGCTCCACGCCCGCCACGCCCTCCAGCAGGCCCTGGAAGAAGCGCGCGTCCTCCGCCGGCCGGGGCGTTACCCGCGGCGGCAGCGCCGGGTCGTTGATCGGGAAGCGCTCGCCGGGGGCGGGCAGCGGGTAGTAGTTCAGCCCGGTGGGGGCGTCGGGGCGCAGCGCCGGCGTCAGCTCGGCCATGCGCTGGGCGCTGAAGTGCTGCAGCAGCGCGGCGCCGCCGCTGTTGGACGCCCCGCCCACCAGCCAGCGCACGCCCCCGCCCGTGCCCAGCCGGTGGCTGTAGAGGCCGAACTCCGGCGCGTTCACCGGCCGGTCGGCCAGCAGCTTGACCACCAGCGTGCTGCCGAGAGAGGTGACCGCGTCGCCCACCTGGTCCGCCCCGGTGGCGAGGAAGGCGGCCACGCCGTCGGTGCTGCCGGCCACGACCAGGCAGTCCTTGCTCAGGCCGAAGCGCGCGGCGATCGCGGCCGTGACGGGGCCGATCGCCTCGCCCGGTGCGAGCACCTGAGGCAGCAGGGCGCTCGGTACGCCGGCCTGCGCCAGCCACTGCGGCCAGACGCGCTCGCGCGGCTCCCAGCCCAGCTTGAGCGCGTTGTTGTCGTCGCTCAGGCCGAGGCGGCCGCTGAACTGCGCGGCGATCCAGTCGGCCTGGTGCAGCGCGTGCGCGGCCTGCGGGTGCGCGGCGAGGGCCTCCAGCAGGCGGGCGGCCGGCGAGCTGCTGCCATGCGCGGCGCTGTCGGCCGGCGCCAGCTCGGCCACGCGGGCCACCCAGGCGGCGGGGGCGCGGTCGTTGTACATCGACGCGGGGGCGAGCGGCCGGCCGGCGGCGTCGGTCAGCAGCAGGGTGCCGGAGGTGCCGTCCACCGCCAGGGCGCGCACGGCGGAGCGATCCAGCCGGGCCAGCAGCTCGTCCAGCACCGCCTGCACCGCCTGCCACCACAGCGCCGGGTCCTGGTGGCGGCGCTCGCCGTCGGGCTGCGGCTCACGCAGCGGCTCGGGCAGCGGCGCGCGGGCCTGGGCGATCAGGCCGCCGGCCGCGTCCAACGCCACCGCCCGCACGCCGGAGGTGCCGAGGTCGATGCCGAGGAACAGGTCGTTCAATGCATGCCTCCGTCCGCCGCCGCTTTCTTTTGAGCGTTCGCGCCGTAGCTCTTGAAGGCCTCCAGCACGCGGTCCATCTCGTCGTCGGGCAGCACCACCGGGGTGCCGGTGGCCAGCGCCAGCAGGTACTGCCGGGCCAGCTCCTCCACCTCCACGCCCAGCGCGAAGGCGGCGGGGAGGGTAGCGG